>JABAHQ010013145.1_pt1 | contig 15808 bp, 17 predicted proteins | sample 7062091 | NCBI WGS metagenome assembly JABAHQ01 (sample SAMN14534359, study PRJNA622989) | marine sediment metagenome | biome: marine biome [ENVO:00000428]; feature: marine pelagic biome [ENVO:01000023]; material: deep marine sediment [ENVO:00002113] | place: India: Gulf of Kutch | collected...
GCGCGATGTAGGAGCGGCCCCTGGCCGCGAACCGCTATCGACCGGTTATAAATGGATCCCCTTCAACATCCCCTTCAGCGCCGCCTGCTCCGCCGTCTCGTGGTGCTCCTCCTCGGCGTGGCCGGTGGCGGCGGCGGAGTCGGGGAAGAGGTGATAGGCGGAGTTCATGATGGCCTGCATGAGCTTGGGCGAGACCGCGTGGACCAGGGTCGCCACCTTGCCGAGGCGGGTGGTGAGCTGCTCCGGCCGGTCGATGATGGCCTTGGCCACCAGGTCGGCCGCCTGGTCCGGTGTCAGGGTCGGGGCGTTGGCGTAGATCTGGGTGGGGGCGATCATGGGCGTGCGCACCAGGGGCATGTTGATGGTGGTGAAGGTGATGCCCTGGTCGGCGAACTCGCTGCTGGCGCAGCGCGTCCAGGCGTCGAGCGCGGCCTTGCTGGCCACATAGGCCGAGAAGCGCGGCGCGTTGGTCAGGACGCCGATGGAGCTGATGTTGACCACGTGCCCCCGGCGCCGCTGCACCATGCCCGGCAGCAGGCCCATGGTCACACGCAGGCAGCCGAAGTAGTTGAGCTGCATGGTGCGCTCGAAGTCGTGGAAGCGGTCGTAGCTGCCCTCGATGGCGCGGCGGATGGAGCGGCCCGCGTTGTTGATGAGGAAGTCCACGCCGCCGTGGTTCTGCACCAGCAGTTGCGTGAAGCGGTCGCAATCGGCCATGTCGGCGATGTCGGCCGGGTAGGCGATGAACGCGTAGCCCTTGGCCTTGGCTTCCTTGCAGGCTTCGTCGAGCTTGTCCTGGTCACGGCCGCAAATGATGGTGGTGGCACCGGCCTGGGCAAAGGCATGCGCCGCCGCCAGGCCGATGCCCGAGCTCCCGCCCGTGACCAGGACCACCTTTCCCGCGACGGTCCCCCGCAGGCTGCGGTCGCGGTGCAGGTCGGGGTCGAGGTGGCGCTCCCAGTAGTCCCACAGGCGCCAGGCGTAGTCTTTCAGGTTCGGGCACTCCACGCCGCTGCCCTTGAGCGCGGCCAGTGTGGCGCGGCAATCAAAGCGCGTGGGGTAGTTGACGAAGGTGAGCATGTCCTCGGGCAGGCCCAGGTCCTTCATCACCGCGTCGCGCACGCGTCGCACCGGGGCCAGGGCCATCAGGCCCTTCTTCACGCTCTTCGGAATGAAGCCCAGCAGCGCGGCGTTGACGAACAGGTTCATCTTGGGGGCGTGCGCGGCCTTGCTGAAGATGTCGAGCACGTCGCCCACGCGGTAGCCCACCGGGTCCACCAGGTGGAAGCACTCGCCGCCCTTTCGCTCGCCATGGGCGATGTGGTCGAGCGCGTTGACCACGAAGTCCACTGGCACGATGTTGATGCGCCCGCCTTCGAGGCCGATGCTCGGCATCCACGGCGGCAGGATCTGGCGCATGCGCTGGATGAGCTTGAAGAAGTAGTAGGGCCCGTCGATCTTGTCCATCTCGCCGCTCTGGCTGTCGCCCACCACCATGGCGGGGCGGTACACGGTCCAGGCCAGCTTGTTCTCGGCGCGCACGAGCTTCTCGCTCTCGTGCTTGGTCATGAAGTACGGGTGGTCGATGTTCTCGGCCTCCTCGAACATGTCCTCGCGGAACACGCCTTCGTACAGGCCGGCGGCGGCGATGGAGGAGACGTGGTGGAAGTGGCCCGCGCCGATCGCCTTGGCCAGCTCCAGCGTGTGGCGCGTGCCGTCGATGTTGACGGCCACCTGGCTGTCCTCGTCGGCGCCGAGGTCGTACACCGCGGCCAGGTGGAAGAAGTGGTCGATCTGGCCTTTCAGGGCCTTGATGTCCTCGGCCGACACGCCGAGCTTCTTCTCGGTGAGGTCACCGAACACCGGCAGCGCGCGCGTGGGCCCCACGCCCCAGTACTCGCGCAGGGCCGCCACCTTGGCTTCGCTCTCGCGGCGGATCAGGAAGTGCACCACCGCCCCCTTGCGCTGCAGCAGCTTGCGGACGAGGCGCTTGCCGATGAAGCCGGTGGCTCCGGTGACGAAGTAATGCATGGGGGGCTCCTGCGTGNNTCGGGTGCCGCGAGGCGGCATTGCTCGCGATTCTGTTGCACGCCATCGGAGGGCCCATTCCGCAGAAACCCGCGGCCGGTTTTAGTCGCCGTCCCCTACACAGGGCCGGCACGGGCGGCCACCATGCGCGGCAATGGCGGTGCCTCGCGCGCCACCAGCGCATCCGCAGCAACCACCACAGGAGCCCCGCATCATGGTCAAGAAGATCCAGAAGAAGGGCGGCAGCGCCCGCGCATCCGCCTCGAACGGCACCGCCGGCTCGCCCCTGGCCGGCGCCATCAAGGACTCGGCCCAGCAGATCTGGCTGGCCGGTCTGGGCGCTTTCGCCAAGGCGCAGGAAGAAGGCGGCAAAGCCTTCGAGACCCTGGTGAAGGAAGGCATGAGCATCCAGCGCAAGACCCAGACGGCGGCCGAAGAACGCATCAGCGAGGCCACCAGCCGCGTGAGCAGCATGGCCAACGAGATCCAGAGCAAGGCCGCCGGCCAGTGGGACAAGCTGGAGAGCCTGTTCGAGGAGCGCGTGGCCAAGGCGCTGGGCAAACTGGGCGTGCCCTCGGCGCGCGACGTGGAGGCGCTGATGGAGCGCATCGACGCACTCAATCAGCAGGTGCTCAAACTTGGCGGCGTGGGCGTGTCGGCCGGCAAGCCCGCGCGCAAGGCCGCCACCCGGTCCGCCGCAACCAAGGCCGCTCCCCGCAAGGCGCCCGCCAGGCGCGCCCCGGCACGCAAGGCCGCCGCGAAGAAGGCCCCGGCCGCCTGACGCGCGCTGCTGCACCGCAGCAGCGCTGAGCAGGGCCGCGCCCTACACTCGATCGAATGAGCCGCACCCGCCCACGCACCGCCACCACCCAGCGCGCGCCGCGCATCGCGCTGGCCCTCGCCGGTGGTGGCCCGCTGGGCGCCATCCACGAGATCGGCGCCCTGTGCGCGCTCGATGACGCGCTGGATGGTCTGGACCTCAATGCCTGCGACCACTACGTGGGCGTGTCGGCGGGCGGCTTCATCGCTGCCGCGCTGGCCAACGGCATCAGCCCGCGTGAGTTGTGCGAAACCTTCATCGAGGACCGCCCCCGGCTCGATGGCTTCGACCCCGCCTGGCTGATGCAACCCGCCTGGGGCGAGTTCGCGCGGCGCCTGCGAACGCTGCCGCGGCTGGCCGGCGAGGCCGCCTGGTTGTGGCTGGTTCAAGGCAAGGCCTTGAGCCAGGCGGCCGAGCGGCTGGGGGCCGCGCTGCCGGCCGGCGTGCTGGACAACGAAACCATCCACCGCGAAATCGCCCGCCTGTTCAGCCTGCCNNACCACGTGCCGATCTCGCTCGCCATCCAGGCCAGCGCCGCCCTGCCCGGCCTGTTCCCGCCGGTCGAGATCGATGGCCGCCACTACGTGGATGGCGCGCTCAAGAAGACGATGCACGCCTCGGTGGCGCTGGATGAAGGCGTGGACCTGCTGCTCTGCATCAATCCCCTGGTGCCCTATCACGCCACCCCGGACGCGACGCACGAAGGCCGCATCCCCGCGCTGGTGGAAGGCGGCCTGCCGGTGGTCATGAGCCAGACGTTCCGGTCGATGATCCACTCGCGCCTCGTGCTGGCCTTCGAACGCTACGAGCGCACCTACCCGGACACCGACATCGTGCTGATCGAGCCCGACCAGCGCGACGCCGAGCTGTTTTTCGCCAACACCTTCAGCTACCGCCAGCGCCGCGAAATGGCCGAGCACGCCTACCAGCGCACGCGCGCCTTGCTCAAGCTGCGCGCCGGGCGCCTGGAACCGCAGCTGGCGCGCCACGGCATCCGCATCAACCACGCCCTGCTGGCCGATCCGGCGCGGCGCCTGATCGACACGCGCTGGCAACCCGCCGACAGCGCCGCGGCCATGCGCCTGCACCGCGTGCTCGACGAACTGCAGCGCCGTCTGCCGACCGCTGCCCCGTCTCGGTGAGGACAACGCGCGCATGCCCAAGAAAGCCCCCCGCCGCACGGCCGAGCGCATCCTCGAGACCACGCTGGCGCTGTTCAACCGCTTCGGCGAACCCAACGTCTCCACCACGCTGATCTCGGCCGAGCTGGGCATCAGCCCGGGCAACCTGTACTACCACTACCCGGCCAAGGACGAGCTCATCAACTCGCTGTTCGAGCGTTATGAGCGGTCACTGGGCGAGCTGTTGGGCGCAGCCGAGGGTGTGCGCCACGTGGAAGATGCCTGGTTCTTCCTGCACTCGCTGTTCGAGCGCATCTGGGAGTACCGCTTTCTCTACCGCGACCTCAACGACCTGCTGTCGAAGAACCGCCTGCTGGAGACGCGCTTTCAGGGTTTGCTGGCGGCCAAGTCACGCGCCGTGCGCGGCCTGCTGGGCGGCCTGGGCCGCTCGGGCGCGATCCAGATCGACAGCCGCGAACTGGAGCCCACGGCGGACAGCATGGTGGTGCTGTTGACCTACTGGCTGAGCTTTGAATACGTGCGCGATCCGCGCCACGCGCTGGAGCCGGACCACGCACAGGCTGCGCTGCTGCGTGGCGCGCAGCACGTGCTGCACCAACTGGCGCCCTACCTGGAGCCGGCGCAACGGCAGCACCTCATGGCGCTGTCATCGGCATACCAGCGGTGAACGGCATCCCCAGGAAGCGCGCCGCGCTGCGGATGGCCGGCTTCATGCTGCCGATGTGCAGCCACAGAAAGTAATTCGCCGCGTCGAACGGGCTGGTGAACACCGAGGGGCGCAGCCGGCGCCCGCGCTCGGCGTAATACACCAACCACACATCCCCCTCGTAGTGGATGCACCAGCCGCCCCGCGGAAAGGCATCGGGCACGCCCAGCATCTTCACATCGACGCCGACCCGCAAACGGTCGAGTTCCTCCGCCAGATCGTCGAATGCCCAGGTCAGCGGCAATTCCCGTCGGGGCAGAGGCAACTCGTAGTACGGATCCCACTCGATGTTCATGATTCCTCCTGAGGTGGTTGGCCAGCGAAGTACGCCGCCTGCCATTGAACGCCGGGAGCGCCGGGAACGGATTCAGGACCCGAACGGAATCACGCATCGATCACAAACGGGGCGCACGCTCACCCCGCCAGGCCGTCCACGGCCTGGAACAGTGCCTGGCGCGCCTGGCTCACGATCTGCCCGCGCCAGGTGTCGGTGTCGGTATAGAACGCGTCCTTCACGCGCTGCTTGATGGCGGCCTGCAATTCGGCGGGCGCGTCAGGGTGCTGGTGCAGCCAGTGGTCGCCGCGCAGCGAGCCGATCACCTCGGCGATCGGCACGGTGCCGTACTCCAGCGCGATGCCGGTGTACTCGGCCTGCGGGCACTCCGCGTACACGGCGGCCCACATCATGCCGGTGAGCCTGGCGGAGGTGGACGAGCCGTCGTAGATGNNTGGCGCCGTCGCCGCCCCACCAGGCCTTGGCCCGCTGGAAGGCGGCCGCGTCGTCGCGGCAGGCGAAGATGCGCTCGCCCAGGCCGCTGGGGCCCAGGCCGGTGTGCAGGTCGATCCACGCCACGCGGCGCGCGTGGCCGGCCTGCTCGCGCAGCACCTGGCGCACGGTGGCGTTGTTCCAGGTGGGCACGGTGCCGCCGAAAAACAGGCCGTCGGCGAAGCGGTGCTGGCCGATGGTGATGGCGGCCTGGAAGGCGGTCATGCCATGCTCGGCGATCCAGGCCTGCACCGCCGCCTCGTTCCCGGCTGTGGGCGGCCACGTCTCGGGCAGCAGCAGGTGGTGCAGTTCCGCATAGGCCTCGTTCACCGGCAGGGGTTTCGAGAAGTCCTGGAAGTTGCGGTTGAGGTCCACGTTCTCGTGCGTCACCCGGCGCAGCCACGAGAAGCCGTGCGGGTTGAGCGCGTGGATGTAGAGCACCGCCACGCCCGCGTCCCGGGCCTTGGCGCGCCACTCGGCGTCGTGCGCGGCATACACCTGCACGCCCGACCCGCAGAAGCCTTCGACGCCGTGGCAGGCGCTGCTCACGATCAACAGGTTCTGCGCATCCGGCGAACCGTCGAGCGCCGTGTCCATGGCCAGGGTTTCGCCTTCGCGGCCCTTGAGCGGGTGCTCGTGGCTGCGAATGGCCATGCCCGCCGCGGCGGCGGCTTCGAGGAACTTGATGCGGGCCCGGGCGTAGGAAGGGGAGAAAGCGTCGCGGATGTCGATCACGCCGCACCCCCGGTGGCGCGCGGCCGGGCCAGCCATTTCTCGGCCAGGCGCACCCAATAGGTGGCGCCCAGTGGAATGAGGTCGTCGTTGAAGTCGTAACTCGGGTTGTGCAGCATGCAGGGGCCTTCTCCGTGGCCCATCTCGCGGTGGGTGCCGTCACCGTTGGCGATGAACACGTAGCAGCCGGGCCGGGCCTGCAGCATGTAGGCGAAGTCTTCCGCGCCCATCGTGGGCTCCTGGGCGAGCACGCGCTCGGGCCCCACGATGTCGGCCAGCACCTCGCGCGCGAAGGCGGTCTCCACCGGGTGGTTCACGGTGGGCGGGTAGTTGCGGTTGAACTGGAACTCGCAGGTGGTGCCGTAGGCCGCGCACAGGTGATCGGCGATTTCCTTCATGCGACGCTCGATCAGGTCGAGCACCTCGTAGGTGAAGGTGCGCACGGTGCCGCGCAGTTCTGCGCTGTCGGGCACCACGTTGTTGGCCTCGCCGGTGTGGATCATGGTGACGGAGATGACGCCCGCGTCCACCGGCTTCTTGTTGCGCGAGATGATGGTCTGGAAGCCCATGACCATCTGGCAGGCCACCGGCACCGGGTCGATGCCGTTGTGCGGCATGGCCGCGTGCGCGCCCTTGCCGCGGATGGTGATGGTGAAGTCGTTGCTGGAGGCCATGACCGGGCCGGCGCTGGCTGCGAAGTTGCCGGCGGGCAGGCCGGGCCAGTTGTGCATGCCGAACACCGCCTCGACGGGGAATTCGGTGAACAGGCCGTCCTTGATCATCTCGCGCGCGCCGCCACCGCCCTCTTCGGCGGGCTGGAAGATCAGGTAGACGGTGCCGTCGAAGTTGCGGTGCTCGGCGAAGTGCTGGGCCGCGCCCAGCAGCATGGCGGTGTGGCCGTCGTGGCCGCAGGCGTGCATCTTCCCGGCGTGCTGGCAGGCGTGCGCAAAGTCGTTGTGCTCCTGCATGGGCAGGGCGTCCATGTCGGCGCGCAGGCCGATGGCGCGTCCGCTGGCGCCGCCGTCGCGCCCGTGCACGATGCCGACCACGCCGGTGGTGCCCATGCCGCGCCGCACGGGAATGCCCCATTCGGTGAGCTTGGCGGCCACCAGGTCGGCGGTGCGCACCTCCTCGAAGCAGAGTTCGGGGTGCGCGTGGATCTCGCGCCGCACGGCCGCGATGCCCGCGGCCTGGGTGACGATGGAATCGATGAGTTTCATGACCGGTCTCCGAAACCGGGCATGGTATCGGTATCAGACCGGGCCGCGCGCGCCGGGCGCGACAGCCCCGCGCGGACGTCGGGCAAGGCCCCGACGCGGGCCGATCAGCGCCGGATGCGCCCGTCTTCGGTCAGCAGAGTGAGCTCGACGAACCGGGAGCCGGTGTGCTTGTTCGGCCCGAAGTCCACCGGAAAGCCGCCCAGGTCCAGGCCCTTCATGCCCTGGATGGCGGTGATGAAGCCTTCCCGGTTGACGCTGCGGCCGGCGCGGTTGAGCGCTTCGCTGAACACCTTGGCGGCCACGTAGCCCTCGATGCCCGAGTAGTTGGGCGCGCGGCCCTGCTTGGCGCGCACCGCGGCCAGGTACTCGCCCGACAGCGCCGTCGCCGGGCTGTAGGGGAAGGGCATCACCTGGCTCACCGCCACGCCGCGCGCGTCCTTGCCGAGTTCGTCGAGCAGGGCCTGCGTGCCCACGAAGGACACGTTGTAGAGGTTGCCGGCGAAACCGGCCTTGCGCGCTTCACGGATGAAGGCGGCACAGGACTTGTAGGCGCTGATCTGCACGATGGCCTCGGGCCGGCCGGCCATGATGGACTTGATCGACTCGGCCACGTCCACGGTGTTGCGCTCCACCGTGCCGGTGGAAGCCGGCTCCATGTTGAGCGCCTTGAGCGCGCGCGTGACACCCTCCAGGCCGGCCTTGCCATAGGCGTCGTTCTGGTAGAAGACCGAGATGCGCTTGATGCCGACCTGGGTGAGCTGGCGCACGATGGCGGCCGTCTCGTCGAAGTACGAGGCGCGCACGTGGATGGCGTAGCGGTTGAACGGGTTGCGCAAGGCCTCGGCGCCGGTGAAGGGCGCGAAAAACGGGACCTTTGCCTCGGTGGCCAGTGGCAGGGCGACCACGCTGGTGGGCGTGCCGATGTAGCCGAACAGGGCGAACACGCCCTCGCCGATGAACTGCTTCGTGTTGGCCACGCAACGATCGGGCTCGTAGCCATCGTCCAGTCGCTTGAGTTCGATGCGCCGGCCGTGCACGCCGCCCTTGGCGTTGAGTTGCTCGAAGAAGAGCTGGGCGCCCAGGTGGAACTGCAAACCCAGCTGCTCGGCCGCCCCGCTGAAGGGAGCCGACTGGCCGAGCACGATGGCGCTGTCGGTCAGGCCGGCCTGGGCGTCGGCCCGCCGGGGCAGCAGGCTCAGGGCGGGCAGAACGGCCGCGGATCCGGTGGCGGTCAGCAGGTGGCGACGTCTCATGGCGGTTTCCTCGTGGTGGACCGGGCGCTGATACCCCGCAAGGGTATAAACAGCTGTTCATATGTGGGCTGGCGCATCCGCCAAGCGGCGCCCGGAGCGGGGCCAGCGCGGCGGCCTATGATCCCCCCGCCACACCGGTACCCGTCATGACCGAAGCATCACCCGTTGTTCGCGGCGCCTGTCCCCACGACTGCCCCGACACCTGCGCCCTGCTCACCACCGTGGAAAACGGCCGCGCCGTGCGGGTGCAGGGCAACCCCGCGCACCGCCACACCGATGGCGTCTTGTGCACCAAGGTCTCGCGCTACGCCGAGCGCACCCACCACCCCGACCGCCTGCTGCAGCCGCTGCGCCGCGCCGGCCCCAAGGGCAGCGGGCGCTTCGAGCCCGTGTCGTGGGACGAGGCGCTGGACGACATCGCCGCGCGCCTGAAGGCCATTGCCGCGCGCGACCCGCAGGCCATCCTGCCTTACAGCTACGCCGGCACCATGGGCCTGGTGCAGGGCGAGGGCATGGCCGCGCGCTTCTTTCACCGCCTGGGCGCGTCCTTCCTGGACCGCACCATCTGCGCCTCGGCCGGCAGCGAAGGCCTGACGCAGACCTTGGGCGGCAAGGTGGGCATGAAGGTGGAGCACTTCGCCGAGGCGAAGCTGATCCTGATCTGGGGCAGCAACAGCATCGCCAGCAACCTGCACTTCTGGAAGCTGGCCCAGCAGGCCAAGCGCGAGGGCGCGCGCCTGGTCTGCATCGACCCGCGGCGCAGCGAAACCGCCGAGAAGTGCCACGAGCACCTGGCCATCCGCCCCGGCACCGACGCGGCGCTGGCGCTGGCGCTGATGCACGAGCTGATCGCGCACGACTGGCTGGACCACGACTACATCGAACGCCACACCCTGGGGTGGGAAGGCCTGCGCGAGCGCGCCCTGCAATGGCCGCCCGCCCGTGCGGCCGAGGTTTGCGGCATTCCCGAGCAGCAGATCGTCGACCTGGCACGCGCCTACGGCACCACGAAGCCGGCCGCGATCCGCCTGAACTACGGCATGCAGCGCGTGCGCGGGGGCGGCAACGCGGCGCGCGCCGTGGCCTGCCTGCCGGCGCTGGTGGGCGCGTGGCGCCACCGGGCCGGCGGTCTGCTGCTCTCCAGTTCCGGCCAGTTCCCGGTGCGCAAGGCCGAGATGCAGCGCCCCGACCTGCTGGCCGGCCGCGCGCCGCGCACCATCAACATGACGACGATCGGCGACGACCTGCTGCGCGAGGCCTCACCCGACTTCGGGCCCAAGGTGGAGGCGCTGGTCGTCTACAACAGCAACCCGGTGGCGATCGCGCCCGACTCCAGCCAGGTGGTGAAGGGCTTCGCGCGAGAGGACCTGTTCACCGTGGTGCTGGAGCACTTCCAGACCGACACCGCCGACTACGCCGACTACGTGCTGCCGGCCACCACCCAGCACGAACACTGGGACATCCACACCGCCTACGGCCACACCGACGTGCTGCTCAACCGGCCCGCCATCGCCCCACAAGGCCAGGCGCGCAGCAACACCGACATCTTCCGCGCCCTGGCCGCGCGCCTGGGCTTCGACGAGCCCTGCTTTGCCGAGGACGACCTCACGCTCTGCCGCACGGCCTTCGGCGATGACATCGACTTCCAGCAACTGCTCGACGTGGGCTGGGCCACGGTGCCGGTGCCCGAGGCGCCCTTCGCCGAGGGCGGCTTCCCCACGCCCTCCGGCCGCTGCGAATTCCACAGCGCGCGCCTGGCCGCCATGGGCCTGGACCCGTTGCCCGACCACCTGCCCAACGCCGAGCCCGGCGGCACGCACCCCGACTTTCCGCTGGCCATGATCTCGCCGCCCGCGCGCAACTTCCTCAACAGCAGCTTCGTCAACGTCACCAGCCTGCGCGACATCGAGGGCCAGCCGCGGCTGGAGATCCACGCCGACGACGCCGCGCCGCGCGGCATCGCCACCGGCCAGATGGTGCGCGTGTTCAACCAGCGCGGCGAGTACCGCTGCGTGGCCGAGGTTTCCTCTCGCGCGCGCCCGGGAGTGGTCAACGGCCTGGGCATCTGGTGGCGCAAGCTCGGGCCCTTTGGCACCAACGTCAACGAGGTGACCAGCCAGCGCCTGACCGACCTGGGCCGCGCGCCCACCTTCTACGACTGCCACGTGCAGGTGGCGCCGCTGGAGGCCCGCCACTGATGCGCGCTACCGGCCTGGCGCTGCTGCTCGCGGCGACGGCGCTGGCCACTGGTTGCGCGCGCACGCAGGGCGCGGGCTACTACTGGCAGTCGGTCACGGGTCACGTCGACCTGATGTGGCGGGCGCGCCCCGTGGACGACTGGCTGGCCGACGAGGGCACGCCAGCGGCGCTGCGGCAGCGGCTCGAGCTGGCGCGCCGGCTGCGCGCCTTCGCCGTGAGCGAGCTGGCCCTGCCCGACAACGCCAGCTACCACCGCTACGCCGACCTGGAGCGCAACGCGGCGGTCTACAACGTGGTCGCTGCGCCGCCGCTGTCGCTCACCCTGCAGACCTGGTGCTTCCCGGTGGCCGGCTGCGTGGGCTACCGCGGCTACTACCGCGAGGCCGACGCGCGGGCCTTCGCCGCCAGCCTGGGCGACGAACTGGAGGTGGGCGTCTACCCCGTGCCCGCCTACTCCACCCTGGGCTGGATGAACTGGGCCGGTGGCGACCCGCTGCTCAACACCTTCATCCGCTACCCCGAAGGCGAGCTCGCGCGCCTGCTGTTCCACGAACTCGCTCACCAGGTGCTCTACGCGAAGGACGACACCGGTTTCAACGAGTCCTTCGCCACGGCGGTCGAGCGCATCGGCGTGCAGCGCTGGTTCGCGCAGGCGTCCACGCCGGCGGCGCGCGTGGAGTACGAGGCCTTCGACCAGCGCCGCCGCGCCTTTCGCGCGCTCACGGCCTCGGTGCGGGAGCGGCTGCAGGTGGTGTACGGCGACGCCACGCTGGACGATGCCGCCAAGCGGGTGCGCAAGGCACAGGTGATGGCCGACTTCCGCCGCGAGTACGAGGCGCTCAAGGCCTTCTGGGGTGGCTTCGCGGCCTACGACCCCTGGGTGGCGCGCGCCAACAACGCTCTGCTGGGCGCGCAAGGCGCCTACGACCAGCTCGTGCCGGGCTTCGAGGCCCTGTTCGAGCGCGAGGGCCGCGACTTCACGCGCTTTTATGATGCGGTGCGCACCCTCGCCGCCCTGCCCAAGGAAGAACGGCACCAGCGCCTTCAGGCACTGGCGATCACGCGCTGACCATCCGGAGAAACCGCCCCATGGCCGACATCCACATCGAACGCGAGCACACCCTGGGCCTTCCCGCCGCGCGCAAGCTCGCCTGGAAATGGGCCGAGCAGGCCGAGGAAGAGTTCGACATGAGCTGCACCTACGAGGAAGGCGCGCGCGAGGACGCCGTGGAGTTCACGCGCTCCGGCGTCAGCGGTTGCCTTCAGGTGACGGCGAACCGCTTCGTGCTCGACGCGAAGCTCGGTTTCCTGCTCGGCGCCTTCAAGGAACGCATCGAGGCCGAGATCGTGAGCAACCTGGACACGCTGCTGGCGGGCAAGAAGCCCGCTGCAAAGAAGACAGCCACCAGGAAGAAGATCAGCTGAGGGATTCGATGAGGTCGATGTACTGCTGCATCGCGTCATCGGATGAAGCACCCTTGAAGCCGTTCCACGCGTCCCACTTGGCGCGGCCCACCATGTCGCTGAAGCCGGGTTTCTTCTCCGTGTTGTCACCCGCGGTGGCCTGCTTGTACAGGCCGTAGATCTTCAGCAGCGTGGCGTTGTCGGGCCGCTCGCTGAGCTTCTTGGAATTGGCGACGGCGGTCTCGAAACGGGCTTTGAGGTCGGACATGGGGTCTCCTGAGGATGGACACCGCGGGGATGGCGGTTTGTCCCGGTATCTTACGGAGCGTGGCCTGCCCACAATAGAGAACCCACCCGAGGAGACACCATGGACCACCGCGTCGCGGCCGTCACGCAGGCACTGAGCAGCACGCTCGGCCTCCAGGGCGAGCGCATGAGCAAGGTCGACACCGCCTGGCTGCGCATGGACTCGCCGGCCAACCTCATGATGATCGTGGGCGTCTGGGTGCTGCAGCCGGGCGTGGCGCGCGAGGCACTGGCCCAACGCGTGAGCGAACGCTTGCTGCCCTACCGGCGCTTCCGGCAGATCGCGCGCGAGGACGCGGCCGGCGCGGCGTGGATCGACGACCCGGACTTCGATCTGGCCCGCCACATCACCACCCACCGCCTGCGCCGTCGCCGCGGGCAGAGCGAACGCGAGGCGCTGCAGGCCCGGGTGGGCGAGCTCGCCGTGCAGCCGCTGGACCACCGCCACCCGCTGTGGCAGTTCGAGCTGATCGAGCGTTACGGCGGCGGCTCGGCGCTGATCGCGCGCATCCACCACTGCATCGCCGACGGCATCGCCCTCATCAGCGTGATGATGAGTCTGGTGGACGGCGGCGAAGCCCCGGCGCCACGCGCCCGACGCGCCAAGGCCTCGGCCAACGGTGCCGAGGACTGGCTGGCCGACACGCTCATCCGCCCGCTGGGCGACATCACCGCGCGCGCGCTGGAGGTGGCGGGCGGCGGCGCGGCGAAGTCGCTCTCGCTCATGGCCGCTCCGCAGCAGACCCTGGCGGGCACGGTGGATCAGGCGGTGGACCTGGCCCGCATCGGAGCCCAGCTCGCCAGCGACGCTGCCGCGCTGGCCCTCATGCCTGACGACTCGCCCACGCGGCTCAAGGGCACGCCCGGGGCCGTGAAGCGCGTGGCCTGGTGCGAGCCGGTCCCGCTGGATGCGGTCAAGGCCATCGGCCGCGCCTTCGACGCCTCGGTCAACGACGTGCTGCTGTCCTGCGTGGCCGGCGCCATCGGCCAGTACCTGCGCGGCCACGGCGATGACACCGCCGGCAAGGAAATTCGCGCCATGGTGCCGATCAACCTGCGCCCGCTGGAGGACGCCTGGAAGCTCGGCAACCGCTTCGGCCTCGTGCCGCTGCTGCTGCCTGTTGGCCTGGCGAACCCGGTGGAGCGGCTCTACGCCGTCCGTGCGCGCATGCGCGGGCTCAAGGGCAGCCTGCAACCCCTGCTGGCCTTCGCGCTGCTGTCGGTGGCGGGCCTGCTCATCAAACCCGCGCAGGAGGCCCTGCTCAGCCTGTTCGGTCGCAAGACCACGGCGGTGATGACCAATGTGCCCGGGCCCGGCAAGAAGCTGCAGTTCTGCGGCAGCACGCTGGAGCAGACCATGTTCTGGGTGCCGCAGACCGGCAGCGTGGGCCTGGGCGTGTCGGTGCTGAGCTATGGCGGCGGCGTGCAGTTCGGCGTGATCGCCGACACCGCGCTGTGCCCCGACCCGCAGGCCATCATCGACGGCTTCACGCCAGCCTTCGAGCAGTTGCTCGCCCTGACGCTGATGCTGCCCTGGGGACCCGAGCCCGGTTAGTGCTCAGGCCATCGCCAGGCGCTTGCTGGCGATGTGCAGCAGGCCGTCGAAGATCAGGCTTTCGACCAACTCCACTTCGGTGGACATGGACGGCGCCATCTTCCAGCCCGCCCCCCCGGTCATGTAGACCTCGGGCGTTTCGCCGCAGTGCTGGCGCAGGTTCTCCACCATGCGTTGCACCGCACCCGCGATGGCGAAGGTGCCGCCGCTGGTGAGCGCGTCACTGGTGTTGGTGGGGAAGTCGCGCACCTCGCCGGTGGGCACGTGCAGGCCCGCGGTGCCCGATTCGAGCGCCCGCAGCATGATGCCGTGCCCCGGCAGGATGAGGCCGCCCAGGAACTTGCCCTCGGTGTCGATGGCTTCGACCGTGACGGCCGTGCCCACCATCACCACCACGCAGGGCCGCGGCCGCCCGTGCGACAGCAGGCGCTGGCGGGCGCCGATCATGGCCACCCAGCGGTCGGAACCCAGCCGCGCGGGGTGGTCATAACCATTGATCACACCGGCCTCGGCGTTGCCCGACACCACCCACTGGGGCGTCACATCCCACATCTCCAACTGTTCCTCGACGCGGCGCTTGACCGCGTCGCCGGCCACGATGCAGCCCAGCACCCAGCGCGGCGTGGGCAGCTGGCTCCAGTCGCCCTCTTCCAGGGTTTCGATGTTCTCGAGGAACTGGGCACCGTGCGTGATGAGCCGGGCACCGACACGCGGTTCTTCGTACAGCGCCCACTTCAGGCGCGTGTTGCCGACATCCAGGGCGAGAAAGGCCATGGGGCGCGATTATGACAACGGCTTGACCCACCCGCGGCGGGGATGGATCAGATCAAGCCCAGCCAGCAGGCCCGCTGCACAGCCCCCAGCTTGTTGTCCGTCTGCAACTTGGACATGGCATTGGCCAGGTGGTAGTTCACCGTGCGCTCCGAGCAATCCATGCGCAGCGCGGTCTCGCGCGCCGTCAGGCCCTCGAAGGCAAGGTTCAGGCTTTCGAGCTCGCGCGGGCTCAGGCTCACGCGCTGCTCGGCCAGGGCGCGCTTGAGCATGGGCCACACATTGAAGACCGACCAGGCCAGCGTGGCGGCCTCCAGTCGGCTGTCGTAGGCGCGGGGGCTGAACATGAAGCATTCGAAAGCCCGGCCGGCCGGCAGCGGGAAGGCCACGCGCACCAGGCTTTGCTGACCGTGGGCCAGAAACAACCGACGCCAGCGGCTGGAGTGCTCGGCGGCCGACTTGGAGATATCCTGCCAGGCGACCAGGGGCGCGTCGCTCTCCCTCCAGCTCGCACCGAAGTCCGTGCTGGCGGCCAGCGCCTCGGCGGGGGCCAGCATGCGGGGCGGGTGGACAGCCAGCAGCTCGCGGCGCTCACTGGGTCCCAGCGGGTCCGGCCCGAGCACCAGAACGACCTCGACGCCCTGTTCGCGCAAGGCCATGAGCCAATCGGCCAGGATGCTGTCGACACCGACACTGTCAAAGTTGACAGGGAGTGTCATGGGCGCCTTGGCTCACAAGGTTGCAGAATGCGCGCAACTCGGGCGTCGACGATGACATCCGTTAGCGTCCAGTCAGGACAGGAGACCATATTGCGGCTGAACCGGTTGCAGTGGAAAAGCGGGTGGGCAAGGTGGCGGCAGTGGTTGCTCGACGAAGTCGTGCACACGCCGCTGGAGCCCATTTTGC
>JABAHQ010006927.1_pt3 | contig 15797 bp, 13 predicted proteins | sample 7062091 | NCBI WGS metagenome assembly JABAHQ01 (sample SAMN14534359, study PRJNA622989) | marine sediment metagenome | biome: marine biome [ENVO:00000428]; feature: marine pelagic biome [ENVO:01000023]; material: deep marine sediment [ENVO:00002113] | place: India: Gulf of Kutch | collected...
CGGTGACGGCGGTGACGGCGGTGACGGCGGCGGCTTCGCCGGCGGGGACTCGGGCGGCGGCACGCCCGACCTGCGCCTCGAGGACCGCACCACCGTCACAGCCCCGCGCACGAGCATCGGCGGCGGCACCGAGATCACGGTGCGCGCCTGGGTGCTCAATCAGTCGGGCGCCGACGTCAGCCGCGACTTCCGGGTGAGCTATTATTACTGCCCTTCCTCGCACCCGCACGAGAGCACCGGCTGTACGCATCTCCTCGACAAGACCCCGCGCCACGACTTCCGGGCCCGCAGCGGCACGGCGATCGACGCCCGCATGACGGTGCCGCGGACGGTCGAGCGCGGCGTGCACTCGATCTTCGTCGAGGCCGACAGCGATAACGTGATCCGCGAGAGCGACGAGGGCAACAACAGCGACTACGCGACGCTGTCGATCGACGCTCACCCGGACCTCGAGATCACCGATGCCTCGGTCGGCGCGCCCACCGCCATCGGTGACACCGCGACGGTGCGCTACACGGTGAGCAACCACGACCAGGCCGTGGAGGGTCCGATCTGGATCTCGATCCACGCCTGCTCGAGCGACGACGTCTCCACGTGCTACCGGCGCGAGGTCTACAAGAGCGTCGGCGTCGACCTGATCGCCGACGAGACGCGCACTTTCAGCGAGACCTTCGCGGCGCCCTCGCGCTACGTGCGCGTCCGGGTCGATGCCAACGACGGCATCCGCGAGTCGAACGAGCGCAACAACGGCGAGATGGTCGACCTGCGGCCGGGGACCTGAGCGGTCCCGGCAGCGGCCGTCCCGCCCCGGTCCCGGCGTCCGCCCGGGCCGGGGCGGGCCCGTCTCGGGCGGGCCGGGCGCCCGCCCCGGAGCGGCGTGCGGCGCTAGCCCGCGCTGTCCTCCGTCGCGACCCAATAGTCCACGCGCACCACGCACGGGCAGCCGTCGGCATCGACCGCCCGCAGCTCGACCGAGGTGGTCTCGGCCCCGCCGTCGCGCGTCACGCGATCGGCGAGCCCCCAGATGGCGAGGTCGTAGCCCGCCCGGGCGGCCTCGGCGAGCACCGCGGCGAGGACCGCCGCGTAGGCGCGATCGGGCGGGGGGCCCGCCACCGCATAAGCGGCGTGCCACAGCACGGGCTCGAGCGAGTCGCTGCGGATCTGCTCCACGTCCCTGCCGAGCATCGCGGCCTCCGCTGCCGGGCGGGGCGCCCGGATCATAGAAAGGCGGGCGGGCTTTCGCCGAGCCGCTCAAGCGATTGAATAAAAGCTCGTTTCGGCTCCGGCGCGGCGTATAGTAGTGTGTCGGGTAGAGGATTTCAATAAGTACGTCTATTAGGAGGTCTTCGCCAGGGCGGGCGCTGGTTATAGTCCCCGCCCATGACCGACCGCCACAAGGCCAGCCTCGGCCAGCGAATCAAGGAGTTACGGAAACAGGCCGGCGTGACCCAGGATCGCCTCGGCGAGGCGGTCGGGATTAGCCCCAAGTACTTGAGCGGCATCGAGCGCGGCCGCGAGAACCCCACCCTCGATACCCTGCTGCGTCTGGCGGATAACCTCCGGGTCGAGCCCTTCCAGCTCTTTCTATTCGGTCCCGAGATCGACGAGACCCAGCCGTTGCATCGCGAGCTCGAGCGGCTCCTCGCCGGCGCCGACCGCCGGCGCCTGCACGCGGTGCTCACCCTGCTCAAGGAAGGCCGGCGCTAGCCCCGCGCCCGCGGGCGGCGGATTGACCCGAAGGACCCGACCCGCCTCGGTGCGCTGCCGCCGACCGGCGCGACTGCGGTGATCGGCGTGCTCGGCGTGCACGGCGGCTCGCAGGCCCAGGCCCGCGTGCCGGCGCTGGCGCTCGGGCGCTGAGCGCGGTGACTAGACGCCGCGATCACGGAGGACCCGGGTCGGCGTTGGCCGGCAGCGTGCGCGCGCCGGAGGTCACCGCCGAGCGCCTGGCCGATGCCGGGATGCTCCCTAACAATCCGCGGCTGGCCGTGCTGCTCTATCCTCAGGCGGTCAACCTGACGGCGGTCGGGGACGCGGCGGCGGTGCTCCGGGCGCTGTCCGCCGCCCCTGGCTGGCGTCATGGTCGGCGCAACGGCATGTGCTCGGCATCCACCACTACCACGCCACCGCCCATGAGGTGCTGGGCTGCTACGCGGGCTCCTTGACAGGAGGGTGTGCGGTGACCTAAGCATGACAGTGACAAATCGCACATAACGATAACGCAGTCGACCCGGGCGACCGTCGACCTTTTGACGGCAGCGCAGGCTGGACCTCATACAGCTCAGCGGCGGGAGGAGCTAGCCAATGGAGCACCGTACTTCCGACCCCAGCGTCAGCGTCGGACCCTATTCGGTATCCGACGCGTCCGAAGATCAGCATCCGATCGAGTCCACGCCGGCCGACGCCGATTCGGCGCCCGCGGCGCCGTCGGCGGGCGAATCGCCGACGCGCGACACCGGGGCGCCGCTGAGCCGGCGCGCGGCCCTCAAGCAGGCGGTCCTGTTCGTCGGCTCCGGCGTGGCGGTGAGCCTCGCGCCCGCGGCCGTGCGCGCCGGCGCGGCGAAGGAGAAGAATCTGCCGCCCAACATCCCCGAGTGGATGAAGGGCCAGGGGCGCGGGGTGGTCTCCCCGCCCTACGGGCATCCCTCGGACTACGAGACCGAGGTGATCCGCCGCCAGACCGACCTCACGCCCACCGACACCTCGTCGTGGAGCTTCACGCCGTTGCAGGATCTCGACGGCGCGTTCACCCCCAACGGCCTGTTCTTCGAGCGCCATCACGGCGGGATCCCGGACATCGATCCCGCGGCGCACCGGGTGATGATCCACGGCCTGGTGGAGCGACCGCTCGTCTTCACCATGGAAGACATCATGCGCTTCCCTGCGGTCTCGCGGATCCACTTCCTCGAGTGCTCGGGCAACACCCTGACCGAGTGGCGCGAGCCGACGAGCCCCACCGTGCAGCAGAGCCACGGCCTGTTGAGCAATTGCGAGTGGACCGGTGTTTCGCTCGCCACGCTCTTGAACGAGGCGGGCGTGAAATCCGGGGCCAAGTGGATCGTCGCCGAGGGCGCCGACGCCGCGGCGATGACGCGCAGCGTGCCGATCGAGAAGGCGCTGGACGACGCCCTGCTCGCCTATTCGCAGAACGGCGAGCGGCTGCGCCCGGAGCAGGGCTACCCCTTGCGGCTGCTGTTGCCCGGCTACGAGGGCAACATGAACATCAAGTGGCTTCGCACCATCAAGGTGACCGACCAGCCGGGGCACACGCGCGAGGAGACCTCGAAGTACACGGATCTGCTGCCCGACGGCAGCGCGCGGCAGTTCTCCTTCGAGATGGAGGCGAAGTCGGTCATCACGCGGCCGGCGGCCGGTCACCGGCTCAAAAAGACCGGGTTCCACGAGATCCAAGGCCTGGCCTGGTCGGGGCGCGGGAAGATCATCGCGGTGGACGTCTCCACCGACGGCGGTCACAACTGGCAGCGGGCCGAGCTGGAGGAGCCGATCCTGCCCAAGGCCCTGGTGCGCTTCCGTCTGCCGTGGCGTTGGGACGGCGAGCCGACCGTGCTGCAGAGCCGGGCCATCGACGAGACCGGTTACGTGCAGCCCACGCGGGAGCAGCTCATCAACGCCCGCGGCCTCAACGGGAAGTTCGGCTCGGTCTACCACTACAACGCCATCCAGAGCTGGCGCATCGACCGCAAAGGGGAGGTCCACAATGTGCACGCTTAAGCAGGTTGTGGTCGCGACCCTGGGCCTCGCCGGACTGACGATGACCGCCTCGGCGCTCGGCGGCGAGCGGTATGGCTTCGGGGAGACGCCGAGCAAGGAGATGCTGTCGTTCTCGGGCTGGAACATCGTGGTCACCCCCGATGGTGAGAATCTCCCCCCGGGCAGCGGGACCGTCAGCGAGGGCAAGAGGGTCTACGAGCGGTCGTGCCGGACGTGCCACGGCGAGCAGGGGCTCGGCGGTATCGGTGGCCAGCTCGTCGGCGGCCATGGCACGCTCGATTCGGGCAGCCCTGTGAAGACGGTCGAGAGCTACTGGCCGTATGCGACGACGCTGTTCGACTACATCCACCGGGCGATGCCGTTCGACAACCCGCAGTCGTTGACCAACGACGAGGTCTATGCGGTCATCGCCTATATCCTCTACCTGGCCGATATCGTGCCGGAGGATACCGAGATGAACGCCCGGGCCCTGCGTCAGGTGAATATGCCCAACCGGGACGGCTTCATCGCCGACCCGCGCCCGGACGTCTTCAACACCCCCTGCCGGAAGGACTGCTAGTCGCTAGCCGGCGTCCCCTCCCACGCGGTGGGGCGGGGCGTCCAGGGCCCCCGGCCTCGCAGGTCGTGGAGTTGACCGTGGCGGGCGCTGCGATTGCCGGAGGGGCCTGTCGTGCCCGCGCGCGGCGGCGTGACGCGCCAGCCGGCGGGGACGACGTGTGGGTGGGGATCAGACGACAACAAACCGGTGGAGGAGCACGGTGTTCAAGACCATTCTGGTAGGTATCGACGGCTCCGAGCACGCCGACAAGGCGCTCGACATCGCGGCCGACCTCGCGCAGAAATACGAGGCGCGGCTGCTGGTGGTGCACGTGCTGACGCGGCGGGTGCTGCCGGCGGCGCTGCGCCCCTATGCAGGCTTCTCGCAAATTGGAATCGAGGATGCGATGGTTCGGATCGAGGACATCCAGCGCCTGGCCGACGCGGAGGATCTGGAGGTCGAGCATGTCGAGGCCTACCGCAAGCAGGTCGCCCACAATCTGCTTTCGGCCGCGGTGGATCGCGCCCGCGCGGCGGGCGCCAGCCGGGTCGAGCAGCGTCTCGAGCGCGGGCGGCCGGCGTCGGGGATCGTGCGGCTCGCAAAGGCGGAGGAGGTCGAGCTGATCGTCCTGGGCTCGCGCGGGCTCGGTGACGTAGCGGGGGCGGTGATTGGCAGCGTGACACACCGGGTCGGTCATGCCGCCGACGTCCCCGTGCTGACGGTCAAATAGCGGCGTGCCCGCCGTTACGCCGGCACGGCACGCAGCCGGCCATGACGCGAGAGAAAAATCGGACAGTGGCTCGAGGCGTTCGCGGCGAGCGCCAACGTCAAGGACCTCGACGGGCACCTGGCCATGATCTCTCGGGACGTGCGCGCGCCGGGCGTGCCCGGATGCGCCGGTGCGGAGGGGATCGGAGCGCGCCGGGACCCCCGGCGCGCCGCCGGGCCGCATGCTAGGCGACCCACAGGGTCTTGGCGTTGACGAATTCGTGCAGGCCGTGGTGGGAGAGCTCGCGCCCGTAGCCCGAATGCTTGATGCCACCGGCCGGCAGCCGCGGGTCGCTCTTGACCACTTCGTTAACGAAGGCCATCCCGCAGGCGAGCGCCCGGGCGAGCCGCACGCCGCGCTCGCGGTCGCCCGTCCACACGCTGCCGCCGAGGCCGTAGGGGGTGTCGTTGGCCAGCCGCATCGCCTCGGCCTCGTCGCGCGCCCGCAGGACGGTGGCCACCGGCCCGAACACTTCCTCGGCGAAGGCCCGCATGCCGGGCGCGACATCGGTCAGGATGGAGGGCCGGTAATAGGCGCCGGGCCCGGGCAACGGCTCGCACCCGGTCACCGCCCGCGCCCCCTTGGCGAGCGCGTCCTGCACCTGCGCGTGCAGGGTATCGCGCAGATCGTGCCGGGCCATGGGCGCGAGCCGCGTGCCCTCCTCGAGCGGGTCGCCGGGGGTCAGGGCCTCGACCTGTGCGCGAAAGGCCTCGATAAAGCGGTCGGCGACGGCGTCGAGCACGATGAAGCGCTTGGCGGCGATGCAGCTCTGACCGCAGTTCTGGTAGCGCGAGTGCACGGCCTCGGCGACGGCGTGCTCGAGGTCGGCGTCCTCGAGCACGACGAAGGGGTCGGAGCCGCCGAGCTCCAGCACCGTCTTCTTGACCGCGGCGCCCGCCGTCGCCGCCACGCTGCGTCCGGCGCGCTCGCTGCCTGTGAGCGTGACGGCGCGCACGCGCTCGTCCTCGATCACCTGCGCGGCCATGGCCTCGTCGATCATGAGCACTTCGAAGACCCCTTCGGGCAAACCGGCCTCGCGCGCGAGCTCGGCGACCGCGGCCGCGCACTGCGGGACGTTCGGCGCGTGCTTGAGCAGCACCGTGTTCCCAGCGGCCAGCGCCGGGATTGCGAAGCGCATCACCTGCCAGAGGGGGAAGTTCCACGGCATGATCGTGAACACCGGGCCGAGCGGCTCGTAGACCACGCGCGTGTCGTGCGCGTCGGTGGCCACCGGCTCCTCGGCGAGGAAACGCGCCGCGTGCGCGGCGTAGTAATCACAGCCCCGAGTGCACTTATCGACCTCCGCGCGGGCCTCGCCGATCAGCTTGCCCATCTCGCGGGTGATCGTCTGCGCGAGCGTCTCGCGCTGCGACTGGATCACCTCGCCGAGGTGCTTGAGGCGTGCGGCCCGCTCCGTCACGGGCATTGCGCCCCATGTGGGCGCGGCGGCCGCGCTGCGCGCGAGCGCCTCCTCGAGCTCCGACGGGCCCCACGCGGGGTAGCTCCCGAGGGGCTCATCGGTGGCGGGGTTGATGGAGTGAAACGTCATGGCGCCTGCGTCGCGGGCCCGACCCCTGGAGGCTATCGTCGCGTCATTGTAGTGGCGGGCGGGCGCCGGGTACAGGCGCGGCCGCGGGGCCGGGAGCCGCCGGTAACGAGTGCCGTGCGCCGGGTGGGGAAAGCGCGATGCGGATCGCCCTGATCGCCGACGATCTGACGGGCGCGAACAACGCCGGCGTGGGCCTGGTCAAGCGCGGCTTCGCCGTGGCCACCACCCTGCGTGGCGTGACGCCGCTGCCCGAGGGCTACGATGCGCTGTGCATCGACACCGGCAGCCGTTACGTTGCCGCCGACGAGGCGCGCCGGCGCGTGACCGAGACGGCGCGCGCGGCCCGCGCGCACGGCGCCGCGCTGGTGTGCAAGCGCATCGACACCCTGTTGCGGGGTAACCTCGGCGCCGAGCTCGACGGCGGGCTCGCCGCGCTCGGCTCCGACGCCCTCGCCGTGGTCGCCCCCGCCTTCCCCGACTCAGGGCGCGTCGTCGACGACGGCCACCTGCTGGTCGACGGCGCGCCGGTCGATCAGCACCCGGTCGCCGCCGGCGACCGGCTCGCGCCGGTCCGCCACTCGTACGTGCCGCATCTCCTCGCCGAGCAGAGCGCCGAGCGCACGGTCCGCATCGACCGCGCCACGGTGCAGGGCGGGGCGGCGGCGGTGGCCGCCGCGCTGGAGGGGGCCGCGCGCGGCGGAGTGCGCGTCGCCGTGGTCGATGCGGCGAGCAACGAGGAGGTGCAGACCATCGCCCGGGCCCTGGTCTCGCTCGAGCGGGCGGTGATGCCCGTGGACCCCGGTGCCCTGTCGGCGGCCTACGCGGAGGCGTGCTTCACGCCGGCGGCGCACAGCGCGCGGCGCGTCGGCAGGCCGCGCGGGCGCAAGGTCCTGGCCGCGGTGGCGAGCACCACGGCGCTGACGCGCCGCCAGCTCGACCGCCTCGCCCGCGACTTCGCGTTGGAGCCCGTCCGTCTCGAGGCGCAGGCGCTGATCGATGTGCCGGCGTCGGGCGAGGACGTCGTCGACCGGGCGGTCGCCACGGGGCTCGAGCGGCTGCGCGCCGCGGAGGTCGCGGTGCTGACCACGGTGCCGGCCGACGGGGCGGTGGCCGAGCTCGACGCGCTGGCCGCCGACCGCGGGGTGGCGCCGCAGGCGCTCGCCACCCGCATCGCCGACGGCCTGGCGCGGGCCGCGGTCCAAGCGCTCGCGCAGGACGAGGCGCCCGTCGGCGGGTGCTATTGCACGGGCGGCGATGCGCTGGCCGCGTTGTTCGCCGCCGCCGGCGCGCGGGCGATCAACCTCCTCGGCGAGGTCGGCCCGCTGATCGCCCACGGCGAGCTCGTGGACGGGCCGCTCGCGGGGCTGGAGCTCATCACCAAGGGCGGGTCGGTCGGAGAGGAGCGCACGGCGGGCGACTGCGTGCGATACCTCGCCGAGCGGCTGGCGGCGTCGCCCGAAGGCCGCGCCTGACCCGCGGTCGTCTTCCCCGTCGCCTCCCGTGGCGGCCGGTGAGCTGCGCAGCCGCAGGCGCCGGCGGCGGGCGCACCCGCATCAGGGCGGTGCGCGAGAACCGGATCAGACGGTCGAGCATGGAAGGGCCTCTTCGGTTGCGCGGCATCGCCATTGTCGGGAACGTCGCGCCGGACCGGCGTTCAACTGCATGCGCCCACCCGTTCGCGGGGTGTGGGGCGGAGGGGTTGAGAGAGGGCGGGTCGTGCGCGGCAGAAGACGGGGCCGGCGCACTATAGTGACCCGACGCGGACACACGACTCAGGAGACCGACGATGCTCGAGACGACGATTGCGGGAAGCCTGCCCAAGCCGAGCTGGCTGGCGGAGCCGGAGCGGCTATGGGCGCCGTGGCGGCTGACGGGCGAGACGCTCGCCCGGGGCCAGGAGGACGCCATCCTGGTGTGGCTCAAGGAGCTCGAGGACGCGGGGGTCGACATCGTCACCAACGGCGAGCAGGCCCGGGTCCACTTCGTCCACGGTTTCCTGGAGCCGATCGACGGTATCGACTGGTCGAAGAGGACCGAGATGGGGATCCGGGACAACCGCTACCGGGCGGAGGTGCCCACGGTGACGGGGCCGGTGCGACGCCCGCGATCCGTGCACGGCGAGGAAGCGCGTTTCACCCGCGCGCACACGGCGCGGAGGCTCAAGTTTACCCTGCCGGGCCCCATGACCATATGCGACACGATTGCCAACGAGCACTACGAGCGGCGCGCGGACATGGCGATGGCCTTCGCGGAGCTGCTCAACGCGGAGGCGCAGGAGCTCGCGGCCCTCGGCGTGGACGTGATCCAATTCGATGAGCCCGCGTTCAACGTCTACCGGGATGATGTCAAGGCATGGGGCATGGACGCGCTGCACCGCGCCGCCGAGGGCCTGACCTGCAAGACCGCCGTGCACATCTGCTACGGCTACGGCATCGAGGCGAACATCGAGTGGAAGAAGACGCTGGGCGAGGAGTGGCGCCAGTACGAGGAGATCTTCCCGCCGCTCAACGACTCCCGGATCGAGCAGGTCTCGCTCGAGTGCGCGAGCTCGAAGGTGCCGATGTCCCTGCTGGCGCTCTTGAAAGACAAGGAGCTGATGGTCGGCGCGATCGACGTGGCCTCGCGCGAGGTGGAGACCCCCGAGCAGGTGGCCGCCACGCTGCAGGCGGCGCTGGAGTTTGCCGAGCCCGAGCGAGTGCTGGCGTGCACGAACTGCGGCATGGCGCCGTTGCCGCGGGCGGTGGCGGAAGGCAAGCTCAAGGCCTTGACCGCCGGCGCGGGGCTCGTGCGGGGGCGCGTCGGACGGCGGTGACGGCACGCGCCGGCGGTCGCTCGCCTGAGGCGGGTCCGCCCGGGCGCCGGCCACGATCGCCGCTTTTTCAGCACCTTGGGCAGGCGCGGCGCCGGGGGGTCTGCGGGTCTGTGGATTTCCCGGAGCCCCGGTCTATCCTCTTCCATAGAGGGCGGCGCGTCGGTCCACCCGTGCACGCGCGTCCTGGGGTGGCGGGATATCCCCCAGGCGAAGGCGAACGCCCCGCCCCGCCGCCCCTGCATCGGAGGACGCCCCATGAACGCTCTTACCCCGAGCCCGACGATCCGTCGTGCCGCGGCGCTCGCCGCGCCGCTGCTCCTGGCCGGCCCGGCCGGCTGGGCGCAAGAGGAGTTCGACGAGACGGTGGTGCTGATCGAGATCAACGCCACGGACGGCGACGCGGGATTCCACGCCCTGCTGGATGCCGACGCCTGGAAAGAAGCCAGGATCGACGATCCCGACGGCAAGAAGATCTTCAAGGCGCAGATCACCGGCAGCCTGCGCGAGCAGGGGGTGACCGAGGACTTCTTCGAGAGCGCCGAGCCGCTGTGCGCGGCCGATCCCGAGGAGCCGGACGAGGAGGTGGTGCCGCTCGCCGAGTTTCTCGAGCGCTTCGCGGCCGGCGAGTACGTCTTCACCGGCAAGACGAGCGAGGGCGAGATGCTGGAAGGCGCCGCCACCCTCACGCACGATCTCCCGGCCGCACCCGAGATCGTCTCGTTCGACGGGAGCATCATCACCTGGACTCCCGGCAGCGACCTGGGAGAGTGTCAGGACGACGCGCTCGTCGCCGAGGGTGTCATCCCGGACCCCGCGACGGTGCCGCTCGTCGGCTGGGAGGTGGTCGTCGAGCCCGCGGACGAGGAGGCGGTCGACCCGCTGCGCGTGTTCAGCGTGCAGCTGCCCCCGACGAGCACGAGCGCGAGCGTGCCGTTCGAGTTCGTGAGCGCGTATCTCGCCGACGGTGTCACCGAGCTCAAGGTCGAGGTGGGCGCGATCGAGGCGAGCGGCAACCGGACGTTCTCCGAGGCGGAGTTCGAGCTCGAGTAGGGAGCGCGCCGGGCGGCCCGAGGATCGGACGGACCGGGGCGGCCCGCCCCGGCCACGCCGTCCCGCCGCGGGTCATCGGCACTGCGCGATCACCAGCTCTCGAACGCCTCCTGCTCCACCTCGAGGTAGGCCGTGTTGATCAGCCGGCCGATGCTGTCGTCGAAGCCATTCCACGATCGGTAGTCGTCGAGCGCGGCGACGACGTCCGGCGTCATCTCGTAGCTTTGCGTGCCGTCCTCATAGAGCTTGGCCACCTTCGAGCGGAGCGTCGACAGGAAATCGCGGTACGCCAGCACCGTCTCGCGATCGGAGCCCGGGCCGTGGCCGGGGACGAAGCGGGTCGCCCCGGTCTGGAGCCCGGCGTCGATGGCCTCGATGTTCCCTTGAATGTCGTCGAGGAACTCCGACACTTGCCGGCTGCGCACGATATCGCCGAAGAGCAGCACCCCTTCCTCCACCACCTCGATCATGATGTCGTTGTCCGTGTGCGCCGGCCCGTGGTGGTGGATGCGGAAGCCCACGCCGCCGATGTCGACGGTCTCGCCATCGGTCACCGCCCGGTCGGGCCCCACCGGATAGGTGCCCTCGAGGGCGCCGCCGGTGAGCTCGCCGATCGCCTCGATCCACCGCGCGCCCTCGCCCTGCGCCACGAGCTCCTTCATGCGCGGGTGCGCATAGATCACGGCGTTCGGAAATGCCTCCCTGACGGCCTGGTTGCCGAGCCAGTGATCGCCGTGGCTGTGGGTGTTGAACACCGCCACCACCCGCGCCGTGGTGAGCTCGCGCACGCGCTTCAGGACGTATTCGCCCGTATGCACGCTGCTGCCCGGATCGATGATCACCACGCCGCTGCCGGTGAGGACGATCCCCGGATTGTTGCGAAAGCCCTTGTTCTCCGGAGTCGGCCTCTCGTTGGGGCCGCGGATCACGTACACGAGCTTGCTCACGCGCTCGAGGGGGTAGCCCTTGTCGATCTCGAGCGGCCTGTCCTCCGCGCCGGCGGGGAGCGCCGCGCCGGCGGTCAGGCCGAGCACCAGGATGATTCCGATCTTCGCTTGCATCGCGCACCTCCTCCTGTTCGCCGCGCCGAGGTCGCCGCCCCCGCGGCTCCGCGCCGGACCGCGCGGGCTGGTATCGACACTACCCGGGACGGCCGCGGCGGGCACGGAGTCGTTGCGACCTTTTTCCGAAGTTTTTCCGGCGGCGGTATAATTTCGACGAATTGTAGCCAGCCGGCAAGGAATCCACATTTATGACGGCCGGCGTGCCCTCACCCGAGCAGCCTTTCAAGGTCGCGGACTGGCGAGTGGACCCGCGCAGCAATCGGGTCCAGCGGGGCGACCGCACGGTGGTGCTCGAGCCCAAGGTCATGCGCGTGCTCGTCTGCCTCGCCCGGCGCGCCGGAGAGGTGGTGAGCCGCGAGCAGCTCGAGGCCGAGGCCTGGCCCGGCGTGATCGTCGGCTACGACGCCCCCACGAGCGCCGTCATCAAGCTGCGCAAGGCGCTCGAGGACGATCGCCGTCGCCCGCGCATCATCGAGACCGTCTCGAAGAAGGGCTACCGCCTCATTGCCCCGGTCGAGGCCGCCGACGCGGGCGGCGAGGCCCGCGGCGCCGCCGGGGACGACCCGCTTTCGCACAGCCCGGTGGACCGCCGGCGCCGGCCTGGCGCTGGTGGCCGTGCTCGCGCTGTGGTGGCGGCCGTGGGCGCCGACGCCCGGCCCCGCCCCTCGCCCCGCGGCCGCCGGCAGGCCCTCAGTCGCCGTGCTGCCCTTCGCCAACCTCAGCGGCCGGGAGGCGCAGTCGTACTTCAGCGACGGGGTCACCGACGAGATCATCAACGCCCTCTCCAGGGTGTCCGGCCTGCTGGTGATCTCGCGCACCTCGTCGTTCGCCTACAAGGGCCAGCCGATCGACATCAAGGAGGTCGGGCGCGAGCTCGGCGCGCGCTACGTGGTCGAGGGCAGCGTGCGCCGCGCCGGCGGGCGCGTGCGCATCATCGCGCAGCTCGTCGATGCCAAGACGGGCTTCCAGCTCTGGGCCGAGCGCTACGACCGCAAGCTCGAGGACACTCTCGACGTGCAGGACGAGGTGGCGCGCCGGATCGTCTCCTCGCTCTCGGTCGAGCTGTCGGAGGCCGAGCGGCGCTCGCTGGCGCGCCGGTACACGAACGACGTCGAGGCATACGACTATTTCCTGCGCGGCCAGGCGGAGTTCGTCCGCCATACCGCGGCGGCCAACGAGCGCGCGCGAGCGATGCTCGACAAGGCGATCGAGCGCGACCCCGCCTTCGCCCGCGCCTACGCGGCCAAGGCCCTGACCTACGCCGACGCCTATCGGTTCTCGTGGGGCGACGACGCCGACTTCGCCGCCCGGCAGGCGCTCGGCCTCGCCCGCAAGGCCGTGTCGCTCGACATCGACTCGCCGGAGACCCACTGGGTGCTCGGCTACGTGGAGCTCTTCGTGAGTGACGATCCGGAAGCCGCGCTCGAAGCCGGACGACGCGCGCTCGCCCTGGAGCCGAGCAACGCAGACGCCCACGCGCTGCTCGCCGTCTCGCATCTCTACGTCAGCGAGCCCGACCGGGCGCGCGAGCTGATCCAGAAGGCGATGCGGCTCAACCCGCACTATCCCTCCCAGTACCCCTCGGTGCTGGGCTACGCGCACTTCTTCAGCGGGCGCTACGACAACGCGCGCGTCGCCCTGGAGGAAGCGATCGAGCAGAACCCCGAGCGCACGCCGCCGAACGTCTACCTGGTCGCCACCCACATGCGCGCCGGCCGACTCGAGGAAGCGCGATGGCGCGCCACCCTGCTGCGCTCGATCGCTCCGCAGTTCGACGCCGAGGCCTGGGCACAGCGCCAGCCGTTCGTGGACCGCAACACCGTGAAGCGGGTGGTCGCCGACCTCCGGCGCGCGGGATTGTAGGCGTCTCCTGCATACCTGGCGGGCCGGCCCTCGTCCTTAAAGCTAGGGATTCCTGATGATGGCGGGGTTTCTGTCACACGAGGCCGGCTCTGTGATGCACGTCGTCTCCGTCGACGTCTAGAGGTACCGCCTTCACGGAACAGTCTTTAGGCCCTTGAGGTTACCGCCGATCGATGCTCGGCAGCCAGCGCATTGACTGTCATCGGCGGGCTTCGGCTACCCATTTGCGGATCGGAGGACCCTCGCAGAAATGCGTCCATCGGCATGAATGACGCAGGAGCGGTCTGTGGGGATGGGCCCGCCAGGATTCGAACCTGGGACCAAGGGATTATGAGTCCCCTGCTCTGACCGCTGAGCTACAGGCCCTTCGGGAAATCAGCCGGATGCGTCGCGTCGACCGGCGCGCAAGCCCTCCTGGCGGGCCGGGGCCATGGCGTCCAGGTTTCGACTCCATGGGGCGAGATTATAGGACCCGCCCGCGGTACGGTCACGGCGACGCCTCGCCTGCCGTGACGGCTTCGGCCGCCTGATCGGGCCCGCGGCCGCCGGCGCCGCATAAGTCTCCCCTAATTAGAACCGCTCTAAGAACTGGTCTACACTCGCCCTGCCGCCGCATTCGGGGCCCTCCCGTCGCGGTGGCGGGAGCCGCCGCGCCCGCGGCGGAAGGGACCTTGGACGATAGCGGAACATAAGGAGACGGTCATGGAAGCAGAACGGACGCGGCAGCGGGGGCACCACGGAATGTCCGCCGTGCGGGGCCTCCAGCAGGAGCTGTGGCAGGGCATCGGCTACGCCCCCATCGGGCCCGCCGGCACCTACCAGCGCTTTCGCAGGCTTTTCCCCAATCTCCCGCCGCTGGAGGCCTCGGCCGAGCGGCTATGCGAGCTGGCCGAGACGATGCGGGAGCCCGAGGGCTACCAGCCCAAGAAGGGCCGGGCGATCGCCTCGGGCTACACCTTCCTCGGTCAGTTCATCGACCACGACATCACGCTCGATGTGACCTCGAGCCTCGAGCGTCAGATCGATCCCGCGGCGGTGGAGAACGTGCGCACGCCGGTGCTCGAGCTCGACTCGGTCTACGGCGCGGGCCCTGAGGTCCAGCCCTACCTCTACGACCAGGACGCGCCCGGCCGGCTGCTCACCGGGTTCGGGGGCGATCCCGCGCGCGACCGGCCGGCGAATCCCGAGGATCTGCCGCGCAACGCCCAGGGCCGGGCGCTGATCGGCGATCCGCGCAACGACGAGAACGGCATCGTCTCCCAGCTCCAGCTCGCGGTGATCAAGTTCCACAACGCGGTGCTCGAGCGCCTGCGCGCGGGCGAGATCGAATGCCGGCGCTATTTCGAGGAGGACTTCGAGGAGGCGCAGCGGCTGGCGCGCTGGCACTATCAGTGGATCGTGGTGAACGAGTACCTGCCGCTGATCGTCGACGGCGACGTGCTCGAGAGCATCCGCCGCGACGGCTTCAGGGTCTATCGCTGGGCGACCATGCCGTTCATCCCGGTGGAGTTCGCCGTCGCCGCCTACCGCTTCGGCCACAGCCAGGTGCGAAGCCGCTATACGATCAACGGCGAGCGCCGCGACGCGGACCTCTTCAAGCCGCCCGCGGACGCGCTGGCGTCGTTCGAGCCGGTCCCGCCTGCGGACGTCGTCGACTGGCGGTATCTGCTCGAGATCGACGGCTCGACGCCCGAGCCGGGCCGGCCGATCGACCGCAAGCTCGCGGCCGAGCTCTTCGAGCTGCCGTTCGCCGCCGGCACCGGGGCCAGCCCGCGCTCGCTGCCCGAGCGCAACCTGCTGCGCGGCCGGACCTTCGGTCTGCCCTCGGGCGAGGCGGTCGCCTGTCTGCTGGGCCTGGAGCCGCTGCCGCTCGCCGAGGAGGTGCGCGCCGCGGGCCTCGGGCAGACGCCGCTGTGGTACTACGTGCTGCAGGAGGCCGAGGCGCACAAGGCCGGCAAGCTCACCGGCGTCGGCGGGCGCATCGTCGCCGAGACGCTGCTCGGCCTGCTCACCGCCGACCCGCGCTCGTATCTCTCGGTCTCGCCGTGCTGGACGCCCTGCCTGCCCGGCGCGCGCCGCGGGGATTTCGGCCTCGCCGACCTGCTCACCCTCGCCGGCACCCAGACCGACGCGGCCTGAGCATCGAGCGAAGATTCAGGACGGCGGCCGCCGAGGCGGCCGCCGTCCGCTTCTCGCGCACGGCTTCTCCGCACGGTGGCCGCCGCGGCCCGTCGAGGAGCGCGGCGCTGGCGGCAGGCATAAAAAAGGGGCTGCACTTTGCTGTGCAGCCCCGAGGTCCGGCGTTTTCTCGCCGCGGTGACGGTGATCAGTCGAGGTCGAGGAAGCTGCGCAGCGACTCCGAGCGGGTCGGGTGCCGCAGCTTGCGCAGCGCCTTGGCCTCGATCTGGCGGATGCGCTCG
>JABAHQ010004654.1_pt1 | contig 15773 bp, 15 predicted proteins | sample 7062091 | NCBI WGS metagenome assembly JABAHQ01 (sample SAMN14534359, study PRJNA622989) | marine sediment metagenome | biome: marine biome [ENVO:00000428]; feature: marine pelagic biome [ENVO:01000023]; material: deep marine sediment [ENVO:00002113] | place: India: Gulf of Kutch | collected...
TGAGGCACGCCTACGTGCCGAACGGAGCCGCACGTGGGCGTGCTGGCTCCTCGATTTTGGAGCTACTGAGTCTTACATACTAACATTAAAGGAGTATAATCAATGCCTACAGCAGTCAAAGTTAGTGTCATAGGTGCAGGTAGCGCCCAGTTCTCGCTGGGGTTGGTGAAAGATTTGTGCTTGACGGAAGGACTATCCGGTAGCATGGTCAGCTTCATGGACATTAATGAAGAGCGGCTGGCTATGATTCACAAACTCGCGGCTCGCTACGCCGAGGAGTTGGGGGCGGATCTGCGCTTCGAGAGCACGACGGATCGCCAGGCCTCGCTGCAAGAGGCCGACTTTGTGATCAATACGGCGGCGGTCAAAAGCCACCACCACCAACGCGCTGCCCGCGAGGTGGCCGACAAACACGGCTACTATTATGGTTTGAAAAATCGGATCAGTTTCTATCAGTTTCAGTTAATGCTCGATGTGGCTCGGGATATGGAAACGATCTGCCCCGAGGCCTGGCTCATCCAATCGGGAAACCCGGTCTTTGACGGCTGCACCCTGATGAGCCGCGAGACCGATATCAAAATTTGTGGGTTGTGCCACGGTCATTACGGCCTTTATGAAATTGCCAGGACCATTGGCCTGGAACGGGAAAACCTCAGCAAGATAACCTGGCAGGCGCCGGGTCTCAACCACAACATCTGGCTGACCCACTTCTATTATGAAGGTCAGGATATGTACCCGCGCGTTGATGAATGGATTGAGACCGAAGGGGAGACGTACTGGCGCACTCACGTTGCCAATCGTACCCACGATATTCAGATGTCGCGGGGGGCGGTGCATCAGTATCGCATGTACGGCCTCTTCCCCATCGGCGATACGGTCCGGCGGGGCGGTTGGTGGTACCACACCGATATCGAGACCAAGAAGTATTGGTTCGGGGAGCCCTGGGGCGGCCCAGATACAGAATTGGCCCGCCCCCTCTTTGTGGAGAATCTGGAGAAGCGCCTCGCCGAGATGACCCGCCTGGCCAACGATCCTAAGGCCAGCCTGGTGGAAGCTCTGGGGGACCAAAAGACCCGTGAGCAGCAGGTTCCCATCATCGATGCCCTGGTCAATGACAACGAGGGACAATTCCAGGTCAATGTCCCCAACCGGGGCGCGTTGGCAGGCGTGCCTGATAATGTCGTCGTCGAGGTCCCGGCCCTGATCAATAAGACAGGGATTCAACCGCTGCGGGTGGGCTCGCTGCCGCCCAAGATTATGTTGGAGCATATCCTGCCCGAGTGGTTAGCGATGGAGCGGAATATCGAGGCCTTCAAATCGGGCGACCGTTCGATGTTGTTGTGGAACGTCTTAGAGGGTCACCAGACGCGCTCTTACGACCAGGCGGTAGCCGCGCTGGAAGATTGGCTGGCGATGGAAGGCCAGGAAGAAATGAACGATTTCTTCAGATATCCTGCCGGTGGAGAAATGTTGTTACAGACACGATCAGCCAAAGCCTGATCGTCTTGATCTCCTAATAGGGTGTCTTATGTTGCAAACCGTTGATATTCCAATCGCCCATATCGACGATGCCGGGTCGGTTTCAGCAGTTATGGCCGCTTTGCAAGCGCTACACGGGCCGGATTACGAATTTGCCGTCGGACGGTGGGAGGGAGAGACCCGGGTCCGGCCTGGTGAGGGGCGGACGATTTACCGATTCATTGTAGAGGCTGAGGGGGCGATAGTGAGGCTCCATGCAGGGGATTTGATACGTGGCCCGTCACCCCATGGCCCTTATCGTTCTTTGGATGGGGCTTTTGCCCAGGTTACGGAGCCACATCTCGAAGCGCTCTGGCCCGGCGATGCACTGACCGTAGATGCGAATGCCGGCGAGGGAGTAATACTCAATGGTCGCGGCGTCTACTTTGAGGTAGTAGCCGAGCAGACGACCTACCGCGCCCCCAGATTGGCCATGTTGCGCTACCTGCCCGATCATCCTGGCGGTTGCGCCGCCTATCCCGGCGCTTTCCGGCGCGAAACCCTGCCCCCACACCAGCCAGCCGAGGCCGATAAAGATCCACGCGGCCCCAACCGGGTCAATGAACACACCCTTGATATGCGCATAGATCGGAGGCCTACCCCGATCCGGCACTATCACGGCCAGATTTCGGATGGGCGCGGACACATGCTGAACCACTCCGAAACGGCCATCGTCTTATCCCGCTCGATTTACAGGTTGCCAGAAGTTGAGCAACCCGACCGGGGATATATCCGCCTCTATCGCCGCCCGACTGAGGATCCGTCGGATCAGTTTCTTCTCCCGGTTCGACCGGGCTCCATCGTCGTTACCCCCGCCACCTCAGAGGGGGTGGTCGGCCACTGTTTTGAGAACGCTTTTGCTATGTTGGTGGCTATTCCGGGGTTTATGGTCCCTTATAACTTGATCCTATAGGAATTTCCTTTTTGTAGGCCCCGCATCCCTATGCGGGGCCGGGGCATAGGGATGCCCCGGCTACGAGAACAGGTAATTTAATTGAAGATTGAGGAGGAATTCAGGTGAAAATCGTTGATGTCGTCACCGAAGTTTTTCGTTACAAATCGCAAATTGTCCGTGACTCTGACGGACATACCCATCCCGGCCCCGAGCACGAGGCCAGGCAGAGCCTGCTCAGAATTGTGACCGACGAGGGGGTTGAGGGCTACTGTTTTGGCGCTAATAAGGCGGTGATTGAGGGAATTGTCAAGCCAGTGCTCATCGACGAGGACCCCTTCTACCGGGAAAAGATCTGGCAAACCCTCAAGGAACGGCAGCGATTGCACCTGGGGAGTCTGTCAGACCGGGTGCTGTCGGCGGTGGATATGGCCTTGTGGGATCTGGCCGGGCGCTATTTGGGCCAGCCGGTTTATAAGCTGTTAGGCGCTGTCCGTGATAAAGTCCCGGCTTACGCCAGCACGATGTGCGGTGATGATTTGGAAGGGGGTCTGGACACGCCGGAAGCTTACGCCGACTTTGCCCTGTGGTGCAAAGAGCAGGGCTATCCGGCTTTTAAGCTCCATACCTGGCAACCGCCTATGCCGGGCGCGCCGGACCCCAAGAGAGATGTGGCGGCATGTCGCGCGGTGCGCGAGGCGGTGGGCGATGATATGCCGTTGATGCTTGACCCCTTCCACTACTACAACCGCGAGCAGGCCCTCTACCTGGGTAAGGCGTTGGAAAAGCTCAACTACTACTGGATGGAAGAGCCTATGGATGAACACAGCATCTCTTCCTACATCTGGTTGACCGAGCAATTGTCCTTACCCATGGTGGGACCGGAGACGGCCGAGGGGAAGATGTACACCCGGGCCGAGTGGATCGTGCGCAACGCCTCGGACATCAGCCGGGGCGGCGTGGGCGATGTGGGCGGTATTACGCCGATGATGAAGCTGGTCGGCCTGTGCGAATCGTTTGGGGTGCGTATGGAAGTCCACGGCGGCGGCCCCGGCAACCTCCACGTCCTCTGCGCTATGAGCATCCCCGGCGAATTTTACGAGCGTGGCCTGCTTCATCCCTTCGTTGACTATGAAAAACCGGCCCCTTGGCTCAATGCCATAACCGATCCGATGGACGATGAGGGGTATGTGCATGTTTCCCAAGCGCCGGGCCTGGGGTGGGATATTAATTTTGACTATATTCGGGATAATTTGGTGGAAGCTGATTAAGGCAGTTCCAAGAAAATAAATCGCCCAACTTCGTATTTCGTATTGCGTATTCCGTAAAGTTCTTGGGTACGCAATACGGAATACGCAATACGTTTGGAAGCATTTAAATCTTGGCACTCCCTAACGGTATTACTTGGACAAGGTATAATATGAGCGGATTACCCGCCTGGTTTTACGACGAATTTCAACAAACTGGCCTCGATTTTGAGGACTCAGCACAAGTCGAAGCATACGACCACAATCAGGGATCCAGCACGGAAGCTGATCAAAGCCTGATCGAACGCCTTGGCCTTGCTGGTGATCATACCCTGATTGATCTTGGGAGCGGTACCGGTGCTTTCGCCATCCAGGCGGCACAGACATGTGCTCAAGTTTATGCTGTGGATGTATCACCAGCCATGCTGAATTATGCTCGCCAGAAAGCCAACGCTGAAGGTTTAACCAACATCGAATTCCACCGTGGTGGTTTCCTGACTTATGAACACCAAGCCGAAACGGTTGATTTCATCGTTACTAAGTATGCCCTCCATCACCTCCCAGATTTTTGGAAAATGATCGCTCTCCTAAGGATGGGGGCGATACTGAAAACGGGTGGCATCCTTTGTCTACGAGACGTTATTTTCTCCTTTGATCCGGCTGAATATCAAACCAGGGTTGCGGCCTGGATCAATCGGATGGCCAGGCCCACTGGAGAAGGATTCACGACCAGCGACTTTGAGATGCATGTACGCGAGGAGTATAGCACTTTCAATTGGATCCTCGAAGGCATGCTCAGCCGGGCTGGTTTTGAGATCATTGCGGCCGATTACTTCGCCCCTGAATATGCCCAATATATTTGTAAGCTGGTCGATAGATAGTGAAGGTTTGTACTTTAATACTCAGGTCTTTCTTGTTACCGTACCCGCCTGACAAATTCAGCTAAAGCTGGCCCAATTTCGTGGGGCGAGTCTTCTTGAATAAAATGGATCCCCTTGACGGTTACCTCTTCCTGATCGTTCCAGGTGCGGCAAAATTCGCGTTGCCCACCGCTTAAAATTGCTCCGGGGTCGGCGTTGATAAAGAGTTTAGGTACGGAACTGGAAGCCAGCCATTGAGTGTAGTCATCAACAATGCGGACCACATCTTCTGGTTGTCCATCGATAGGAATTTCCCGGGGCCAGGTCAGAGTGGGGCGACGCGATTCGCCCGGCTCCAGATAGGGTTGGCGGTAGACAGTCATTTCTTCATCGGTCAAAGGACGTAAGACGCTAGCCGGTAGAATTCGCTCAACAAAGGCGTTTTTTTGCAGCACAATTTCTTCGCCAGCCGGCGAACGCATGGCTTGAAAAATGTTACGTGCTGGCTCAGGCCATTCAACCCAAGTGATGGGCCGAACGATGGCTTCCATATAAGCGATGGCCTGGGCCCGGTTTTGTTGGCGGTGTTTATAAGCCCAGTGAAACCCCAGAGCCGACCCCCAGTCGTGTAAAACCAGAATAACGTTTTCGGTAGCGCCAACCGCCTCAAACCAGACATCCAGGTAGCGGTAATGGTCAACAAAGCGATAAGAACCGCTGGGATTTTTTCCTGATTGCCCCATGCCGACCAAATCCGGGGCCAGGCAACGGCCTAACGATTCCAGGTAGGGGATGATGTTGCGCCAGAGGTAGGAGGAGGTCGGGTTGCCATGTAAAAAGACAATTGGGTCGCCATGGCCGGTATCAATATAGGCCATTTCGGTGTCTAACACGGCAATGCGTTTGCGTGTGTAGGGATCGGTAGCGGAAATAGGTTGTTGACTCATCTCTGGCTCCTCCGGATTAAATGACGTGATGTGATTAAATCAACCTCCCCTCCGCCAGGCGTTGGCGAAGAGCTTTCTTATCAAATTTGCCGACACTGGTCTTAGGTATTTCAGCGGTGAAAATAATCTTGTCCGGCAGCCAGAATTTGGCGAATTGGGCGGCCAGATAATCTCGCAGATCATCGGGGGTGAGGGAATTGTTCTTTTCGACCGGGACGATAACAGCCATGGGGCGTTCAGCCCATTTCTCGTCGGGGACGGCGATGACCGTCGCCTCTAAGACCTCGGGATGGGCCATTAGCGCGTTTTCCAGGGCGACGCTGGAAATCCACTCGCCGCCGCTCTTGATCAGATCTTTGGTCCGGTCGGTGATATTCATATAGCCATCTGGGCTCATAGTGGCTACATCGCCGGTGTGGAACCAACCGTCCTCAGTGAAGTGCTCGGGGCTGGATTCACGTTTGAAGTAGCGCTCGATAATCCAGGGGCCACGCACCTGAACTTCGCCCATCGTTTCACTGTCCCAGGGTAATTCACGGCCAAGCTCGTCCACAATCCGCAGTTCAACCCCGGGAACAGGGTAGCCTTGCCGGGCTTTGATGTCCCATTTCTCCGCCTCCGATAGGGCTTCGTGCGTTTTTTGAAGCTTAGAGACAGTGCCAATGGGGGACATCTCGGTCATGCCCCAGGCGTGCACAACGTTCACCCCCAACTCTTTTTCGTAGGCTTCGATTAGACTGCGTGGCATGGCCGACCCCCCGACAACTAAGGCCCGGATATGGGAAATGTCACGGGGCCTGGCTTTCAATTCATGATACAGACCCGTCCAGATGGTTGGCACGCCGGCGGCGACGGTCACTTTTTCCTCGGCAATCATATCGGCCAGGGCGGGGGCTTGCAAGAAGGGGCCAGGGTTGAGAAGTTGGGCGCCGACGAAGGCCGCCGCGTAGGGGAGGCCCCAACACATAGCGTGGAACATCGGGACTACTGTCAAGACGATGTCCTGCTCGGTCAAGCCTATTGTGTTGGCCTGGTTGACGCCTAATGAGTGGAGATAAATGGAACGGTGACTGTAAAGAGCGCCCTTCGGGTCGCCAGTGGTACCGCTGGTATAGCATAAACCCGCGGCGGTCTGCTCATCCCTTATCCCCCAGGTGTATTCGTTAGAGGCGCCGGCCATCAGGTCTTCATAAAAAGAAACATTGGGGAGTGCAGTTTGTACATTTTTGTCGGCGTTGAAGAGAACGTAATGCTGGACACCATTGATTTGGTCAACCACTTTTTCAAAGAGAGGCAGTAACGTCCCATCGATGAAGATGACTTTGTCTTCGGCATGGTTGATGACGTAGGCTAATTGGTCGGCGAAGAGGCGAATATTGAGGGTATGGCACACGGCCCCGCTACAGGGGATGGCGTAATAAAATTCGAGGTGTTGGTAGTTATTCCAGGCAAAAGTGCCCACCCGGTCCCCCAGCTGAACACCCAGCTTGTTCAACACATTGGCTAAACGTTTAACCCGGTCGTAGAGGTCGGCATAGGTATAGCGATGCATTGAGCCATCAGGCTGTTTGGTGATGATGTGTTTGTGGGCATAGAGACGGTTGGCGTGTTCCAAAATTCGATCAACCGTCAGGGGATAGTCCATCATGAGGCCGTGCATAAAATTTTCTCCTTGGAAATTAATGGAATCGTTGGGTTAAGTATATAAATTTTGGGCCAAGATTGTGAAACAAATTAATTATACCTTCAGGCCAAACGGAGAGCAACTTGGCGTAGTCTATCACAGTAATTCTCCTTATCACCTTCCCGGAAGCTTCGAGGTGCCTTCAGCCAGGCGAAGCGACAAAATTATGAGGCGCTTGGATCAAGAAATAGCGCTCTTAGCTTCCGGGAAGGTAAATTTGCGACCAAAATTAGCATTGCTGAGTCCATCAAAAAAGGTGGCCGGATGATGGTTGTGTGCTTGGGGCGTACCTGTTTAGGGTGCTATAATGAAAACTGGTTTGAATATCAACTAAATACAATGAGGAGATGCCATGCAAAATTTGATGCGCCTCGGTGGGTCAGTGGGGTTGGGCTTATTTTTTCTGATGTTGGGTTTAAGCCTGCCTCGGGGCTGGTCAGCGCGGGTTTATGCTGACGGAAACGTCATTCAGGTTGGGCCCGCTGGCCAGGACCAACCAGATTGTGGCCTGGCGTCCGTTTGTAAAACAATCAAGTATGCTATCGAAGAACGAGCCCAGGCGGGAGACTGGATACAGGTCGCCTCTGGTACTTATACAGAGCCATTTACGGTTCTCACCACAGGGTTGAAAATATATGGGGCTGGACCTGAATTGACCATCATGATTGCGCCCCGGTTATCTTTGCCGGAGGCGTTGTAGGCTGCGCGTCGTTCGGTTATGGGTCTGTCTCTCCAGTCTCGGATGAGATAAGCACGTTAAAAACACTGCCAACTAACACAATCGCAGATCCAAAGGCGTACAGAAGCAGGAAAATTTTATTGAACGTAGATTTACGATTAATGATTTCATCCTTCTGATCTGCGAGTTCCCCTTGTATTTTTTCTAGCCGCTCTTGGGTGGTGGCCATCATAACATCCACGTCCGGTGTGCCACTAAAAGGGCTAGGCGAACCTGGTATATCAGCCTTCGCCTCATCATCAAGGAGCTGTACCATATCTTTCAAACCTAACTCGTAATTGTAGATCTGAGAGCGCCTTATTTTGTCAATTGATGCTGTGTCGCTATCAGCTATCACTATAATGGCATTGAAAATGGCATTGTTCGATTGATAGGTTTGATAGACGCTTTCCGCGTTGTAGATTCTCTGAAGAGTACTATTCGCATCTTCAAGCAACGTTTGCTGGAAGGCCCAGGATAAAAACAGGATTATTGAACCAAGAACCGGGGTGACTCTAATTAATATTCTGCGTGGCATTTTCGATATCCTTAAAAAGCAACTCTGGTATCGCCTGCGCCGTCTTTGCTGGGGGTGTTGTTTTGTAATATCACGGCTGGCCAATTTTCAATACCGGTTAATCTTGTCCAGCCCCATTCGCTCGAACATAAGGCGGTCGAGTGATTTATCGGGTAAGATACGGCTGAAGTAGGTGCCCAATTTGCCCTGGGTAACCAGATAGCGCGTGCGGGGGTTGGGGATGGTGAGGGCGTGTAAAACCACTTTGGCCACATTTTCTGGCGGTAAGCCAGCTTTCCCCCGGCGGGCAAAATATTGTTGCAGATTTTTCAACAAAGTGCCATAAGGAGTTTGGGCGTAAAGTTGGATGGTTTCATCCCCCCCTTTCTCCCAGATAGGCGTGGCAGTTGGTCCCGGTTGGATGACGATGACCTTGAGGCCGAAGGGCATCAACTCCCGTCGCAAGGAGTCGGATAGGGCTTCGACCGCATGTTTGGAGGCAGCGTAGAGGCCCAAAAAGGGGGTGGCCACCCGCCCGGCCACGGAACTAATGTTGATGATCCGGCCTGGTATCTGCCCCGACTGAAGTAGAGGCAAGAAAGCTTGCGTCACCGCTAAGAGACCGACGACATTGACCTCAAATTGCTCGCGCACTTTGTCCAGGGGCACATGGGCCAGAGGGCCACTGACGGCAATGCCGGCATTATTGACAACCCCCACAACCTCGTCGCTGGGGCCTAATTCCGCCTGGACGGTTTGCGCAGCGCGTTGAATAGTGGCTTCGTCCCGCACATCCATCAAGAGGGGTCTTAAGTTAGGCCGATCGATAAATTGGTTGGCTGCCCTCGCTGTCCGTACCGAGCCGTAGATAATATAGCCTCGCTGGGCCAGCAGTTTGGCCGTTGCCCAGCCGATACCTGTGGAGATACCAGTGACTACCACGATCTTTCTCGAGGTTGAGGTATTTTTCATCAGGTTTACCCCTTTCATCGCCTGAATTTGTCCTGATGAGGACTGAACTTGACTCAAGTGGCCAATTCCTTCCAATATACCCCGATCTCCTCCGGGGTACGTCTGAAACCAAACCGTTGGTAGAGTTCTTGTGAACGCAGATTGTTTTTTTGGGTGTTCAGGCTGACGACTTTGACGTTAAATTGGGTCAGGGTTTGTAGAGCATAGTGCAAGATCTGGGTGCCGATGCCCATCCCTTCATAGTCGGGGTGGGTAGCCAGCCGCGTTAAATGGGCGCGGTCGCCGAATTGGTCGCACCATTCATAAGCGACCAACTCATGGCCAATTACCCCCACGGCAAATGAAACCGCCCGGCTGAGGGCTTCTCGGAACGCTGTTTTGGGTTTATGCCACATCGGGCCAAAAGCCAATCGATCAAGCTCCAATAAGGTTGGCAGATCATCGAGGCGGGCAGAACGAATTTGCAATCTAGGGTGGGGTCGGATTTGGGGTAAAGGGCTTCGGTACCATTCAAAAGTGATAATATGGTCTTTGATCACAAAACCAAGTTTCGGAAGTTCGCGAGTCAGCCAGGGGGCTTCCCCAATCTGCATAATTGATTTAATATTTTGCGCCTGTAAGGCCGATTCAGCCGGGGAAAACAGGGCTTCTAGCATGGACAAAACTTTGATATTATCGTGCACCGCTGTGGCGACAAGCAAACTACTATCGGGCGGCTGTGGCTCTAACATCAAAAAACCGCGAACGCTGATCCGGTCCTCGGCGAGAAAGGCGACGTACTCGTCTAATTTATCTTGAATATAAGTGGATAAAATCCGGGTGTGGACGGCCCAATTCTCGTCAAGCAAACGCCTGATGGCTCTGGCATCAGTACGATTAGCTGGCCGAATGTTGAACGTGCGGGAGTTGGACAATAACACAGATAACCCTTCAGGTCGATAATAACAATGATGACCTTAATAATAACCCAGTTTCGGGCTAAAATCAAACGTCTTGAACGCCAGAATGTAAGCTTGTTGAGCGATTGGTGAGTGTTTTTGAGAGATTGAAGTTCATATATGACTGATCAAGTAAAAATGATTGTTTGGTCTTGACAATTGCCCGGATAGTAGTAAAATCGCGCTTACATGTGATTGTTTGTGATTGATTCATAACTCTAAAAACGGCATTTTATGGCAACCAATCAGGCCTTGTCCAGCCTGGAGCGTCAAGACCGAATTCTTGATTTTATTAAGCAGCAGGAACGGGCTACGGTAACCGAAATTTCAGAGCGTTTTTCGGTTAGTCTGGCGACGGTTCGACGGGACCTCGAAATCCTTTCGGGACGGGGAGTCATCCAACGATTTCATGGCGGGGCACGGCCGGCTCAGCAGGCACCGCCTGAGTTGCCGGTGCTGCAACGCCAGAGCGAGCAAGCCGGCGAGAAAAGACGGATTGGCCAAAGGGCTGCGGCCTTAGTCGCCGATGGCGAGACTGTTTTTTTAAGCAGTGGGACCACCGCTTTAGAGGTAGCGCGTCATCTGCGTGATCGCCGTGACCTGACGGTGATCACCAATTCTCTGTTGGTAATCAACGCGCTGAGTGATGCCCCTAACATTACGCTGGTGGGTATCGGCGGTGTTCTGCGACAGAGCGAGATGTCTATGATCGGACATATTGCCGAACAAGCCCTGGCGGAAGTCCATGCCACCAAAGTCATCATGGGCATCCGGGCGCTGGATATCGAACGGGGTTTGACCAACGATTACTTGCCGGAGACGATGACCGATCGAGCCATCCTCGACATTGGGCGAGAGGTGATCATTGTCGCCGATCACACCAAATGTGGGCGCGTGGCCACAGCCTTTGTTGCGCCCCTGGAGGTGATGCACAAGCTAGTCACCGACGATAAAGCGCCGCCAAGTCTTGTAAATGCGCTGACCAGTCGCGGTATTCGCGTCCTGATAAGTTGAAGAAATTGACACAATGTAGCGAGGGTAGCCTGATGAAAAAAGATGGTCAGTACACGTTCGCCGAAATTACCGGCCAAACGATCGCCTGGGCGGATGCATTGGCGGCATTTCAGGCCGCTGAAAAGGCGATCCAGCGCACCTGGCCTCAGCTTGACCTGAACCAGGTGATCTTTATCGGTTGTGGTTCGACATACTATCTCTCCCAGACAGCGGCAGCCCTTTTTCAGGGGATCACGAGACTTCCAGCCCGGGCCTGTCCCTCTTCTGAAATTCTCCTTTTCTCCGAGCAGGTGTTATCCAGGCCTGATCAAACTCTACTGGTAGCGGTTTCGCGTTCAGGCACCACAACTGAAACTTTGGAGGCAATCAACCGTTTCCGCCAATTGGGGGGCCGAGCAGTTTGGGGGATTTGCTGCTATCCAGAAAGTCCCTTAGCCCAGACTTGTGACCTGGCCCTCCTGGCCAAAGGGGGACAGGAACAGAGTACGGCTCAAACGCGATCTTTCAGCAGCATGCTGGTGTTGGCTCAGGCCCTGGCGGCCACGTTAGCCGGGGAAGATACCTCGGTTCTGACGACGTTGCCCGAATTAGGGGATCGTTTACTTGAGCAGACCGCCGGTTTGGTAGAAACCTTGGGTCGGCGCACAGATTTAACCCGCTTCTACTTTTTAGGCTCCGGCTTTCAATATGGTCTGGCCAATGAAGTGATGCTGAAGCTGAAAGAGATGTCGCTCAGCCATAGCGAGGCTTTTCACTTTCTGGAGTTTCGGCACGGACCCATGTCAATGGCGGATGAGCAGACTTTGATGGTGGGTCTACTATCTGATACCGTCCGCAAACACGAGCAAAAGGTGTTGGCGGAAATGGCTGAGCTTGGGGCCGGCACTCTAGGCGTTAACGCTTCGTCGGGAACGGATGCTGATCACACTATTTTCTTTGAACAAAGGTTACCTGCCTGGGCGTCGCCAGTATTATATCTACCGCCTTTACAACTTTTAGCTTATCATCGCGCCATTAGTAAAGGACTCGATCCAGATAGTCCTCGTAATCTGTCGGCGGTTATTTTTTTGGCGGCTTCGGCATTTTCCGATACATAGGGAGGTGTGATGTCAGTTCAAATAAACCATTATCAAAACGACCGCTAAATATCGAATATCCGGTGAAGAAGAAGGAGGTGATGCTTATTGCCCGCTTTGCCGTTAAGCTGACCGACTTAATATATCAACAAGTGCAGAAATAAAGTGTAAATTTTTGGGTGAAAACTTACTCAAGGAGGAGATATGAACCCTAAAAAGAAATTTTGGATACTGATCACTTTACTAGCTGTCGTTAGTTTGGTAGCTGCCTGTGCCGGACAAGCACCTGCTCCCGCCGCTCAGGAGGAGGCTCCGGCAGCCAAAGAGGAGGCGCCCGCAGCTAAAGAGGAAGCGCCGGCAGCCGAGGAAGAAAAGGTCGAACTGCGTTTCTGGATGCACCAGAATCCAGCCTTTATCCAGGCCAATGAAGAGATCATCCGCCGCTTTGAAGAGACGCATCCCAACGTGACCATAAAACTAGAAAGCTTCGAGTATGGACTTTTCATTCAAACTCTGCAAACGGCCATGCCGGCGGGGACGGAAGCCGACATCATAGAAATGTTTGGGACCTGGGTTTGTTCCTATGCCAACGGAGGGCGACTGGCCGAATTGCCTGAAGATGTGATGTCTCGCTCAGAGGCTGAAGAGGCGTTCTTCAGAGCGCCGCTGGAGGGCTATGACTGCAACGGTAAACTGTATGGCCTGCCCAACGAGTTCAACATCGAGAATGGGGCAGTGTTGGTCAACCCGGCCATGTTCGAGGCAGCCGGATTAGAATATCCGCCCCAATGGAACAGTATGGAGGAACTCCTGGCCGACGCACAGAAATTGGCTCAGTTTGACGGCGAGTCCATGACAGTCTCTGGTTTCCACTTCATCTCCGGCGACGGGCTGGCCTTCCAACTGCTGGCCGGCATCTTACAGCGAGGCGGCGAATATTGGAAGCCCGATGGCAGCGGCGTGCAATTCACTACCCCCGAGGCCGAGGAGACCTTAGAGGCTATGAAGTCTTGGGTGACCGAGCGGAAGGTCACCGACCCCTTCTTGTTCAATGGAGATAGCAACTGGGTTGGCACCTCCTTCTTCAACAATCAGGTGGCTATTGGCTTTATCGGGCCGTGGATTGTGCCCGTGGGGCTGGAGGAATATCCAGAAACCCAGTTCGATTATGTCTCCCTGCCCAATTACGCCGGCGATAAGCACTATTTCGCCGCCGACTCGGGTTGGGGCAAGGTTGTCTCCATCAATAGCGAGCACAAGGAACTGGCCATGGAATTCGTCAAGTTCGCCACAACTGACCCTGACAATGCCAAATTGTGGAATGTTGCCACCGGCACTGTTCCGGCGCTCAAATCGGTGGCCAACGATCCCACTTTACTTGAGGATCTCCCTTACATCGAGGCCAGTCTGGAGGTTCTGGATTATGGTCGCTATATCGGTCCGTTGCCGGACAGGGACCTGTTCTGGTATGACATCGTCCAGCCGCACGTCCTGGCGGTGTTACAGGAGAGTGAGACAGTAGACGAAGCGCTGGCGGCTATAGAGGCAGAGACCAACGCCTCGTTTGAACAGTAATTTCCGACAACTGCACAGGCCCGGGTAGTGTCCGGATCGCCGGCTCTACCTGGGCCGTGTTCTCCACAAAAGGAGTAGGCGATGAGTACCGTTATTGAAACCAGGCCAACCGGGTGGCGTCGTGCTTTCAGCGGTCGTAACAAGGCGCAAAGCTTATTTGTGGCTAGTGGGCTGACACCGATCATGCTTTATATGCTATTTTGGACTTTACTCCCTATGGCCTTTGCCCTCCTACTGGCTTTGTTCAAATATAGTGCTACCCGTACTGGGGGACCACTTTTGGGCTTTGGTGAGGATAATCCATTTATTGGTTTAAGACACTTTCAAAATATGTTGAGCGATTCCTTAGAGGCCCAGAAGTTTCGGACCAGCTTGAAGAACACTCTCATTTTTGCCTTCCTGATCTTGCCCCTGAATCTGGCCATCACTATCCCATTGGCGGTCTTGATTGAAGACATTCATGAACGCCTAAAAACTACTTTCCGCTTCATCTACTTCCTGCCTACCGTTACTGCCTCCGTGGGGGTGGCCATCATGTGGGGGTATCTCTATCACCCACAACAGGGGCTTTTTAATGTAATTCTCAAAGCCATTGGTCTCTCCCCAAAAATCTGGCTCACCGACCCGCGCCAGGCTTTGCTAGGCGTTCCCCTAGCGATGTGGGCCATCATTTTTGCTTATTTATGGCAAGACATGGGGTATAATCTGGTTATCTTCATCGCCGCTTTACAGGGCATTCCGCGCGATTTTAAAGAGGCGGCGGTGGTTGATGGGGCCAATGTCTGGCAAGTATTTTGGCGAATTACCCTACCTCTGCTGAAGCCTACCCTCCTATTTGTTTGCGTCTTGACTATGATTTCCTCATTTCAGGTCTTCGATATCATTCAAATTATGACCCAGGGGGGTCCACAAGACCAGACACGGGTGTTAGTATTGGATATTTATCTGAATGCCTTCCGGTTTCAACGCATGGGCTGGGCCGGGGCCGTTTCCCTGGTCTTGTTTGTCCTCATCTTTATCGTGACTATCATTCAGACGCGACTGCTGCGTACAACCTGGGAGTATTAGACTATGGCCACCACAACCCGTTCTATTGATACTGTTCCAGTGCGACGTTTATCAAACTGGGACGCAATCCGCCGTCGTTTGGGGAGAATTTTGCTCTATGCCTTCCTGGTAGCTGGCTGTACGGCTACGCTAGTCCCCTTTGCCTGGATGATTTTGGCCTCTTTCAAGACTTCCGGAGAGATTATCCGCATTCCTCCAACGCTGTGGCCCGAGAAACCGACTCTGGCCAATTACCTGACCATCCTTAACGACCCTAAATTGCCCCTCGAACGCTTCTACTTTAACAGCCTGTTTGTGGCCGGCAGTGTCGTGGCCATGACGCTCTTCACCAGCTCGCTGGCCGGTTTTATCTTTGCCAAGTACCGCTTCTTTGGCAAAAATATCATGTTCGGTTTCATCCTGGCCACGTTGATGATCCCCTTCCAAGTGACCATGATCCCCGGCTATTTGATTTTGGTGAAGCTGAAGTTGATTGACTCGCTATGGGGGCTAATTGTCCCGTCGGCAACGAACGCCTTTGGTATCTTCTTGATGAAACAGTTTATTGAGGGGGTGCCCAATGAGTTGCTCGACGCCGCCCGTATTGATGGCGCGTCTGAATGGCGTATTTACTGGCGTATTGTCTTGCCCCAGATTGGTCCAGCTCTGGCCACGCTCGGCATCCTGACCTTCATGTTTAGTTGGAATAGCTACTTGTGGCCGCTGATCGTCATCACCACCCACGAGCGGCGCACCTTGCCTATCGTG
>JABAHQ010029644.1_pt1 | contig 15771 bp, 13 predicted proteins | sample 7062091 | NCBI WGS metagenome assembly JABAHQ01 (sample SAMN14534359, study PRJNA622989) | marine sediment metagenome | biome: marine biome [ENVO:00000428]; feature: marine pelagic biome [ENVO:01000023]; material: deep marine sediment [ENVO:00002113] | place: India: Gulf of Kutch | collected...
CAGGCCGGTAGCCAGCACCGTCACCGTGCGGCGCATGGTGGGCCGGGGGATGCGGCTGGAGTCGATACGGTCGCTGGTCTCGTGGCCCTTGATCACGGCGAAGGTGTCCGGCCACCAGCGGCTGCCGAGCAGGCCGATGAGGGCGGCGCCGACGATGATCACGGGGAAGGGTACGGTCAGGAAGAAGATGGCCACGAAGGACAGGGCCGCCAGGCCCACCATGACCCGGTTCTTCAGGGCGCGATTGGCGATCTTGCCCACCGCCATGAGCACGATGGCCAGCACCGCCGGCTTGATGCCGAAGAACAGGCCCTCGACCCAGTCCAGGTCGCGGTAGCCGGCGTACAGGACGCTGAGCAGGAGGATGGCGAGGAAGCCGGGCAGCACGAACAGGCTGCCGGCCACCAGGCCGCCGCGCACCCGGTGCAGCAGCCAGCCGATGTAGGTGGCCAGCTGCTGGGCCTCGGGCCCGGGCAGGAACATGCAGTAGTTGAGCGCGTGCAGGAAGCGGTTCTCGTCCACCCAGCCGCGCTCCTCCATGTAGACCCGGTGCATCACCGCGATCTGCCCGGCCGGCCCGCCGAAGCTGTTGACGGCCACCTTGGCGTGGGCGGCCAGGGCCTCGCGGAAGGGCACCTGGCCTTCGGCGGAGGGGGCCCGGGAGCTGCCGGCGGGCTCGCTCACGGCATCCGGCCTTGGCGCTGGCGGCGGACGGCATTCCGGCGAAGCTCGGCCATGAGGGTCTCCTTGCCCGATCCCGGGAAGGCTCAGCGTACCGGTCGAGAAACCCCCTGGCCATCACGGGCGGGCCCGACGCCAGCCCTTGCGGGGGCCAGAGCTAGAAAGGTTCTTACTATCCTCCGCACGACCATCTCAAGAGGACCAGCAAGCCGCCCACTGACAGTGCCGGGAAGTTGCCGATTCCCTGCTCGGGCGCCTCCCCAAGGTTGCGGATCGCATGGACGCCGCTGAGCACGATGTGCTGGCACCCATGGCCCTCCCGGCCGAGCACTGGTGCAAGATCCACTCCACCAATCCTCTGGAGCGGGTCAATAAGGAGATCAAGCGCCGGGACCGAGTGGATGGGCATCTTCCCCAACGAGGCGGCTATTATCCCTCTGGTTTGGGCCGTCCTCCAGGAGCAGACCGAGGAATGGGCGGTGGGACGGCGGTGCATAAGCAGGCGAGCCTCCAGCCTGCCCTAGGCCCGGCGCTGGAGGACAACGGTGAAGGGGGAGGAAGCCATGGACCCCCTGCCTCTGGAGGCCATGGTTTGAGCCGGAGATCGGTGGCTATCGGGCCCGACTTTTACAAACTTGACGGGACACAACCTCTTCGGCTTAGGCTTGGGCGGTGATGCCAGGGGCTAGGCGGGCGCCTGTTAATCAAGGCCGGCTGGCTCAGTTGGGCTTCAATGGACCAGTAAGAGTGCAAAGTGGGGTTCGCTGGGTGAGATTATTTGGCCGGGTCCCTGGGGGAAGGCCCGAAAGAGGTGCTTGATCCCCCAAACGATGCCAGCGGGCCTTACGGTTATTTCCGGCTTTCGACGGTCCTGTCTGAGCCCACGATTCGATTGCGGCCAAGCCTTTTGGCTCTGTAAAGGGCCTCGTCCACCCTCCAGTACACATCCAGCAGGTCTTCGTTGGCCCCGTGCTCGGCAACCCCAGCACTGATTGATACCCGGACATCTTCCGGGAAGACCAATTCCTCGGAGATCCGACGCAGCTCCTCCGCCGCCTGCTGGGCCCCTTCCAGATTCGTTTCGGGTAGCAAAACCAGGAGCTCCTCCCCGCCCCACCGGCCCAGGGTGTCGCTGGCGCGCAAGCGACCGCACCAGGCGCGAACCAAGCCCTGTAGGACCTGGTCTCCGAAATGGTGCCCGTGCTCGTCATTGATGGTCTTGAAGCGATCGACGTCCAACAGTGCCAGGGAGAAGGGGGCACCGCCCCGGTTCTGCCGGGCGATCTCCCGTTCGATCAAGGCCTCCTGGGCGCCCCGGTTGAGTAAGCCCGTCAGGGGATCATGGGTAGCCCGGTGGACCCACTCCGCCTTTTGGTCGGTGATGTCGGTGTGGGTTTCCAGGATCCATTGGATATCGCCGGTCTCGCTCCGAATGGGGGCGGCTTGGACCAGGAAGTAGCGGGAGCTGCCGTTATCATCGTAGTGCACATGCTCCAAGCGAACCGATTGCCCGGTTTGTCGGATGCGGGTTAGCGGGCAGGGCTCGCCGGTTTGGTCACAGGGGGACGGAGATTGGTGCGTCAGGCGGTAGCAGGTGGTCACATCCTGGGTAACGGGGCCGTACCGGGATTCCGCCTCGGCATTGGCGAACACCACCGCGAAATTCTCGGCGTCGATCACCAACAGAGGTTCGGGGATGGACTGCAGCAGGTGCTCGGAGAACTGCGGGGGGAGCGAAGCCATAACAACTTGCCTACCGGTGGGGGTCGGGCTGATGGTTCGGGAAAGAGTTGACACCCCCCCATGATCAAGGCGGGGAAGAGGCTACCAGATTCGAAGGGGCAAGGACCATGACCTGGTAGGGTTACCCATCAGAATTTCGGGCGGATACGGCCAAAAAACCTCCTTTGCGGATAGCCGCTATCCGCACGGTTAGGCGCCCAAGATCCGATCTTCAACCTCCGCCCGTGAAAGGGGGGTGGCGAAAAGATGGCCCTGGCCCTCATCGCACCCCTCCCCTTTCAGGAGATCCAGCTGGTCTGGGGTCTCCACCCCCTCCGCCAACGCCGTCATCCCCAGGCTGTGCGCCATTGCGATTACCGTCCGGGCGATTGCGGCGTCGTTGTCGTCATGGGGGGCATCCCGCACGAACGAACGGTCGATTTTCAGCTTGTCGATAGGGAATTGCTTGAGGTAGGCCAGCGAGGAATAGCCGGTTCCGAAGTCGTCGAGGGATAGACAGACCCCCGTCTCGCGCAGGCCGGACATGGTTTTCGCGTTGTTGGTGGTGTTCGCCATCAGAATGCTTTCGGTGATCTCGAGCTCGAGTTGATCGGGGCCCAGCTCTGCATCACGGAGGGCCTTCTCGACGAAGCCACCCAGACCCGGCGCTTGAAATTGGCGAGCCGATAGGTTCACCGCCATCCGCAGGCAGGCCTTTCGGTTGCGATTCCATTCCCCGTGCTGGCGGCACGCCGTATCGATCACCCATTCCCCTACCGGCAGGATCAGCCCGGTTTCCTCGAGGATCGGAATGAACTCGTTGGACGGTATAGGCCCACGGTCGGGATGATCCCAGCGCAGCAGGGCCTCGAAGCCCGTGAGCAGGCCGGTGGCCAGCTCGAACTGGGGCTGGTAGTGGAGGTAGAACTCTTCCCGTTCCAGAGCCCGATGAAGCAGCGACTCGAGGGCGAGGCGCTGGCGGGTGCGCTGATTCATCTCGGGCGAGTAGAACTGATACTGATGGCCTCCACCCTCCTTGGCCCGGTACATGGCCGCATCAGCATTGGCCAGCAGGGCGTCGGCGTCGTTGCCGTCGTTGGGAGCGACGCTGATCCCGATGGAGGTGGTGATATAGAGCTCCTCGTCGGTTTCCTGGAACGGTCGGGCCAGAGCACCCAGGATCTTGTCAGCCACCGAGGCGGCGTCTCCCGGTCGGGCGAGGTCGGCCAGGATCATGACGAACTCGTCGCCCCCCAGACGGGAGATCGTGTCCCCCTCCCGCACAGCGTCCCGGAGCCGCACGGCGGCCTCTTTTAGGATCTGGTCGCCGACGACGTGGCCGAGGGTGTCATTGATGCGCTTGAATCGGTCCAGGTCCACGAACAATACCGCCGTGGACCGGCTGTGACGGGGGCCGTATGCAAGGGCTTGGCCGAGGCGATCCATGAGCAGTGCTCGGTTGGGAAGCCCGGTCAAGGGATCGTGATAAGCCAGGTGATTCAGCCGTTCCTCGGCGGCTTTTCGATCCGTAATGTCCTGGAAGACAAGAAAGGCTCCGAGACCTTTGGTCGGGGTGGCCCGCCAAGCCGGATCGGCCTCATCCGGGCCGAAGGCGATCGATCCTCGGTTGTCGTCGAGGGATAGAGGGCGGGCGGTGACAGCCACCATGCGGGTCGATCCGCTCGTGTCGACCACCGTGAGCTCCGCCTGGTCGGTAGCTTCGTCGGCCAGGGCCCGCGATAGGGGGTGCTCCCACCGGGCCAGCGCCACCCCGGAGTCGGGGTAAAAGAGGCGCAGGGCCGCCAGGTCCGCCCCGGTGCGACGCTCCCGCTCGAAGTCCTCTCCGAGGAGGTCGGCCGCGGCTCGGTTCAGGAAGGTGAGCCGGCCACTCTCGTCGCACGCAATCACCCCCTCCTGCATGCGATCCAACAACCCCTCTAGGAACGTACCTTGTTCGGCGAGCCGGTCCCTGGCCCGGCGCTCGCGGTCAATTCCCCGCGCCTCCGGGCCGATGTCTTCCACCAGGGCCACCAACCGATGAGCCTGGGGTGTTTCCGGATCGGTTACCTCCCGCAGGGTGATCTTGCGTGGCTCGCCCCCGGGAACGGCCAGGCAAAAAGCCACCCCCTTCTCCGTACCCGCAAGAATCGGGTCGGCGATCTCGGCGACCGCCGGGAGCTCCAGCACTGTCTCGAGGGGGCGTCCCTCGCAGGCACCGGACGTCGGGACCACCACCCCGAAGGCGGGATTGGCACTCAGAATCTCCCGGCCTCTTCCTACCATGGCCACCCCTATGGGCAGGGCGGCGAAGAGAGTGTCGGCCAGGGAGCGCAGCCTGTTCTGACGATGGCGGTCCGCCATTGCCCAGCCGTCGAGGGCCAGGCTGAGGTCCAGCAAAAGGCCCTGCAGGGCCTGGCGCTCCACTACTTTCCCGGTACTGTCCGGGGTAGCATTGCCGGTCCCGGCCAGAATCTCGGCCAAGGCTTCCCCCACGGCGGGCACTGTCCGCGGTGGCAGACCGTAGTGGGCGAGGAGCTTGCCGATGGCGAAGGGAGCGCGGGGGACCCCGGGAGCTGGGGATCGCAGCTCATCGATGGGGCGGGCGATATCGTGGGCCAGACGGGCGGGGCTGTTCAGGCAGCGGATGTCGGGGTGATCAAGGAGCCGATCGACGACGTAGCCAGTCCACCGACCTTGATCATCCCCCTTGGCCGCCAGAGGGGGCTGAGTACCGGCAGGGGTCTGGGGGTCGACTTCGAACCAGCGGAACCGCTGCTCAGTCTGGGACCAGTTGTCCCGATCGGCAGGTTTGTCCGCTGGCTGGCCCCTTCGATGACCCATTATGTCCCCCCGATCCTTGGGGGACAGCCACGACCATCGAATAAAGCCTTGCTTGCTTGCTTGCTTGCGCAAGGGATCTTCCAAACCCGGCCGGGGGTATGCCTGCGGCGGACTCCAGAAGACCGGAGGGCACCCTGTTTTCACAAAGCTACCGGGCTGGCCCCTCGCCTTCAGCCTAAAGGGAGGGGAACGCGGCAGCGGCGCATGTGGCGTGGAGGCATCGGTGTGGAGATGCCGTCCGGATTTTGTAACTACTCAATGAGGCTTCTTAATGTATTGATTCTGCACTGAACGACCTGATCGGTAAAGGCAAAAAGTGGTGGACTAAGTCTAAAATGGTCGACGGTGTCTGTACTGATTCGGCAAAAACGGAATCCAAATTAGGGATCGGCGGTGAGCCGGTGGAAGCTTCGGTGTGCTCGTTTGCAGGTTTGCTCCGGCGAACGGGATCCCGTTGCGGGAAGGAGTCATTCGTCCTGGCTTGTGGGCTCGTCGGCGATGTCCCAGGAAAAGGTGCGGAAAAGCTCGATCCCCAGGGTGTGCCCACAGGGCCCGCGGGAGGCATGGGCCACGATCCCCTCGTGGCGAACCCGTCGCCGGTGGACAGTCTCCTGGACCCGCACGTAAGTGTGCAGGCCCGGCGATTGGAGAGCGGTAAGCCCGAGGCCGCCGGGCGATCGGTTTCGAAGGAAGGTCGGCAATGCCCGGTCCCCGAGGATCAGGTGGGCTTCACCCGCATCCGTCCGCCGGGAAAAGTAGCGGCGGTCACGGGNNGTGATCAGGCGATAGGGGTAGGCCTCCTCCAGAAGACCGGCCAGCTCGGTGAGGTTGGCTGAGAAATCAAGCGGGGCGCGGGTCGGGGTCCAGAACCCCGGTCCGAGCACTCCTTTCAAACAATCCCGCTCGGTCGGGAACTGCTGGGCCAGCTGACCGCAACGCCGCATTACCCGAAAAGCGCTGCGGGCCAGCCAGGGGGCGAACCGGCGCTGGTGGGCGAGCTGGCCTAGCGTGTTCAGGGCGGGAAATAGCTGGACCGTTTGCACGCTCGTTCTCGATGACGGCATGAGGTTCCCCTTTTGCTGCTACTCCTCGATGCCGTGGCGGGTCTGTGGCCTGCTGGCGCCTATTTCCCACCTTTCTGCTGCTTCTTGCTGACAGGCCAGCCGCTCGCCGAGGTTGTGCTCCTTGGCTACCTTGGCACGTTGCTCGGAAAGGCTCGGTGCGATGAGAGGATAGTCCTTGGCGAGATCGAAGGCCGCCCGGTAGTCCCGGGGGCTCATATCGTGGGCGTTGCGGAGGTGGCGCTTGAGGGTCTTGTAGGCCTTGCCGCAGACCAGACACCTGATGGCCTCGTGGCCGACTGCCTTCCGCGGGTCCATGATGGGCTCCTCGCCTTTACGACCCTCGACTGTCCGATCGTTGTCGAACTGGCCTTACTTTTCCATGGCCCGGAGCTTGTTGTAGCTTTCCCGCAGGAGGATCACCACTTCCTCGCCATTAGCGGCGTTGATTGCGTAATTGGCGGCGATCCGGGCAGCTAGCTCTCGGACGTCGGACATGGAATGGTCTCCCGTTGATAGGGGAAAAGGCGGCAAGCGTAACAAACCCGAACGGAAATGGTGAGTCGGCGGTGACAACCGAACGCTTAAGGGCTCATCCGGTTGCATACGGGCTGGCTCCCGAAGCTCTGAGCGAACGCGCGGTAGATCCGGCGCTCCTGGGCCCGGCAGTTGCCGTTCCAATGCAGTACCCGGAAGTGCAGCAGGGATCGGTCGAGGTGGAGGTTTAAACAGGGGTTGCCGCTGACCCGCCAAATGTGGTCGAGAAGGCGCTTGCGCAGGTTGCGGGCGCTGCCGATGTAGATGACCCGACAGCAGTCCCTTTCGCCGACGCTTGTCTTTTGGATCTCGTAAACCCCTGCAGTCTCGGGAGCACGTCGGCGGACGGTGCCGCTGGTGAACGGAAGGGCGACCGTGAATCCCCGGGTGGCCGCCAAGTAGCCCGGCTGATGGCGTCGCTCGTGGGAGCTGGGGACCCCCAGCTCCCGGCGGATGTCGGCTACGGTCCGGGTGAGCGGGGTCTGGCCGAAGAGATCAGCTACCATCTCGGCGATTTCGCGATCGGGCCAGGGACGCCAGTTCGGATCGTTCAGGCCTTCGGCAAGCTCCCGGCGCAATATGGCTGCCACATACTCCCGGGTAAGGTCGCGGGGCTTGGGGCAAAGCTCGCGGAGGTCGAGGATCTGGTCGCGGGGGGACAGGGCCTGGATCCGCTTCAGAAGCCGCGAGATGCGGCCGGGATCACCGGCAATGGGCCAGCGCGGGTCGGCTTCGATGGCCTCGGCGAGGCGGGCTTGAGGGAAGGCGAGCCGACGGAGCCGGTGGCCGGTGCGCAGAAAATCGGCCTGGCGGCTCCCAAGATGGTCGAAAATGGCCGCGGTCAACAGGTTGCGGTAGTTGACCAGCCGCATCCGGCGCAGCAGCTCTTCCGGGGTCGAACGGGCCCCTTGGAGACGATACAACCTGAGGTATTCCCTCCGCAGGACCTGGAAGGGTACGGGCCCATCGGGTCGGAAGCGGGCCGCTACGTCCCACCGGGAGCTGGGTCGTTCTTCCAGGGGAGGGAGCAGGCCGGGGATATGGCCCAGCAGGTCAGGGCCCGAAACCCTCGCTAACTGGGCATCGGTATGCCGTACCGCCTCCACGAAGCGTTTGGGGGGAAGCTCAAGGAAGCGGGTAGTGACGATGTGACCGATATGTTTGGGCTGGAGCCGGGAACGGAAATCGGTTGAATCGGACATGGTGATGGTTGGACCGGGGGCAGAAGGCCGGCGAATTGTATAGGGAATCCGGTACACCGTTAAGGAAATCCCCGGACAGTGGGGACAAACGATCAGGACTGGCCCTACTGGGATGAAAAACCGGAATGCGGTATCTAGGGGCAAACCGTCTCGAGGAAGGACAGGGCCATGCCTGAGGTAAGTTTCCCTGGATAGCTCATGTGCCGGGACAATGNNNNATGGGGAGCGGCGCTGGACCTGCTCCGCCGTAAACGGCGAAGTGATCGGCGTCAGCAGTGAAGGCTATGTCCGCGAGGAGGGCTGCCGGCGCTCGTGCTGATCATGGTGACTCCGGGGACTCGCAACTGTTTATCCGCCGGAGTTGACGGGCTGGATGTCTTCCATCGTTAACAGGGTCATTCCAATCGGTGACTGACTAGAGCATGATCCGATCCATCACATTTGGGTCCGGCCCAAATTAGGGTTCGGTTTTTTTGTCTTTATATGCTGTTTTCTTTGGCCTGTCCGTATTTCGTTTTTCATTGGGATTTTGTAGGGTGGCTTGCATTGACCGCCCGATAGGACAGGCGTCATGGGCTCCAACGTGGCGTGGCTGGGGCCGGTAACCTCCATCGGCACCCTCGCCGTTATGCTGGTCGCAGCTCTGTTGTTGGCCGGGCTGTTCGGTTTTCTGTACCGACAGGAGGGAGACCGATTCCTGGGCTTTTGGTGCCTGGCCTGGGCGGCGGACAGCGTCCGCTATGTCCTAGCGCTGGTCTTCAGTTCAGGCGCTATGCCGCTACCGGTGCTGATCGCTCATCAAGGCGTAGCCGTGATCAGCGGGCTATTTCTTCTGGGGGGAACCTTCGACCTCGCCCGCCGACCCATCCCCCGGCTCTGGCCCCTCCTGGCCCTGGCCGGGATTCTATGGATCGCCTTCGCCGGAATGGCGGGAGTATCCTTCTGGCTGCTGACCTTGCCCGTCTTCGCGTTTCTGGGGCTCACCTACGTGGTCACCGGCGCGACCCTAATGGCCCGACCATTCTTCCCTCCCATGGGCCGGTACATGGCCGGGGGCCTGTTGCTGCTCTGGGGACTGCACAAGCTTGATTACCCCTTTGTCCGGCCCAACCCCGAACTGGTCGCCTGGGGGTACCTGGTCGCAGCGGTACTGGCCTTGGCTACCGCGTTCGCCTTCCTGATCGCCTTCTTCCAGCGGGCCCTCGACCGGAGCCGGTCGGCGGAGGGCAGCTTCCGTCGGGAGCGGCGCTTCCTGGAGCGGATCCTCGACACCAGCCCGTCCGGGATCACGGTCATCAATCCTGAAGGCACTCTGGTCTTCACCAACCCTTGCGCGGAGAAGCTCCTTGGTATGTCGCTCAAGGAATTTTCCCCGGGCACGTACAACGACCTCCAGAAGCGGCTCACCGACATTGATGGCTCCCCGTTGCCGGAGGAAGAGCTGCCCTTCAACCAAGTGCTAACCTCCGGCCAGACCCGGACGGGCATGGTCCACGCCATCGAAGACGAGGAAGGGAATCAGCGGGTCCTCTCCATCAATGGCGCCCCGATCCGGGAGGAGGCCGGCCAGCTCGAGGCCGCGGTGTTCAACCTCGAGGACGTCACCCGTCAGCTCAGCATGGAGGCCGAGGCGCGGCGGCTGTCCCAGGCCGTGGAGCAGAGTGCCGACCTGATCCTCATTACCGACACCGACGCCACCATCGAGTACGTGAATCCGGCTTTCGAGCGGGTGACCGGATATTCCCGCGAGGAGGCGATCGGGCGGACCCCTCGGATCCTTCGGTCAGGAAAGAATCCCGATGGGGTCTTTCAGCGTCTTTGGGCCACCATTCAGAGCGGGCAATCCTTCTCCGAGACATTAATCAACCGACGCAAGGACGGGACCCTATACTACGAGGAGAAGACCGTCTCCCNNCTCCCCGCTGCTCGACGAGCACGGGCAGATCACTCACTACCTCTCAACGGGGAAGGACATTACCGAGCGGGTGCGGGCCCAGGAGCACCTGCAGCATCTCGCAACCCACGATGCTTTGACCGACCTGCCCAATCGGGCGCTGTTCCTCGACCGGGTCAAGCAGTACCTGGCCCAGCTTCGCCGGAGTGAACGAGTGGCGGCCGTGCTCATCCTGGACGTCAGCCGATTCCGGGTGATCAACGAGAGCATTGGTCACGCCCTGGGCGACCGAGTCCTCCAGGAGGTGGCGACATCCCTGCAGGCCCAGCTCCGGCCTGGCGACAGCCTGGCGCGCCCCGAGGCAGACCGCTTCGCCGTTCTGTTGGCGGATCTCCGGGAGGGGAAGGACGCCGTCCGAGTCTGCCGGCGGCTGCTGGGGGTCTTCGCCAAATCTTTTGAGGTGGACGGCTACGAGGTTCCGGTCGGGGGAAGGATCGGGGGCAGTCTGTACCCGCAAGACGGAACCGATCCCGAAACCTTGCTGAAACGGGCCGAGAACGCGCTGGCTCAGGNNGACCGGCTACCGGTTCTATGGAGAAAAGGGCGGCGCTCAGGTGCTGGAGAACCGCTTGGGGATGGAAACCGAGCTCCGGCGGGCCCTGGACAAGGGGGAGTTCCACGTGGTCTACCAGCCCCAGGTGGCCCTGGACACGTCGCGAATTGTTGGGGCCGAGGCCCTATTAAGGTGGGAGAGTCCACGGTTCGGATCGGTCCCTCCGGGCCAATTCATTCCGGTCCTCGAGGACCTTGGTCTGATCGGGCCCGTGGGAGACTGGGTGCTGGAGGCGGCCATGCGAGATGTTTCCGGCCGCCTGAAAAATGAGCTGGACGAGGGGTTCGTGCTCTCCGTCAACTTGTCGCCGATCCAGCTGGAGGACCCCGAGTTCCCAGACCGCGTTGGAGATTGGTTACGGGAGTTGGATTTCCCGGTGGAGGATTTGGAGCTGGAGGTGACCGAGCGCCTGCTGGTGGAGGCGAGAGAGACGGTTCAGGCCGGTTTGAGCCGACTTCAGGAGCTGGGTATCCGGCTGGTGGTGGACGATTTCGGGGTGGGCTACGCCTCCCTGAGCTACCTGGTCCGGTTCCCGCTGGCCGGACTGAAGATCGACCGCTCTTTTGTTTCGCCTCATCCCAATCCCCGAACCGACCGGATTGTGGAGGCCATTCTGGGCTTGGCCCAAGGCCTCGAGCTCCACGTGGTGGCCGAGGGGGTGGAAACCTCCACCCAGGCTGAATGGCTCAGAAACCAGGATTGCGACCTGGGGCAGGGCTTCTTTTACGCCAAGCCCTTGCCGCTGGACGACCTTGCAAGCTTTTTGGCCGGCAGTTCGGACCTGAGGTTGGCAAAAAGCTCGTCTCGGGGAGAATGAAGCGACATCACCTGAAGGTACAAAAGAGATTAAGAAGACACGTGGCAACTCATTCATTGGCGGCGGAGCCATCCTCTTCCTGGCGCACAGGCCTTTATCGAAATCGGCTCTGCATCAAGCCGCCTAGACAAGGATACGCTGGAAGCTTTACACGGTCCTTAACCTGTAGGCCCCAAATCGGGTAGCCAGGGGCGGTCACCCGCCCCGAGCTCCCACACCACCGTACGTACGGTTCCGTATCCGGCGGTTCATGGTGAGTACGCAAGTCTCCGATGTTCCTCGAGGAAGCCCAGGAGGCCCAGACGGCGTAACTTCCGGGTCGGCATGGCTTGGCTCATGTGACTGGCTCCGGCATTCCACCAGGGTCCCCGGCCGTTATTCGCCGATTTCCAGGCCCGGTATTCGTCCAGACCCAAAGCGATCAACCGGCGCATGCGGGTCCGCGGCTTCTTCCACTGCCGCCACAGGACGGCGCGCAGTTTCCGGCGCAGCCAGCCATCCAGGTCCGCGAAGACCCGTTTTACCTCGCTCACCCCGCCACTAAACCCCTACGGGAGTAAGCCAATGGCAAGGGACGTGCACGGTTTAGTGGCGGGGCGCCCAGCCCCGGATAAGAGGCTGGAGATCGGCCAGTACCGTGGACAAGCGGCGTCCACGGGCCCGACGCATCCGGTCCCGGATGTTGGCTTTCAGCCGGCGCACTGATTCAGGAGCCGGCTTGAGCTTCGGTTTCCGGTGCCAGGTGACGGTGTAGCCCAGGAAGCTGCGCTTCCAGGGGCGGTCAACCGCGCTCTTGGATCGGTTGATCGCCAGCCGCAGCCGCTGGCTCAGGAACCGCTCCAGCGAGGCCAGGACCCGTTCGCCCGCCGCCTTGGACTGCACGTAGATGTTGCAGTCGTCGGCGTAGCGGACGAAGCGGTGGCCCCGCCGTTCCAGCTCCTTGTCCAGGTCATCCAGTAGGATGTTGGACAGCAGCGGCGATAGCGGTCCGCCCTGGGGGGTGCCTTCGGTTCGCGGGGAAACGACGCCTCCGTCGAGGAGGCCCGCTCGCAGGCAGCGCCCGATCAGGGCCAGCAGCCGTTTTTCCTCGATCCGGCGGCCCAGTCGGTGCATGAGCACGTCGTGGTTGACCCGGTCGAAGAATTTCTCCAGGTCCAGGTCCACGGTCTAGCGGTGCCCGGCCGCGATATGGGCGCGGGCCAAGGAGACGGCACCGTGGGCGCTGCGGCCCGGCCGGAAGCCAAAGCTGGCTTCGGAGAGATGGGGCTCGAAGCGCGGTTGCAGGACCTGGGTTGCAGGACCTGGAGGAGGCCTGCTGGATCAGCCGATCCAGGACCGTCGGGATGCCCAGCGTTCGGATACCGCCACTCGGCTTCGGGATCGCGACTTTCCGAACCGGCTGTGGCTGATACGTCCCGCTGAGCAGCGCTTCCCGGATGCGGGCCATTCCTGCCGGAGGTAGGCCGGCAGGGCCTGGACGGTCATGCCGTCCACCCCGGGTGCCCCGTCATTGGAACGAACCCGCTGATACGCCCGCTGCCCCGCCACTAAACCCCGCTACCAGCGCGGCTACCGGCAAAGGCCCGTAGAGGTTTAGTGGCGGGGCCGGCGCAGTACTTCCTCCAGCAACGTTGGAGCCTCGTCCCCGGCTGGTCCAGAGGGCGCCGAAGCCGCTTGGCACTCGGTTCCGGATTCACCGGCGCTTCCGGCGCCGTCATGCCCGGTCCGCCTCGACGTCTCAGCCTGCTTGTCGGTGCCTCTACGGTTCATCGAGCCCTCCGGGGCCGGTTCGACTCCCATGCCCGGCCCTTTCCGCCCCTGCGCGGGCGGTACTACGACCGGGGCTGACTTCTGCCGTCCCGTCGGCGACGCCTCCCGGCGCCCCTAGCGCTATGCAGGACGGCAGACCTCCCAGGGTAAGGCACGCGACCTTCACGCCGCTCCGCCGCATCTACGGACCGTCGTTCCGGGTGACATGGGGTTCAGAGATTCGTGCCTCCTCGCCCCACCACAGACCGCCTCGTATGCGATTCCTGTTCGTCGAACCGGCGCTTTGCCTGCAGGGACCGAAAGACCCCGCCTCGCGGCGGCGGCCCTTGCTGTTCGGCTAGGGGTTCCTGTCACCAAGGCCCCCAGGGGACTTTCACCCCCAAGTCGCTTCCCGGCTCGCTTTCGCTTACCGGTTGAAAACCCTCACGGACTCCGTGCCATGCCTGGCACAAACGACAAAGGCCCGGCCGGTGGCCGGGCCTTTCGCGCGCAGCAGCCCCCCTTGGGCCAGAGCTAGAACGGAATATCGTCCTCGAAGTCCTGGTCGAAGTCCGGCTGGCCGCCGCCGGAGCTGCCGCCGCCCTGGGGTGGGCTCTGATCGAAGTCGGCCGGGGCGGACTGGTCCCAGGCTCCTCCGCCACCCCCTCCGCCGCGGCCGCCTCCGCCGCCGAGCATCTGCATCTCGTTGGCCACGATCTCGGTGCTGTAGCGGGTCACCCCGTCCTTCTCGTAGGAGCGGGTCTGCAGCCGGCCCTCGATGTAGACCTGGGAGCCCTTGCGCAGGTACTCCCCGGCGATCTCCGCCAGCCGGGAGAACATCACCACCCGGTGCCACTCGGTCTCTTCCTGCTGCTGGCCGTCCCGCCCCTTGTACCTTCGGGTGGTGGCCAGGCTCAGGTTGACCACCGCCGTGCCGTTGGTGGTGTACCGGATCTCCGGATCCCGCCCGAGGTTACCGATCAGGATCACCTTGTTCACGCCGCCGCTCGCCATGGCATTCCCCTCTTGCCGGCGGCCCCCCGGCCGCCCTGGAATGGTCGTTTCTTCGATCAGCCCGCGGGCTCGGCCCCGGCCCCGGAGCCGTCCAGGGCCCGTCGCAGGCCTTCCTCGTCCAGCCGCTGGGTGTCCACCTTGCAGTAGGCGGCCCCTTCGTCCGCGAACACCCGGGCCTCCACCACCCCGTCCACGGCCTTCAGGTCCAGCTCCAGCCGCCGGGCCTCCCCGCCGTCGAGCCGGCTCACGGCCAGCAGGCGGGTGGCGAGGTTGTGAGGCAGGGGCCCGCTGGCCGCCACCCCGAGCCACAGGAGGGTCACCACCGCCCCGATGACGAACACCCCCTCCGCGCCGTAGGCGCCGGACACCGCCCCGCCCACCGTACCGCCCAGGAAGGCCCCGGTGAACTCCGCCATGTTGTAGACGCCGACGGCCGTGCCCTTGGCCGCCGCCGGGGCGGCCTTGGAGACCAGGGAGGGCAGGCTGGCCTCCAGGATATTGAAGCCGGCGAAGAACACCACCAGGGCCACTCCCAGCCCCCAGATCCCCTGCGGGCCCCAGGCCAGCAGCAGCAGCCCGGCCACCAGCGCCAGGATGGACCCGGTGAACACCGGGGCCATCACCCTGCGGGCCTCGGCCAGGAGCACGAAGGGTACCATCAGGGCGAAGGAGGCCAGGATCACCGGCAGGTAGAGCTGCCACTGGCGGTCGGTGGCCAGGTCCAGCTCCGCCACCAGCAGCGGGGGAACCACCACGAACAGCGCGGTGAGCACGAAGTGCAGGGCGAAGATGCCGAAGTCCAGCCGCAGCAGGGTGGCGTCCCGCAGGATCCCCCCCAGCATGTCCCGGGTCAGCTCGGCGTCGCGATGGTGGACGGTGCGCTCGGGGGCGGGCACCACCAGGAGCAGCACGCCGATGGCCGCCACCGCCAGCACTGCCGTCAGCCAGAAGATCCCGGGCACCCCCAGCCAGTACTCCAGGGAGGGGGCGAACACCAGGGAGACGGCGAAGGAGACCCCGATGGTCATGCCGATCATGGCCATGGCCCGGGTGCGGGCTTCCTCCCGGGTCAGGTCCGCCACCAGCGCGATGACCGCCGCCCCGATGGCGCCCGCCCCCTGCAGGAGGCGCCCCAGCAGCAGCAGGTAGATGGAGTCGGCGGCCGCAGCCAGGGCCGACCCGGCTGCGAACAGCACCAGGCCGAAGGCGATCACCGGCTTGCGACCGAAGCGGTCGGAGGCGGCGCCGAACGGCACCTGGAGCAGGGCCTGGGTCAGGCCGTAGCTCCCCAGGGCCATGCCCACCAGCAGCGGCGTGGCGCCGGGCAGGCGGTGGGCGTAGAGGCTTAGGACCGGAAACAGCAGGAACAGGCCGAGCATGCGCAGGCCGAAGATGCCGGCCAGGGACAGCCCGGCGCGGCGCTCGCCGGGGGTCATCCGGGTACTGGGCGAAGGCAATGGGCGCTCCTGGGCCTCTGTTTTGCCCCGGTGCAGGAAAAGGGGCTATGATACATGGTTTACTTTTGGCCCGCATATCGCCCCCGGACAGGCGGCCCGGCCGGGCAAGCGGCCTCCATTTTTCCCTTTTTGCTCATGACGGATACCCATGGACTGGATCCAGGTCCGCGGCGCGCGCACCCA
>JABAHQ010017256.1_pt1 | contig 15758 bp, 17 predicted proteins | sample 7062091 | NCBI WGS metagenome assembly JABAHQ01 (sample SAMN14534359, study PRJNA622989) | marine sediment metagenome | biome: marine biome [ENVO:00000428]; feature: marine pelagic biome [ENVO:01000023]; material: deep marine sediment [ENVO:00002113] | place: India: Gulf of Kutch | collected...
CCTTCGCTCTCTGTCGCTTAGAAGCGAAGTGTCCTCGTTCTTGAAAAAGACTTTTCCAGAAGTCGGACGGTCATTTAATCCTATCAAGTTAAGAAGCGTGGTTTTCCCGGAGCCGGAAGGTCCTGCGATCGAAACGAAAGTTGCCTCCTTGATCTCCAGACTCACCTTGTTCACGGCCATGATGACGGACGCGCCAAGGCGGTACGTACGCGTCAATTCTTGGGTCTCGACTATCAATATTCCGACCTCAAAACCTCTGAGATGTTCATTCTTGAGGCGGCTATGGCTGGTATGACTCCTGCAACGCAGCTTACAGCCACTGTGGATGTAAGAATTTTGATCATAAAAGGTGGAGAAACGATGTTGAAAAGGTCAAAGAAAAACATTGAGAGCGGGATGTTTGTGTAAAAGCTGGCTATCATTATCGCGGCTATTGAACCTAACAGTATTCCGGCTAGCCCACCGAGCAACCCTATCAACGTGGTTTCGATGATGACCATGCGGAAGATTGCGCTCTTTGGAGCTCCGATTGCGTCTAAGGTAGCGAAGTCCCTTCTCCTCTCAGACACGTTCATCATGGCAACGGTTGTCACGAGGATCATACTTAGGAGGTAAAGCGCGCTACCTAGTCCTAGAGTCCAAGTTTCTACGTCATGGAGAAGAGGCTCAATAATTTCGTGTCTTTCATGAGTTGTTAAAGCCTCCAGTCCCTCAATCTCATCTTCGATTCTATTCGCCACTTGTTCCTGTATCCCCTCCTCTTCAGGCTCGGCGACGACCATGTTAATCCACATGGTGTGTCCATAGTACAGGCTTTGGGCCAATTCGAGTGGCAGGATTATCGACCGAGAAAGAAGAGCAGATCGTGTGTCAAGAATCCCTACAACCGTCAAATCCGTTTTTTCCACCTCTATTTTTGAGCTTACAGAAAGGTCATATTGAACGGCGAGAGATGGACCGACAACAACCTCTTTTTTGCCCGGATTCCCTGATGGCCAATTTCCACCTGACTTGAGGAGCGTGTGACCAACCAGAACAGACCAGTTTCCAGGAGGTATTCCGATGCTGACGTTTGTTGGAACAAGTTGAATAACGTCTTCAACTTGGTAACTGAATCTAATCAACATGGGAACCGCCGTCCTAACGCCGTTCACCTGCTGCACTTTTTCAACCGCGCTTGCTGGAAGGTTTCCTCCCATAACAGGAAAAGCTTGAATGACAACAGCGCCTTCGGCTACGACAACGACGTCTCCACTGAAAAATATGTTCATTTCTCTGATGACCGCCGTGTAATATGTGGTGGTTGCGCCTATTGCTACGATGAAGATGGTGGCTAGGGAGACGCCGAATATGCAAAGTGAAGTTCTAAAGCGTCTTCGGAAGAGGTTCCTGAGACACATCACAGTGATTCGCGTAGTCTAATCCTTCCGTTCAGTTTATTTTGAGTTCTAAATTGGATTATGAATCTATAACTATTATCCGAAGAACATAAATAATTCTATCAATAATACGAACGGTCCTAGGTGTGAAAATTATGAGGATTGGCAAAAAAATCATGTCAGGGACTATAGTGTCTCTTTTGATCTTTTCAATTTTATCGATTTCATGGCGCGTGCACGCGCAGGGGATGGCAAGTCTTACTGGCACTATCTCTGATGTTGGAGTTGATACGGATAGCGACGGAACCTTCGATTATCTAGAGGTAGGCGTAGAGGTTAACGTTACTGATTCAGGGGATTATGAAGTCGAAATTTGGGGGCTCCAAGACTCCAATTCTAGTTATATAGGTGTCTCAGGTAATAAATCGGAGTACCTTGATGCTGGTATACACGTTGTCAATGTGTCGCTTTACGGCCCTGCAATCTATGTTTCAGGTTTGAACCCTGTGAACGTTTCTGAAATAGCACTTTATTCCGTAGAGTACGTTCCTCCTTTTACGTACATGAAACACTGGCTTGACTCCGTATCCGATGTTCCTCTATCCCGAGAGTACTTGTACACAGAGTTCGATTCACCCTTCAACGATATAGAAGCGACTTTTGTCGTATACCCAGACGGCCGAGTAGTCATGGAGGGCGCACTGGATTACACTGATATGGAGCCGCCCTACACAGAGCCTCCAATGTATGGAGTTGCTGAAATCAAAAAGAGCGACACGTTGACCCTAATATCAGCGAACTTTACATTAATCATTCCACTGGAAGAAGCATCTCAGTTCCCGTTCAATTCGTCAGCCTTCACATTGCTCTCAGAATACTCCGGTGACCTTCTCACCACTACGATTAGTGGCTCAACGATTTTTCCGCCTAGCATCGCGTCTCTGTTTCCTCTCAACGCTACGGACTTCACGGTAATGGGAGACTACACGGGCGATATGGTAACTGGTAATGTCACAGTCGACATATTACCCGGTTTTCCACTGGACGATATAGTAATAGACTTCCAAGGAAACAATACTTACGTATACGTAGAAGACTCTCTAAAGGTCATCTATGGTACCTACCCCGATTTTGGGGAAATAAACGCAACGGTTCTTGACGGATTGCTTCAACAGCTAAACAACACCATTCCAGGAAAGGGACCTGATTCCCTGTACAATATGACTAACGGATTGTTTGAGTGCATGATGTTAAACATCACGAGCACACCATACAACGCAATCGGCGCTACGATTGATTTTGAGGCAGAGTTTCAAGGAGACCTTATTCAAACGCTTGTATACTTGGTGGAAAACAGCACAGATCCATCGCATCCGCTATATAATGTGTTAAATGCTACGTGGTCTTCGGCTGAAAGCGGTTCCTTCGTGTTAACGTATGCACATGCTGTCAAAGAAGCCACCATGGATTTTGTGTTCACTGTTGACATGACCTATCTTATTGACAACATGATCCCGGTATTGCCCGAAATACTGTCCCCTGAAGAGGCAGCATTCATAGAGTCGATTCTAAATACCACGTATTGCACTGTTAGTTCAGCACAGGTTTCGTTGGATTATGAGAACGAGCAGGCAACCCTCACCGCAACGGCTACCATCCAAGATGATTTCAACGCCGAAATCAACTACATAAAAAGCCTGTTTCTGATCTACGGCGACCTACCGCCAATGTCAACATCGCACCTACAGACTCTCAACGAGACACAACTAGATTTAACCAATTTCAGAATGAGCTTCAACCTAACCGAGACTTCACTGGAAGCCGATGTAAGCGGATTTGCGGTTCTGCCACCGTTGGACTGGATAGATGCCACAAGCTTCCAACTTTACAGTTTCTTCAACATCACTGCAAGCGAAGATGAGCCTCCAAGAGAAGGAGAGAAATTGAAAGTAACTGTTGAAGGAGCTAGCAACGCAACCCATGCGGTGACAATCTCTCGACCGGGAACCGTACCAGAACCGGACATAAGTGATCCAGATAGAATGATCTGGAACAACCAATCGATCAGCAGCCTTAAGGACCTAATTTTCCAAATTGAGCGCGACAACACTCCTCCCGTAATTGGCACTCCCACTCAAACACCAGAAACTCCTGGTACTGATGAAGCTGTAACAGTTTCAGTGAACGTGACTGATGAGTTTGAAGTCCTCCCTGATGGAGTAACCCTTTCTTACACCACGGACGACGGAGAAACTTGGAATAACGTGACAATGAGCAAGACAACTGGAGACACCTATGAAGGAGAAATCCCCGGATCACCAGCCGGAACCCAAGTGAAGTACAAGATTATTGCATACGATAATGCAGGAAACTCTGCAATTAACGACAACAATGGACAACACTATGTCTACGCAATCCCCCAAGTTCCTTTCTGGATGCAGTGGTGGTTCTGGATAATAGTAGTAGCAGCAATAGTAGCATTGGCTGTAGCAGTCTACTTCTTAATAAAGAGAAAGCCACCAACACCAACTGTTCCGACACCTCCTACAGAAGCCACTCCATAGAACATTCATTCTGCTTACAGTTGCTATGGCTATCTACAAACGAAAATTACTCAAAGCACCGACCCACAAACAGCTATCTTCCCCCTTTTTATACAAAAGCATCAAAAACAAAAATAGTCAAAAAACCATGCAATAGACAACATACTCTCTAGGGGAGGTATACCCGTCTCTCTGTCTCTCTCTACATCCTGCTCTCTTTCTTACTTGGTTATAATTCGTGTCCGTGTTTTCCAACCAAAGGCACAAACGCAACCCCACCCAAGTTCTCCCTCAAAACCTTCCCATCCCTCTTTCTAATCCGCACCAGCGTCTGATAGAAACGAAGACCACCAACCGGAATAACCAAAACTCCCCCAGTCTTCAACTGCTCTAACAGAGGCTCAGGAACATCCGGAGCCGCCGCCGTCACCAACACCCTATCGTAAGGAGCCTCCTCCGCGTATCCCTCTGAACCATCCCCACAAATCACAGTAACCCGATCTCCATAACCCGCCCTCTCAATATTTCTCCTCGCAAAATCAGCCAGCTTAGAAACTATCTCCACCGAGTAAACGTGCCCCCACTCCCCCTTCGGCGAGTCAGCAGGAGCCACAATCTCAGCTACGGTAGAGGCGTGCCAACCAGAACCAGCACCAATCTCTAAGACCCTATGCCCCACTTCCAACTCAAGGGCTTCATCCATAATGGACACCATGTTTCGCCCGGCTAACCGCTCTAGATCAACCGAGAGGCGCAGATATCGTCTGTCCAAAACCTATCGGAAGCGGAGAATCCACCGCCCCATAAGACTCCACATTTCCAGGAAGAAAAGGCCCCCGAGACACTCGACGCAACGCCCGAATAACCTTAGGCGACCGAAGGACCCCCTGCCGAATCAGCCTCTGAACCAGTTCCTCCCAATCCTTCTTTCCCATCTTTCATCCTCACACAATACTAGAGAGGCACATCTTAATATTTTGCCACCGAAAACATCCAGAAAAGAGGAAAACGCATCCATACTATTTAACTGTCACCGACTTAGCCAGGTTCCTGGGCATATCAGGGTCACATCCTCGCTCAATCGCCATGTAATACGCAAACAGCTGCAACGGAACGACATACAAGATAGGCGACAAAACCTCCGGCACCCCCTTAACAATCTCCACATAGTCATCAGCCAGACTCTTGATTTCCTCATCTCCCTCCTCCACAATCGCGATAATAGAAGCCCCCCGAGCCTTCATCTCCATAATGTTCCCCACAATCGTCTTGTGAGTCTCATCCCTCGGACAAACAAAAATCACCGGAAACCCCTCCTCGATCAAGCTGATAGGTCCATGCTTGCTCTCTCCAGCCGGATAAGCTATCGAAGGAGCGTAAGCGATCTCTAACAGCTTCAGCCTACCCTCAAGCGCCGTGGCCCAGCTGATCCCCCGTCCGAGAAAGAAGAAGCACCGTGCGTCTCGATATTTTTTGGCAAGCTGCCTTATTTTTTCTCTTTGAGATTGCACGATCATCTCCGCAACCTCCGGGATATGCTCCAGCTTTTCCTCGAGCTGTTCAATCTCCAAGTGAGAAATCTTGCCCCTCTTCTTTGCCAGCCGTAACGCCAGTTGAGCCAGCACAGAAAGCTGAGACGTAAAGGTTTTTGTAGCCGCAACTCCAACCTCCGGACCTGACTGCTGAGAGACATATACACGAGAAATACGAGTCAAGGTAGACCCTATAACGTTAGTCAGCCCCAGCACAGTAGCAGCCCGAAGCCTCGCATGTTCCACCGCGTCAAGCGTGTCAGCAGTCTCGCCGGACTGACTGACGGCCAGAATAGTGCTGTCTATGTTAACCGCCCTCCCGTGCTGCTCAACAAACTCTGAAGCGATAATAGGATGAGTCGCCAAAAAAGCCAACTTAGAAAACATATAGGAAGCGGCCAGGCAGGCATGATAAGAAGTTCCACAAGCCACCAAGAAAACCTCTCCGGCACGGTCCAAGAAAGTTGTCATCAACTCCAAGTACCGCTCTTGGAGCTTCAGCGTATCTCTGAGACAAGAAGGCTGTTCATGAATCTCCTTAAGCATAAAGTGGGGATAACCCTGCTTCTCAGCCATCTTAGGCGTCCAATCGATAATCTGGGGTTCCCGAGACACGGAAGAAAAGTCAGCGATCTTACGGATCCCATACCCATCATCACCGAGAACAACCAACTCTCCGTTCTCAATTATCACCGCCCTGTTTGTCAATGGAAGAAAAGCAGTTATGTCCGAAGCACAGTAAACGGCATCCTCACCCACTCCCACCACAAGAGGACTCTCCTTTCGAGCACAAAAAATCTTGTCGGGCTCGTCAACCGAAACAACAGCGATCGCATATGAACCCTCCAGCCGATTCACAGCCTCACGCATCGCCTCTAAGAGAGTTAAGCCTCCCTTCAACTTCTCCTCAATAAGATGAGGAATCACCTCGCTGTCAGTTTTGGACTTAAAGACGTGCCCTAGCTCTTCTAGCTCTCTCCTAAGCTCCGCAAAGTTTTCAATAACCCCGTTGTGGACCACAGCAACCTGTCCAGCACAGTCAATATGGGGATGGGCGTTCGTTTGATAGGGAGCTCCGTGAGTTGCCCATCTTGTGTGGCCAACCCCAACACGACCGGGAAGATCGTCCAGGTTATGTCGCGTATGGACATCATCGATTTTTCCCTGATCCTTCTTAATGAAAAGCTTGTCCTTATGAATGGTTACCTCTCCCACAGAGTCATAGCCCCGGTACTCAAGCCTCTTCAAGGCAGCGTGAATGATAGGTGCTGCGTCTCCGTTCTTGAGGATGCAACCAAATATTCCGCACATCAGCAATGCCTCGCTAGTTGATGGTTGAACCAAATCCCTTGAAACAACGTTTATTTTAGAGAAAAAAGCCTTCTATAAACATTTTTAGGAAAAAGGTTTTAATTTTAAAACATAAATCGTAGAGTCTCTAAGGTCTTTTTGGAGAATAGCTGAAAAACCATTAAAAAAATGTTTATAAAGGAACAGTTTCAATTTAGAAGGACATGAAGAAAAGACTTTTGCTTAAGGGTGAAAAGGGCCAACGTGAGGTTAAGGAAGTCGCCATTTTTGACGATCAGAAGAGGCTTAAAGCTGTTCTAAATAAGCTCAGCTGGAGAATTCTCGAGCTTCTGGGCGATAAGGAAATGTACCCCCTAGAGATCGCGAAGAAGCTTAAGGTGCATGAGCAGAAAGTTTACTATCACATCAGGAAGCTTGCAAAGGCCGGAGCGGTAAAGGTGGTTAGGGAGGAGAAAAAGAAGGGAGCCACGGCAAAGTATTACAAAACCTCCTTTCCCGCCTTCGGAGTTGAGCTTCCCTTTGGTTATCGAAAGGTTCGAACAATCTCGATTCCCAACATTGACAAAAAATTGAGGCGGTTCTTCAGCCCGTTCCTAAAAGATGGTAACTTCGATGGGAAGATTGTGGTCGGCAGCCCTGACCCTCACGGTCCCTTCAAGGCTAGGGCGAGAGACGGTCACTACGCCTCTTACTTGGCTCTCTTCCTCGGTCAGTTCGTGGAGTTGCCAGAGGATTTCACGGTGAAGCTGGATGTAGATGTTAAGGCGGAGAAGGAAGAAGACAACAATCTGATTCTCGTAGGCGGCCCAGGAACAAACCTGATCACCCAAGAGGTTAACGAATTTCTGCCGATACGGTTTAACATGATGCCCTCTGAGCACGGTTTCCTCCTCGGCGGCTTGGTTTCTGAAAAAACCGGGAATGTCTACACCAGTGACGTCATAGGGGTGTTAGCTAGGATAGTTAACCCTTGGGACAAAGAGAAACGAATCATCGTTATTGCCGGTAACAAGGCTGTTGGAACCAAGGCTTGTGTGATAGCTTTAGCCAAGTTCTGGAAGGAAGCGTTAAGGAATTTCGTTGATGAGGAGAAGTTTGCGACTGTAATTCGAGGGTTTGACTTAGATGGGGATGGAAAGGTAGACTCTATAGATGTCCTTGAGTAAAGTTCCTCTCTATCTTCTGTACGGGGCTACTCGCATGGCGTGTTGTTGGGAGAAACTCGGTGTTGTTGTGTTTCTGTTGCTTTCTCATAGACCCCCTATTCGAGAGGAGAAGTCTTGAGAACAACTGAGATTATCTATGCACATGGGCACAAAAACGTTCAATCCGCTCACAAGACGACGTTTGAGATTACAAAGGAAACATCGCTTACGAAGCGTGGCGACTGCGTTGTTGCCGTGGGTGCGACGAAAGGCGCGGCGGATTTGAATTCAAGGTTAAAGAAAGCCGCCAAGAAGAAGAATGCAAAAATAACAATAAAAATTGAAGCTGGCAGGGTGAAGGAATCCGTTAGGGCAAGGGGAAGCCCTCAGCTGTCCTTCACTCACCCCACGGATTTGGTGGTGAGGAAAAGCGGGTACGTTTGTGGTCGAACATTGGCGGTGAGGGCAGACAAGGCTGCCAGCGACCTCTCTAGGAAGCTCGTTGAGAAGATGCGAGATCCCCTTCAAGAGATCAAAATAACGTTAACCGTAGAGAACTATTGAACCTCGGCGTCTACAGCCACCTGCCAGGTGTAGGGCGCGGTCACTCGAACAGTTCTCGCTAACAAAATCTCCTTAACATTGCGACCGGTATGCTTCACGGCTTCGATCAATCGATTCTTCGCTGCTTCTAAAGGATCTGGCTCGCCTGTGAATTCGTAATAGTGGATAATACCGCCTTCTGCCTTGAGGGCTTTACAAGCCACGTCAATGTATTCTAGTGCCTTCTCGGGCAAGTTCATGATAACCCGGTCCGCAACTTGGGTGAGCCTCTCCTCAATTATCTGCCTCGCGTCGCCGAGAATCGGTACAACTGTCTTCTCCACACCATTCACGGCTATGTTTTTGTCCAGATAGCTTACGGCGTCCGGGTTTACATCAATAGCGTACACCCCGACGTTTCTATGCTTCTTCGCGATAAGGATGGAGAAGGGACCGACTCCGGCGAACATGTCCACCACTGTCTCGTTTTCCCTAACCTGTGACGCAACTCGATTATGCTCATAGGAGAGCCTAGGTGAGAAGTAGACTTTGGATAAGTCCACATGATACGTGCAGCCATGCTCCCGGTGAACCGTCTCGGTTTTGTCCACACCCGCTATCACCTCAAACTCTCTCAGACGATACGTACCCTCAACAGCCCCCGACTTCGCCAAAACAGTGCACGCCTGCTTGTGCGTCGCCAGTATCGCCTCTCCTAAAAGCCCTTTGTGACCTTCTAACTCCGGAGGGATTTCAACAACGGCGATTTCTCCTACAAAATCGATCGCTCGTGGGAGACTGGCTAGGAGGTGCGGGGGCAACCTGTCTTCTAGAAAATCAGCCAGCTTGAGGGGGCGTTTAGGGCCCTGAGCAAAACTGGAGGCAGAGACCTCGAATTCTCGGAGGGTCTTCTCAAGCTTTTCGATGTGAGCGGGAAGGGGTTCGCTGATCAACGGAATGTAGAGATTGTCTCCTACCCGCTTAACTCTCAGCTCTCGGTCGAGAAGGTTAAGCCTTCTAACGAGGGTTATAGCCTTCTCACCTAAAGACTTGTGAATTTTTAGGCACGGAGACTCGAACACCTTCGGTCTCCTTCCATGATGGTCACGGTGGAACTTCATTCTTAACCATTTTGCGAGTTTCAGAATTCTCTATAGTCAGTTAAACTGGAAGTAATGGTAATAAGGCTATTTCTGTTGGTCAGACAAAGCGTATATCAGCTGATCGTCTTTCTCCCCAATAATGCTGATGCGCCCAAACTGTCTTAGGGCAATCATGTGCATGACAACCTTGTCTGTTTCTAGTCCCGTGGCCTTTGAAAGCTCTGGGACGGTTGTAGGACCCTGAGCTTTCAGCTCTTTTATGATGAGTTCCCGTATTTTTCTACGCTCATGAATGGGCTTTAGCTTCTCTTTGTCTATCTTCCGTTTCTTGCTGGACATAGGCTTCACCTTTCGTCTTAAAGGAGAGGTTAACTCATAAAACGTGGCTTTTAAGGTTTACTTTCTGATGTGGCGGGCCCGCGGGGAATTGAACCCCGGACCTACGGGTTAAGAGCCTCAGCCCCGTATATGCGGTCCGCCGCTCTACCTTGCTGAGCTACGGGCCCAACCCGCCGATAAAGCGTATTTCGAAATCTCTAATAACCCTTTCTTTTCTCAACCAGCCTGTATGGCTATCCTAATATTTTCTTGCTAAGTGATATAGTTAACAGTTGGGGTTGAGCACTTGGGCGAACTACTCTTCGTGGGTTTAGGCTTGTACGATGAAAAAGACTTATCGCTACGCGGGCTGGAGGAGATAAGAGAGGTGGACGCGGTTTTCACAGAGCTTTACACAAGTTTAATGCCCGGACTGTCCATTCAGAAACTGGAGGAACTGGTTGGAAAGAGGATTACTGTTGTTTCGAGACAAGTTTTAGAGGAAGAAGGCGGGCAACCGATTTTGCGAGAGGCAGAGGTGGGGAAGGTGGCTCTGCTGGTTCCGGGAGACCCCTTGATCGCGACGACCCACCTAGACTTGAGGGTTCGCGCGGAAAAAAGGGGAATAAAAACTCGCATTATACATGGGGCTTCCATCGTTTCAGCGGTCATCGGGCTATCTGGATTACAAAATTACAAGTATGGGAGAAGCGTGACCATTCCGTTCCCCGAGGAAGGATTCACTTCCCAAACTCCGTACAAGGTGATCATGGAAAACAGGAAAATGGAGCTTCACACCCTGTGCTTCCTAGACATCAAGGCGGAGAAGAAGAGGTACATGACCATCAGAGACGGTTTAGAGGCACTATTGACCACAGAAAAACAGAAGAGAAAAAGGGTGATCACCCCAGACACGCTTGTCATAGGCATCGCAAGAGCTGGTTCCAAGGAACCCACAGTGAAAGCGGGATACGTAGAAAAATTGATGAGACAAAACTTCGGCGACCCTCCCCACACCCTCATCTTCCCGGGCAAGCTCCACTTCATGGAAGCTGAGGCGCTTATCACCCTAGCAGAGGCTCCGGAACAGATAAGGGAGAGAATCCGATGACGATCAGAGACCTGGTGTCCAAGTATATTCGAAGTACCGAGCGAGTCTTGGCGGAGATGAAGGTAGTTCAGAACTTGACGCGCGTCGATGAGGAGAAAGTCAAACACGTTGTAGATCATGCCAAACGTTATTTGGAAGACGCCAAATACTATGAAGAAAGAAAAGAGTTTGAAACGAGCTTGGCGTCGGTTGCCTACTGTGAGGGGTTGCTGGACGCCCTGCGACTGTTGGGAGGCGTGGAGTTCTCGTGGCAAGCGGGAAAAGAAAGATCGTGTTAGCCTCAGGCAACTTCGACCTGCTACATCTAGGACATGTCAGGTATCTGGAAGAGGCTAAGAAAGCCGGAGGAGAAAACGCTGAACTGATAGTCATCGTGGCCAGAGACAGCACCGTTGAGAAAATGAAGGGGAAGAAGCCGGTGATGACCGAGGACCAGCGAAGATCGCTTGTTGAAGCGTTGAAGGTGGTGGACGAAGCTATTCTAGGCTACGAAGAAATGGATGTAAGCAAGGTTTTGGAAAAGATCAGACCATACATAGTTGCTGTTGGACACGATCAGAACGCCATGGAAAAGGCGGTGCGAAAAGCAGTGACAGAAAAGGGGCTTAAAATTCAAATCGTAAAGATTGGAAAATTTGGAAAGGAGGAACTGAACAGCTCCTCAAAAATAAAGAGGAAAGTCGTTAAGTTATACAAGAGGTAGCCCAGAACGGGCTATATCTGCTGGTTGTTTACGGTAAAATGAGGATCTCAACTTTTACCTTGTTTCCATCCTTCAGTTTCAACCGATTGCGCAGGAAAGTGGGAGCTATGACCTCCACCACCGAGGAGTTGTAGTGGCTTCGCAGAGCGCACACAACTGCTCCATTCTCCTTGTTGTTTATTATGGCAGGAAAGCATCTCACGGAGCCGAAGGTTCTGTTCTCGTCCTTGAACGCTTCAAGCTCTATGCCAGGATAAGCCTCAAGCTCTGATCTGGTCTTCATGTCATACTCGGTTGTAAGCTTCAGGTTAAGGGTTCCTGGGTAGGGGTCGAAACCAAGCTTTTCGATGAACTGCTGGCGGTAGCCGTCTCTAGTCACGTAGTAGGCTCCCTCACCTAGCCCGGTGAACAGCACCCCCTCCAGAGTGACTGAAGGAGGATACTCTGCTTCCATGATCAGGCGCAGGTTGGAGTACAGCTTTTTCAACTCCGCCATCCCAGAGTTGGTGATCTTGACCAAGCAGCCCTCCGGGGTGACGCTCCTTTTGATCCATCCTGTTTTCTCCAGCTGGATGAGGTAGCGGGAAGCGGTCTGCTGAGAAGCTCCAATCTTTTCGGCTAGGTACTCTGTGGAAACCTTTACGGTTCGACTGCCTGCTCCCATTTCGGCTAGTTTGTAGAGCACAAAGAAGCGTTTCCATAACCGTGCGTCAACGTTTAAGGAGTTCATTTGAACCCGCCTTGGTGAGGAAAAGGGTGTTTAGGCTATATAAGCAACTCGAACTATCGCCTAAGACACAGAAGTACCGTCTGGCGCAGCAGGATAAATCTCTGTTCGTTTGTGGCGGTGATTATGGGGAACATGTGATAGAAAGCACTGAAACAGGCTAAAGCTCATAAATGGTGCGCGCTTGATCAATGACCCAAATTGCGGTGACTACCACAAGATTTATATGAAAGATAATTCATATGAATAAATGTTCAGGTCTGTGATTAAGATGAAACGTGGTTTGAGTGAGACCTGCCATCTGTTCTTTTCAACATTGTCAAATCCAACGCGATTAGCGATTCTGGAACTCCTTAGAGACGGACCAAGGAATGTAACAGAGATTTCTGAGGCTCTAAATCAAGAGCAGAGCATGATTTCGCATAATCTTAAACCCCTAGTAAGATGTAGGTTTGTCTTTTCAAAAAGAAGGAAGAAGCAACGTTTCTACTCTTTGAACAAAGAAACAATGGAAAAGCTATTTAAGATATTCGCCTACCACGCCGAAAAATATTGCCCAACAAAAGGGGAATGTCTAACGCAAAAATCTCTTCAAGAACAGAAGAAGAAGGACGCTTTAAGTCCATTACACTTGACTCATTATTGAAGAGGTATAAAAGAGTGTGAACAAGGAAGAGTTGAAGAAATGGTGAAGAGAAGAATGACCGGAAATAAGAAGAAAATGCTGAAGGAGTTGATAACGCAGTTACATGCCGGAGCTTCACCAAGTGAAGTCAAAGAAAAGTTCAAAAAAGTCTTAGAGAGCATAAACCCCTTAGGAATTGCCAAGATCGAACAAGAACTCATAAAGGAAGGGATGCCCAGAGAGGAAATTCAAAGGCTATGCGACGTTCATCTAGCCGTTTTCAGAGAACAACTAGAAAAACAAAGGCTAGAGGTTGCCCCTCAAAATCCGATCAACATCCTCACTGAAGAACACAAAATTCTGCTAAAACTTCTAGAAAAACTAAACACCATCGTGAACAGCATTCAACAAGCAGAAGATATAAGTCATGTCAAAGAGGAAATAACGCAACTGAAACATATAGCAGAAGACTTCTTAGATGCGGAAAAACACTACTCGCGCGAAGAAAACGTGCTTTTCCCCATTTTAGAGAAGCATGGAATAACAGAACCTCCAGCGATAATGTGGACGGAGCACAACCAGCTAAGAGACAAAAAGAAACAGCTCTATAATCTAATTGAAAAATGCAACAACATAAGCTTCCAAGACTTCAAGAAGCAACTTGGCGAAACTGCTAAATCTCTAAACAGCACTCTTTCAAGCCACATTTTCAAGGAAAATAACATACTTTTCCCTACGGCTCTGAGAGTGGTCACAGAACAAGAATGGAGAGATGCTAGAAAAGAATTTGACGAAATCGGATACTGTTGCTTCACGCCCGAACATCTAACAGCAACCCCAGAAGCCAAAGAGATTGAAAAACAAAAACCTGAAGCTGCACTTGCGCCAAAAGGACTATTACAGTTTGAAACAGGAACCCTCTCAAAAGAAGAAGTTGAAGCTATCTTCAATGCTCTTCCGGTGGACGTCACTTTTGTCGATAAAGAAGACGCTGTCAGATACTTCAGCAAACCTGAGGAAAGAATTTTTGTGCGGACAAAGGCGATTATCGGCAGAAAAGTTCAACAATGTCACCCACAAAAAGGCGTACATATAGTCAATAAGATTTTGGACAGTTTCAAAAGGGGCAAAAAGAACGGAGCAGAGTTTTGGATTCAAAAAGGTGACGGACTGGTTCACATTCGATATTTCGCGCTGCGAGACAAAGACGGAAAGTATCTTGGGACTATGGAAGTGACACAAGACATTACCAATATTAAAAAGATTGAAGGAGAAAAAAGACTTTTAGACTGGAAAGACTAGAGCTTTCTTTCACGTATTCGTAGCTTAACCAGAAATCTGGAGACTCTCAAGGCCCTTTTTTCTGAAAACTGAGAATAGAGTTTGGTGCGGGGGTTAGGTTCAAACCTCGGTTTAAATCCTTGTTTTGCGTGGATCCAATAACGGGCGCGTGTTAAACCGAGCTAATATGCATGTATACGTTAATATCCTGATTTTTCATCTATAGTAAAAGACATTTACTTCAACTTCATTGCCTATTGAGTGGAGAAAAAACAAAGCCCGTATTTCTCTATCAAGGTAAATGTGGCTGATGCCTTCTTGCTTGGCAAAACTGCGGAAGTCTCCGAAGAAGTGTATTGGAACGACTCCGTCTACGTTGAAATCTGCCAAGTGACGTTCTTCTATGGTGAAGCCATCGTCCTCCAGTCGCGTGATATAATCTTGTAGCTTCTCTTCTGCTAAATTTTCGGAGTGCCGATACAGTACGACCCCAACTACAGAGATAAGACAGATAAAGAAAAGGATGATTAGAACTGTTCTCCTATTCAACTGTCTCTCCATAACCGCATAGAACCCTTTTCCATTAAAACATTACTATTTTAACAGTTTTTCCTGCAAATTATTAAATTCTCAAGCTTCATAGGTGGTAATGGGTTGGAATATGCCTTTTACTCCTTTCCATCTTGGTCCAGGCTTGGGGTTAGGTCTTCCCCTGAGGAGATATCTTCATGCTCCAACATTTTTATTGGCAAGCGTTATCGTTGATGTGGAACCTTTTTTGGTGCTCTTTCTCGGGTTAAGATATCCCTTGCATGGATACCTACATACGTTCTTATTGGCTATATCAGTTGGCCTTGTCCTCGGTTATATCATGTTCCTTCTTGAAAAATTTCTCCAACCACTTTACAAAATATTTCTATTGGAGACAGGCAACAGTTTGAGCCTGAAATCTTTCGTTGTTGCAGGTGGTTTAGGAACTGGGTTGCATGTTTTGCTGGATACCCCACTTTACTCCGACATAGTACCATTCTATCCAATAACAACAAATCCTTTCCACAATCCCGCTTTTACGCTAGAAATCTATAGTCTATGCGTTTGGATGGGAGCCTTCGGCATAATATACTACCTAGGATTATTAGGCCTTTCAATCTACAGAAAACTATCAAAAAGAGATAATATTCCAAACGAATGTTGCGACTCAGAATATAGCACGCGTAAACCGAGATTATAAACGTAATTTGTGCAAATTTAGTGCGGGGGGTGGGATTCGAACCCACGAACCCCTACGGGACAGCCGCCTCAGGGCTGCGCCTCTAGCCGACTCAACCTTTGACCTGGCTTGGCAACCCCCGCTTCTGGCTAGATTAGTTTACTTATGAGCCTTCAATTAAATGTTACTTGCCAGCGGTAACTGTAGAAAAACCTTTGCATAGAAAT
>JABAHQ010002912.1_pt6 | contig 15747 bp, 17 predicted proteins | sample 7062091 | NCBI WGS metagenome assembly JABAHQ01 (sample SAMN14534359, study PRJNA622989) | marine sediment metagenome | biome: marine biome [ENVO:00000428]; feature: marine pelagic biome [ENVO:01000023]; material: deep marine sediment [ENVO:00002113] | place: India: Gulf of Kutch | collected...
CAAATATTGCATTTCCGGACTGTCTTGGGGAGGTTTGTAAAAGGGCAGGGTGTCGATTTCTTCGTCCGACACAGGTATGCCGAATCGCGAGCGAAATTCCCTTAATTCCTGTTCGTTTAATTTCTTTTGTTGGTGGGTCACATTCTTCCCTTCACCGGCTTCTCCCATGCCATAGCCTTTAACCGTTCGGGCCAGAATGACCGTGGGAGAGCCTTCATGCTCAACCGCGGCTTTGTAGGCGGCATAAACTTTCTCCGGATCATGTCCGCCGAGTCTCAGTTTTTCCAATTGTTCATCGGACATATGTTCTACCATCTTGCGCAGTTGTGGATACTTGCCGAAGAATTGTTCGCGAATGTAAGCGCCGCCACGCACAATATAATTTTGATATTCGCCATCAACCACTTCGCCCATTCTTTTTACCAGCATCCCGTCTCTGTCTTTTGCCAGGAGTTCGTCCCAGTCATTTCCCCACAGCACTTTGATAACGTTCCAGCCTGCACCACGAAATACCGTTTCCAGCTCCTGAATAATTTTGCCATTCCCACGAACCGGGCCATCCAGTCGCTGCAAATTACAATTGATCACAAAAATTAAATTATCAAGTTTTTCGCGACTCGCTAAGCTAATCGCACCCAGCGTTTCCGGTTCATCGGTTTCACCGTCACCGACAAAGCACCAGACCTTTTCTCCCCTGGTTTTCTTTAATCCGCGATCCTCCAAATAGCGTTTGAAACGCGCCTGGTAAATCGCCATAATTGGTCCGAGTCCCATCGAAACGGTGGCAAATTGCCAGAAATCCGGTTTTAACCAGGGGTGGGGATAGGATGGCAATCCTTTTCCGCCGCTAACCTCCCGGCGAAAATTCTTCAACTCTTCCACAGAGATTCGTCCCTCCAAAAAGGCGCGGGCATAATTGCCTGGGGACGCATGTCCCTGAAAGAATACCAGATCGCCGTTAAAATTATCCGTTGGCGCACGGAAAAAGTGATTAAATCCGACTTCATAAAGGGTTGCCTGAGAGGCGTAGGTAGAAATGTGCCCACCGATTCCGCTGGCCATGCGGTTGGCACGCACTACCATTGCCATGGCGTTCCAGCGAATGATGCTCTTTATACGCCGTTCGATTTCCCGGCTTCCCGGAAAAGTAGGTTGTTCTTCCACCGGTATGGTATTAATGTAAGGCGTTTGTGCCGTAAAGGGCAATTTGATTCCTGCTTTGTAGGCATGATTTTGCAATTCATGGAGGAGCTCTCGGACCCGTTCCGGTCCACCGTGTTGGATAACATATTCAAGAGACTCCAGCCATTCGCGAGTTTCAATTTCTTTTTCATCAACCTCTTTATTAGGCTCAAGTTTGTAAGCGCTCATAGTAAATTACTCCTGATCAATTTGCTCATGTTTATTTCTGCTGCCACTCATTATTAAACTTTAAAATTATCAATAGAAAGCCGATTCTACAAGATATTTTATATTCGTGACATTAATTTTTGCCGGGTTTAATTCGAAGCAAAGCTCCTCCCATTTGTAAAGCGTAAGGCAAGGCGCTGCGTCTCAGAAAGTCCCCTCCTCGGAGCCTGCCTGCGGAAGCAGCCAGGCAGGGGGATTCAGGGGTAGTTAAAAACCACTTTACTCAACCCCTTTAGCCGCTCGTTCCAAGCTCCAGCTTGCAGTATTCATAAATCGTCCCTTGCGATTCACTCCGCCACAGGTCACTCACGAGGTGCAAGACAGGTCGTTACCAATTATCACTTTTTACTCGATCCCTCCCGGCTGGCATTTAGAACAAAACCTTGCCGTCCGCCCGGCAACCTTTATCTTTTCCAATGTGTCTCCGCATCGCGGGCAAAGATTGTCTCCATGCCTGTGATAGGTCAGATAATCTTCCGGGAATTGGTCCGGCTCCGCCTGATGATCGATAGCGGTCTGCAATGTCTTTTTCATGGTTTGATACAGATTTTGCAGCATCTCTTCATTCAGAGATGAAACCTCGGTCCTGGGATGAATTTGGGTTTGAAATAACAACTCATCTGAATAGACATTGCCGATACCGGACATTACTTCCTGGTTCATCAGCGTATTTTTTACGGCGCCCCTTCTGTTTTGCAGCGCCTGTTTAAATGTGCTAAAATCAAAGGCTTCATCCATCGCATCCGGGCCTAATGCTTTTTCTTTACTGTATGATCCCGGGTCGTTAGTTAACCCAAGTCCTCCCAGCATTCGCATATTCACGTAGGCAAGGTGATAGCCGTTTACAAAATCAAACCGTACCCGGGTATGCTTGTGTTCTTCCTCGGGATTTTTGAAATAGCGCAGAAAGCCGGTCATCCCAAAGTGAGCGGTTAACCAGTTACCATCATCCGGTTTTACAAAAAGGTATTTTCCATGGCGATGGGATGATTCGAATTGTTTTCCCTTCAGTTCCCTTGTAAAATCCTCAGCACTGATCGCTTCCAATATCTCAGGTCTATAGATGTTGATTGATTCAATTTTTTGATGTAAGGCCGTTCTGTTTAAGTATTGTCGAAAGACTTCGACATCGGGTAATTCCGGCATGGTTTCTCCTCTTCAGGAATTAGTAAACTACAAGTTTGAATGGTGTGTAAGTGTTTTGCTGTTTATGGTGGAGTTATTATGGAGGGATGGAGTATTGGAATACCGGAGTGGTGAGACGTTGGAGTAATGTAGTATTAAGAAGCGCTACTCTAATCCTCCATTACTCCCACGAAATGGGCACTGTGTGCCAATACTCAAATTCTCCATTATTTCATTACTCCAACAATCCAGCACACCATCCTCTCATCAAACACTCGAGCACTTACAACACGAAAACACTCAAACACCGCGAATTTCAATCCCCCGCCTCCGACACTCTTCCTGAAACTCCGATGACCGAATATCTGTGATTCTGCCGGAGAGTTCCGGCCAATCGGACAGTGCAATGGCAACAATCGATTTCGCCACATCTTCCGGCTTGGACAAATGCCCTTCCTGATGCAGTTTTACAAACTTGGGACGCGCCGGAAAATCCTCCTCGCTTTTGCTTCTGATCAATTCCTGCATATTGCTTTCGAATGTTCCCGGCGCAATCGCTGCGATGCGAATGGGTAATTCCTTAACTTCCAGAGCAACGCATCGGGTGAACATATCAACTGCCGCTTTTTGGCTGCTATAAGCTGACCAGCCATGATAAGGCTTCTTTGCCGCACCACTGGTTATGTTGATGATAGTGCCCTCTTCCCTGTTTTCTTCCATCATGTGTTTTAAAGCCTCTCTGGTGCACAAATAAGTACCATAGACATTCGTTTGCAGAGACTGTAACAGTGCATCGTCACGACACTTAACCAACGGTGCAATTGGCTCGACTACTCCGGCATTGTTAATTAGAATATCCATCCGCCCCCACTGTTGCTGAATTTCCGAAAATGCCTTTTTGACTTCAGTGGGATTGCCCACGTCAGTTGGCAATGCAAGCGCCTCGCCCCCCTGGGATTGTATATGGTCACTTAGTTTTTGCAACCGTTCCTTTTTGCGAGCGAGCAAGGCTACTTTGCACCCTCTATCAGCTGCTTCAAGTGCTAAAAACCTGCCGAGGCCTGATGAAGCTCCGCTAATCAGAACAATTTTGTTGAACGATTGCAAATGTTCTCCTCTGCCAAATCTCAACCCTTACCCTTCTTGAGCAGTAACGTCTTCACTCTCTATCTTTCTGATCAGTTCCTCAGATTTATTAATCAATTGATCCAATTCTGCTTTTACCTCTGGCCATTCCTCGTTGGATACATCATCAATCTCAGCATACTTTCGGTTCAATTTATCCTCCACATCTTCGAGACTCTGGATTTGCTCACTTACGGCCGCCTTTTCCTTTTCTTGTAGTGTCTGAATATCCTGTCTCAGTGCCACAAGTTTCCTGTCTAAGTTTTCCAGGGTGTTTTCCGCATCAGTTTTGTACTTAATTTTCTCTTTTTCCATTTTAATCGACATATCGTTTTTACACACCGGAACAAAAAGTAAAACCAAGATTATAGTCAAAATAATTTCGGGAAAAATTTTTAATTGTCTCATCATGACACCTCCTTGGAGGTTAATTCTATAGTTTGTTATTCTTGACACTCTTGTTTTTCGTGCTCAACCAATCCTGGAGACGAGGCAAGACTGACAGAACAATAATTGCCAAAATAGTTGCCCCGACTGACAGAATATATTGGCCCAGGGCGACTCCCATTCCGATCGCTGCCGAAAACAGCAGTGATGCGGCTGTAGTCAGGCCAACAACGGTGCTCGCATCGCCCCGGCGGATGATAGTACCGGCGCCCAAAAAACTGATGCCGGTAATGACCGCAACAATCACCCGTATCGGATCGGATTGAATGACGTTGCTTACCAGGATTTGGTCGAAATGATTTACCATCATCGAAGCAACGCCCACTATCAGACACGAAGCACCGGCGACAAACATCTGGGTGCGGAGCCCGGCCGCTTTATGCGCAAATTCTCTATCCAGGCCGATCAACGCCCCTAATATCATTGCCAGTGCTACCCGTCCCAGGATCTTAAATTCCATCGCATGGCTAATAAAAAAATTTTCCATCGAACGATACAGTTTTCATCCCGACAATTTTATGTCGGGATGAAAACATGCCTTTCAAGTTACCTGTTTCTAATTTCCTGAAGGTTAGCTTTATTCAGGAAGAAGATTTCGACGCCGCAGATTTTTCTTTCACTTTCAGGTTGTTCACCACTCGTTTCGCTCCCGCTTGCAGCGCCTCTTCTCTGGCCTGCCGACGTTCTTCCCAGTTATCCACTTTTCCTTCCAGTATTGCCTGCCCATTATCCACGCTAATATCAATGGCATCACTATTGATCATCGGATTCCACTCCAGGTGATATGCGATATCCTGCCTGAGCTCCCAGTCTGATCTAACCGTTGGAAAAGAGGTGACTCGCAAATCATTGTCAACCTCAACAACACCTGATATGCCGGAAGCCACGGTTTTGGCTCTGAGCTTTTCTATGTCATTTCCCACTGTTCCGGTTAGGGTGACGACACCATTAAGCACTGAGACAACGATTTCGTGACGATCCACAATCGGGTCCGCAATTAAGGCATCTTGAATTCTGTTGGCAATAACGCTATCCTCAGGTGCCTCCAGCGGTCTTACTTTAATATAATTTTTTACTCGCTTCACGCCAATCGAATGTGTTGCAACTTGTTCAGCTGCTTGCTTGGACTTTATGTTACCAACTTCTCCTGTGAGTATCGCCGTTCCGTTCTCGACATCAACTTCAGGGGTAGTTTGCAGACGCGGATCGTAGGTAAACGCATCCTCAATCGCTTTCTTAATTTGGGCATCGGTTGGGGAGGGATGTATAACTTCACGGCGCATTTCGTCGCGAAGCCACCAGGCGACTTGCAATTGACTGTCGTCAACGGATTTTACGCCGGTAACCCAGGAGGCACTAAACGCACGACCTTTTTACGTAGCACTCAATACTTTTCCTTTCAAAGTTACTTCGCCATCGTTGACTTCAACATTAACATATTCATCATTAATCCAGGGATCTATTTCAAACTGACGTTCAATTTCGGTTTCAATCTCAGCATCGGATCTGACTTCCCGGAGACGAACTTCAATATTATTCTTGATTGCTTTAATGCCTTTTACCCCTTTGACAACTTCTTTGGTCAGTTTTTTTTCCTGCCGGGAATCAACTGTGCCGGTCAGCGTAACCATGCCATTATCAACCGTTACATTGATTTCATAAGCCTCGGTAGCAGGATCAAAAGTTAGGGCATCTTTTACCTCTTTGGCAATGTCTTCATCTGTCCGCGGATTCGGCTTCACAGCTATATCATTGATTACAGAGCGCACACCCTTAATAGTCCGGGCTAACTCAGCGCTTCGTTCCTTTGAAAAGAGGTTGGCTACCCAACCGGAAAGGGTAACAATACCGTTGTTGGTTTCAACGTCAATATTATTAGAGGCAATAAGCTCGTCATTTAGTAATTTGGATTCAATAGCCTGCGCCACTTTTTTATCACTTAATTGATCTTGTTGCGTAAAGCCATTACCACCTAATATCGCCAACGTCAAAAAGGCGACGATAACAATATGTATCAAAGAACTAATTTTGATAATTCGCATAGTTCCCTCCTCTCTTTTTCATTTCAATTCATTTAACTTGCTTAAATATTACAGTGTAAAGGCGACAAAAAAGCTTCTGTTTCCTCGAATCACTCTTAGGAAGACCGTATCACCTTTTTCGAGTTCACCGACCAACTCATTAAACTGGCGCATATTCTCAGCTTTCTTCCGATTGACAGCCACAACTAAATCCCCTTCGTTGAGACCGGCCCGGGCTGCTTTACTTCCCGGTTCCACACCGGTCACTACTACGCCTTTTAATGATTGATCCAAATTATATTGTTGCGCCATTTGTTGATCGAACGGTGCTACACTAAAGCCGAATAAATCCTGTAGTTTTTGCTCGACTTTAGGCGAGGGGCTTTCCGGCTCCAGTTTACCCAGAGTAACCTGGACTTTTTTGCTTTCACCATCTCTGAATATGGTTAAGGTAACTTCTGTACCGGGCGGTGTTGAAGCTATGTTGTTTCTCAGGTCTGCCGTATTGGGAATTTTCTTTCCGTTCAGTTCCAGAATCACATCTTCTTCTTGCAGACCGGCTTCTTCAGCAGGACTATCTTCCACCACGTCAGCAACCAGGGCTCCCTCTGTACCGGGCAGGTCCATCGCCTTGGCCAGATTTTCGTTAATATCCTGTATGTAGATACCCAGCCAACCTCGAATCACTTTACCGTGTTTGATTAATGATTCCATCACACTGCGGACCATATTCACCGGTACCGCAAAACCGATTCCCTGAAATCCACCGGTGCGACTGGCAATGGCGGTGTTAATTCCGATCAATTCACCGTCCAGGTTAATCAACGCACCTCCGGAATTACCAGGATTAATAGCGGCATCGGTTTGAATAAAGTCCTCATAATCGGCAATCCCCACATTAGACCGTCCTTTGGCGCTGACCATTCCTCTGGTGACAGAATGCGCCAAATTGGGACTCAAAGGGCTTCCGATCGCCATCACCCATTCGCCAACTTGCAGTTCATCGCTGTTGCCAAGCTGAATAACGGGAAGATTATCCGCATCAACTCGTAATAAAGCCAAATCAGTTTTCGGATCGACCCCGACCACTTCTGCCGGAAAAGTTCTGCCGTCCAGCAGACGAACGTTGATGGTATCCGCTTTTTGAATCACATGATTGTTGGTTAAAATGTAGCCATCTTTGCTAACGATGACCCCCGAGCCCAAACCTCTTTGCCGAAACTCCTGTTCTTCAGGATTTCTTCGCCGTTGGCCAAAAAAGTCCTCAAAGAAATCTTCAAACGGCCCACCAAAGAAGGGATGGCGGCGCACCTTGAAGACTCGCTCTGTAAACACCGTGACGACAGAAGGTTTTACGGATTTGGCAATATCCACAAAGGCCTGATTAAACTCACGCAATGTTGATATGGGGCGGTCCGCCGGCGCAACTGAATCTGCTTGCGGAGTGCTTGTTTGTGGCGGTTCCGGTGAACTGTAAACCTGCGGCTGAGTCGATTCGTTTATCTGCGAAAAAAATAATGCGCCGGCAACAATGCCAATGATGATTAAGGCTAACCCGGAAAGTTTTGATCGCTGAGTCATTAATTCCTCCTTTTTAAATTATTTCTTCTATTTCTCGTTCTAACAACTTGTAATTATTCTTTAGTAAATAAATATTATGTTGATTGACAATTGCCTTGTCTTCCAATCTGTTCTCCGATTCTCCCACAACCACCACTGATATTTGGGCATCGATATCTCGAACGTTGAGAATAAATTCCAATACATCTTCGTTTATATGATGGCGATCCACAAATATCGCCGCGAAGCCTTCATGCCGAATTTTATTGAGGGCCTCCAGCATAGCACCTCGCAGAATAGGAATATATCCTAAATTAAACAGCGTATCCACTAAGGTACTCTGGTTGTTATTACTTAGAACGAAGACGATATTAGAGTGTTTCATTACCAGACCGGGTCTTTCATGCTACTAACATTTATATGACTTCCTATATTTATAAAATCTTCCAATAAAGTAATCCTTCCAATACCCCGTCGGCAAACGCAGACGGCGCATGATAAATGTGTTCACCCTCCAGTTCATTTAACTCCTGATCCGCGTTACCCACCACAATACATTTATAGGGCGCCTCAAACATTTCCAGGTCTTCGCCCGAATTTCCGGCCACCACCACCCGTTTGGCATTAATGCTAGCCTGTTTATGCAAGTATCTGAGCGCACTTCCTTTACCGGCAGAAGTCGGAATAAGGTCCAGATTCTTCTGTCCGGTAAAAATAGTTTTTGCTTTAATACTGGCAATATCCAATTCCCGAAGCACTTCTGTATAGGCAACCGGATGCGGTACTTCGTAGCTCACCTTAAACTGACTTTGATATTCCTGCGGATGCGGAACAAATTCCATTCGTTTCATGACCCGCTCTACCTCTTCCCGCGACCATTCTTTTTGGAAATGATTTTGATAACCGGTTAACAGCTCTCCTGTTTGGCCTTCTTCAATTTCCGTTCCCAGCGCCCCGATCAGGTAGTCTGGTGCAGGTAGATGGGTAAAAATATTCAGCACCTTTCGCACGCTCTCGCAGGGGCGACTGGAGTTGTAAACCAGCACAAATTTTGTGGACGATTCCTGTAATTTTTTATTAAATCGTTCCAAAGCAACGTTGTCGCCTAGCATGGTGCCTTCCAGATCTGTCACCAACAGCCATTTTTTCGATCTTAACATTTCCTGAATTTCCGTTTTTGGTAACTTGTGTTTATCTTATCTCAAACATCTCCGGTCTTATAGGTGCAAAATCGCTGCCGGTAAAATCTTCGTGCAGTGACTTGTAGGCGGCGATATAACTGGCCGAACTCCAGGTCTGATGTGCCTTTCCCATCGGTCGTCCCGTATAACCGTGCAGCCATTCATTAAATTCCCATTCGTTATAACTTCCCATTCTACATGCTTCAGCTAACTTATTGAGTTCCTGATGGGCTAATTCCAGACGTCCTATTTTTCGTAAAAATCTCACCCACAGCCCACCGATGTATGGCCATATTCCGCCGTTGTGATAGTGATCCGGCAAATTCAGAAAGTTGGTGATAAAATAGTCCTTCCAGTCCTGAGCACCGGAATGGATGGGCGGGTACAGACATTTTACCGGAAAAGGTGAATTTACGCCCACCCNNCCCACAAAAATCGGAAGAGCTGCTCCATTTTATTTTCATCCAACAGCCCTATCAATGCTGCCAACAGATTGGCATAAACATCGCAACGCCAGGAAAATCCAAACGGACTAATTTGGGATAACAAATAGTGGGTTTCCCCAATCATAAACTGGGTCTCAGCAAAAGACTCCTGTGCCTCTGAGAGCTTTTTGGCCGTTGGCCAAAATTGCCGCAGGATCTTTTTGCGGATGAGCTCACTTAACCGGGAATAATCCTGCGGGTCTTCCCCCAGCACTTCCGACACGACCACAAAATCACAACAGGCCAGATACCAGAGCACTTCATCGTAAAGCACATTGTAAGACCGGGGAAACAGATCCATCCAGTCGGAGGATTCCGGCAGTTCTAAAAGTCCGCAATTATTGGAATCGTGAGCGCGAAGCCAGCTCATCGCTAATTTGAGATTAGGATACATCTTTTTCAAAAATTGCACATCCCGATTGTGGGCGGCATAACGTGCCGATCCGATCACAAACCAGATCACCGAATCAATAGAGGCGATATTACCAACTCCGCCATAATCCGGGGTCCCGGAGCGAATTTGCACATTCGCCGGGATTTGTCCGCCGTCGGTCTGATGTTCTGCCAATAGCAGTAGCGTTCTACAAAAACAGTCATTTAATTCGGAATCGCGCAGACATTGGCTCCACAACCCGGCTTTGATGCCATCACGGCTCCACACCGCAAAATAATTGGAATCTTCCGCTGTCAAGGGATTATTCAGCAGACTGGCGGCGGAAAATCCTATCGGCGTAATATTGCGATACAGCGATTCAATAGCGCGCTTGTAGGCCTCACTGGGGAGGCTGAGTTTGTCAGTGCCGAATCCGGGGCTAAAAAAGTCAAAATATTCCAGCCCCTCCAACAATCCCTGTGCATACTTATTCCGGCTAAAATAAGCATTGATGCCAAAAGAGTTTTTTAATTTCTCGCTGGCGTTATTCACTACAATCCCATGAAATCCGAACTGAAAGAGCTCGGCATCCTGTTCTCTGCCGCTGCCCACAAATACCTGGCTGGAGTTGAGCACCAGCGAATCGACTAAATATTTTACTGCCGAAGCCACCCCGGCACGTTCGGGAACGACGTCGATAAATTTTTGGGAATAGAAATAGATCTTGGCCGATACTCCGGCGTTAAGGATGGCATTTCGGATATCATCAATATTTTCTTCCCCGTTCTCCAACATACAACTGATTTTTAACGGGGTCTGTTGGGCAGGCGGTTGCATTTTTAAATAGGGAAAATTCTCTTTCAGTAACTTTTCAATAGCCTCGCGGGCATAAGCTTGCTGAATATAATGCTCCCACTCACTCAGTGGGTTTTCTTCAGGCAAACGGTAAATCTCCGTTCCCAGAGATGAAACAATATAATCCGGACGAAGCAATTGATGGTTTACAATCTGCTTGAGTTGTTTGGAGAGCGTTTCTTTAGAAAAGTACAATAATAAGATGGTGTCGCGTTGTTCGTTAATGAGCTGTTCCAGCCGCTTACGGGAAGCTTTTTCGCCACTTAACAAAGTCTCTTCTAATGATACGGCTAACAAGCGTCTCTGATCGAATGTTGGTAACCTTGCCATCACTCTCCGGTAAATTATTCTACTGATATCACTTATTGCTGCTTTTCAAAATTATCCGTTCAAAATATAATTAAGCACTGTTCACTGCATCTAGTCAATAAAAATTGGCAATCCCTGTGCCACCGACAGCTCATTAACCCTAATTTAATAATTAATAAACAGTTACACTAAAGGCTAATTACAAAACACCTGCACTCTCCCTACCCTGTATATCAATTTATTAAAATATTAGCCAATATGTGTGCAACTTCGGTACACGGAGAGTTTAACTTGAAAGCTGCCATGTAAATACCGTACACAAGTTGGAATTAAATTGGAGAAATGAACCATTTATTCGATGATCATCCCGGAAAGTAAATTTAAATAATATCATTATTTTCAACAGGATAACTGCTCTACAAGCGGCAGCGTAAGAAAGCGGGTTGAGTGTACCAATGTTGCACTTAGTCAATGTTATGTTTTTGCAATTTGTTATAGATCGCTCGACGGCTAATCCCTAACAATTCCGCAGCGCGTTTGCGGTTGTTATCCGCAATCATTAAGGCACGGATAATCATTTCCCTTTCAACCTCGGCCAGCGACGTCCCGATTTCAAAGGTTACGCTGGGACGGCCTGTATGCGCCGAACGAAACCTGGAAGGAAGGTGATCGGGTAAAATTTCATCGGCTTCACAAACCAGCACCGCCCGCTGAATTACATTTTTAAGTTCTCTAACATTACCCGGCCAGTCATATGCTTCCAGCATTTGCAGCGCTTCCGAGTTGATTCTGACAATATTTTTATTGGAAGATTTTTTAAATCGATCTAAAAATTCTTCCGCAAGTAAGGGAATGTCTCCGTATCGCTGCCGAAGGGCCGGCATCACTAAACGGAAGACATCCAGCCGATAGAAAAGGTCTTCACGGAAAGTACCCCGATTCACCAATTCTTCAACGTTGGCATTGCTGGCAGCGATTAACCGTACATCACTGGAAATCGGGCGTTTCCCTCCCAGGCGATGAAATTTGTTATGTTCAATCAGCCTCAGCAGACTCACCTGGACTTTTTCGTCGATAGATTCGATCTCATCAAGAAATACGGTTCCCTGGTTACCCTGCTCAAACTTCCCTTTGTGTTGATCAACTGCACCGGTAAATGCCCCTTTTTCATGACCGAACAACTCACTGGCAACCAGGTCGGAAGGAAGCGCGCCCAGGTTTACCGGAATATATGGCCCCTTGGCACGAGCACTGAGCCGATGGATTGCCTGTGCGGCCATATCTTTGCCGGTACCAGTTTCTCCCAGCAATAATACCGGGGCTTCCGTTGTTGCAGCCTGCTGGATTCTTTGATAAATCTTTTGCATGGGATTTGACGCACCGACCAGTTCTTCAAATCGGACCACTTTTTCTTTTTCCTCTAAAGGATGAGTCTTCCCGGATTGCGGTTTCCTGTGCAGGGCGGTATCAATTAAAAGTTTCAGCTCATTATCGCTAACCGGAAGTTTGGTATACTGAAATGACCCTGCCTTTAAGGCATCCATTGCCATATCTATATCGGCAGATTCAATCAACAATAATACCTGTGTAGCGGGACTCCTGGCAGTTAGCTCCTCCAAAAGTTTGATACAATTCATACGATCATCTTTACAAACATTGCTGGTCAGAATGACCACATCACAGGTGCCTGAGGAAAATTTGTCCGGCAATTTATCTATTTCGGATTCTGCGGAAATGGATAGTTTTTTGTTGGGAAACAATTTCCGTACCCGTTGGATCAGTCCATCGTCTCTCGAAATGACAATTACTTTAGCAGGTTCGGTCTTCATTATTCCATTAGCTCCGATTTTCAATAGCTTTAAGCTTTACTAAACATTAAGAGTTTAGTAAAGCTGTTTTGATTTAAGACATCGAAAACAATTTTGAATTTCGGTGAACAAGCAAAAGTTCCAGGATTACACCAATGACTACTCCAACCGTATAGCAGATCAAATCGGTCCAAACAAAGGAGAATCCCAGAATTAATCCGCCGATGGCGGTACCTCTCAGCGCATCCAACCAATGGGGATGATAAAATTGACTGATTTCGATCAAAAAAGAGAAACCCAGGGCAATGATAGCGGAAGCAAGCGTGGAGACTGAAGGAAACAGCAATCCAATCAGCAAAAAGACATTGAGCGCCCACAAAGTATCTCCCCCGTAAGTGGCAACAAAGCCAGGAAAAAAACTGCCAAATTTGCGCGAACTGAGGCCAATCACCACAGTGAACACGATTAATAAAAGATAAACACCGCGTTCTCTTTTCTGGCTTATATTCTTCAAGGATTATTCCGGACTATTGATAATCATATACTCTGGCTTTAATAAACTGCCACAAGGAGCTTTACTAAACTTTCAAAATTTCGTAAAGCTGTTAATATAATAATCATGTGCAGCATCTTCACGCAACATAATTTACTTATATTTGGTTGTATTTACCAGGGGTTGTCAATAAATTTTATAATTGCACAGGTTTTCGGTTCAAGAGTTCCGGGTTCAGGGTTAAATTTCATGGAAACTCAAGGATTTTCCCAAAGGAAAGACGATAAAATGAATTAGCGAAAATTTGCGCAATTCACGGTTTAATACTCTTTAGAGTGAATTCAAAGAATAAAATGTGTGAAGCCTATGCCGCTGGTGTATTTTAAAAATTCTTCCCAAACCATCCCCGTTCATTCAACTTTTTGTATCGGGAGAAATTACAAAGAACACGCCGCGGAATTACAGAATCCGGTTCCCCAAAAGCCGCTGGTGTTCATCAAACCGTTAAATACAATAACCTATAGCGGCCAGTCTATTATCTTGCCCAAAATGAGCCGGGACGTTCACCACGAAGTGGAAGTGGTGGTGGTGATCGGAAAGTCGGGGAAAAATATTCTTGCAGCAGATGCGCCTGACTTTATTGCCGGATACGGTATCGGCATTGACGTAACCGCCCGCGATATCCAGCAAGTCGCCAAAGAAAAGTCTCATCCCTGGACGGTCGCTAAAGGGTTTGATACCTTTGCCCCGATTAGCTCCTTCGTGGAGGCCAGCGAGATTCCCGATCCGGGCAATTTAGATTTTCAGCTGTCGATTAATCATAAGCTTCGCCAACAGGGCAATACCCGGGACATGATCTTCCCGATCAGCGAACTGATTGCCTATCTTTCCACCATTTTCAGCCTGTCGCCCGGCGATCTAATTTTCACCGGCACCCCGGAGGGTGTGGGACCGTTGCAGGAGGGAGATCGTGTGCAGGCTGTTCTGGATGAACATCTTGCGGAGTTGAATATGCTAGTAATAAAAGAAAGCGGTGGTATTTGAAATCTGCCCATGTCGCCGGTAGCCGACAGCTTCAGCCGGCGGTTATATCGCCCCGACTAAAGTCGTGGGCGGCTACCGGGCCTCAAAAGTTGTTTTTAATCTCGTTCCAAAATAGAATTTTGGAACGCACTAACAGACGAAACTGAGTTTCGTCTGTTCATCCGTTAGGAGGGGAATTCTCTAAACTTCAAAACAACAGATTGGAGCGAGCACCGCAACTAAGGCAAAAAACTCACAGGAGGATCATTTCACCATGACCCAACATAAAGATTTTCGCGACCATATCACCAATTTGTTAAAAGGGCGTGGGGCGCACGTGCCGTTTGAGAAAGTCGTGGTCAATTTTCCGGCTGAAAAACGCGGGGCGCTGGTTCCCGGTCTGCCCCAAAGCGCCTGGCAGATCCTGGAACATATGCGGATCGCCCAGTGGGATATTGTGGAGTATTGCAAAGATCCCAGCCACAATTCTCCCAATTGGCCGGATGAATACTGGCCGCAATCCACCGAGCCGCTCAATGACAATGCCTGGAGTTTCTGCATTGACAACTTTGGCAATGATCTGCAAACCATGATCGAGATGGTGCAGAATCCGGAAAACGATCTGGTGGCGCCGATGCCCAATACTCCCGGTCATACCCTGCTACGCGGAGCCTTGTTGATCGCCGATCATAATGCCTATCACCTGGGGCAGCTGGTGTTCATTCGCAGAGCGCTGGGAATATGGTAGTCTTGGTGTTTGAGTGTTCGGGTGCTCAGGTGGATTCATATGGAGTGATGGAAGTTTGACGCTTTGGAGTATTGGAAAGTTAGAGTGATGGAAAGTTGCAATTATGGAGTATTGAGAAAATGCTATTCCAATTCTCCACTTCTCCATTCATCCAAGACTCCTGTTCTTCCTTCTCGAACACTTGAACACAAAGAACACCTGAACACTAACGAAGTAATGTGAGAAAAATCATCATTCACCCTAAGCAATATCATTGTTCTGCGCCAGATAAACCTCATATTTAAAGTGCTATTTTTGATAAACAATCAATTTTGCGGAGTGGAATTATGGCAAGTCAAAAAAAGTTGTCTGAACAAAAGGAAATAAATTTACTGGAAGATTTTACCCTGTCGACTTATGAGGAATGGCGGGAGGCGGTGGATAACCTGCTTAAGGGCGCTCCCTTTGAAAAGGTGATGATCACCCCAACCTATGAAGGTATTAAACAACAACCGATGTACCGGCAGGAGGATGTGGCGGATATTACCCATCCGGAGAGCTGGCCCGGATTTGCCCCGTTTGTGCGAGGAAATCGGGCAGCGGGCTATTTGTCCAAAAGCTGGTATATTGCCCAGGAAATTCCCGCCAGCACCCCGGCAGCATTCAATGAAGCGTTACAGCACGATATGGCGTACGGACAAACCGCGGTCAATTTAACAATCGATAATGCCACCGCGCAGGGATTGGATTCCGATCAAAGCAGTGCGGATGCGATCGGCGTGGGCGGATTGACCCTATCCACGCT
>JABAHQ010007149.1_pt2 | contig 15744 bp, 14 predicted proteins | sample 7062091 | NCBI WGS metagenome assembly JABAHQ01 (sample SAMN14534359, study PRJNA622989) | marine sediment metagenome | biome: marine biome [ENVO:00000428]; feature: marine pelagic biome [ENVO:01000023]; material: deep marine sediment [ENVO:00002113] | place: India: Gulf of Kutch | collected...
CATGAGCACGTACTCACCGCTGACGGTGCGCTTTTTGCCCTTGGCGTCCCGGTATGCCACTTTCATGGCACCGGGCTTGCCTTGGATCGATTCCACCTGCACCGAGGTCTGCACCGCCAGGCGCGGGTCGCCGTCGAGGATCTGCGCAAGCTGCGCGGCGATCTCGGGCTCCACCTCGGCGAGCAGGCGTTCCTGCGCCTCCAGCAGAGTTACACGCGTGCCGAAATCCTGAAAGATCTGCGCCATCTCAACGCCGATGGCGCCGCCGCCAATGACAACCGCCCGCTTCGGCGCGGCGTCGAGCCCCCACACCGTATCCGACGTCAGGACACCGCCACTATCCAGACCCTCTCGCGCGCCGGCAATCGGCGGCACGAACGGCGGGGCGCCCGCGGCGATCACCGCGCAGCCGAACTGAATGGTCTTGGCTGCGCCGGCCTCTCCGCGAAAAGCCCGGGCATGGGGATCATCGATCTTGCCGGAGGTGTCCACGCTGAGCTGGTGATCACCATCGAACCATGCAAATCCCTGCAGCACCTCGATGCGCATGCCCTTGTCGGCCTTCAGGGCCATCTCGCCGCGATCCTCGAGCACCTTCCGGCGGGTCTTCTCCAGGGCCTTCCAGTTGAGGCGTGGTTTTGCGGTAGCCTCCACGCCGAGGCGCCCGTCGTGGGCCCGGTCGCGCATGCGATCCGCAGCCGCCCGCCAGGCCTTCGAGGGGATGCAGCCCCGCCAGAGACACTCTCCGCCCGGCAGAGGGGCATCATTGATCATCGCGACCTTTATACCGTGCCCGGCCAGATCGCGCGCGCAGTCTTCTCCGCCGGGACCGCCCCCGATCACAACGACATCGTAGTCCCAGTCGCCGGCGGGAACGGCGGGTCCCGCGGGGCCCATCCAGCTCACGGGGTCCTCGATGCGTCCCTTGAGGGCATTGAGGTAGAGGGCCACCTGGGCACCGTTGACCACGCGATGGTCGGCGGTAACCGTAAGGGGCATGCCCTGCTCTCCAGCCGAGCCGATGGCAAGAATGGCGGCCGTCCCCGGGGTTGGAATGGCGTCGAACTGGCTTACCCCGAGCATGCCCATGTTGGAGACCTGGAAGGTGGGGTTGGCATACTCCTCGGGCTTGAGACGACGCTTGCGCGCCCGCTCCACCAGATCGCCCCAGTCCCGGTTGAGCTCCTCGAGGCTGCGGGACTCGCAGCCCCGAAGCACGGGCACCACCAGCCCGCCGCCCTCGGCGGCCACCGCCATACCGATATCCACCTGGTCGCGTTCCACCAGCCGGTCTTCCGGCTGGTAGGCCCAGTTGATCTGCGGATGGTCCTGCATCGCCAGCGCGCAAGCCTTGGCGATGGCCACGGTGGTCGACACCCCGGCACGCTTTGCGCCCGCCATCAGGGCCTGCGGCCTGGCGTGAACGGTCACGTGAAAGGTGGGCATAGTGAGCGAGCCGATCATCGTTCGGCTCACCGCGCGTTCCATCGAGCTCATGGGCCGGCCTTCACCGGGCACCGGTACCGCCGCGGGCGCTGCCCCTGGCTGCACGCCAGCGCCGGCTCCACGTTGCTGCGCTTGCCGGACATCCTCCCCCGTGATCGCGCCTTCGGGGCCGCTGCCCTCCAGGGCGTCGAGATCGATTCCCGCGGCACCTGCCAGCTTGCGCGCATACGGCGTCGCCTTACCGCGCCGCGGACGCGGCGCCGGGCCTGCGCCCCCGGCCGGGGCTTCCACGGCTTCCGCACGGGGCGCGGGGGCCTCGCCCCCGGGTTCGGCAGGCGCCGGCGCGGGTGGGGCTTTGACGGCGGGCTCACGGGCCGCAGCCTTCGGCTGCTCCTCGCGGTTCACCTCTTCCGGGCTTTCCACCAGATAAGCCAGGGGCTCGCCCACCGGCACCGTGCTGTCTACGGACGTACGCGGCCCCGACAGGTAGCCTTCGCGGAAGACCTCCACGTCCATGACCGCCTTGTCCGTCTCCACGGTGGCGACCACGTCACCCCGCTCGACCTTGTCACCGACGGATTTCTCCCAGCTCACGACCACGCCTTCGGTCATGGTGTCCGAGAGCTGGGGCATCTTGATCACGTAGGGCTCGGCCATGTCCTTGTCGCTGGAATCATCGATGACGGGGGAACGGGCTCGGCGCGCCGGATGTCACCGCCGCCCGAGATACACCGCGTGCGTCCGCGGGAGCGGCGCCGGCGCCTCGGCCCGTGCGCGGATCAGCTCGCCTCGGCCCGGGCCTTGCCGAGCATCTTGAGCACGGCGCCCGCGACGTCCCCCGAGGTGGGCAGCGCCCGGCGCTCGAGCGAGCGCGCGTAGGGGATCGGGACGTCGAGCGCGGAGACGCGCGCCGGCGGGGCGTCCAGCTCGTAGAAGCACTCTTCGTTAATGATCGCTTGCACCTCGGCGCCCACGCCGACCGGCGCCTCGGCCTCCTCGACGATCACCGCGTGATGGGTCTTGCTCACGCTCGCGGCGATGCCCTTGCGATCGAGCGGGCTCAGCGCGTAGAGATCGACGACCTCCGCCTCGATGCCGTGCTCCTCGGCCAGCGTCTCGGCGGCCTGCAGGCACCAGTGCACGGAGATGCTGTAGCCGAACAGGGTGACGTCGCGGCCCTCGCGCGCGACCTCCGAGCCCTCCAGCGGCATGAAATGCTCCTCGTCGGGCACCTCACCGCGCAGGTTGTACATGTACTCGTGCTCGCCGATGAACACCGGGTCCTCGCAGCGCACCGCGGACTTGATGAGCCCGTAGGCCTGGCGCGGGTTGGAGACCGCCACCACGCGCAGCCCGGCGAGCCCCATGAAGACCTTCTCCATGCGCGCGGAGTGCTGGGACCCGAGCTGGTGCGCCACGCCGCCCGGCGAGCGGATCACCACCGGCGCGGTGAGCTGGCCGCCCGACATGTAACGGACCTTGGCGGCGGAGTTGGCGATCTGGTCCAGGGCGAGCCAGGCGAAATTCACCGACATGATCTCGATGATCGGCCGCACGCCGACGAACGAGGCCCCGATGCCCAGGCCGGTGAAGCTGTTCTCGGAGATCGGCGTGTCGATCACCCGCTCGGCGCCGTACTTGTCGTAGAGCCCCTGGGTCACCTTGTAGGTGCCGCCCATGACGCCCACGTCCTCGCCCATGACGATGACCATCGGGTCGCGTCCGAGCTCCTCGTCGTGCGCGCGGCGCGCGGCCTCCCAAAGCGCCATCTCGGCCATCAGCGGCGCCCCCCCGTGACGTAGGGGTCGTCCTCGGCGAGCACGTGCTTGGCCACCTCGGCGGGATCGGGCTCGGGCGACTCCTCGGCGAACTTGATGACCTGATTCTCGAGGTAGTCGAGGATCTCCGTGTCCATGTCCTTGTACTGCTCCTCGGTCAGCTCCTCGCCGCCGATCATGCGGTCGCGCAGGATGATGATGGGATCGCGCTTGCTCCAGGCGCGCTCCTCTTCCTTGGCCCGATAGGCGTTCGAATCGGACATGGAGTGGCCGCGGTAGCGGTAGGTGCACAGCTCCAGGAAATACGGCGCCCGCTCGCCGCGCACGTGCTCGACCGCCTCGCAGGCCGCGGCGTAGACCGCCTCGACGTCCTGGCCGTCGACCTGCGCCGCCGGCATGTCGTAGCCGCACACGCGCTTGTACTGGTCGATCACGGCGGTGGATCGGTCGATGCGGGTGCCGATGCCGTAGAGATTGTTCTCGCAGACGTAGAGCACCGGCAGCTTCCAGAGCGCGACCATGTTCATGGTCTCGTGGAAGGTGCCCTGGTTGTTGGCCGCGTCGCCGAGGAAGCACAGCACGACCTCGTCGCCGCCGCGCAGCTTCACCCCCTTGGCCATCCCGGCGGCCAGCGGGAACGGGCCCCCGACAAGCGCGTAGCCGCCCATGAAGCGGTGCGCGACGTCGAAGATGTGCATCGAGCCGCCGCGGCCCTTGGATGAGCCGGTCTCCTTGCCGAAGAGCTCGGCCATCACGGTCTTGGGGTCGGCGCCGCAGCACATGGCGTGGATGTGGTCGCGGTAGCCGGTGATCACGTAGTCGTGGCCCGGCTGCGCCGCCTCGAGCACCCCGTGGGCGCAGGCCTCCTGGCCGGGATAGAGGTGGAGGAAGCCGCCGATCTTGCGCTCCACGTAGGCCTCGTAGCAGCGCTCCTCGAAACGCCGCGAGAAGAGCATGCCCCGCAGCACGCGCTTGCGCTCGGGCAGGCGGCCGGTGGTCCGCCGCATCTCGGTCTGGGCTTGGGCCACGTCTTCCTCCGGCATCGGTCCGCCGGCGGCGCGGGCCGCGTCCGACGCGGGCCCCGCGGCCGCCGCGGGCGGCAGCGCGCTTCAGGTCCTGTCTGTCTGTACGACTCCGGGCCGCGCGTCGGGTTTCGCCCGCGCACGTCCCCCGCTCGCCGCGGGACGGCGGAACAAGCGCGCTATGATCTTTACTTTGCCCAAAAAGGTCAAGGAAACCCGTGTGCTAGACTGACGCGCCATGCCTGAGGTGATCCAGATCCGACAGACTCCGGGACCGCCCGACGAGGAGCGCTTCGACGCCCAGGAGCATATTATTTTGCTCCTGCCCGCCTCGGTGGCAAAAGGCCGCTGGCCGAGGCTGCCGTATCGCGATCTGCTGAAGAAGCGCGCCGCCCGTCACCCGCGCCTCAAATGCGGCACGGTGGCGTTCACCGCAGAGCTGCCCAACGCCCGCGGCACGCGCGCCACGCTCGCCTGCCTCGACCCCGACGCCGAGCGCTTCGAGCTGCTCACGCTCGCCCGCAAGCTCGTCGCGGCGGCGCTCCAGCCCGAGCCCCAGGCCCTCGCCGTGGCCGCCGCGGGGCTCGATCCCGAGCTCGCCCGCCGGGGCGCAGAGGCGGTGGTGAGCGCGGCGCTCGCCGCCCGCGCCGAGATGCCCCAGTACAAGTCCACGCCGCCCGAGGCCCGGCGGCTCAAGAGCCTGCGTCTGCTCGGCCTCGAGTCCAGGCTCGATCTCGGCCGCGTGCGCGCCGAGGCCGAGGGCAATGCGCTGGCCCGTGAGCTCTCGGCGATGCCGCCCAACGAGCTCACGCCGCGCGCCTACCGCGAGCGCGTCGAGGCGCTGGCCCGCGAGGCGGGTTGGCGCTGCCGCTTCCACGACATGGCGGCGCTGGAGAAGCGCGGCGCCGGCGCGTTCCTCGCCGTCGCCCGGGGCAGCGAGGACCGCGAGGCGGGGATTGTCCACCTGCGCTACACGCCGCCGCGCGGCGCCCGGCGATCCCGGCTCGCCCTGGTGGGCAAGGGCATCTGCTTCGACACCGGGGGCTACAGCCTCAAGCCCACGCGCGGGATGATCGGCATGCAGGAGGACATGGAAGGCAGCGCGGTGGCCCTCGGCACGCTGCTGGCGCTGACCCGCCTCAAGGCCGACTTCCCGATCGACTGCTGGCTCGCGCTGGCGCAGAACCACATCGGTCCGCGGGCGTACAAGCCGACGGAGGTGGTGCGCGCGCTCGACGGCACCACGATCGAGATCGTGAACACCGACGCCGAGGGGCGGATGGTGCTGGCCGACACCCTGGCGCTCGCCGCCCGCGAGAAACCGGACCTGATCCTCGATTACGCCACCCTGACGGGCAGCTGCGTGACCGCGCTCGGCACGCGCTACAGCGGTGCCTTCACCAACCGCCGCACGCTGGTGCCCGAGATCATCGAGGCCGGGCGCGCGAGCGGCGAGCGCGTGTGGCCCTTCCCCACCGATGCCGACTACGACGAGGAGCTCGAGAGCAAGGTCGCCGACACCAAGCAGTGCCCGGTCGGCGGCGAGGCCGATCACATCTACGCGGCGCGCTTCCTGGCCCGCTTCGTGCCCGAGGCCGTGCCGTGGGTGCACGTGGATCTGGCCGCCGGCCACCACGAGGGCGGGCTCGGGCACGTCCCCACCGACGCCACCGGCTTCGGCGTGGGCTTCACGCTGGCGCTCCTGTACGACCGGGGCGTGGCCTCGAGGCTCGACGGCGAAAACCGGTAGCGGCCGGCGCATGCCGCCGGAGCGCGCGGCCGCGCCCCGGCGGGCCGGGGCCTATTGGGGCATGCTCTGCATCACGCCCATGAAACCGGCCGTGAAGCCCATGAAGAAACCGAGCACGCTCAGGATCAGCCCGATCAGGGTGAGCACGCCCAGGATGACGAAATACACCTTCAGCTTGCCGAGCGAGCGCAGCATGGCCTCGCGGTCGCCCTGCTGCTGCGCCTGCTCGATCGCGTTGGCCGACTGGAAGAGCAACACCCCCAGCCAGATGGGCAGCCACGCCACGACGATGCCGATGATGCTCAGCGCGATGAGGACGCCGTAGACGATCATGAGCACGCCGACGAGCTTGATCCAGCCCTTGCTTTGATACAAAGGCATGCTCATGTCGCGCACGAGCTGACCGTCCGCGGCTGCGGCCTGACCTGCGGTCTCCATACGCGTCACCTCTACCGTTTGGGCTCGTTGTCGTTCGTCCGCGCCACGGCCGGGGCCGCGGGCACGGTCGGGGTGTCGGCAGATCCGTGCCGACCTATAGGCCCGTCGGCTCGGGTTGCGACTCGGCGCACATCCTGCGCAGGGCCCGCCAGCGCGCCGGGCCGAGCGACTCCCCCGTCCCGCGCACTCGCGGCCGCAATTCCTGCACGCGCTCGGCGTGCAGCGGATGCGTGGATAGGAAGGCGAGGCCCTCGGGCAGATCACCCTCGCGGGCGCGCATGCGGTCGAAGAACTCCGTCAGCCCCGTCGAGCGCAGCCCCGCGCGGTTCATCATCTCCACGCCCATCCGGTCGGCCTCGACCTCGTCGGCACGGCTGTAGGAGAGCGCGATCAGGCTCTCGCCGACGCCCGCCGCCGCGGCCCCGGCCGCCGAGGCGTCCCCGGTCAGGGCGGTGAACAGCAGCCGGTAGCCGGCGTCGCGCAGCAGCGCCTCCATCGGGTGGCGCGCGACCACGTGCGCCACCTCGTGCGCCAGCACGCCGACCACCTCGTCGGGCCCCTCGGCGAACTCGATCAGCCCGTGAAAGAGCACGATGCGCCCGCCCGGGGCGGCGAAGGCGTTGACCGCCTCATCGGCGGTGACCGCCACGCGAAACGTGTAGGGCGTCTCCACCGTCGCGGCGAGGCGCCGCGTCAATGCGTCGAGCACCTCGCGTCCGTCCGCGCCTTCGCACCGCGGCGCCAGCGGCAGGCCGGACTCGACCACGTGATTCCCGAGCGCGGTCTCCCACTCGAGCGGGACCGCGCGGGCCAGCGGCTCGGCCAGCCGCGGCACGCCCACGACGAGGCCGACGATCACCGCTGCCAGCGCCAGGCTCCACGCCACCAGACGCGTCAGCGTGTGGCGCCCGCTGTAGTAGCGCCGGCACAGGCGCGGCTCGAAACGGCACAGCGCGGCCAACGCCTCGGGGTCGGGCAGGGTGAGTCGCGCCTCGCCGTGCGCCCGGTGGCGCAGACGCACCGGCTGACCGCGATAGACCTCCTCGGCGAGCGCCAGGCCGTCGTAGCCCCAGCGCTCGAGCGCGCGTCCCTGCGCGTCGATGAGCTCGAGGCCGGTAGGGGTCGGCGTGACGCGCACCGTGTGGCGGGCCGCCGTCGCCCCGTCTGTGAGGTAGCCCTCGAGCTGCATGGGTCAGCGACCGGGAAACGCCCGGCGGAGCGCGGCGCACGTGCATGTCGCCGCCCGCGCGAGCGCGGAGGCGATCGCCCCGCTCGCGGCATCATGGCGAACATTCAACGCCGCACCGATCACGGTGCCTAGACCGCACCCAGATCGAACGCCTCGGCCAGCCCCTCGCCGACGCGCGGCGCCCGCTCCTCGCTCTGGGCGATGGCGGCATAGTCCGGGCGGCCGCTCGGCCCGAGATGCCGGGTGAAGAAGCGCATGCGGCGCACCAGCACCCAAGGATAGGCGAGGCCGAGCGTGAGGAGCAGCACGAAGAAATTGCTGATGCTGAGCCACGCAAGCTGGGGCATCGTGAAGGCAAAAGCGAAGTTGACATTCTTCAGCGACAGCCGGCTCGCGATGTAGCGGTACTCCAGCGTGCGGTACCAGAACCAGATGAGGCCGAGGGTGAACGGCGTCAGGAACGCCGTGAGAAGGTACTCCGGGAACAGCTCGCGACCCCGACCGTTGTACGCGAACCGCTCGTTGCCGTACCAGGTGTTGTTGAAGGCGTACTTGACCAGGGCGTTGCGCATGAACGGCGCGTAGAGCCCGAGCGTGAGCACGGTCAGCAGCCCGTGACCGATCATGCGGCCCGCGTAGGCCAGCGCCGAGCCGGTGCGCGCGAAGCGGATGCCCCGCAGCCGGGTGCGGCTTAGCAAATACCTCTGCGCGCTGTAGATCCCGACGCCCGTCAGCACGAAGACGAGGACGTAGAGCGCCAGCATGAAGAAAGGCTCCACGGCCGGCAGCAGGGCGACGATCAGGCCGTAGACGAGCGCCAGAACCGCCAGCAGCGCCATCACCATGAGATACCCGAGAAACAGCTCCAGCCCCCGCCCGGTGTACTCGAAGCGCTCGCCGTCGAAGGCGGTCTGGCTCCAGAGATAACGCCGCACGCGGGTCTTGGCCCAGAAATGATACACCCCCGCCGTCACCACGGTGAGCAGGATATTGACGACGAAGATGACAAACAGCTCGCCGGCCCGCCCGTGATGGTGGACCCGCGGCGTCCCGTCCGCTGCCTGGCTCATGACCGCTCCTCGCGTTGCGCCGCACCGCCCCCGGCGGTGGCGGCCTAGGGCCGACCGGGCCGTGGGGCCCGAACCGTGACGATCCCTCGATCGATCGGCACGCCGGGCCGGAACTTGAGCCCGTGGCATAATGGGCCGGTGCACGAGACGGCGCGAGGATGATGGCGCTCACGATCGCCCGACCCGACGACTGGCACCTGCACCTGCGCGACGGCGCGGCGCTGGCGGGCGTCGTGGGGCACTCGGCCGAGCGTTTCGCACGCGCGGTGGTGATGCCCAATCTGAGCCCTCCCGTGACGACCGTCGACCAGGCGCTGGCCTATCGCCGGCGGATCCTCGCGGCGCTTCCCGAGGGATCGGACTTCGTCCCGCTCATGGCCCTCTACCTCACCGAGCGGACCTCGCCGTCGGAGATCGCACGCGCCGCCGCGGATGAGCACGTCGTCGCCGTGAAGCTCTATCCGGCCGGGGCGACGACCCACGCCGAGGCCGGCGTGCGCGATCTGCGGCGCTGCACCCCCGCGCTGGAGGCGATGGCCGAGGCGGGCGTGCCCTTGCTGGTGCACGGTGAGTCCATCGATCCGGATGTCGATGTCTTCGACCGCGAGCGCGTCTTCATCGAGCGCGAGCTCGTGCCGCTTCTCGAGCGCCTGCCCGAGCTCAAGGTGGTGCTCGAGCACGTGACCACGCGCGAGGGCGTGGAGCTCGTGCGCGGCGCGGGCCCCGGGGTGGCGGCGACCATTACGCCCCATCATCTGCTGCTCGATCGCAACGCGCTCTTCCGGGGCGGGTTGCGACCGCATCACTATTGCCTGCCGGTCCTCAAGCGCGAGCCCCACCGCCTGGCGTTGGTCGAGGCCGCGACCGGCGGGGAGGCGAAATTCTTCCTCGGCACCGACAGCGCCCCGCACCCCAGACGCGCAAAGGAGTCGGCGTGCGGGTGCGCCGGCATCTACACCGCGCACGCGGCGCTCGAGCTGTGCGCGGAGGTCTTCGAGACGGCGGGCGCCCTCGAGCGCCTGGAAGGCTTCGCCAGCCGTCACGGGGCGGCCTTCTACGAGCTGCCGCCGAACACCGCGACGGTCCGGCTGACCAAGGAGCCGTGGACGGTGCCGGCCCACTACCCGCTGGGTGACGACGTCGTGGTCCCCTTGAGGGCGGGTGAGACCGTCGCTTGGCGGCTCGCGCCGCCATAAGCGAAAAGGGGTCGGAACCCTTTTTGGAAGCGGCGACCCGCCCATCGAAAAGGGGTCGGAACCCTTTTTGGAAGCGGCGACCCGCCTGCAAAGAGAAAAGGGGTCCGACCCCTTTTTACTACGACCCCTTTCTACGCCGCTCGGCTCAGTACACCGCCTCGAGCCTGAAGCCGCGCTGCTCGAGGCGGCGCAGGACCCCCGCCTGGCCCGGCAGATGCAGCGCCCCTACGGCGATGAAGGCATTGCCTTCGCGCAGCCGCGGCAGCATTCGCTCGACCATGCGGGCGTTGCGCTCGTCGAGCAACCGCCGATTGAACAGCCGTGCCAGCCGGGGATCCATGTCGTCCAGCTCCTCGCGGTGCATGACGAGCATCTGCGCCAGATCGCGCTCGAGATAGGCATCCTGCGTCTGCTCGAGCATCGCCGGAATGGTGTCGTGCTCTTCGACCGTGGCCCGCAGCAGATCGATCTGCCGCTCGAGCGGCAGATCGTTGAACACCGCGATCTGCTCGCCCGCCGTCTCCAGGCCGTGCACGGGCTTGCCCGCCTGCTGCGCCCGCCGGTAGAGCACGAGGTCGAGCACGTCCGCGCCCTGCCCCTGCGGCCGGCTGAGCATCACCACCACCGCCCAGGGCTTCATGAGGGACAGGGCCTGCGCCGGGATGTCGCGGGCGCGCGCGGCGGCGACCACCTGCTCGTAGAGCGCGGGCCCCACCACGCGCTCCAGGGGCGGTCCGTCGAGATTGGCCATCTCGCGCATGACCTCGAACATCGCCTCGCCGCTGGGCACCATCTCCATGGTGAAGCTGTCGGCACCCTTGAACGCCCGCTCCACCGCCGCGGGCAGCTCGAGCACCTCGGGGGCGTCGGAGTGGATGGTGCCGAACAGATGGCTCGGCACGCCGCCCGGCGACGAGACCTTCCACAACAGGCCGTGGTCGTAAGGGCCGGCCAGCGCCGCCTCCGGCGCGGCCCAGACCACCGCCAGCGCGGTCAGCAACGCCAAGACGCTCTTGCGTAAGGCACCCAAGGATCGCATCACCGCCCCGCGGGTATTGGCCCTGAACCCGAGCATACGGCACCGTCGGACGCCAGGCGAGCCCGCGCCGGGCGCGCATCGCATTCGCGTGGGGCTTTGGGTATGCTTGTGAGGCCATGGCCGAACGGGAGGCGGTAAAGCCGGCACCCGCGCTGGGCCGGCGGTTTCGCGGCTACCTGCCGGTGGTCGTGGACGTCGAGACCGGGGGCTTCAACCCGCGGACCGACGCGCTGCTGGAGGCGGCGGCGGTGCTGGTGTGGATGGACGATGCCGGCTATCTGCACCGCGGAGCCACTCACGCGCGACACGTGCTGCCCTTCGAGGGCGCGAACCTCGACCCCGACTCGCTCGCGGTGACCGGCATCGATCCGTGGCACCCGTTCCGCCGCGCGGTGCCCGAGGCCGAGGCCTTGCGCGATCTGTTCCGACCCATCCGCCAGGCGGTGCGCGAGAGCGGGTGCAACCGGGCCATCCTCGTCGGGCACAACGCGTTCTTCGACTTGAACGTCATCAATGCGGCCGTCGAGCGCACAGGCGTCAAGCGCAACCCGTTCCACCCGTTCAGCTGCTTCGACACCGTGACCCTCGCCGGCGTCGTCTACGGCCAGACCGTGCTCGCGCGCGCCGTCGAGGCGGCGGGGCTCGACTGGGACGCGGCCGAGGCCCACTCGGCGATCTACGACGCCGAGCGCACGGCCGACCTCTTCTGCACGATCGTCAATCGCTGGCAGGCGCTGGCGCACGCCGAGCGCGCCGTCGGCTGACGCCCCGGCCGCCCGCCGGCTCGCTACGCGACACCACCCGGTCGACGCCTTCGCGCGCGTCCGCGCCCGCGGCCGTGGGGTCCTTGCTCGAGGGGCGCTGAATGGACGGCCTCTCGCTTTTCGTGCCTCGAGCTCGTGCGCGTAGCGTCCCCGCCACCCGCGTTATCCGGACAACCCTTGATTTAACCGATCCGTTATGCCGCGTTTTTTCGCGTCCTTTACGCCTTCGCGTTCTTTGCGTTAGAGAGGTCCTGATCATCAATATCTGGATGAATCGCCAAGCCGCCAGCAACGCCAAGCTTTTTGCAAAAATACCTCCTTGGCGAACTTGGCGTCTTGGCGGTTACTCTCGTTGTTCAGCGTTTCCTGAGAGATAACCACGCGCGGCGCAGGCGCACAGGGCGCGGATCGCGGCGGCGATCACCAGGCGTCCGCCGGCGCGGGCAGTCTCACCACCACCTGCAGCCCGCCCAGGTCGGCGGAGCGATCGAAGCGCAGCTCGCCGCCGTACTGCTCGACCACGTCGCGCACGATGCCCAGACCGAGCCCGTGCCCGGTGACCGACTCGTCGACGCGCCGGCCGCGCTCGGTGAGCGCCCGCAGCGCCTGCGCCGAGGCGCCCGGCCCGTCGTCTTCCACGGCGATCTCGAGCCCGGGCGCGCCGTCGACCCTGACCCGCACCCGAGAGCGCGCCCACTTGCACGCGTTGTCGAGCAGATTGCCGAGCAGCTCGAGCATGTCCTCCCGGTCGGCCGGATACCGGCGCCCCGGCGGCGCCTCGTAGCGCAGCTCCACGGCGCGCTCGCGATGGATGCTGCGCAACGTCTCGACGAGGGTCTCGAGCTCGGCGGTTAAGTCCACCCGCGCACCGCCGGCCCCGCCGCCGGCGAGCCGCGCGCGCTTGAGCTCCCGGTCCATGAGCGTGCGGATGCGCGCCACCTGGGCACGCATCGATTCCCGCCGGGCGGCGTCGGGCTCGTCGTCGACCTGCTGGCCGAGCAGCGTCAGCGGGGTCTTCAGCGCGTGCGCCAGGTTGCCGAGCGCGCTGCGGTAGCGCGCCAGGCGCCGTCTCATGATCTCGAGCAGCCGGTTCAGGGCGTCGACGAGGGGCCGCACCTCCGCCGGCACCGGCGCATCGAGGGTCTGCACCTCCCCCTGGGTGAGCTTCAGCACTTGCCGGCGCAGCGCCTCGAGCGGGCGCAGACCGCGCGTGACGATCACTCCCTGGAGCACGATCAATACCGCCAGCGCGGCCGCCGAGACCAGCGCGTACGCCCAGCGAAACCCGGCGATGTCGGCGGCGATCGACGAGAGGTCCTCCGCGACCGCCACGGTCACCTCACGGCCCTGCTTACGGAACCCCTCGACCCGCACGAGCAGGGGCTGCCCCTGCGGGCCCGTTCGGTGGAGCCGGCGCGTGACGCCCGGCGCGAGCGCCGGCGTCTCGAAGTCCTGGTCCCACAGCGAGCGCGAGCGCACGACCGCGTCCTCGACGCGGATGCGGTAGTAATGGCCGGAGTAAGGCTGGAGATAGATCGAGGCGAGACGCGCCCCGGCGACGCGCGGCTCGCCGTCGGGGAAGCGCAGGGCGGCGACCAGCGTCTCGGCGTCGTGGGCGAGCCGCGAGGCCACGTAACCCTCCGTGACGCGGCGAATGGCCACGCTCACCAGCAGCCACTGAACGAGCAGGACGGCGATCAGGCTGAGGGTGATCCCGATACCCAGCCGGCGGCGCAGCGACGCCATCAGGGAGCGCGTCCGAAGAGATAGCCCTGACCGCGTCGGGTCTGGATGACGTCATGCCCGAGCTTGCGCCGCAGGCGATTGACGTAGACCTCGATCACGTTGCTGTCCCGGTCGGCGTCGTATTCGTAGACGTGCTCGCTCAGACGGGTCTTGGAAAGGATACGGCCGGCGTTGAGCATGAAATAACGCAGCAGCCGGAATTCCGTGCCGGTGAGCGCGAGGCGCTCGCCCGCCGGCGTCAGCACCGTCTGCGTGTCCTCGTCCAGCGTGAAGCCCTCCACGGAGAGCGGACCGCCGGCCTGGCGATGCTGGCGGCGCACCAGGGCCCGCAAGCGCGCGACGAGCTCTTCGAGATGAAAGGGCTTGGCGAGGTAGTCGTCGGCGCCGGCCTTGAAGCCCTCGACCTTCTCGTACCACGCGTCGCGCGCAGTGAGGATCAGCACCGGCACCGGATTGCCCCGCGCGCGCCAGTGGGCGAGCACCTCGAGCCCCGGGCGCCGCGGCAGCCCCAGGTCGAGCACGATCACGTCATAGGGCTCGTGGTCGCCGAGATACTCGGCCTCGACGCCGTCCTCGGCGAGGTCGGCGGCCCAGCCGGCGCGCGAGAGCGCCTCCTGCAGCCGCGCGCCGAGCTCCCGATCGTCCTCGACCACCAGGGCGCGCACCGCTCAGTCGTCCCGCTCCCCACGCGCACGCTCGATGGGCTCGCCGGTCTCGGCGTCATAGCGCAGCTCCCACACGTTGCCCTCCCGATCGACCACCTCGAGCTCGTAGACGTAGCGCCCGCCCTCGCGCTCGAGCTCCGCCTCGATCAGGCGCCCCTCGTGCGCCTTCTGCGCCTGCTCGATCAGGCGCTCGAGGGGGACGATCTCGCCGCGCTCGCGAAGCTCGCGCGCGCGGCCGTGATCGCTCGCACCCGCCCCGGCCACCGGCAGGGCGGCGAGCGCGACGAGGGCGACGCGCATCATCTTCGTGGTCTTCATGTCGGCCGCCTCGCTCCTCGGACGCTAGCTGTGCTTCCAGCCGGTGAACATCGCCCGCACGAGGTTCTCGCGGTGGATGAGGCTCTCCACGATGACGCCCACCACGTGCAGCGCGACCAGGAACAACGTCAGGTTCGCGAACAGCTCGTGCGCCTCTTCCAGCGCTTCCTCCCCATGCTCGCCGGTCCCCGCCATCACGCCCGCCAGCGGGCCGGCCGCGGCGTCCGCGCCGTACACGGCGAGGCCGCTGACGACCGTCCCGATCAGGGCGACGAGCATGGCGACGATCATCGCGCCGCCCGCCGGATTGTGTCCAAGATAACGGCGGGGATGGCCGGTGACCACCGAGCGCAAGTAGGCGGCGACTTGGCGCGGGCTGCGCACGAAGTCCGAGAAGCGGGCGTGGCGCGTCCCGATCAGACCCCACGGCAGCCGCACCAGCACGCCGACGCCCACCACGTAGCCGGCCAGCGTGTGCACGGCCAGCCACTCCTCACCGCTGACGTAGGCGACCGCGAAAGCGCCCGCCACCGCCCAATGGAAGACGCGCACCAGCGGATCCCAGACCTTGACTCGTTGCGGCTCGCCCATGGCGGACTCCTTCGGCGTGTGGATTCACTTGCCGAAGGAGGCTATCAGGGGCAGATTAAGCCAAGCTGAAACCCGAATCGAGACAGGTCGCGCAGCGGCCGGCGTCCCGGCCACTGCGTCGAGGGGGATCAGGAAGCGGAGGCGTCGTTCGCCGGGGCCTTGCCGGTGGCCTCTTGCACGATCTTCTGCAGCTCGCCTTTCTCGTAGAGCTCGACCGTGATGTCGCAGCCGCCGATCAATTCCCCGTTGACGTAGATCTGGGGGAAGGTCGGCCAGTTGGCGAAGCGCGGCAGCGCCTCGTAGATCTCGGGCTCGGCCAGCACGTTGACGTACGCGAACTCGGCGCCGCAGGCCTTGAGCGCGTTGGCGGCGCGGCTCGAGAACCCGCATTGGGGGAAGTCCGGCGTGCCCTTCATGTAGATGATCACCGGATTGCCTTCCACCTGTTGCTTGATCTGCTCCAAGGCGTCCATAACACCTACCTCCTCTCAGTCGTCTGTCGATGGGGCCGGGTGGGACCGGTCCGCGGCGTCCGTCTGGCGCACCAGTGTAGCGGCCCGGCACGGAGAATAAAAACGGCATGCCGGCAGGGGATCAGCGATCGGCGTGGCGCTGCAGCCAGAGCTCGAGGAGCGCCAGGTGCCAGAGCTTGCTGCCCTGCAGCGGAGTGAGATCGGGCTCCGGATCGGCGAGCAGGCGCTCGACGTAGGCCGGCCGGAACAATCCGCGCCG
>JABAHQ010009520.1_pt2 | contig 15738 bp, 18 predicted proteins | sample 7062091 | NCBI WGS metagenome assembly JABAHQ01 (sample SAMN14534359, study PRJNA622989) | marine sediment metagenome | biome: marine biome [ENVO:00000428]; feature: marine pelagic biome [ENVO:01000023]; material: deep marine sediment [ENVO:00002113] | place: India: Gulf of Kutch | collected...
GCGGTACTGGAGCAGGCGCAGAAGCTCTCCGCCGTGACCGGACTGGTCAACAACGCCGGCATCACCAGCCGTATCGGCTCCTTCCTCGATGTGGACATCGAGACCATGCGCGACGTTCTGGACGTGAACGTTCTGGGCACGATGGTGATGTGCCAGGCTGTTGTTCGGTATTGGGTCGCGCGGGGGGCGGGTGGCAGCATCGTCAACGTGTCTTCCATCGCCGCCACGCTAGGCTCGCCCGGCGAGTACATCCACTACGCGGGGTCCAAAGCGGCTGTCGAAGGGTTCACCATCGGGCTGGCGAAGGAGTTTGCGGACCGTGGCATCCGTGCCAACGTGGTATCGCCCGGGACCACCGACACCGAAATTCATGCCCTCTCGGGCGAGCCAGGTCGGGCCGAGCGCGTCTCGCCGAAGATTCCGATGAGGCGGGCAGGGGACCCGCGCGAGATTGCGGAGGCCATTGTCTGGATGCTCTCGGACAAGGCGTCCTATGTCACTGGCGCGGTGCTGCGTGTCGCCGGGGGGCTTTGAGCGTCAGCGGGACGCAGACCCGGCGCGATAACCGTTCAGCCCTGCTGCCCGGCGTCCATCAGGTAGTCGATGAGGGGTTGCACATACCCGGGCGCCGCGCCCGCCGCGTGGTGCGTGCAGAGGATGAGCCGTCGCCTGGCCCAGGCATCCCGCAGTGCGCGAACCTCCAGCCCGGGGTGTTTGACTGTGAGGTGTTGCGTGGCCAGGCTCGACACCACCGACACGCCCACGCCGAGTGAAGCCATTCGCAACACGCCCTCGAACGACCGCATGCGCNNGGATCGCCTTGCCGTGCGCTGCGGCCTTGACCTGCAGGTAGGTGTAGAGCGCACTCTCTTCCGACAGACCCACCATCGCGTGTTCTATGCACTCCTCAAACGTGGGTGACTCGCTCAGGGGTCGCATGAGGTCAGGGTGGCCCACGACCACCAGGGTGTCATCCGCGAGAGGTGTGCTGTGCAGGCCCGACGTGTCCATGGTGTCGGCCAGGATGCCGACGTCCGCCTTCTTGCGGTGCAGGGCCTCGAGGATTTCGCCGGTCCACATTTCCTGGACGTCGACATCGATCTCGGGGTGTAGGCTCAGGAAGCGCGCAAGCGGTTCCGGCAGGTAGGCCGACAGTGCGGCGGTGTTGGCCAGCAGCTTCACACGTCCACGAACCCCGCGCGAGAACGGCGTCATCTGGTTGCGCAGCTTGTCCATCTCCTGCAGAACACTGCGTGCGTGCTTGGCCAGTTCAAATCCCGCATCGGTGGGCGTGACGCCGCTCTTGCCGCGTTCGAAGAGCCGCACACCCAAGGCGCCCTCGAGTTCCTGCAGCCTGTTGCTGGCAGCCGCCAGGGACAGGTGGCACCTGCTCGCCCCTGCGGTGATCGACCCCGTTTCGAGCACTTCGATGAACAGCTTTAGTTTGGCGAGATCGACTTTCATGAGATCGCTGATCGGTGTCTGTGGTTGGCCGCTTCTTCAAACGTCGGTGTCACCCTGACAGTCTGATCGAGGTCGACGCTGCCATCTGAAACCTGTTGGCTGGATGACGAGCGCAATTCAACAGTGAACGGCACCGGTTGGGCACCCTATGGGCGCTCGAACCGACGCACTGCGTCATGGGCACACGGGGCACAGGAGACGAGTGCCGCAACGTAACCCTCGACTGATTGGATGATATGGAACGCAGAACCCTAACCAAATCGCTGGGCCTGGCGGGAATCTTGGCCGCTGGCGCAGCGCCGGCCATCAGCAGCGCGCAACAGGAGATTCGCTGGCGTCTCGCTTCGAGCTTCCCGAAGTCGCTCGACACGATCTATGGTGCGGCCGAGGACTTCTCCAATGTCGTGTCCGAACTCACCGGAGGCAAGTTCAAGATCAGCGTTCACGCCGGTGGCGAGCTGATGCCTCCCTTCTCGGTGGTGGACGGTGTTCAGGCCCGCACGGTCGAGATGGCGCACACGGCCAGCTACTACTTCTTCGGCAAGGATCCGACCTTCGCCATCAGTGGTGCGATCCCCTTCGGGATGAATGCGCGTCAGATGACCGCCTGGATGCTTGAGGGCAACGGCCTGAAGGCAACCCGCGAGTTCTATGCCAACTTCAATATCGTCAACTACCCGGGCGGCAACACCGGTGCACAGATGGCGGGCTGGTTCCGCCGCGAGATCAAGACCGTGAACGATCTCAAGGGCCTCAAGTTCCGCGTTGGCGGGTTTGCGGGGCGCGTGCTCAGCCGACTTGGCGTGGTGCCGCAGAACATCCCCGGCGGCGAGATCTATCAGGCGCTGGAGAAGGGGACGATCGATGCGGCTGAATGGATCGGACCGTACGACGACCTCAAGCTCGGCTTTCACAAGGTGGCCCCCAACTACTACTACCCCGGTTGGTGGGAAGGCGGCTTGAACTGCGAGTTCTACATCAACGACAAGGCCCTGGCCGAGTTGCCCAAGGAGTACCGAGACGTCATCGAGCATGCGTCCAAGGTTGCCCACGTGAACATGCAGGCCAAGTACGACGCTCGCAACCCGGTGGCGTTGCGCCAGCTGGCACAGAATGGCGTCAAGCTGCACGGCCTGAACACGACCATCATGGAAGCGGCCTTCAAGGAAGCGATGGACCTGTACAACGAACTCGGTTCGACCAACGCCAACTGGAAGAAGGTGTACGACGACTATCGCAAGTTCCAGCGTGAGGTCAACCTCTGGTTCCGCTTCGCCGAGTCCGGCTTCGACCGTTTCATGCAGGCTCAGCGCCTGTAACGCCCGCGAACCGCTGGGTGCCCAGGAGGCCAGATGCTGAAGTCAGCGTCTGGCCTCTTGCTTCTTGACGAAGGCCTGCATGGCTTGCAGGAAAGGTTCTTCCTGGAAGCACGCCTGAAAGCTGGAGGCTTCGAAGGCGAGTCCTTCGTCCAGCCCGGGATGTGCCCGCAGAACGGACTGCTTCATGCGCATGAGCAAGCCCAATGGACGCTGCGCAATTCCCTCTGCCAGTGCCAGCGCCTGCGAGCGAAGCTCATCCCGGGGAACGATCCGCGAAACCAGGCCGGCTTGTCTCGCTTCTTCTGCTGAAAGGCGCCGACCAGTCAACAGCATGTCCATCGCGAGGTGTCTGCCCACGGCGCGTGGCAGCCGCTGCGTACCGCCGGCACCTGGCATGGCGTTCAGAGTCACCTCGGGGTGGGCGAACACCGCATCGTCGGCGGCCAGGACGATGTCGCACATCTCGGCCAGCTCACAGCCACCGCCCAGCACCATGCCATGCACCGCCGCGATCACCGGCTTCGGGAATCGTCCCATTTCCCTTGAGCAACCAATGAAGTCGGTCCGGGTGGCCTCGTCGTAGGTCATCGTCGACATGTCGGCGATATCGGCGCCCGCGCAGAAGTGCTTGCCGTCGGCTTGCAGCACGACCACACGAACCGATGCATCGGATGCGAGCCGAAGCAGGATGCCGTCCAACTCATCGGTCAAAGCGCGGCTGAGCGCGTTGAGACTGTCAGGGCGTGCGAGTGTCAACACGGCCACGCCTGATTGCGTACTGATGCCGACACGGGGTTGGTTTTCATTGCGCATGATTCATCTCCATGGCTGACGGTCAGGCTAGACGCCCAGGATCCTCGTTACATGAAAACGAGGAGGCCTTGCTTGACCAACATTCCTGCGAGCGTGCAAGGCTGACGCGTTGCGCGACGGAGAATCGTCAACGCCTGCCGCAATCGAACCCAGTTGTTTCGCTGCCCGTTCATGTTCGTTGAAAACCGATGAAGAAAGTTGGTGTCCTGGGCGGTTTGGACCCACTCGCAACGGTTGACTTCCTGGACAAGTTCTACCGCGCTGGCGATGCCTGCCAGGATCAGGATCATCCGCCCGTCGAGGTCAGGTTTTGCACGGCCGCACCGGATCGAAGTGCGTACCTTGACGGTTATGGACCCAGCCCCATCGGTCATCTGAGGGAGGCCGCTGTATCTCTCAAGAAGTCGGGTGCGCAGTTTGGTGTCCTGATCTGCAACACCGCGCATATCTGGCATCGAGATCTGGAACTTGCATCCGGATTGCCGTTTCTGCATATCGCAGAACAGGTTCGATCCTTCCTGGACAACGTACGCAAACCGGTCGGACTGCTCTGCACACCATGGACGGTCAAGGGTCGTGTGTACTCACGGGTGCTGCCACGCGAACAGCTGGTTGAACCCAGCTCCGAGGTGCTTGAACACGTCCTGATGCCCGCCATACGACTTCTCAAGGCGAACCGCTTCGACGAAGCCAGGCAATTGATCGCACGCGTCCTGATGCAGTTTGAGCGTGCCGGTTGCGAGTCGGTCATCCTGGGATGCACAGAGTTGCCCATCATCGCCAGGGCGTGCGCAACCCGTATGCAATTGATCGACCCCAATCAACTGCTGGCCGATGCCGCGCGTCGCTACGCGATGGAGTCCTAGCCTGCGGCCACGGCGGCGTTTCGACGGCCTTCCTGCGTGACGCCGTCGTAACCCCATGATGCGGCCGGCACCTCTCGTACCAGCACATACGCCGGCGAAGCGAGGTTCGGAATGAACTCGGTCAGTACGCGGTGCGCCTCCTGGACGAAGAACGCCTGCTCGTCCGGGGTGTTGGTGCCTTCGGTGATGAAGGCCTCCAGGTACGCGACGGGGGCATCCTGGCCACATGGGAGACCACCCACGGACCAAAGCCGGACATCGGTGGGAACGACATTGACGAGGGTGACAGACGCCTTCTTGCCAAGCCCCTCTGCCATGAGATCGGTGATCCGCTGCTGTAGGTTGGCGATCTGCTGCTGCGACAGCGTGTCGGCGGGAGCGAAGAGGCGAACGACTGGCATGATGGTCTCCGGAAGTGGGAGTGCCATGGTCGGGCGCCGCGGGTAGCCCATCAAGTGGCAATCCGGAATCACACATCTATCCAGCGGAGAACAATCGCTTGGACAAATCGCTTTTCGCCTCGCTCGAAGACCTGGCCGTGTTCGTTGCAGTGGTTCAGGAGGGCAGCTTTTCCGCCGCAGCCTTGCGGCTGGGCATCGCGGGTTCGGCCATCAGCAAGCGGATGGCGAGGCTGGAGACGCGGATTGGCTCGCAGCTGCTGCTGCGCACCACCCGTCGCCTGTCGCTGACCGAAGCGGGTCAGCTTGCCTACGCGAAGGCCCGTGAGGCCGACAGCTTGCTTGCCGAGGCCCTGTCACTGGCTGCCGAGCGATCCAGGCACCCGCGCGGGATGCTTCGGATGTCTGCTTCGGTCTCGTTTGGTCTGAACCGGGTGGTCCCGCTGCTTCCCGGATTCCGGCGCCAGTTCCCCGAGGTCGATGTTGATCTGCTGTTGCTGGATCGCATGGTCGATCTTGTCGAGGAGGGTGTCGATGTCGCCATCCGCATTGCGGAGAGGCTCCCGGAGTCGTCCATAGCCAGGCCTTTGTGTCCGGTGCGCTACCGCCTTTGCGCCAGCCCGGATTACCTGCGGGACCACCCCATCGCAGCGCCTGCCGATCTGCTTTCGCGCACATGCCTTCACTACAGGGTGACGCCGCAGGCAGGCAGATGGCACCTTCAAAAAGGTTCCGAAGCTGTCGATCTGGCGGTGCACACACCCGTTGTCGTGAACAACAGCGATGCTGTCGCGTTGCTTGCCCAGCAGGGAATGGGCGTGGCATTGCTGGCCGACTACGCGTGCGAGTGCGGATTGCGGAACGGTGATCTGGTCGCGGTGTTGCCGGACTGGGACATCAGCGGCCCTTTCGGCGGTTGGGCTCACGCGATCTGGCGGCCACAGGTCAGCCTGCCCAGGAAGACGCGTGTGTTCATCGACTTCCTTGCAGCAGAGATGGGCTCCTTGACCCAGGGAGCAAGCAGCGCCCGGCAGGGACCTCCGGGTGCGGATCAGCGGCCGGATCGGTAAGCCCAGGTTTTGGCCTCTGACGGCGCATTGGCCATCGCTGCCCCCAACAGGATGATCGTGACACTGAACGCCATGCCCGCCGTGAGGTTGACGTGGTCAGCGATCACACCGGCCGCCCACGGACCGATGGACTGTCCGACCGAGAACATGAGCGTGAAGAGCGCGACGTATGTTGCCCATTCGGAGGCCGGCCGGGTACTTCTGGCCAGCAATGTGACGGAGGTTGGCGCGATGAACAGCGACAGGCCGTAGAGCAGCGCCGAAGTCAGGGTGGGCAACGCGCCGCCGCCCAGGAAGCTGATGCTCACGCCCACGGCTGTCGTGAGCAGGCACGTGGCCAGCGTTCTGGTGGCTGGCCAGGTGTTGAGCGCGCGGGCCCAGACCAGCGGGGACAGGCAGATGCCAAAACCGAGCACACACCAGGCAAGCGTCACAACCTGCCACCCCTCGCCGCGTTCGGCGATCCAGGCGGCGAGGAAGGTGAGGTAAACGTTGTTGCCTGCGCCGAAAAGCAGATAGGCAACCAGGCACGGCAGATAGGGCGCGATCGGGATCGGCTTGTTGCCAGCCTCAGAGCTCAGGGACGTGTCATGTTTCAAGCTGGCCGCCACCCGAAGCGGCAGGACCGCCAACAGGGCGCTTGCGATACCGATCGCGTACCAGGCCGACACCCAGGCGGTCGAACCCATTTGTTCCAACCAGCGTGGTACGAATGCGCCTGAGAGGATCATGCCGACGCCAGCGCCGGCAAAGTAGAGCCCTGTTGCCGTGCCGCGGATGCGCGCATGATCCGCGTAGATCTTCGAGACCAGCGCGGCCCCGCAGGAGAACATCCAGGCGGACCCGAATCCGGTGAGGCTCCTCATGACGGCGAGGTGCCAGAAGTCTTTCAGCGCGGGCGTTACCAGCAACGATCCGACCACGATCACGGTGCCGATGCGAAACGCACGGGCGGGCGAAACAGCACGCAGGCCGGCGTAGCCCGCCAGGGCGCCGAGCATGTAACCCACCGCGTTCACGGTGTTCAGAAGGCCGGCGGTGGCGTACGTCCACTGCAGGTCTTCTCGCATCGCGGGCAATACCAGACCGTAGGCGAAGCGCGCGATGCCGTTGCTGATGGCCACGGCCATCGAGAGTTGAAGCGCTGGCCAGAGTCCAGGCGTCACTTCACACCTCGACGGCGTGTATCCCGCTGATCTCCGCGTCCACCGGGTACTTCAGGGTGCTGTGCGGGGCCCGGCGGAAGCAATCCAGCAACTCGGCCTCTGCGGTCAGGGTGTCCAGCACCGGGTGGTTCTGTGCCTCGATCATCGTGGGCACCATGCATTTGCAGAACGTCCAGGCCACGGCGCTGCTCACCTCCGGCAAGGCCGGTGGCTTGTCCCGGAAGTTCCATTGGTGCGATCGAAGCGCCGCCTCAAGCTGGTCCAGCGCCTCGGTGAGCTGAATACCGACCCGGATCAACCAGGGGGAGTGACGCTTTTCGGGAGGACGAAGGAAATCCTCAAGCACCAGCTGGATCGATTTCTCCATCACAGCCAGCGCCAGGCTCTCAAGTCGAAGAAACGCCGCACGCTGCTTGCGTCCGTTGGGTATGGGGCTCCAGGCGTTTCTCGACACCACAGAGGCATACTGGATGATCAAACCCGAGTCCATCAGGACGTCGCCGCTGTCACAGACGAAGGTCGGCGCCTTCACCACTGGGTTGATCTGCGCAAACTCGTGGTAGTGCGAGAAGACGGAGAGCGGCACGTGCTCGAAGTCGACGTCCATGAGCTGCAGGGCAATGGCCAGGCGGCGGACGTAGGGAGAGTCGAGAAGGCCCACCAGTTTGGTGTTCGTGCTGCGCCGCCGTGAGCTGGCATAGGGGTGGCTTCTGTGGACGCTCATACCTGCGGACCATTGAAAACTCGGGGCGCACAGAAAGGCAATGGCGCCCCTGGCGAAGGTGGTCAGTAGGCCTGAAGCGGCTTGCGAAGAATGGAAAGATGTTTCCGGCCACGGCAGCCGGATTCGTGTGTGCGCCGGGTGCCGACATGCGGCGGGCACGGGGCGTCGGTCTCAGCCTGGCGCGTTGTGGCAGACCACGCAGAGCTTGTTGCCCTCTGTGTCCCGGAAGTAGGCGCCGTAGTAGTTCGGGTGGTAGTCGGGGCGCAGCCCCGGCGCACCGTCATCCGTCGCGCCAGTGGCGATGGCCACGGCGTAGGCCCGGTCGACGATCTCGCGCGTGGACGCCAGCAACGCGATCATCTGGCCGTTGCCGGGATGGTGCGCTTGCTGGTCGTAGGGGCGGCCGATGAGAAACAGCGGGCGCGGCCCGGGGTCGGACTGCCAGCCTGCCCATGGCCGATCGGGATCGCAGAACCGTTCCGAAATACCCATGGCAGAAAAGAGCGCACGATAGAAGCGCAACGCGCGATCGAAGTCGTGCACGCCCAGGAAGGTGTGGGAGATCATTGGCGATTGGGTCAGGATCGTGTGGGCCAGTGCAGCGTGCTCAATCCGCAAGAGCTGCCGCGTCCGCGGTGACCTGACGCTGGATCCAGTCGAGGAACAGGCGCATCGGTTCGCGGCGCGATTGCTCCTCCGACACCACGGCGTGATAAGGCTTGGCCGGTATCGAGTGGTTGGTGATGAGTTCGACGCGGCCGCTTTGCAGGTNNAACGATGGCCAGGCCCACGCCGTGCGCCGCGCATTCGAGGCCGAACTGCAGATCGACGGTGTTGATCCGCGGTCTGGCCTTGAGGCTGGCGGGTATCAGGCCGCTGGCCCATGTTGTCCACTCCATGGAAGGGTGCTGCACCAAGGGCAGTGTCGAAATCACCTCGGCCATGGTCATGAATCTTGCTTTTCGCGCGAGCTGCGGATTTCCTACGACCACAAGCCGGTCCTCCCACATCGGGATCGACATCATGTCCGGTAACGAGGGTCCGCCATAGCGAAGACCGATGTCCACACCGTCACCGAGCACCGACTCGAGCCGATCCACCGCGCTCACGATGAGCTCGATGCGAGGGTGCGCAGCATGAAAGCCGTTCATACGCGGACCCAGCCACAGTCGTGCGAGCCCGCGGGATGAAGACACGCGGATCTGCGTGGTCGCGGTGGTCGATTTCAGGTAGTGATCGTCTCTCAGCCGCCGGGCAAAGGCCTGTGATGCCGCGAAGTAGGAGTGGCCTACCGGTGTCAGGATCACCAGGGGGGAGTAGCGATACACCAGACGCAACTTGAGGCGATGTTCGAGCAGCGCGATCGAGTGTGTCAGCGCGGACTTCGTGATACCCAGTTCGCTGGCGGCACGAGACAGGCTCTGGTTGCGCGCAACCGACTCGAAGGCCAGCAGATTGCTCATCGGCGGGAGCTGTCCGATGGGTGCGCTCTTTTGTCGCGTTGTGTTCATCGCTATATGCTATCGAGCACCGCTGCCATCAGGAACTACCCGAAAGCCATGGCATTGCACGGGTCGTCCTGCCGACCCGGTGCAAACGATGACCGACCGTTGACAAACTTTCGAACATGAGTCAGCCCACCACACCAGCGGCCGCCCAGTTTCCGCTACACGAACTGCTGGCGTTCGAGGCCGCGGCCCGCCACGGTTCGTTCCAGAAGGCCGCAGACGAGTTGAGCGTCACGCAGTCGGCGGTGAGCCATCGTGTCATCAACCTCGAGCGGCGCCTCGGCGTCTCGCTGTTTGCGCGCAAGGGCCGTGGCATTGCGTTGACAGAGGAGGGTGCCACTTACCTCGATGGTGTGTCCGCAGCGTTGACATCGCTTTGGGCGGCGGGTGAAGAGCTGCGTCTCGCCGAGCATTCCCTGATTCGCGTGAACTTCGCGCCTTCAATCGGCAATGTCTGGCTGCTTCCTCATCTGCCGGAGTTCATGCGCAACCACCCGAGCATCCAGATCGAAGTCGCGAGCATCGCCACGCCCGAAGAAGTCAACCGGGCGGACTGGGATGTGCTGGTGCATTACGGAACGGGTGTGGGTGACGATGCGCGCCGCGCCCTGTTGCTGACCGACGAGGTGCTGGTCGTGGGTCGGCCCGACATCCTTTCCGAAGCCGGGCAGGAATTGCGTGTCGAGGATGTCGGATCTCTGACCGTGCTGCGTCACACCCTGTTGAACTGGCTCGACTGGAGCGCGGGAGCATTCGGCAAGAAGACCGAGCCTGCGCGATACATGCATTTCGACGACTCGATCACGATGCTGGAGTCGGCGGTCAGTGGCGCGGGCATCGCGGTCACCACGCGCATCGCCGCAACGCCGTATCTGAAAGAAGGCGCGCTGGTGCAGATCCACCCGTTCGTGCTCAAGGACAACGAGTATTACGTGGAGCTGTCGGAGTCGGGCGAGCTCAAACCCGCGGCCAAGGCCTTCACCGACTGGATCGTCCGCCTGGCGGCGGCTGACCGGACAGCAGCTTCCTAGGTGGCTTCGGCGGCGAGCTCCTGCTCGATCCATTGCGCGAGGCGCTGCACGGCCGGATTGGCCACCGATTGCTCGGCGAACACCAGGTAGTAGTGGAGGCCGACGATGCGGTGTTCCGGAAACACCGCCTGCAGCCGCCCCTCGCGCAGTGTCCGCGTGATCGACGGTGTTCTGCCGATGGCCACGCCGCCACCCTGGACGGCTGCCTGAATGGCGTGGTCGTACTGTGTGAACTGCACCGTTTTGAGCCCCAGGCGGTGTTCCAGGCCCAGCCGCGTCAGCCATTCCGACCAGGCCATCCAGGGAAAGCGGCTTCTGCCCGGACCGTAGATGATGAGCGTCTGATTCAAGAGGTCGACCGGCTTGCGGATCTGGGCGGCCACCTCCGGGCTGGCCACCAGAAAGGCCTCCTCCGTGCCCAGACGCCGGGCCAGCGGAGACGCCAGCGGGTCCACCGGCAATCGGATCGCAAGGTCATAGCCCTCACGCTCGAGGTTCGACACCCCCTCGCTGGAGTCGATGATCACGTTCACGTCAGGCGCGACCTGGCGAAATCGCGTCAGACGGGGCACCAGCCACATCGAGACGAAAGACGGCCAGGCGGTCAACGTCACGGTCTCGACGTGTTCCGACAGCAAACGCCCGATGGATGACTCCAGCGCGTTGAGGGCCTGCTGGACACCTTGCAGCACCACCTTGCCTTCTTCGGTCAGTTGCAGCTGGCGGGAGCCACGCACAAAGAGCTGGCACGACAGCACTTCCTCCATGGAGCGGATCTGCTTGCTGATGGCCGATTGCGTCAGCGAAAGCTCCTCGGCCGCTTGCGTGAAGCTCAACAGGCGGGCGGCACTCTCGTAGCCCCTCAGCGCGTCGAGTGAGAGGTGACGAAGTTGTCTGGCGACGGAACTCTTGGTCGGTGTCATGAATTGAAGGCATGCCTGGGGTTCTGAAGATTCCAACCACGCCGGGTGTGTCTCGTTGACGATCGGTTCCTCCCCTCGCAAAGGAGGCACACGATGCTTTCAATCAATTCGGCCCGCACTCTACAAGTCGAGCCCGTTCTCATCAACCTGAAGGCCGGCGAAGCGCTTGAATGCACCGCCGGCGCCATCTGGGCAACGTTGGATGCGGGGCGCGACACGCCCGACGCCATCGATGAATTGCTCTACCCGGGCGACCTGCTGCTTTCAAGTCAACGGCGAACCTACTGCCTCTCCAGCCTGCGTCGGCAGCCGGCCAGCTATCGCGTCCTTGTCGCAAGCCCGTCATTCGACAAGCGGATCGAGAGTCGTCCGCGATTGCACGGTGCGGCTTACACGCTGTTCAAGGCCGCGATGGGGCAACCCGAAGGAGCACTCGCATGAAGCTGAGCTCCAGAGACATTGCCTTCATCGTGTTGTGCGGACTGATCATGTTCCTGTCGATCGGACAGCGTCATTCGTTCGGCCTGTACCTGATTCCCGTGACCAGCGATTGGTCGTGGGGGCGTGAGACGTTTTCCATCGCCATCGCGCTGCAGAACCTGGTCTGGGGGGCAGCGCAGCCCTTTGCCGGCATGCTGGCCGACAAGATCGGCTCCAAGCGTGTGATGGCCTTGGGCGGTGCCTTCTACGCCCTGGGCGTCGTGCTCATGCCCTACAGCAACGATGGCGTGCTCTTCGCCATCACGGCCGGCTTGTTTGTCGGACTTGGGCTCAGCGGAACGGCCTTCGGCATCGTCTATGGCGCCGTGGGCAAGGCCGTTGCCCCGGAGCGCAGGCCGGCAGCGCTCGGCCTGGTGGGCGCGATCGGCGGTGCCGGGCAGTTGCTGATGCTGCCTGTGAACATGACCCTGATTGAGAGCTACGGTTGGACGACTGCCGCGCTGGTGATCGCCGTGATCGTTGCAGCCATGATCCCGCTGGCCCTGTCCACGGGGAAGTCGGAGGTCACGCCACCCCAGGCGAGTGAGCTGACCATGCGCCAGACCCTGGCCAACGCCTTCGGAGATCGTGACTTCTGGCTGTTGACCGTGGGGTTCCTGGCCTGCGGCTTCCAGCTGGCCTTCATCGGCACCCACATGCCTGCCTACCTGGCGGACAACGGGCTGAGCCCTTCTGTGGCCACCACGGCACTGGGCCTGATCGCCTTGACCAACATCGCTGGCACGTATCTGTTTGGCGTGTGGGGAACGCGTTGGCTTCGCAAGACGCTCACGGTCTGGATCTACCTCGGGCGGGCGGCGGCCATTCTGATGTTGCTCTGGCTGCCCCTCAGCGCCTGGACGGTGTACGCCTTCGCCGCCGTGATGGGCTTCCTGTGGCTCGGGACCGTGCCGCTGACCAACGGAATGATCGGGCAGATCTTCGGGATGCGTTACGTCAGCACCTTGTTCGGCTTCGTGTTCCTTTCGCACCAGGTCGGCAGCTTCCTGGGCGTGTGGCTCGGTGGGTGGTTGTTCGACGCCTACAAGAGCTACACCTGGGTCTGGATCCTGGCCGCTGCGCTCAGCCTGCTCTCGGCAGTCCTTCATGCACCCATCCGGGAGCGTCGCGCGCCAGTGGCCGCGGCAGCAGCGGCATGAACCGGGTGCGGTACGCAGCGCTTGCGTTGGTGCTCGCGGTCCTGGCCGCCGGGGCGATGTCCTGGTACGCGAGTCCCATGACCTCCTTTCTGCTCGCCGACGCCTGGCTGTTGTGCGCCGGTCTCAAGTAACCCGCTCCGCAAGAACCAGCCAACCAGCCCACCTCAAGCCAAAGGCCACGCCCGTGTGGCCTTTGGCGTTTTCGTTTTCTGCAGCGATTGCCTCAACCCACCGTCCTCATGCAAAGGAGACAAGTCACCATGCCATTCCTGCTCAGCCTGTCGCGCGCCTCAGATGCAATCAATCGATGGATCGGTTGGTCTTCGATGTGGCTCATCCTGGCGGCCACCTTGATCAGCGCCGGCAATGCGATCGTTCGCAAGGTGTTCGGCGTCAGCTCCAACGCCTTCCTGGAAGTCCAGTGGTATCTCTTCGCCGCGGTCTTCGTCCTCGGGGGCGGCTACGCCTTTCTGCAGAACGTGCATGTCCGCATCGACTTTCTGTCGGCCAGGCTCAGCGCGCGCACACGCAACTGGATCGACATCGTCGGCATCGTCGTGTTCCTGACGCCTTTGTGTCTGCTCATGATCCATGAGGGATGGCCCGTGTTCGCCAATGCCTGGACCACGGGGGAAGTCTCTTCCAACGCCGGAGGGCTGATCCGTTGGCCTGTCCTGCTCCTGATTCCCGTGGGCTTTGCCGTGCTGCTGCTGCAGGGCCTGTCCGAGCTCATCAAACGGGTGGCCTACCTCAAGGGCCTGATCGATGACCCGTTGCAACCGGAGGCCGGGCCATCGAACTGAGCGTTCCGGACCGCCAAGACATCCACCGCCATTCCTAGAAGAAATCGTGCGTCATGACTGAACTGCTATCCACCCAATTCGTACCGCTGATGTTTGCGGGCCTCCTGCTGTTCTTGCTGTCGGGCTTTCCGGTGGCTTTCGCGCTGTCCGCGACAGGTCTGTTCTTTGGTTTCATCGGAATGGAGATCGGCCTCTTTCCCGCGAATCTGTTCCAGGCGCTTCCGCTGCGCGTCCTGGGCATCATGCAGAACGACACCCTGCTGGCGATTCCCTTCTTCACGCTGATGGGCTTGATTCTGGAGCGCAGTCGCATGGCCGAGGATCTGCTGGAAACGGTAGGGCAGGTCTTTGGCGCCGTCCGTGGTGGATTGGCGGTCGCGGTGATCCTGGTCGGTGCGCTGCTGGCCGCGACCACCGGAGTGGTGGCGGCGGCGGTGATCTCCATGGGGCTCATCTCTTTGCCCATCATGCTGCGCTACGGCTACAACCGCACCATCGCGACCGGCACCATCACGGCCTCCGGCACACTGGCCCAGGCCATACCGCCATCGCTGGTGCTGATCGTTCTGGCCGATCAGTTGGGTAGATCGGTTGGTGACATGTACGCCGGCGCACTGATTCCAGCGCTCATGCTGGTCGGCCTGTACCTGACCTTCGTGGTGTTGGTCGCGATCTTCCTGCCCAAGTGGGTGCCCGCACTGCCGAAAGAGGCGCGCATCTACACCGAACCCAACGGCGCGTCCGGGCATGTTTCGCTGCTGGTGCTGCTGACCATCTGCGGCGCAGCCAGTTGGATCTGGAGCCTGAACCACGAGCGCATCCTCAATCCGTTGCTCGACCGAGAAATGGCAGCCGGCGGTGATGAGGTGCTCATCCTGTCCATTACCGTGGGCTCGGTGCTTGCACTGTTGCTGGCGGCTGCCAACCGGCTGTTGGGCTGCAAGCTGCTCTCGCGCCTGGCTGAACAGGTCACCTTCGTGCTGATTCCGCCGCTGGTTCTCATCTTCCTGGTGCTGGGCACCATCTTCCTCGGCATCGCGACCCCCACGGAGGGCGGGGCCATGGGCGCGGTAGGGGCGATGCTGATGGCCGCGATGCGGGGCTCCTTCAGCTGGCGTCTCCTGAGGGAAGCCCTGGAGCGGTCGACCCGACTGTCCATCTTCGTGATGTTCATCCTGGTTGGATCAACCGTCTTCAGCTTCACCTTCAACGCAGCCGATGGTCACGTCTGGGTCGAGCATCTCTTCGACAAGCTGCCGGGCGGGCAACTCGGTTTCCTCCTGTTTGTGAACCTCCTCGTGTTCGTTCTGGGGATGTTCATCGACTTCTTCGAGATCGCTTTCATCGTCGTGCCGCTGCTTGCGCCCGTGGCCGAGAAGATGGACATCAACCTCATCTGGTTCGGCGTGCTGCTGGCCATGAACATCCAGACCTCGTTCCTCACACCGCCCTTCGGTTTCGCGTTGTTCTACCTGAGGAGCGTGGCCACGCGGGACGACTACCGTGACAAGGTGACGAACAAGCTCGTCAAGGGCGTGCGCACCGAGGAGATCTACAAGGGCTCCATTGCCTTCATCGTTATTCAGCTGGTGATGGTGGGCGTCATCCTGTTCTTCCCGAACCTGGTCATCGGCAACCTGCACCAGGACAAACGCATCGATGACAGCGCCGTCAACGACATGCTCTACAACATCGGCAGCGACATTCCTTCGGGAATCACACCTGGTGGCAATCCGCCATCGGACGGCGGCTCGATGAACCTGGATTGATGCGTATCGCCCGACCGTCTGTATCCGTGCGGTGCGGGCAGGCGGTCTCGCCGGTTCCCGAACAAGCCATCCCGGAATGCAGAAGGGGGCGCCAGATCCGTTGGCGCCCCCTCTGCTCACGCGCTTGCGATGTCTATGTTCAGCGTCGCACGCCGGCTTGTGCCATGAAGTTGGCGAACTGCAGTTCGTTCACGCGCGACCAGAGCGATTGCGTCTCGCGGAACGGGCGCCAGGAGTCGAGCAG
>JABAHQ010009026.1_pt4 | contig 15727 bp, 15 predicted proteins | sample 7062091 | NCBI WGS metagenome assembly JABAHQ01 (sample SAMN14534359, study PRJNA622989) | marine sediment metagenome | biome: marine biome [ENVO:00000428]; feature: marine pelagic biome [ENVO:01000023]; material: deep marine sediment [ENVO:00002113] | place: India: Gulf of Kutch | collected...
GGCAGGCAGGCCGATAAATACATTCGGGCATGACATATCAAGTCACATTTGTTAAAATCCAAATACTTATTTATCATAGTCATTGAGGAAAACCTTTGTCTCAAAAAATCCCGATTAGTTATAGAGATTTTCCGTATTTTAAGGGACAATATTAAGGATAATTTGGTATGGTTGCAATTTAAGAAACGATTTCAAAGACGAATTTGTTTTAGAGAATTGCATCGGAAGTGATTATATTTTATGATTGTAGGCATGTTAACGCACTTTTACTAATACCTGGGGTGTGTCAAGATCAATTAAACAGTATTGTCATTCTGAGCGATAGCGGCACATGGCNNGTGGAGACTATGTCTTGGTATGCTCCCCGTTGGAAAGAATCTAATTCCTGCACGGCAGGCCTTTTGAGATTCTTCGGTCGTTCCCTGCCTGCCGCCGTCAAGGCAGGCACTCCCTCAGAATGACAAATTTATATTATTCAGTAAGAGCAAATTAAACAGCTTGTTAAATTAAGATAAAAATTACCATGTCAGATAAATCAGGTAGAAAAAAATTATTGGTCTTTGCCCACCGTGGCGAGGCGAAGGTGTTTATCAAACGAGGCCATTTTCAACCGGTCGGTTTCCTCTTCAATGGCTTGTATGAACGGGAAGGGGAGTTGCTTTTAATTAGCGGTGAAGGCGTCCAATCGACTACGGAACGGTTATCGGCCGTCTGTGCGGCTTATGCTAAAGAAATAGAGACGGTGATCAACATGGGAATTGCCGGAAGCCTGACACAAAACACAGCAGAGGGAGAAACGGAACCGATTGAACTCAATGGAATTTATAGTGTCCGCACCGTTTACGGAGATAACGGTTCTGATATTGCCTTCCGGACATTTACCTCAGACGATCCCAACGCACGTATAGACTGTATCTCCGCCAATAATCGCGTGCTTGAGGATGATGATGCACAGCGGCTTTCCTGGTTTGCCCAACTGGTGGACAGGGAATTGTGGGCCTGCGGATCGGTGTGCGCTTTATTTAAATTGCCCTTTTGCTCCTACAAACTGGTTTCCGATGTGGCCGGCCAGGGAACCGACTGTATCGATATTTCCCATCGGGCTGGTGAGTTCAGCCGAAGGCTGTATCAGTTTTATGGAGAACTTACCGCGCAGAAAAAGAGAGTTGCCAAAGCAGAAAATCATGAGTGGCAGCTTCCGGATGCATTTTATGCTACCACCACCCAGCGCAGGCAATTGGCATCACTTCTAAAAAACCTGACGGTTAAATATCAAACCAATGAAGCAGGCATCCAGGAAAGAATCAACCTCAAACAAATTATAAGCACTGAATCCAATCCCAAGCAGCGCACTACGGTGCTTATCGATCATCTTAAATCCTTGCTGAATCCTTTCAACGCAGGTTTGAAGGCGGAATTGGATCGCTTATGTAAGCCGTTGAAGGAGGCAGGTTGCAAGATTCATTTTGCCCGCGATTACGAAGATGATGCCATGGATCTGTCGGTAAAATTGAAACATTCGGCTCACAAAGAAAAGCTGCAAAAGGCGCTGACTGAATTCCAATACCAGGACGTTTTACAAATATTAAACGGCGAGAAGAAGTTATATCAGGAAGAAGGGAATTAAACGATGCGTTTTCATAAAATATACATCGAAAACCAGGTGGCCGAGCACCCCCAAACGCAATTAATTTTGAATGCATTGCCAAAAAATATTCCGACGATGTCTATCCAAAAAGTTGAAGATGTGTTTGAACGAGCCAGAAAGCCCTATCTCCAGAAGCGAACCACCTTGAATTTGTTCATCGGACGCAAAGAAGGCCAGTTGGTGAAGGAAGCTCCCGATGCTTACGGAGTGAAAGGAGATCCCCACTACTATTTTATTCATGCCTATAACTGTATCTATGAGTGCGAATATTGTTACTTGCAGGGATATTTCAATTCGCCGGATCTGGTGTTTTATGTCAATCACGACGAAATCATTGCGGAGATTCAGCGAGTTGTTGAGAGCCACTCTGCTGAAGAAACAGTCTGGTTCCACGCCGGCGAATTCAGTGATTCATTGGCGTTAAGTCATATTACCAATGAATGGCCATATTATTGGGAAGCCTTTGAAACTTTGCCGAATGCCAAATTGGAGCTGCGAACCAAATCAGTAAATGTAAAGCCGATTCTGGAGTTGGGTCCGTTGCCAAATATTCTGGTGACGTTTTCACTATCCCCTGATACGGCAATCAAAGAACACGACCGCAATACGCCCTCCTTAAAGGCGCGATTAGGAGCGATTGAAAAACTTGCGCAATGGAGCTTTACCCTTGGCTTACATTTTGATCCGATTATTTACGTAGACGGATTTGAGCACAAATATCAGTCGTTGCTTGAACAAATTTTGCGAATCGTTCCCGAGCCTCAAATTGCTTATATTTCACTGGGAGTGGTTCGATTCACCAAAGATGTGTATCACGAATTCAGCAAAAATTATCCCCGATCCCAATTATTGGCGGCAGAGTTTGTAAAGAGTTTTGATAACAAAATTCGATACAATCGTCCGCAGCGGATGTATATATTAAAAACGGTTCGCGATTTATGTTACCGGGTGGGGATACAAAAAGAGAAAGTCTATTTGTGCATGGAAAAGGAGCAGATTTAAAACTATTTTGCCTTTTAATATTTTGGATTATTTAGTTGAAGAAGTGGTGATGAACTGAAATGAAGAAAGAGTTTGAATACAATACATCCACGCCATCCTTTGACACCTCCACCAAATCCAAACTGGTGGTCAAAATTGCGGTCCTGCTGAGTACGCTGATGTTCCTGGCCATTATCTCCGCCGGGTTGTTGAATTACAATAAGAATGTGGATCTCATCCTCAAAAATTTGCAGAATCAATTACAACTGGCTGCCAATACCATTGCCATCTCCATTGACGGGGACAAGTATGAGAAACTGAAAGGCAGAGAATCTATGGATACGCCTGAATACAAAGAGATAAAAGGTGTGCTCAGAGAATTTATGGTCAACAGCTATCTGGGATTTGAAACAAACGATATTTACACCTTCCGGCGTGTATCTGCGGATTCCCTGGAATTTACGGTGATGCTGCATGACCAGTATGTGGGTAATCGTTATGGCATCCGGGAAGAGATGTTGCCCACCCTGGAGAAGGGCATCCCAAGTTACACCGGAATCTATGAAGATGAAAACGGGGTCTGGGTTTCTGCCTATGCACCGATTTTAAATAGCGAGGAAGAGGTGGTGGGGATGGTAGAAGCGGATTTCAAGGACAATGTCTATCTGATGGCAGTTAGGGATGAAATTTATTCCATTCTGCTTTTTTCGCTGGTCGGGATTGGCGTAGCGATCATCATTGCCATTTTGGTGAGTCGGCTTATATCCAGACCCATTGTCAACATATCTCAGGCCGCAGTTCGCTTTTCCAAAGGTGATTTTGACGTGTCCGTCCCGGTTTCGACTCGCGATGAAATCGGGATGTTGGCCCGCGCATTTAATCACATGGTAAATGAGATTAAGGAAAAGGAGGTATTCCGAAGGCGAAACGAGGAACTGGCTGAAGCGTATCGAAAATTAGATCAGCTAAATAAATCTTTACAGGAAGCCAATCACTTGAAATCGGAATTTCTCAGTATCGCTGCCCATGACTTGAAGAATCCGCTGCAGGTGATCAGCGGATTTGCGGAGATGATCACGGAGACGCCGGGGCAGAATTCCAATGTTTATCGTAATGCCAAAAAAATCAATGATGCAACCCGGCGGATGTTACGAATCATCAGTCAACTACTGGATACTACTGCCCTTGAAAGTGGGCAACTGAAATTGAACAGAGAAAAAGTCGATCTTGAAAAAATTGCCAGAAAGGTGGCAAATAATAATAAAGCTTATGCCAGGAAAAAGAATCAAAATCTGGAATTTTTTGCCAATGGCAACTGTGTATTCAAAGCCGACCGACAACGCATGTATGAAATAATGGATAATTTGATTAGCAATGCGATTAAATTTTCACCGGAAGGAAATACCGTAACGATTCGTATTGAAGCGAAGGAGGGAAAAGAGCGATCAAATGGCAAGCTGCTGTTTTCTGTTCGAGATAGGGGGCAGGGATTAACCGAAGATGACAAGCAAAAATTGTTCGGCAAATTTATGCGGCTCTCCGCTCAACCGACCGCTGGAGAATCATCTACCGGATTGGGACTGTCGGTGGTTAAACAGTTGGTAGAATTGCACGGTGGACGAATTTGGGCGGAAAGTCCCGGGCAGGGGAGAGGGAGCACTTTTTTTGTTGAGTTGGGGTAGTTTTGACATCAAAAAAACAAATATCGAATATCGAACAAAAAGCATTATTGATCAACATATGGACTTGAATTTACCCTTTTCTGAAGATGTCGCTTATCGCTTTGATTCTTTATATCAATGGCTGAATCGAAAATACACTATCGAACATGTGGATCACGAGATTGCCGGCGCCTCTTTTCGTTTTTTCAAGATTGCTAATATCGATGAGGTGCTGGATACGGTGGTAGAAGAGTTGCCCGAAACCGATGAAAATATTCCTTATTGGGCGGAGCTTTGGCCATCCGCACTGGCGCTTGCACAGTATATCAGTCGTATTGATTTAAAAAATGTATCGGCGCTGGAAATTGGTTGCGGCTTGGGATTAGTCGGCGTGGTGGCAGGCGCAAATGGCGCTGAGGTGATTTTAAGCGACATCCAGGAAGACGCCCTTCGCATGACCGAATTAAACTGGATTGTCAATTTTCACGAAATCCCTCCCACGGTCAAGCTGGATTGGCGACAGCCGCCCAAAGATCAAAAATATCCGGTTATTTTGGCTTCGGATGTCGCTTATGAGAGAGACCTGTTTTATCCGTTGATCCACACCTTTCGTCAACTGTTGAAGCCAGATGGAAAAATATATTTAAGCGAGCCAAACCGCACTGTAGGGAAGGAGTTTTTTGAATTGCTGGACAAGGAAGGTTTTCAGCGGAAACCTACCACTGAGAGCGTCTACTATCGCGAGCGGGAATCCTATATCTGCGTTTATGAGATTGAAAGGGTGAGTTAATGTACTTATTTGGTCAACTTTTTCACCGCCGAGCACGCGAAGGCCACAGAGATAAAAAGTAAAATCTGAGACCATAATAACTGGGGCCGTATAGTTGATTTATTGTATATTTTCATAATCTTCTGTGAAGCTCTGAGTCCTCCGCGTCTTTGCGTTAAATAAAAATTTAAACAAGTGGAATACTATGGTTAATGTTAAACGCAGAGGATTAGATAAACTTGGGAACAATTTAACTGAGAAAATAACCAACCAAGCAGCAGAGTTGACTTATTACATATTTTTCATATTTTTGACCAGGCGCAGCATCCTTGGCGGTGAAGTGAAGTAATTAATACAACCCTGTTGGATAAAAAGGTCTGATCAAACTGTTTTTGTCTTCGCGGAGGTTACTGCCATTACAGTTTTTCGCAGGTACTCGATAACAAGCCGATTAAACTCTTCCGGTTTCTCACGAGGAGGGATGTGCCCGCAATTGGGAATGATTTTTAGCTTGGACTCAGGCATCAGTTGATGAGCCCTTTCCGCCCACTTCACTGGAAATAACCGGTCATTTTTACCGTGAATAATTAAAGTAGGTTTATGTACATCTTTTAGCTGATTGACATAATTGGTTCTAAACCCGCCCGGATTTATCTCGTGTTTTAAAAATGATCGCCAGGTTTTATGCCTCCCGGCTTCTCGGAGACTCTGCCAGGCATCGGATACAAGTTCTTCATTGATGGCATTTGTATTATGGATCAGGTTCCTTAATCCCCATTGGACCAATTTCTTTTGCCGCTGAAGGGTAAATCTGAGCAAATCGTTTAAAAGAGGTATATGCACGGTTAAATAACTTAATATGCCCCCGGGAATCTTCTTACCCAGACCATAACTATCAACCAGAATCAATCGTTCAATCGAATCCGGGAATTTTAGCGTTAATCCCAGCGATAATCCACCTCCCATTGAAATGCCTACCGGAATCACTTTTTGAATTTCCAAAGCATCTAAAAATATTTTAAGAAATTGAAGATGAAACTGGAAGGGACTATCTATGCTGCCATCGGACGCTATGTATTGATAATGCCAGGGTGCCGGCGATTGGCTCTTGCCATAGCCCGGCAAATCTATGGCAATGACTTGATGGTGTTCTGCTAATGGCGCGAAGCTGTGTTTCCATGCAAATGCGGAGGAGTCGCTTCCCGCTCCGTGGATCAATAGAAGCGGTATCCTGCCACTGCCGGCGGTGCGGTAGTAGACTTGAAGTCCTGCTATTGCAATCCACTTGCCCTGTATCCGCCCCTGCAGTGTTTTAGTTGCTTGAAAACCGGAATGTAGATCTGAAGCGGTCATTTTGAGATCGTTTATCTGCGTATCTAACTCTGTTTGACAATGCTAAATTTAAACACTTCGACAGGATGAACAGGATATACTGGATATATTAAAAGGATAATTAAAAAATTGACTGAAAATGTTTTCCCGAAGGGATGCCCTGGGAAAATTTGATTCTGTTACACCTTGCACCATAGGAGTGTGCTTGGCTTAAATCCTGTCAAAAATTGAATCTTGCATTGTCAAGTCTACTAAATGCCAAAGAGAAGATACCAAAACGAAATTTAAAAACAAAATCTGCTGAAGTTTATTCTCCGGATTTTAAAAATTTATAGGCCCAATGATATCGTTGCAGTCGCTGGCAGTCTTTTTCACTGACTTTTGCAAGCCGTTTGAAGTTCATGTTGTCTCCCAAATCGCCCAGCTTGATCGGTATGGCGTCAGGGTTCTTTTTCACCCGCTCAATGTAGGATTTATAATCTTCATCAGGTCTTTTGCTCAGGCTATCCACCCCATTCACAACCTTATCGGAGAAGCCTTCGTTTCGCAAATCTTCCAGAGTCCAGTCGGAGTCTTCAACGACGTCATGCAGGGTGGCAATCAGCATTTTTTCCGTTGACTTCATGTTCAACATAATCCGCAGCGGATGTAAAATATAGGGTTCATCCGCTCGATCCGTTTGATCCCGGTGAGCCTCCAAAGCAATTTCCAGGGCGCGTTCGATGGTGGCCATGTTGTTCTCCTAAATTTGATTAATGTTCTCTTTTCCCTTGTAAAAATTAAAATTATTTGCTTTATTTTGGTGCACGCTTGAGTATAACATCATGAGTAAACTATACTGGAGGAGCCGGGGATTGGACAATGTTAATTCTAATTCTTTTTGTTATTCAACAGTCTAAAACTAAAATAATTGTATCTAACTGCCAATATATCCAATCCTGTAAATTAATCCCAACCGAAAAATTCTAAGAAGGCAGGCAATCATAAGCGAGGAAGATTAACTTCATCCCAGTTTCGACACTAACCAATCAAATATTAAAGGAGGAAATAATGGGACTGATGAGAAGGCCAATGACAATCTTATGTTTATGTTTAATGATGACGGGGGGAATTCTCAATCTCTCCGCATCTGAGTCCAGGGTTGCCTCAATGGGCGGGGTTGGATTGTTTACCCTTGATAATTCCAACGTTGCCCCGTTTCCGGCAACCATCATGTTCTTCGATCGACAAATTTTAGCAGAGTTACGAGCTAAGAATTCGGAAAGCACCTTTTCGGGGAGCATTCATTTACCCATGGGCGAAAGTGCCACCGGTGGAATTTATCTAAACCGTAATCTGAATTTACCGGTTCCAAGTGGAATAGTTGCTTCGACCATAAATTTAACCCATGCCAACGATTTTATGATGGGCTTTCGAATTGGTGAAAATAATTTAGGGTTACGGTTCACACTCGGCTTTGATGCCAATGAAAGAGATCCGGTTGATACTCTGGCTCAGCCCTTAGATGAATCCGCACGATTTATTGAATTCGCTGCGGGGCTCTCCGGTAATACTTACGATGTGGGAGCGTTTGTAAACCTTCCCACTGTCGAGAGCAAAATTGGCAGGATCAAAAATGAATGGAATGGTGTCGGATTTGGTGGGAATGGACGCGCTTTTGTAGGTCCGGAAACGGGAATTCAATATGTTCCGATTGTGGCTGGCAATTATCTCAGCTCGACCCTGGAATTGGATACGGTTGACACCGATATGAGTTTTCTGCAGGCCGGGATTGGCTTTGGACTTCATTACCAGGTGGATGACGATAACCTGGTGGTGGTCGGTATCGAAGCCGTGAGCATTCAGGAATCCAGGCTTAAGCTGGCCGATGGCGAAGAACGGATTACCAGAATTTTAACCGCGCCCGGTGTTTTTCTAGGAGGCGAAACCCATCCGACCGATTGGCTGATTGTTCGTCTCGGTGCCGCACATGTGTCACAGCAAAGAACTTCTGCTGTTGAGCCTCCCGATCAGCCGAAATTCGAAACTATTTCCAGGCATTCACAATTTAATGTTTCTGCAGGGATGGGAATCCGGCTCGGACGTTTTTTACTGGACCTGGACATCAATGAACACTTTCTTTTTGAAGGGCCTGATTTCATCAGCGGACAGGGAGGAAATCAAACAGGTGATTTTGTTAATCGTGTCTCAATGACTTATAACTTCTAAACTGAGGAGGGAATATCTTATGCAACGGAAATTACTGAATTCCTCGATTTTCTTGTTTATCATGTTTATGATTATCGGATGTGCCATGGTCGGTGAAGATGCAGTGGGCGTTTTGGGCGGAACTTCAGGCAAACAATATTATGGTAGTTTTACTGCTTTTAGAATTTTGGGCAACGAGGGCAATGGTAATACAATATCCGGGGAATGGATGGAAGAGTTAGCTTTAACCAATCGTAAAATAGTACGAACCTTCAGCCCGGAAGGAACATTCTGGTTGAAAGTCTTTTCTTCAGATAATGGCCAATTGCAGGAAAGCCTCGGTGGCCGATATCAAACTTTCTCCGACAGATTGATAATTAATTTCATTGACGGCGTAGAGGTCACGTACCAGTATTCAGTCAATGGAAATGTTTTGAAGGCCATTCGAGAAGACCAATCGGAGGAAAATTTCACACACTGACCCTGATTTGTTTAATGAAAATGGATATTATGAGACATCTCACAACTTTCGGTTTATATTTGGGGAAATTTCATTAATTGATTGTATCAAGTATGATATGATTATTTATTTAAAGCTTGTGACAGTTCTCAACCTTGAGGAAAGTGTATTGTCCTCTTAAATGGTTCAACCTTTATTTCCGAAATGACCAAAATTCGTTTTAAGTTTACTCTTTCCTCGACGAAGATTAAGATTGATAATATAGAACAACAAAAGCCGGAAATGCGGAAGAATAGATTACTTTAGATATAAATTGGAAAAAAGATGAATAAATTTTGTTTGGCATTTTTCCCTTTAATACTTCTTGTGTTGATATTTGATTGCAAAGTATATGCACAATCCGAACGTGTTGTGGGGATTATTCCTTTCCATAATCAAGGCAGTTCGGAACATAATTGGGTTAATCAGGGGATAGAAGAAATCCTCCAGGACAAACTGGAGATCATTGATGCAATTGCAGTGTACGAACCTCAGACACTTCATAGGGTATTAAAAGATCTGCATATTCAATCATCTCAATCCGTAAAAGCAAAGAGTGCCTTTTCAATTGGAAAGCAAACCGGCATTGAAGTTTTATTTGCCGGTAGTTATAAAGTAACTTCCAACCAGCTAAATATCAATGCACGGTTGATTAGCACCTACACCGGTTCGCCCATCTTAGAGAGATCATTTACCGGACCCCTCGACAAGATATTTGCAAATCTTGTTCAGCTAATTGAGGAAGGAATGGATGTGATGCAGATTCCGATAAGTTCCACTGAGTCTGACCGGCTTCACCAGCATCCAACGTCCTCAATTGACGCCTTCAAAGCCTATTGTCAGGCTTATATTAAGATTGATAGTGATTCGCCGATGGAGGTCATCGCCGGTTACTTTCAAAAAGCGTTGCAGATGGATCCCAATTTTTGGGAAGCGCAATTTAACTTAGGCGTTATTTACTACAATTTCCGGTTATATGATAAGGCAATGCGGCAATTCAACATCGTCTTGGAAAATAACCGGGATTATTACAAGCCCTATTTTGGCAGGGGAATAATTTATTATTTAGAAAATGAATATAATCGTTCCTTACAGGAACTGAAGAGAAGTATCGAGCTAAATCCCGAACACGATCGCGGGTATTACTATCTGGGCATAGTTTATTCCCAAATGGATTCAGTGAAGAAAAGCATTCAAGTGCTGGAAAAATCCATAGAAATCAATCCCAACTATGCGCCAGCGCATTATCAATTAGGATTGGCGGATATGCGTCGGGGATGGTTTAAAAAAGCGATTACATCTCTGAACAAAGCCACCAAGCTGAACCCGGATTATTATCAGGCGATTAATGCTTTAGGAGAGGCATATTACGCATTAAACCAATTTGAAGAAGCGACTATCGAGTTTAATAAAGTTATCAAATTAAAACCTGATTTTTCCACCGCCTATTTTAATTTGGGGAATTCAATATATCGACAGGGGGCTCTGGCGGAAATCGTCGATGCTTTCTGGTCGTTACTGGAAGGACAGTATTTGCCAACGGGAGTTAACAACCCCTCCGGTTCACCGGTAGGAGAACTAAAAAAATTAAGAGAAGAATCTCGAATTGAAGATTCCTCCACAATTTTAAAGAAAATGGTTAGCGCTTATCGCACTGCTTTGAATTACGATCAAGGATTTTATGAGGCGAGTTACAATCTGGCTCTGACTTATGAAAAATTGAACCGGCCGGATAGCGCAGAATACTTTTACAAGAAAGCGATCTCACGAAAATCCAATCTTGCCCAGGCACACATGCGGTTGGGAAAGTTATACGAAGATCAAGAAAAATATGATCAAGCATTAGACGAGTTCAAAAAAGTGGTGGAGATTGAACCGGATTATTTTGCCGGTCATTCCAAGTTAGGTGAAGAATTTCGTTACGCAGATGTGATTCAGCAAGTGCTTGATAAGCATCAGCAACGGTTGCAGGTTGATCCCCATGATAAGAACTCATTGAAAATTGTAGGGAAGATTTATTTAAGCTTAGGTCGGATTAACCAGGCGGAACGTTATTTTGAGCAATTGGTTCAAATTAGCCCCAACGATGCGCTGGCCCAAAAAACACTCCGTAAGATACGACGCGAATTACGCAAATTATAAGATGGACCTCCTTCTCAGGCGCTTCTCAGTCTCTCCAACATTTTGGTCACCTGGGAAAAACGATTATAGTTCTGTAAAATTTGCAAGGTTGTCTCAACGGCACTGTCAATATAGGCTAAATATTTCTTATCATTAAATCGCCCATAATGCCATGCAAAAGCGCCGGCGTCATGGAGTTTGCGTTGAATAACTGTGTAATCGGTTAATTGTTTAAACATATCCCAATCCCATCCCACTGCCAGGCCGGGTAATTCCTGAAAATATTGCTGTAATAATTCATCTCTTAACTTTTCATCAATTTCGATGTAAGAATCCCACAACAGCGAAACCAAATCGTAAATTGGCGTTCCGTGCCGGGCGTCCTGGAAATCAATGATACTGAATTGAGCGTCATTAGCGCTGGGATCAAAGAAAATGTTACTGCTCTGAAAATCCCGATGTACAAATATGGGAACGGCAACATCCAATACCGAGCTTATTTGATGGGCGAATGACTGAAAAATATCCTGTTCAGGCTCTTTCTGATAATAAAAATTTAGCAGTTGTTCCTGAACGTGAAAGTTAAACTCATACATATATTTTTGATAATCGAATCGCCGTTGGAACGCCGGGCAATGCTTTTCCGGTTTACAGCGCTTTTGAATGGTGATCAAAAATTGAATTATCTGCATAAGCAATTTTTCGGTTTGTTGAGGATTTTTTCTGAGATGTTCCTCTAAAGTTGGGGAATCTTTATATTCCAGGAAAATCCAACCTTTAGTTTGATTGATTTCATAAAGCCGAGGTGTCGGGATCTCACAGCGTCTTAAATAATAATCGATGTTCATATAGTCTTCCAGGGTTTGCAGTTCATTCGGGGGAACTACCATCAGAACAATTTGAGATTCAGGGAAGTATAGTTCGTCCTGAAAATTGATTTTGAAATATGAACGGGAAGATGCACCGCAGGGGAGGGGGGCGAGGGCAAATGCATCACTTTGCAAAAAATTGCCCAGATTTTGTTTCAATGCATTTAAATCATTTTTTGCTGGCATACAGGATTACTCTTGAATGAATTTTTCCAGGGCCTGACGGTTCATTCGAAAGGTAGTCCATTCGGAGAGGGGAAAGGCCCCGATAGAACGATAAAATTTGATTGCTGAGATATTCCAATCCAGGACCGCCCAATCCATTCGTTGACAATCATTATTTATGGCGATGTCAGCCAATTTTTTTAATAGCGCTTTTCCAATGCCTTTGCCGCGATATTCCGGCAACACAAATACATCTTCCAGGTAAAGTGTAGGGCTACCGCTAAAAGTTGAGAAAGTAAAAAAATAAAGGGCAAATCCGATGGCTTGCTTGTGTTCCAGTTCCTCCACTAACAGCGCATAATAATAAGGCGATTCACCAAAACCGAATTTTTTGAAGTGTTCCTCGCTGGCTGTGACTTCGTGACTGAGTCGTTCAAATGCGGCTAAATGTTTAATCAAAGCCAATAAGGCCGGCACGTCACCTGACGTCGCTTCACGTATTCTGAATTGGTCCTCGTTCATGGCATTAGCCTGGGTAATACCCTTTGTTTAAGTTAGTACTTATAGGATCCATATCGCGATAGTTAGAACTCTTGGTGTCTATAAATGTCAAATGTTGAATGATGAATTTCGAATAGCGAATTAGATAATAAACCAGTTTACCCAAATTTAAGGGCGGTTATGAAGTCAATCGATCTCTGGTAAAAGGATCGACTGGATCGATGCCCTTTAACCACCAATCAAACACCACGTACTTTTTAGCCGTTTCATGTATCCACAGAGTTTCGGTGGTGCTATTCTCGGGGCATCCTTTTGCCACATATGGATAAATACCCAAATAATCCTGCGGTTTATATTCATCAGATGCAAAGTCGGTTTCAGATATGGGTAAAATGGCTACCCGATTCTTTTGACCATCAAAATATCCTAATTTCCATTGCATCCATTTGGAGCTTTGCGTTTTGGTGAATTTTACATAAAACAAACACTTGCAATTCAAAGTCTGCGAACGGAAATGCTCTGCTGCTTTTTGGGTAATTTTGGCTCGATGTAGATAACTTTCTGCCGTCCATTCGGCCAATACACTGTAGCCCATATCCTCAATAATCATCTTCAATGCCCGTATTTCTTCCGGTTCGCTGTAATCGTGAGCGAGAAAAATATCGAAGGTATTGTTTTGTGACGCTCTCCTGGTCTCCTCCTCTAACAGCGAAGCCGCATTTTTATAAAAACCTTCGATATTCTTTAATGTCTTAGCTTTTCTTTTTAATTCAGGTTTGGTGAACAATGCCATATAAAAATCCGTTTTATTCCGATATTAAGGTAGTTGAGTGTAATTGTGTTTAAATTGTTCAAATGGTCTCGTTATTGACAGCCGGAATGCTGGATCAACAGAATCCTCCTCCATCCTACCAATATACTACTTCTCCATTACTCCCACGAAGTGGGAACTATGTGCCAATACTCCATCACTCCATTCCTCCAATCCTACCTCATTAAAACACAAAAGCACTCAAACGTTTCAAGGTCCGGGCGCAATAAGCCGTACCAACCAGAGACTTAATTCCGGCACATAGGTGATAATCACCAACGAAATTAATAAAATGATTAAAAATGGTAGTGAAGCAATATATAATTGTACAATGGGTTTATTAAATCGAAAACTGGCAATAAACAGATTCATGCCCACCGGCGGCGTGGTATACCCAATCCCCAAGTTTGCTAAAAAGATAACCCCTAAGTGTACCGGATCAACGCCAAAATTTTCTGCGATAGGAATAATGAGCGGAACGACTACCAGAATAGCTGAGAAAATGTCCAGCATAAATCCAACGATGAGAAGAAAAATATTCAAGGTGATTAAAAATACGGTCTTGCTGGTAATGAAGTCTCTCATAAAATCGAGAATGGCCATGGGGATTTCGGCATCGATCATATAATTGGCCATTCCCAGGGCCGCACCCAGGATCACCAAAATGCCGCCTACCAGAACCATACTTTCCCGCATCACCCGCGGTAGACCAGTAAAAAGTTTTACATCCCGATAAATGAATACCTCCACAATGAGAACGTAAAACGCTGTCACGGCCGCTGCTTCCATCACCGTAAACAGGCCCATGTAAATACCGAGGAGAATAATCAATGGCAGGGGCAATTCCCAGGCAGCTTCTCTGGTGGCGGAAATGGCATTTTTTAAGTTAAACGGTGTCGTCGGGACCTTTTGATCCTTTACATAATAGACGCTGTAGATTGATAACAAAGCGACCATCAGGAGACCCGGCAACAGTCCGGCAAGAAATAGTTTATCGATACTAACTTCACTGATTAAACCATAAATAATAATGGGCAGGCTGGGAGGAAACAGCATTCCCAGGTTACCGGAAGATGTTAACAATCCCAGAGAAAACCGTTCCGGGTAATTGTCTTTGAGCAGCATGGGGAAGAGCAAGCCGCCCAAGGCAATAATGGTGACACCGGAAGCGCCAGTAAATGCGGTAAAAATGGCACAGGATACCAGTGACACAATCGATAGTCCGCCCGGTATCCAGCCAAAATACGCGCGCGAAAAATTGATCAGTCGTCGGGGGGCCTGGCTTTCTGCCAGAAGGTATCCGGCAAAGGTAAAAAGGGGAATTGCGAGGAGAATCGGTTGATTGGCTAGCCGATATAATTCCACAATAACCACCGCCAGCGGAATATCAGCGAAATAAAAGGCCAGTAACGAGACAGCGCTAATGATCGCAAAGAGAGGTGTTCCGTATAATGCCAGTAACAATAGTAACAGACCGAGGATCAGTGTTGTCATACAGCCATGCCTTTACTTTAGTGAGTATCTTTCAGTTTCAAGCCCTCGCCGATTAAATTTAAGAGAAAGCGAAACGCAATTAATCCGAATCCAATCGGAATGATGATTTGGAAAATCCAGGAAGGAATATCATTAAATAGGATGTTTTTTGCTTCTATCTCATAAGCGACAAAATCCCAGCCCGCTTTGGCTAATACAATACAAACAAATATTGTAACCATATCCACTATGATGCGAATAACGGGCACCAATCTCTGGGAAGTCACCTGGCTGAGCACATCAATCTTAATATGCTTTTCCTGGCGCGTGGCTAAAGAAGCGCCGATAAACCCGACCCATAGCACCAGATGACGTAAAAATATGTCTCCCCACAAAATTCCGGTTTCAAATAAATTTCTTAATAAAACTTGCAGGAAGGCCATTAAGACCATAGCCGTTAAAAGGATAACGATCAAAGAATTTTCCAAACGAGCCAGTGATTTATCGATGGTGCTCAGTATTTTTCTCATAGTTGTCGGGTAGATTTAAAGGATTTAAGCAGTTACTTATTGACTTGTCTTATCGCAGTATTTTTTTAACCGTAACCCCTTGGAGTATTCACAATCCTCTTCAGATCAGGTTGCTGCAAATTGTCGTTCCCGAACGTATTTATCGGCCTTCCTGCCAGGCATTCAGGCAGGGAATCCAGA
>JABAHQ010000898.1_pt1 | contig 15724 bp, 13 predicted proteins | sample 7062091 | NCBI WGS metagenome assembly JABAHQ01 (sample SAMN14534359, study PRJNA622989) | marine sediment metagenome | biome: marine biome [ENVO:00000428]; feature: marine pelagic biome [ENVO:01000023]; material: deep marine sediment [ENVO:00002113] | place: India: Gulf of Kutch | collected...
TAAAATAAGAAGAATACGCCAACCGGAATTTTCGTACTCAGCCATCGGTTGGAACTAAATAGACATAAGACTTAGAATCGACTCATTATGTGTTGTTTTTACGAAGCCAAAACACTCAAATTTAATTACAAGAAGTTGCCCAAAGAACCGTCTGAGTCAATAGACATGCCGGCGATCAAACAGAAATTTGCCGGAGAACCCTGTCCGGTTTGTCGAGGTTACGGCTGGCTTAGATGCGCTGAGTGCGAGGAAGGCGAAGTGGCCTTTTTAGGAGGTTACCAGCAATGTGCTCGTTGTGTGGGCTCCGGCGTATGCTGTTGTCCGGTGTGTGAGTCGAAAGGAAAGATTGAGGGAGAAACGGACAGAAAAGCCTCCAAAGTGGAGTCTGCTCAACCGATTGTATCTGGCAAACCGGAGGCTGTTGAGGTTTAGTTGCAGGCCTTCATGTCAGCAACTAAAGGGTTAAAAAGCAGACTTTGTTTGAATCGATATGCAGAACTCACCCCCAAAATCCCCCTCTCTTAGCCAAAAGAGGGGGACTTTGAGTTTTTTTCTCAATAGGTTACACCCCTCTCTTCTCAGCCTTAAGTTATGCCCGCTGACGACAGTTCGAGATGTAAGCTTTTCGGTTGGTTCCGGCACATCCTCGTCAGGATTGTTCCAATCTCTTCTTCTGTTTCATCCGAAATTCCCGGCGAATGCCCGCCCCTTCCCAGCGCCGTTTTTCTTCTTCTGTTTCCGGGACCACCGGTGGGATTCGCATCGGCTTTTTCTTATCATCTAACGCCACAAACGTGAGATAAGCCGTGCTGGTGTGTTTGTGCTCACCGGTTTGGAGGTTTTCCGAGAACACTTTTGCTCCACATTCCATTGAGGTGCGAAAAACACGATTGACCGAGGCTTTGATGATGATGAGTTCCCCAACTTTGATGGGATGCTTGAAATCCAGGTAATCCATGGAGGCGGTCACCACCGGCCGACGACAATGACGGTGGGCGGCAATGGCGCTGGCGATGTCGATCAGGTGCATCACTTTACCACCCAGGATGTTGCCCAACGTGTTTGCGTCATTGGGGAGGACAATTTCGGTCATTTCTACGTAGGTTGCCGAAACCGGCTTTCCGTCCATTTTATCCCTTTCTTTGGAAGCTTTTTTCATTGTGATAGGCTGTCTTTTAATGATTAGAAGGCGGGTTGGCTGACGAATTCTCGGCTGAGCGCGCCTAAAATGTGAATTCCAGCCCCTCGGCGCCAGCTTTGGAGTTGGGGAAAATTTCGCAGGTTTTGACTTCCATTTCCGCAATCTGTGCATCGGTGTGTGTGGGGTCGTGATGAAACAGCACCAGGTGTTCCACATTGGCGCTTTTGGCAACGTCGGCGGCCATTTCGTACGTACTGTGACCGAATCCCTGTTTTGGGAAGCCTTTATTTAGATATTCTTCGGGTGTGTATTGCGCATCGTGAATCAACAGACTTGCGTTCCTGGCAAAATCAATCAGACGGGCATCGCCGCCGACGTAGCCTTCGGTATCGGATGCGTAAACCACACTTTTCCCATTTGCCTCGATTTTGTAAATGAACACACCCACCTTAGGATGACCGTAACTGCGCAAAAGACGAACAATGACTTTTCCTCTGCCAACGCCGTCAAACTCATTTTGTGTCACCACGGTGGGTTCCGACTCTCCGGAAAAGACCAGGATGTTGTTTTCGTTGATGTTTTGGATTTCCACGCTGGACTTGAGTTCCTCCAATTCGATGGGACTGTATTGCGGGCTCATGGCGTTTCTTAAAATTGGCTCCAAATCCTTCGAAAGAATTTTGGGACCATAAAAACGCAGCGTGCAATTCGGTCTAAAAGCAGGACGAAAAAAAGGCAGTCCCTGTATGTGGTCGTGATGCGTGTGCGACAGTAAAATTGTGAGATCGAGATGTTTGGAGGCCGGTGTTCGTTCCGCGAGTTTGTGACCAAGATTGACAATGCCTGTTCCGGCATCCAGGATGATGGTATGATCGTTGGCGCGGATTTCTACACAGGAGGTGTTGCCCCCGTACTTTACTATGTCTTCACCGGGAACAGGATAGCTTCCGCGAACTCCCCAAAAGCGAACTGATAAATGGTTACCGGCCATGGTGCTCCTTCCTTTGATGTGCCCGACTCAGTTCTTGAGCTTAGCTAATTTTGAAGACCCGTTTCAAAACTCCGGAATCCTCGTCTTTTTCTTTGGTCACCTGCTGGTTAATGCTCTCCGCGATTTTTTTGAAAGCCTGACTTACCGGAGAATCGGGGTCTGAAATCACAATCGGCTTGCCTTCGTCGCCGCCCACTCTTACCGTAATGTCCAACGGAATCTCTCCGAGAAAAGGTACATTGAATTTCTTGCTGGCTTTTTTGCCGCCCCCGTGGTTAAATATTTCAGTTCGCTCATTGCAGTGGGGGCACACAAAGTAGCTCATGTTCTCCACAATACCGAGCACCGGTACTTCGACCTTCCGAAACATGTTGACGCCCTTTTTGGCGTCGGTAAGGGCCACATCCTGGGGGGTGCTGACAACAATGGCGCCGGTTAGAGGCACAGCCTGGGTGAGCGTCAGTTGGGCATCACCCGTGCCAGGCGGCAGATCGATGACCAGATAATCCAGTTCACCCCAGTCTACATCTTGCAGGAACTGTTGAACCATTCGGCCCACCAAAGGCCCTCGCCAGATGATAGCCGTATCCCCCTGAGAGATAAATCCGATGGAGACCATTTCGACGCCATAGCGGCTCAAAGGCGCAATTTTGTTGTTGCGGGTACCCAGTTTATCGTGAACGCCCATCATCATCGGTACGTTGGGTCCGTAAATGTCGGCGTCCATCAAACCGACTTTCGCGCCGTTCTGAGCCAGAGCAATTGCCAGGTTGACGGCGACGGTGGTTTTTCCGACGCCACCCTTGCCGCTGGCTACAGCGACGATATACTTTGCATTTGGCGCCAGGTTTTGCTGCTGCGGTGGCATCTGTGGTCGTTGCTGCGGCCCGGGTTGCTGTGGCCTTCCTGCTTGTCCCTTCGACGATTGAGACGAGACCACCTTCAACGGATCGTTGACCCGAGAGTTGACCGTAACGTTTGCCACACCCGACAACTCAGAAACGGCCGCTTTAGCTTGTTCCTGGATTTTATCTTTATTGGGATACGTTGCATTGTTGAATTCAATGATGAATGAAACGTTGGAATCGTCAATCTGTAGGTCTTTGACCATGTTGCTTGCCACGAGGTCTTTGCCGGACATCGGATCCTGCACATTCCCCAGGGCTTTAAGAACATCGTTTTCTGTAATGTCACTCATAAAATCTGAAATTCTCCTAAAAGGGATATATATAATTTGGAAATTCCGAAATTTTTTGCTTATTAGGGAGTTTAATATATAAAAAAAATTTCAAAAGTCAAATTCTTTTGGGAGAGCAGAAATTGTTTAAATGTAATATTTTAAGGAATTAACTTAGGAGAAAAAATGCGATATTTCACATCCATTTGTTTCATACTCTTGACCATTTCAGGCTATGTCCATTTATCCGATGGGAGACACGAGCTGTTCGATCGAGCCTTGCAACGACACGTTAAGGATGGACTCGTGGATTATGAGGCCATGGCTGAGGAAGAAGACTTCAAGCGCTACGTGGGATGGGTCAAGAATGTCAATGTCGACTCTTTCAAAAGCCGGACCGAAGAAATGGCCTTTTGGGTGAATGCATACAATGCGATGGCCATCTTAGGCGTCATTCAAAACTATCCGCTTGAAAAAGTAATCGACGTCGAAGGCTTTTTTGACAAGAACAAACATGCCGTTGCCGGAGACAAATACACCCTGGATCAGATAGAAAAGGAAATCCTTTTCAAAAAGTTTGATGAGCCAAGGTTGCATTTCCTGCTGGTCTGTGCGGCGAAGAGCTGCCCCAATTTACCCTCGGAAGCATACACCGGCGAAAACATCAAGAACAAGATGGAAAACGTGACGCGCACGTTCTTGAACAATTCGGGAAAAAATCGGTTAGATAAAGAAGAAAATGTGTTTTACCTTTCTCAAATTTTCAATTGGTACCGGAAGGATTTTGTCACGAAAAAGGAATCTGTTCTCGATTTCATCAAGCCCTATTTGAGTGAGGAAAAGCAAGAGTATCTGGAACAAAAGGAGGTGACAGTCGAATACTTGAAATACGATTGGAGTCTAAATGAACAGCAATAAGTTTACGATTTTTGACTCTTATGTGATGCTTTTGTGATCATTAGGCTTTATTTTTATCTTAGTTAGATATGGCTAAACGAACGCTCGTTTGTGCACGTCGTTCCGGAATTGGGTTTTTTGCCGGAATCTTCTGGAATTAGGCAGGAGATTCCCCGAATAAAGCTCACGAATGACAGTAACAATCCGTTTTCCTTCAGCCATTCACTAAATAGAAATGTCAAAATTTTATTAAATCGAATTATTTATTTCAATGCAAAATGTTAAGAATGTCTTAGTCATTGAAGATGATCCTAATATTGCTGAACTCCTCGAGATCCATTTGAAGGATCTGGGATGCATATTGAAATGTGCGGAAGATGGTTTAAGCGGCCTTGAGAGGTTTCGTGAGCAGAATTATGACTTGATCATCTTAGATTTAATGCTGCCAAAGCTGGATGGTCTTGAGGTATGCAAGCAGATACGGGCTGAAAATAAATATACTCCGGTCCTCATGTTGACCTCCAAGTCTGAGGAGTTGGATAAAGTGCTCGGATTGGAATTGGGTGCAGATGACTACATCACCAAGCCGTTCAGCATTCGAGAATTGATTGCAAGAATTAAAGCTATCTTCCGTCGCATTGAAGCTGACAAAGAAAAAGTCACCGAGCATCCCCAACCGAAGACGCTTGATTTCGGCAATTTAATTGTATTTTTAGAAAAACGAAAAGTTGTGTTGAATGGCGAGCCCGTTGATTTGACCGCTAAGGAATTCGATTTATTAGTGCTGTTTGCTTCAAACCCCGGTCGGGCCTATAGTCGCCAGGAACTGCTTGATTTAGTCTGGGGCTACCAATTTGATGGTTATGAGCACACGGTAAACTCACACATTAACCGGCTCCGTAATAAAATTGAAGGTGGTGCCGCCAGCTCGACATATATTAAGACGGTCTGGGGTGTTGGTTACAGTTTTGTTGAACCGGAGGACCTTTCGTCATGAGGAAGTTCTTCGGAAGCCTATACGGTAAGATTTCCATCGTTTTCTTAGTATTGCTTCTCATCCTGGGTGTGGTGCAAATTTTTGTTTCAGTCACAGCTTCAATGAATTTCATCCGCGAGGTGGATCAGCAACTCAATCGCGACCTGGCACAGAATCTGGCTAACGAATTTCGTCCTTTTCTTGAAGATAGCTTAGACTACGAAGGGATTGGACATACGATTCATCATTTGATGGTGATGAACCCGAGAGTAGAAATCTACCTGCTCAATGAAAGGGGAAAAATTCTTGCATTTTTTGCAGATCCCAAGAAAAAAGTCAAGCTCGAATTCGTGAGGTTGGATCCAATCAAAACATTCTTAAATAAGAACGGTACGATGCCCATTTTAGGGGATGACCCCCGCCATATTGGAAGAAAAAAACCCTTCTCTGTGGCGCCTATCCAAATTGGTCACAAAATCGATGGATTCCTTTACGTGATTTTGGGAGGCGAACAATATGACTCGGCCTCCGCAATGATAAAGGAAAGTTACATTATTCGAACCACTGCGATTGGTCTTGCGGTTACTTTTTTGTTCACCGGGATCATCGGTCTCATCCTGTTTTTCTTTCTGACCAATCGATTCCATAAAATGACCGAAGTGGTGAGAAAATTTAAGAACGGAGATTTTGAAGAGAGAATTAACATCCGCTCAAACGATGAAATTGGCCAATTAGGTGACGCGTTCAATCAAATGGCTGACACAATCGTGGCGAATATGGAAGAACTGCAACGGACCGATCAATTGCGACGCGAACTTATCGCCAATGTTTCCCACGACCTTCGTAATCCGTTAGCCTCAATGCAAGGCTATCTCGAGACCATTTTCATAAAGGATTCCAGCCTGAAGCCTGACGAACGGCAAAGATACTTGGAAATTATTTATGACAATACTGTCCTGCTCAGCAAGTTGGTAAGTGAACTCTTTGAACTCTCGAAACTTGATGCTCAGCAAGTCCAACCCTGCCCCGAAGTTTTTTCCATAGCTGAGTTGACCCAGGATGTAGTGATGAAGTTCAAACCCAAAGCAGAAAAACTGAAAATAAACTTGCAAGTCTCTTTGCCACATGATTTACCGATGGTCAAGGCAGACATTGGCATGATTGATCGTGCCCTGTCTAATTTGATCGACAACGCTTTACGATACACACCCGAAGACGGTACAGTTAAGCTCGCTCTTTTAAGGGAAAATAATAAGATTCACGTGACTGTTTCCGATACTGGGTGTGGCATTTCTTCCGATGAGATTCCATTTGTTTTCGAACGATTTTATCGGGTGGAAAAGAGTCGCGCCAGGGGTTCCGGGGGCACAGGCCTTGGGCTAGCCATCGCGAAACGAATAGTGGATCTTCACGATAGCTCGATTCGGGTCCAAAGTGAAGTAAATAAAGGGACGACCTTTTCGTTCTCTTTGAAAGCAACCGCAAATATTTAGCGAGCGTCTGAGCAAAAACTATCCTACCAGCGTTACCGCATCCGGTAGATGCGAATCCTTCCTGCCTGAAAGCTAAAAAATTCCGGCTGCCGCCGGAGTAGGTCCGAAATCACATAATTTTCAGCGACGCCTTCCGCACGGCGAGTCCTCCCTAACTAATTCATTGCATATAGGGTTTCATGAAGCTCAGAAGCATTGTTATTTAAAGGGTTACAAAATGGCCAAGAAGACAATTACCTAACTGAGCTAAGTTCTTGTTTTTTAAAACAAAGTTGTGGTCAAAGGGCTTAAAGACATGAAAATCTTCCCCCTTTTTGATGTCCGAATTCGGAGATTTAGGAAGTTTGCGTTTGTGAAAACCTCCGATTCTGTACCACCTTGAAATTCGAGAACCTCGAGATCGGCTACTTGGCCAAGGAAACTAGAATTTTGCTCCCTCAGAGGAGGCGAGTGAAAACAATTTCCTTTGCTACGCGTCGGGTCGAACTCACCCCCTAATCCCCCTCACTTGGCCAAGATAGGGGGACCTTTCCTTGCACGCACATGCTGTTAAATGGCCCCCTTCTCAAGAGAGCTATCACAATCCCGACGCATACGCATCGGGATTGCTTAAATATCGGAAGCGAGTGCTTATGGAGTGCACAGACTGTGCCGGTGCAACGGCGACAGAGTCGCCGTACTCCAAAACACAGCGTTTCCTGAAAGAAAGGGGGTTGGGGGGATGAGTTCCATACTGCCAAGCATGCCCTCAACCTTCTTTGGGCAGTAACATTTCAGTTTTGTGAAGCTTGATATTGCATACCAGATGACTATTTTCCGAACAATATGGTTTCTTTACCATTTTGTGATAGTTTTGTGATACGCGTTTTGTTTATTGCCCATGAAGGAAATTGTCATAATTTCACTTATCATAGGAGGTTTTATGTGGCGTACAGTCTTAATCATTTGTCTAACTTTGACAGTATTCGGATGCAACGGCGATGACAATCCCGTTCAACCGACTCCGACTTCATTCAAAGTACGAATTGAGAATGCATCAGCCGTGTTCGATTTTCTGACAAGTGGTGTGTTCAACATGCCGGTAGGCGCTGCGAGTCCGGGTCCGATTGGACCAGGAGGGGCGTACGAATTCACGTTTGATGCAGGTTTGGGTTCGCGCCTTTCGTTCGTTTCCATGTTTGTGCCTTCAAATGATCTGTTTTTTGCTCCTGACGAGAATGGAATTGCGTTGTTTAACGGGGATCGAACCCCCGTAAACGGCGATGTGACATCGCAGATCGAACTCTGGGACGCCGGGACCGAAGAAAATCAGGAGCCAGGAGTTGGTCAAGATCAAGTACAGCGTCAATCCGGACCAAATACGGGCGCGTCTGATTCGAACAATTCGGTACGTCTGGTGAACGACGGTTTTAGTTATCCTTCTGTGTCAGATGTCATAAAAGTGACGATTACGGCAAACTCAGAAACTAACTTTACCGTACGTATTGAGAATGTTTCTACCGGAACGACGTTGCAGCCTTCGGACGGCAGCATGCAGGCCGTGCCGCTTTCACCAGGCGTTTGGGTCGTCCACACTGAAGCGGAGCCCTTATTTACCTCAGGCCAGTCAGATCGGGACGAAGGTCTCGAAGCGATTGCGGAGGACGGTAATCCTTCAAGCCTTGGTGGCGTGCTTTCGGCCGAAACAGGTTTGACTGTACCTTTGTCACCGGGTGTGTGGGCGGTTCATACTACAAGCGCTCCACTTTTTACCCCCGGACAGCCTGACCGAGGCGACGGACTGGAGGCGATCGCCGAGGATGGCAATCCATCATCCCTGGTGGCTGCTTTACCGAATCAATCCGGCGTTGAGATGAGTGGGGTCTTCAACACGCCGGTGGGAGCCTCAAGTCCGGCACCGATTGGGCCCAGTGGTGCTTATGAGTTTACTTTTACTGCGAATTCTGGAGATCGCCTTTCCTTTGCCACGATGTTTGTACCGTCCAACGATCTGTTTTTTGCTCCGGATGAAAATGGGGTCGCCTTGTTTGATTCCGATGGAACTCCAATTAGCGGTGAGGTGACCGCTCAAATAATGCTGTGGGACGCGGGCACGGAAGTGAACCAAAAGCCTGGCGTCGGTTCTGAACAGGTACAGAGACAGACGGGACCTGACACGGGCGCAAATGAGAACGGTGTGGTTCAGTTAGTAAATGACGCTTTCACCTACCCAAACGTATCTGACGTAATTCGGGTCACGATCACTCAGGAATAATATCTTCGTTGAGACATGTTAGTCCATAAAGGGACGGTATTTTGGGCGCCGTCCCTTTTTCTTATGAATGGGCTACGGGTGTGATCAACTATTGGGTGCAATCCTTGTTTTGGATAACATAAGGGTGTTGTTTATTGCTCCAATATTCAAATTTGAAGGTTTTTGGAAAAATAAAACTTGCTTTTTGAAGGAGAATTGAATATTAGAGAGTGATGAAAGGATGACCAAACAATAATCAAATTTGGTAGTCAAATAGGTCGGACTTGTTTAGCTCCATGAAGTTGGTAAACAAAAGGTACTATTTATGCCGCTGATTAAAATTCCAAAAGGGTGGCGCCTGCCAGAAAGCGAAGTTACTCCGGAAGACGTTTACATGAATCGGCGCAAGTTTTTGAAAGCACTGGGATTCTCCGGACTTGGCGCCTGGAGTCTATTTGCGGGTTGCGTAGAGAGGTCATCTGAGGCAGAAGCTCAGGAGTCCGGATTGAAGGCCGTGCGTCGGTCCATTCCGGAACCGTCACCACCGTATCCGGTCTCACGGAACCCTGAATTTAAGGTGCAGCGTCCGATTACGACGGAAGATGTGGCGGCGTCCTACAACAATTTCTATGAATTTACCACGGATAAAGACGAGGTTTGGAAGCTGGCTGAAAAGTTTAAGACTCGGCCCTGGGAAATCGAGGTGACGGGACACGTTCATAAGAAACGGACGTTCGACATGGACGATTTAATTAAGATGTTTCCCCTGGAAGAGCGGGTGTATCGCTTCCGCTGCGTGGAAGCCTGGGCGATGGTCGTGCCGTGGACGGGCTTTCCGTTCAAGAACTTCATCGAGGAAGTGCAGCCCACACCCGACGCCAAATACGTGCGTATGGTTTCATTTCATCGACCTGACCAGGCAATGGGCCAAAGGATGCAAGGCGGGTATCCGTGGCCCTATTATGAAGGACTGACCATGGATGAGGCCACAAACGAATTGACGTTAATGGTGACGGGTATTTACGGCCACGCTTTGCCGAATCAACACGGAGCGCCCGTACGGCTGATCACGCCGTGGAAATATGGTTACAAGAGCATCAAGTCGATTGTGAAAATAGAGTTTGTGAGCGAGCAGCCGCCCACGTTTTGGAATGATCTGGCGCCCAATGAATATGGTTTCTTTTCGAATGTGAACCCAAATGTGCCGCATCCGCGCTGGTCGCAGGCAACGGAACGAATTATCGACACAGATGAGCGCGTTCCGACGTTACTTTATAACGGCTACGAGGAATACGTGGCGCATCTGTATGGATAACAAATGTGTGGGCAGAAAGTGACTCACGCTGGATTTCTTAGTCGCCTGTGATCAAATACGATTTTAACGGCGACCTGGGTCCTCTCCCACAAGGCGAACCATGTTAAGAGCCGTTATTTCCATTTACTCTGAAGATCGCTTCAAACGAATTGAATAGATCCAAATATTGTTCAAGATAGCGCGTCATCAGAAAGTTCTGTTTGACTGTCTCCCTGGCGTTCTGCCCCATGCGACTACGGAGGTCATCGTCTTTTAGGAGTTGAACCATTCGTTGCGCGGCTTCCTCGATCGATGAAACGAGAAACCCGTTGTGGCCATCCTGAATCTGATATCGAATTCCGCCGACGTTACCACCAATCACCGGTGTGCCTTTCCACATGGCCTCCGTGACCGTCAGTCCGAAGCCCTCTCGGATGGATTTTTGCAGCACGACATCGGCTCGCCTCTGCAGGGTATTCACAAGCGCTGTGTCATCGCCGTGGGGAAGAACGAGAATTCGTTCCTCTCGGCTTTCCAGCAGCGACTCGAAGATTTCTGCTCCTTCGGGATCGTCTGTGGCAAAGTTGCCGAGAAGCACGAGAGTGGCGTCCACTTCTTTTCTGGCGAGTCTAAACGCCTCGATCACGCCCTGCGGGTCTTTCCATGGGTCGAACCGCGATACTTGAACCACAAGCGGTAGATCCGTGGGGATGTTGTAGTGAGCCAGACGCTCATCCATCTCGCTTTCGCTCAGGTCTTGATTCTTTATGTTGAATGGATTGATGGCAGGCATAAAGAAGAACTGCGGCTTGGACAACTTTTGAGCGTATTCTCGACAGCTCATAATTACTGCGTCATATTTTTCAATGAATGGCAGCAAGTAGTTCCACATCTCTGTATGTGGCTTGGTCAAATCTATATGGCATCGCCAAATCCAGGGACTGTGCTTCTTATAGTGGGTAATCATGGGAAGCGGTTGCGGATCATGGAGCAAAACGAGATTGTGATCCAAGTGATTCCGAAACGCGTTTTCGTAAATCACGTCCTCATAGATTTGCATCTTCATTTCGGAAAGATTGATGTTGCCACCCTGCAGAGCGTTGTGCATTTTCTTGGTTATGTTGAAAAAATCCGGTGTTCCTTGAATTACGCGCCATTCGGTTTTGATGCCCAGGCCATTCATGAGCAATGTCAGCGGAGACAGCATTTCAGCCACGCCACCCCCATAGTAGGTCGAGTTAAAATTGATAACCTGAAGATCTTGCAGGGATTTTGCTTTATTTAAGATGCGTTCGACGGTTTCAGCACCGATGTGCTGTTCGTAATCTTCTACTTTGATGAGTGTGTGCTTCATCACTAACCTCCATGGCGAGAATTAAGGAAGAATTGTGAAAAATGATAAGACGGATTAGTGAATTTTACCCCCTGTTTTGTTTTCTAAAGGCAGATACCATCAGAACGATCTAAAGCGTGGTCGTTGGAATGAAGCTAAATCGAAAAATGGGCTTACGACCGAACGCCCATTGTCAAAACTCGGATGGTGAGCCATGAATTAAACGGTGTCTCTATTTTCAAATATTACAACCAAATAGGTCACTAATTTCACCACAGCTTTATTTTATGCTACTTTTATACCAACAAATCCGCCGTATTGCGTTCAAAACTTTGAATAAAGCTTTAGAATTGTCTGATAGCTAAAATTAAGAATTTTTATGTCGGATGGCATTGCGTCACAAGGGCCGGAATGACAGAATCAGACTGTCAGGAGGCATAAATACTTAAAATTTGATTCTATTGGAAAACAGTCATTCCGATGAATGCCGGAAACTCCCTGAGGTTAGGTTGTTTGTCAGTTGATCCAATGTTAGTCTTCTGTGTAGGCCAGGTCTCAGGCCCAAGAGGGGGTGGTTTGCACGAGGTTTAAACTGCTATGCAGGTTTTTCCATGGCTCCCAGATATCGTTTCGCAGAAAAAGCCAAAACGGACTTGGCATCGGTAAGAATGTTGCGTCCCCACCAGGCGCCGTAGATTCGGTCGAACTCAAACGGTTGCAGCGAATCGACGATGCCTAGCACGGCAATTTCGGATAGAGGGATGAGATTGGGATAGCTGTACATGAAGCTGACGTGGCGGCGATCCATGGCAACTTGAATGATATCTCCCGTCAAGAGCGCACCTCTGCCCTGAGCGCCTTTCTTGCAGTGCAGAACAGTCCCGCCGCGGAAATGCCCTCCGCATCGAATTAGCGTGATCTCGGAGTTCATGTCCTGAGTCTCGCCCTTCCAGAATTCGATCACGGGGTCGGGACGCATGACCCATTTTTCGTTGGCCTCATGCAGGTAGATTGGAATGTTGCCAAAGGCATGACTCCACTCAACCATGGAAGCAAAGTAGTGCGGGTGCGAGACGGCGATCGCCTCCAGTCCGCCAAGTGCCTGAATGATGTCAATGGTGGCGTCATCGATCAAGCTGATGCAATCCCAGAGGACGTTGCCTTCTGAGGTGCGGATGAGCAACGCCCGTTGGCCGAGGGCGAATGGCGGCTCTGTCCCGATCCCTATCAGGTTGTTCTCCACGGTCTTAAAGCTATTTCGATGCGTTCTGGTGAGCTGTTCAACGGTCGTCCACTGTTGGCCCTCCCAGTTCACGAATTGACGCTGATCCTCGCAAATGAGACAGTGGGACGACAGCTCCTCTGAGTCGTCAAATTGCGTTCCGCAGGTAATGCAAATGTAATTTGGCATCATCATTTCCTATTCTACTCGCCGAAATATTTTGTCAAAATTCTGCATCCGTTATACGTCTTGGTGTTCGCAGTACCGTAACCCGTACGCTATGACATTCCCTTTCCGCTACTGATAAACTTGTTTAAACTTTATTTCAAAATCAAGTAAATTGTTGCGATCCCTTATCCTTCATCTCCACTAAAGGCATGCCGAAGATTAATTAGTCTGACTGAAGACTTGACCGTGCCTGTCATTCTGCATGATTTTTGTGCCGGAAACTCTTTGAGTTAGGCCGGAGATTCCCGATTAAAGCGATCGGGCATGATAGGTTTAGACCGTTTTCGGTCAGACATATTTACACTGATTCGATCTAACCCATTGGTTTTATTTTCCAAAAACTAAACCGAGGGTTAACAGTTCGCAAGTTTAGGAATATTTTTATGGAGTATTCTTATTTTTGAGACAAATCTGTCTCGCCTCAACGTTTCCACAAAATTCGAATTCCAGTTAAGTTTTGATTAAATAAAGATTTAATAGTACAAAGAAATCTCGGCGCTTTTGACTGTGGTTTGGTATGGATTTTGAGCAAGTGGAAAATGATTAAAACCAGCTTACTTACCAAAGAACAGACGAATGAAAAGCAAAATCAGCTACAAACTTATCCTGGCTGTCGGAAGTGTGACCGTCGCCATTATTGCCATTTTTTCTTATTTCATCATCAATTCGCAACAGCAGGCTTTGATCGATCAAATCGAGCATAACGCCCACCAAATCAGCGAGACCATCAAGAGCAGTACCAAGTACGATATGCTGCTCAATCGCAGGGCACATGTGCATCGAATCATCGACACGATCGGTCAACAGGAGGGCATCGAGAAAATTCGCATTTTTAATAAAGAAGGCGAAATCATTTACTCACCGGATAAATCTGTGATAGGCAGCCTGGTTGACAAACGGGCAGAAGCCTGTTACGCCTGTCACGCGGCTGACCAAGCCATAGAAAGATTGTCTATCCCGGAACGAACTCGAATATTTGAAACAGAAAACCAGGTCAGGAATCTCGGCATCATTAATCCCATTTACAACGAGCCGGGGTGTTGGCAGGCGGATTGTCACGCACATGAGGCTGAGCAGAAGGTGCTGGGCGTTTTGGACGTAACCATGTCTCTGGAAGAAGTAGACCAGCAAATCAGCGCGAACCAGATGAAGCTGGTCTTGTTTGCCATCAGTGCAATTGTGGGCATCAGTCTACTTCTCTGGTTTCTGGTACAAAAGCTGGTCGGAAAGCCTGTGAATCAATTGGTGAAGGCAACCAATATTGTGGCGGCTGGTAATCTCAATTACAAAATCGACATCACTGAGGATGGCGAGTTGGCGCATCTGGGAAAGTCTTTCAACGAGATGACGCATAAACTCGCGGAGGCGCAGAGGCAATTGTACCAGTCGGACAAGTTGGCTTCTTTGGGCCGCCTGGCTGCCGGAGTCGCCCATGAGATTAATAATCCGCTGACAGGCGTTCTCACTTACAGCAGTTTTTTGCTAAAACGACAGGGCGATGATGATGAAATTAGGGAAGACCTGGAAGTGATTGTCCGGGAGACCAAACGCTGCCGCGAAATCGTCAAAGGCCTGCTCGATTTTTCCAGACAGGCTCCAACGAAGAAAACGAACATCCCCATCAACGATATGATTACTCAGACGTTAGGCATATTAAAGAATCAACTCAGCATAAAGAACATTTCGGTTCAAAAAGATTTGAGTGATGACCTGCCCATCGTCAGAGTGGATAGCAACCAGATGCAGCAGGTGTTCATGAATCTACTGGTCAACGCCATCGACGCCATTGGCAAGAGCGGAGGTGAAATCAAAATCCGTACTTCAGAAGAGGAAATCGAGGATGAAAGATTCATCAAGATAGACATCGCGGATTCCGGTGGCGGCATCGCAAAAGAGAACCTCACCAAGATATTCGAACCATTCTATTCCACCAAAGGTCAAAAAGGCACTGGCTTGGGATTGGCAGTGGTCTGGGGCATCATTGAAAAACATCACGGCAAGATCACGGTGGGCAGCGAAGAAGGCAAGGGCACCACGTTCACCATACACATCCCGGTGGGGGAGGGTGCCACCGTTTTAATTGAAGAAGATCATCATGAACAACAAATGTGACATTCTTGTGGTTGAGGACGAACCCGTTGTCATTGATGCGGCGAAGAAAATCCTGGTTCCGGAAGGATACAAGGTGGACGACGCCGAAGATGCCGAAAGCGCCTTGCATAAGCTTGAGGGAAACAAATATCATGTCATCCTCTCGGACTTAATGCTGCCGAATATTACGGGCCTCGGACTGCTTGAACGCGTGAAGTGTCGTGAGCCTGCCGTACCCGTGGTCATGATTACAGGATACGCGACCTTGGAAAATGCGGTCAAATCGTTCAAGGATGGAGCCTTTGACTTCATTCCGAAGCCGTTTGACATGGAAGAGCTCCTTGGCGTGGTTTATCGCGCGAGAAAATTCTTTGAGCTGAGTAGGAATCGAAAGGATTCACTGGCGGAGGTTCCGGGAATGAATGATGAGGCGGTTAAGAGCTACTTCTTGGGCGATCATGCCTTTGCAAGCTTAGCAGAAGATGGCTCCGTCCTTTTTGCGGTGGGCAAAACGTTTCCGAAATTGATGGGGGAGGTAAAGGATGTCGAATTGCCTGAAGTTGACACAGAAGTCTTACAGGGCAACCCCTGCGTCAAAATAATCACACGGAATAAATTAGTTCACAAGGTTTGGGCGCCGTTGAGCGG
>JABAHQ010003719.1_pt6 | contig 15723 bp, 17 predicted proteins | sample 7062091 | NCBI WGS metagenome assembly JABAHQ01 (sample SAMN14534359, study PRJNA622989) | marine sediment metagenome | biome: marine biome [ENVO:00000428]; feature: marine pelagic biome [ENVO:01000023]; material: deep marine sediment [ENVO:00002113] | place: India: Gulf of Kutch | collected...
GCTGTCCTACGAGATCGGCACCAACTTCGGCGCCTGGTCCGAGGCCACCGGCAATGTGCTGGGGCCGCTGCTGGCCTACGAGGTGATGAGCGCCTTCTTCCTGGAGGCGGGCTTCCTGGGGATCCTGTTGTTCGGCTGGGACCGGGTCGGCCCGCGGCTGCACTACCTGGCCACCTGCCTGGTGTTCGTGGGCACCATGCTGTCGGCCTTCTGGATCCTGTCCGCCAGCTCCTGGATGCACACCCCGGCCGGCTACCGGGTAGCGGACGGGGTCTTCTTCCCGGAGTCCTGGTGGGCGGTGGTCTTCAACCCCTCCTTCTCCTTCCCCTACCGGCTGGCGCACATGCTCAACGCCAGCTTCCTCACCACCGCCTTCGTGGTGGCGGCGGTGGCCGCCTGGTACCTGCGCCGCGGCGTGTTCCGCAAGCTCGCCCGGCCCACCCTGCGCCTGGCCCTGTACACCGCCGCCCTGCTGGCGCCGCTGCAGGTCCTGCTGGGCGACCTGCACGGGCTCAACACCCTGGAGCACCAGCCCACCAAGGTGGCGGCCATGGAGGCCCACTGGGAGCCCGAGCGCGGCGCGCCCCTGTACCTGGCCGCCTGGCCGGACATGGCCGCGGCCGAGAACCGCTGGGCGGTGGGCATCCCCCACGCCGCCAGCCTCATCCTGGCGCACAGCTGGGACGGCCGGGTCCCGGGCCTGAAGGAGGTCCCCCGGGACGAGCGCCCCTACGTGCCGCTGGTGTTCTGGTCGTTCCGGGTCATGATCGGTCTGGGCCTGGTCATGCTGGCCCTGGCCTGGTGGGGCGCCTGGCGGGGCCTGCGCGGGCGGCTGGAGGACAGCCCGCGGCTGCTGGCGCTGCTGAGCTGGTCGGCGCCGCTGGGGTTCCTGGCGGTGCTGGCCGGCTGGATCACCACCGAGGCCGGGCGCCAGCCCTGGACGGTGCAGGGCCTGATGCGGACCTCCGAGTCGGTGTCCGATGTCTCCGGGGCCCAGGTGGCCGTGTCGCTGGCGCTGTTCGTCCTGGTGTACACGGGCCTGCTGGCGGTGTACCTGTGGTACTTCCATCGGCTGGTGACCGGGGAGACCGAGCCCACCCCGGGCACCGGCAGGGGGCGGGCCCATGGAGGCTAGCCTGGCGCTGCCGCTGGTCTGGGCCGGGGTGATCGCCTTCGGCGTCACCCTGTACGTACTGCTGGACGGGTTCTCCCTGGGGGTGGGGATCCTGTTCCCCTTCGCCGGCAAGGGAGGCCAGCGCGGCACCCTCATGGCCACGGTGGCGCCGGTGTGGGACGGCAACCAGACCTGGCTGGTGCTGGGCGGCGCCTCGCTGTTCGCCGCCTTCCCCAGCGCCTTCAACACCCTGCTGTCCGCGTTCTACCTGCCCCTGATCGTCATGCTGCTGGCCCTGGTCTTCCGCGGCGCGGCCTTCGAATTCCGGGGCAAGGCCGCCGATCCCCGGCCCTGGGACTGGGCCTTCGCCCTGGGCTCCGTCGTCGCCGCCTTCTGCCAGGGCTGGGTGCTGGGGCGCTACATCCTCGGCCCCGGCCGCGCGGACGTGATCGGCTTCGCCGCGTTCACCGGCGCCGCGGTGGCGTGCGCCTACGCCCTGCTCGGCTGCTGCTGGCTGGTGCTCAAGACCGAGGGCGACCTGAACGCCCAGGCCCGGCGCTGGGGCCGGCGCCTGCTGGCGGCGGTGGTGGTCGGCATCGCCGGGGTCAGCCTGTGGACGCCCCTGGCCGAGCCGGCCATCGCCGCGCGCTGGCTCGCTTGGCCCAACCCCCTCCTGCTGGCCCCGGTGCCCATCCTCACCGTCGCCCTAGCTGCGACCCTGTACCGCTCCCTGCTGCGCGGGAGTGACCTCGGTCCCTTCCCGCTGTGCCTGGGCCTGTACCTGCTTACCCTGTCCGGCCTGGCCATCAGCCTGTGGCCCTACATCGTGCCGCGGACCGTCACGGTCTGGCAGGCCGCCTCGCCCCCGGACACCCAGCTCTTCCTGCTGGTCGGCGTGGCGATCATCCTGCCCCTGGTGCTGGTGTACACCGCCCACGCCTATTACGTGTTCCGGGGGAAGGTGACGGAGGGGGAGGGGTACTGAACGGTGGGTGGTTTTGGGCTGCGTATGGGGCCACCCGCATCCTTACGAGGTTTGCAGGGGGCGAACCTCCTCCTCCAGACGATCCCCCAGCTCCGCTCGGGCGGTCTCCACCTCATAGCGATCCTGTAGATTCATCCAGAACTGCGGGCTGGTTCCGAAATAGCGTGCCAGCCGCAGAGCGGTGTCCGCCGAGATGCCGCGCTTGCCTTGGACGATCTCATTCAGCCGGCGCGGCGGGATGCTCATGTCCCGGGCGGCTCGGTATTGGCTCAGACCGTGCTCCTCCAGGAACTCGGCAAGATGGTCACCGGGGTGGATAGGGTCCAGGCGGTCGCTCATTTCGGGGATTCCTTCCGGATCAGTGGTAGTCAACGATTTCGACCTCGTAGGCATTGCCGTCGTGCCATTCGAAGCACACCCGCCACTGATCATTGATACGAATGCTGTATTGCCCCTGCCGCTTGCCGGAAAGAGCCTCCAGACGGTGAGAAGGCGGCTCGCACAAGTCTTCCAGGGTGGTGGCGGCGTCAATGCGCTCCAGCCGCATCCGTGCCCGGCACTGGATATCCCCAGGCAGTCGCTTGGCCGGCCATCCATGGAAGAGGCGTTCGGAGTCCCTGTCCCGGAAGGAGCGGATCATGGCGGGAACGTAACGCTTTCCGTTATTAACGGCAAGCGTGGTAGGCGCCCAGTCAATGACCGCGACAGCCGCCCTCGCCGAAGCCCTAGCTGAGCCCCCGAATCCGATCCTCCAGATCCGGCGGTGCCCGGAAGGAATAGCCCTGGCCGGCCCGGTGCTTCTCCAGCAGCCCCAATTCGGCGAGAGCGAGCAGGTCGCTGCGCGCGGTGGCGTAGGCCACGTCGTGACTGCGGCGGTGAGACTGGATGGTGTAGCGGTGCCCCGGGTGACGGATGGCGTGGCTCAGTAGGGCCAACTGGCGGTCGTTGAGGTCGCCGCGGCCGTGCAGCAGCTCCTCCACCCGAAGAACCTGCTGGGCCTTGCGCTCCAGGTAGGTCTCCAGGTGCGCCACCGCCCGCTCGATGGTCTCTAGCTGGTTGAGGATGAAGTAGGTCAGGTCGTTGTCGTCGGTCTCGGTTTCCAGGAAGGCCCGGGCGTACTGGGCCGGGGCCTCCTTGATGACACTGGACAGGGAGATGAATTCGAACAGCCAGTAGCCCTGGTGGAGCATGACCCAATAGAACAGGGCCCGCGCCACCCGGCCGTTGCCGTCCTCGAAGGGATGATCAAAGGCCAGCCAGAAGTGGAGGGTGATGCCGCGGATAACCGGATGAATGAACTGTCCCCCGCCTTCATCCTCGGCATTAGCGAAGCGGACCAATGCCTCCATCCGCTCCGGGAGTGCCTCCGCTGGCGGAGGGGTATGGGCCACGCGGCCGGTATTGTCGTCGGCCACGGTCACCCGCTCCTCCTCGGGGGTCTGGAGACGGCCCGCGCCATCGGGGTTGTCCAGGGTGTCTTCGGTCAGCTGGCGATGCAGGTCCAACACCCGCTCCACCGTGAGCGGCTCGTCCTGGATCTCCCGAATGGCGGCCATGGCCTGGTAATTGTTCAGGATCATGCGCTCGTGCTTGTCCCGGGGCTCTCTCCCCTCGCGGAGCATGTCGGCGGCCACCTGCCGGGTGGTGGAGGCGCCCTCCAGCTGGCTGGAGGTGATGGCCTCCTCCATCAGGGAATTGATGATGTAGCGGTTGCGGGTCTCCGGATTGGCCACCGTCTCGGCCATTCCAATGCGGCCGCCGGCGCGCTGGTCCAGGGCGTGCAGCCGGGCGAGGACGGGATCGGGCAGGGTGTAGACGAAATGCTCGCCGGACTTGTCCGTCAGGGGGGTGGTCCGGTACTGGCTGCGCCGGGCCAGCTTGACCCCGAGCCACCACTGGCGATGGCTCAGGTCCGAGGGCGGCTCCAGATGGCGCAGATTGTCCCAATGCCGGTACTTGCCCTTGGGCAGGAGGCCGATCCCCGCCTCCAGGATGTCGGCCAGAACCGCCCGGGATTCCTCCGCAAGCTGCCGAAAAGGAGGCGGCGGCACGGGTGGCTTCATGACAAGGGGCTCCCGATGATACGAACGTATCAATTGCTATCAATCGCGGGAAAATTGATAGCAATTGATAGGGTTGTATCAGTTTTTATCAGATTTTCAAAAATTGATATGGAAGCAGGGGTGGCTTGTTAACCGGTGGCGGGGTCCAGGAGTTGGAGGGTCAATTCCCGGCCGACCCGGTGGCGGGTGCTGGCGATGGGCTGGCAGGCGGTTTTGGGCTGCATGGCCTTGTTCTGCCGGTCCGGTTTGCCGGTTTGGCTCTTCGGTCTTCAAGGGGCAGTATGGCTCGGACCGAACCCGGCACCCGGCTACGCAATTCCTTCCCCGGGTCTCGATCCGGACTGCCCCATCTCCCTCGGCACGCTAACGGAAGGTCCGCCATGTCCATGGAGCCGGAAGGCACCCGCCTGGCCGCAATCTCCAAACGGCTGGAAAACTTCGTGGCCGAACGGGACTGGAGCCAGTTCCACTCCCCCAAGAACCTGGCCATGGCGCTTACCGGGGAGGTCGGGGAGCTGGTGGAGCATTTCCAGTGGCTGACGGAAGAGCAGTCCCGCCAGCTCGGCGAAAAGGAACTGGCCGCCGTGCGTGAGGAATTGGCCGACGTCCAGATCTACCTGCTGCTGGCCCGGAAGCTGGATGTCGACCTGCTGGGGGCGGTGGAGGACAAGCTGGCGAAGAACGCCGAGAAGTACCCGGTGCATCGGGCCCGGGGGAACAGCAAGAAATATACGGAGCTTTAGCCGGATGGCCCCCAGCCTTTCCCGGACCCCGATCCGGGATGCCGAGGGAAGGACGGGACCCCGGTTCGGGAGCGGGCTGAAGCAGTTGGGAAAGCAGGACCGGGGTTAGGTTTGGAGGGGGCGCACCTCCTCCTCCAGGCGATCCTCCAGCTCCGCGCGTGCGGTTTCCATCTCGTAGCGATCCTGAAGATTCATCCAGAACTGCGGGCTGGTTCCGNNAGATGCCGCGCTTGCCATGGACGATCTCGTTCAGCCGGCGGGGCGGGACGCTCATGTCCCGGGCGGCCCGGTACTGGCTCAGGCCGTGCTCCTCCAGGAGCTCGGCCAGATGCTCGCCGGGGTGGATGGGGGCCAGGCGGTCGCTCATTGCGAAGTCCTTGTCCCGGAGGGGACGGATCTTGGTGGGAGGAAACCGCCCGCTTTTGGTCTCCGGTGGCAAATAGGGCATCCTGCAAGAGCGGCCCGGGCGGCGGCTCGCATGCCAGAGAACAGGGGCCCGGAGGGGAATTCGAATGTGAGCGAATTACTCGAAAAGATGCAGAAGCTGGTTGCAGCCGGGGAGGTCCGAATCTCCGAGCACGGATACGATGAGCTAACAGATGACGGACTCACGGCCCGCGAGGCCGTTGCCGGGATCGCCGAGGCAATAGCCATCGAGGAATATCCGGACTTCCCGAAAGGCCCGAGCATCCTGGTCCTGCAGAAGGCTCACGACGGTGCCCCGTTTCATGCCGTGTGGGGCATCCCCAAAGGGCATGCCAGGCCGGCCGTCTTGGTGACAGCGTATAGGCCAGACCCTGCCCAATGGGACGAGGATTTGATGAAGAGGAAGCGCTCATGACTCAGCGGAATAAAACGAAGTATGTCCACGAAGGCAAGTATGTAGCGGAAGTCGAAGTTTCGCTGATCGAGGACGAGACGCAGTGGGGTCCTTATCTGGGGGTGGAGGACGCCTACAAGCTGGATGACGTGCGGGCTGCCCTTCGCCAGGGCGATCTGGAGGCCGCGGCACGGTATGGCCGGATCTACGAGATGCGGCCCGTTGCCCACCCATAACCTCGAAATACTGCCCTTGAGGCGGCGCCCGCGCATCTGAGCCCAGCCGTCTTTGCTAGCGAGCCAACCGGCTGAAAGGGGGAGGATGGCTCAGGATCCCAACCAGGGCCCGGAACAGCAGGCCCGCGACCAGATCGACGACCAGCTCCACCAGGCCGGCTGGGTGGTCCAGGACCGCCAGAACCTGGACCGCAACGCCGGCCCCGGCGTGGCCGTGCGCGAGTACCCCACCGATACCGGCCCCATGGACTACCTGCTCCTGGTGGAGGGCCGGCCCGCGGGCGTTATCGAGGCCAAGCGCGAGGAAGCGGGCCAGCACCTCAACCGCGTCGAGGAGCAAACCGGCGGCTACGCCACCGCCGAGCTGAAGCACGTCGGCCAGGCGGACCTGCGCTTCCGCTACGAGGCCACCGGCACCGTCACCTACTTCACCGACACCGCCGACCCCGAGCCCCGCTCCCGGGAGGTGTTCCGCTTCCACCGGCCCGAGACCCTGGCGGACTGGCTGGCCGAAGGCGACAGCCTCCGGGCCCGCCTGCAGCGCCTCCCGGAGCTGTCCGGCGCCGGCCTGCGCGACTGCCAGTACACCGCCATCCGCAACCTGGAAGACTCCCTGCGCCGCAACCGGCCCCGAGCGCTGATCCAGATGGCCACCGGCGCCGGCAAGACGTTCACGGCCATCACCGCCATCTACCGCCTGCTCAAGCACGCCGGCGTGCGCCGCGTGCTGTTCCTGGTGGACACCCGCAACCTGGGCAAGCAGGCCGAGAACGAGCTCCACAGCTACGTTCCTCAAGACGACAACCGCAAGTTCACCGAGCTGTACACCGTCCAGCGGCTCACCTCGTCCCATGTGCCCACCGACGGCCAGGTGTGCATCAGCACCATCCAGCGCATGTACTCCGTTCTCCAGGGCGAGCCTTTGGATGAGATGGCCGAGGAGCACCCCGGCGGCCCCGGCGGGATGGGCAAGGAGCCCGTGCCGGTGGACTACAACCCGCGCGTGCCGCCGGAGCTCTTCGACGTCATCGTCATCGACGAGTGCCACCGCTCCATCTACAACCTGTGGCGCCAGGTGCTGGAGTACTTCGACAGCTTCCTGGTGGGCCTCACCGCCACCCCGGACAAGCGCACCTACGCCTTCTACCGCCAGAACGTGGTCAGCGAGTACACCCTGGAGCAATCGGTGGTGGACGGCGTCAACGTCGACCACCGCGTCTGGCGGATCGATACCGAGCGCACCCGGGAGGGCGGCGAGATCGAGGCCGAGGAGGTGGTGGAGCATCGCGAGCGCCTCTCCCGCGAGCGCCGCTGGCAGCAGCTCGACGAGCCGGTGGTCTACGAGGGCCGCCAGCTCGATTGTGACCCTTCGCGGGTGTTTCCCAGGAGCCAGCCCATGGCCGGATTGGTAGCTTTCTTGGACTAATCCGCCTCAACAAGCCGGCTATCGATCGCTAAACTGGCCCTCGGTTCTCCCAGCAAAACTTATCCAATGAAACAGGATCCTGATGGCGGAAAAGAACGGTAACGGCGGCACCTTGGGCTTCGAGGATAAGCTCTGGAACATGGCCGACAAGATGCGCGGCCACATGGACGCTGCCGAGTATAAGCACGTGGTTTTGGGGCTGATTTTCCTCAAATACATCTCGGACGCTTTCCAGGAGATGTATGACGATCTGGCTGCCCGGGCGGAAACCGATTACACCGATCCGGAAGATCGCGACGAGTATGCCGCCGCCAACATCTTCTGGGTGCCCAAGGAAGCGCGCTGGGAGACCATCCAAGGGGACGCCCCGCAGCCGACCATCGGCCAAACCATCGACGACGCCATGGTGGCCCTGGAGCGGGAGAACAGTTCCCTAAAAGGCATTCTGCCCAAGGATTATTCTCGCCCGGCGCTGGACAAGACCCGGCTCGGCGAATTGGTAAAGACCGTGGGTGATATCGATCTACAGGCTCGCCAGTCCGGGGTGGCCGACCCCATGGGGCGGGTCTACGAGTATTTCCTGGGTAAGTTTGCCGAAAAGGAAGGCAAGGGGGGTGGCGAGTTCTACACCCCGCAGAGTGTGGTGCAGCTTTTAGTGGAGATGATTGAGCCCTTCAAGGGACGCGTCTTCGACCCCTGTTGCGGCTCGGGCGGCATGTTCGTCCAGTCCGAGAAGTTCGTCGAAAGCCACGGTGGCCGTCTGGGCGACATCGCCATCTACGGACAGGAGTCCAATCCAACCACTTGGCGGCTGGCCAAGATGAACCTCGCCATTCGCGGTATTGATGCCGACCTGGGTGGCCAGCACGCCGACAGCTTTCACAATGACCTTCATAAGGATCTCAAAGCCGACTTCGTCCTGGCTAACCCACCCTTTAACGATTCCGACTGGGGTGGCGGCCGCCTCAAANNGCCAACTACGCCTGGATTCAGCACTTCATCCACCACTTAGCCCCCAACGGCATCGCCGGCTTCGTCATGGCCAACGGCTCCATGTCCACCAACCAGTCCGGCGAGGGCGAGATCCGCCAGCGCATCATCGAGGAGGATCTGGTGGACTGCATGATCGCCCTGCCGGGCCAGCTCTTCTACACAACCCAGATCCCCGTCTGCCTTTGGTTTGTCACCCGATCGAAGCAGGCCGACTCCAAGCGGGGCCACCGCGACCGCCGTGGCGAGACCCTGTTCATGGACGCCCGGCGTATGGGCCACCTGGAGGATCGCACCCACCGCGTGCTCTCCGGCGAGGAGATCGAGCAGCTCGCCGGGGTCTACCACGCCNNGCCTGGCGCAACGAGGGCGGGGAGTACGCGGACAAGGCGGGCTGGTGGAGGTCCGCTACCTTGGAGGACATCCGCGGCCACGGGTACGTGCTCACCCCCGGCCGCTACGTGGGCGCCGAGGAGGTGGCGGACGACGGCGTGCCCTTCGAGGAGCGCATGGCGGAGCTGTCCGCCGAGCTGTACGAGCAGTTCGCCAAGGCCGACGAGCTCGAAGCCACCATCAAAGGGAATTTGGAGGCTTTGGGTTATGGGGAATGAGTGGCCTTTAGTTCCATTGAAGGACGTGGGCGAATGGTTATCAGGAGGTACGCCTTCCAAATCCAATAGTGCCTATTGGAATGGTGATATTCCATGGATTAGTGCCAAATCCATGAAGGGAACCCGCTTTTATTGCTCATATTTTAATTTGACGCGTGAAGGGCTAGAGAACGGGTCAAGGTTGGTCGACCCTGGAGTTATTTTGCTTTTGGTGCGGGGAAGCATATTACACCAGCGGATCCCCGTGGGTATAGCTGGACGCCCTTTATCTTTTAATCAAGATGTAAAGGCTATAATTCCTTCGGAAGATTTTATCCCAGAGTTCTTATTGTATTGGTTTCTGGCCAATGAAAGAATGCTTCTGGCTAAGGTAGATAATACCGGTGTTGGAGCTGGTAGGCTCCCCACGGATGTACTTAATTGCATACAGGTTCCTTGTCCCCCAATTGAGGAGCAGCAGGCCATTGTTCAGGTCCTCGGCTCCCTGGACGACAAGATCGAGCTAAACCGCCAGATGAACCAGACCCTGGAGCAGATGGCCCAGACCCTCTTCAAGAGCTGGTTCATCGACTTCGACCCCGTGGTCTACAACGCCGTCCAGGCCAGCAATCCCGTCCCGGAGGAATTCGAGGAAACCGCCGCCCGCTATCGCGAGGACCCCGAGATCCGACCCGTTGCCCCGGACCTCCTTGAAGCGTTCCCCGACTCCTTCGTGGACTCCGCCCTGGGGCCGACCCCCAAGGGGTGGGAAGTGGGGCCGCTAACGCAGGTGGCCACTCTGGAAGCCAAGACGGTCCATCCCGGCAAAAACCCGAATACCTTTTGGGAACACTACAGCATCCCAGCCTACGATGAGGGTTGCCGGCCCTATTGGGAATACGGAGAAAGCATAAAGAGCGGGAAGTATCAGGTGCCGCGGAATAGCGTCCTCGCTTCCAAGCTCAACCCGCGGTTTCCCCGCATATGGCTCCCAGATGGGGAGAATAATGAGGTGGCTGTATGCTCAACGGAATTTATGCCCTTCGTCCCAGTTAAGGAGGCATGGCGTCCCTATCTTTACGAGCTTCTGAAATCTAGGCCGGTTCAGGAAAGAATCCGCAGCCATGCCTCCGGCTCTACTGGGAGTCGCCAGCGGGTAAAGCCCCGAGAAATTGCGGAAATGCCGGTCCTGGTTCCCAAATCGGATATCCTCGATGGTTTTTCCCAAGTCGTTGGAAGCTTTCATAATCAAATTCTTGGAAACAGGGGGGCTTCACAGGTGCTTGGGGAAACCAGGGACACGGTCCTTCCGAAGCTGATTTCCGGGGAACTGCGTGTCCCGGATGTGGAGGAAATGGCCAACACTTCGGAGAGGGTATCCGCCAGTGGCTGAGTGCTACCCTTGGTAGCCTTGTCTAAACTAATGAACCCATGGAAGAAGCAATCGCCCTATGACCCGCGCCCCGGTCAATCCTGAGCTTCTGCGCTGGGCTCGCGAACGCGCAGGTCTAGCCAGGGAGGATTTATCTCACCGCTTCCCGAAGCTCGGGGAGTGGGAAGCTGGGGAGCGTTTGCCGACGCTTCGGCAATTGGAGGATTTCGCCCGGGCGGTTCATGCACCGATGGGTTATTTGTTTTTGCCCGAGCCTCCGGTGGAATCCATTCCCATCCCGGATTTTCGCACTATGGCTGACAGTGGGGGTGGCCGTCCCAGTCCGAATCTGCTCGATACCATTTACGCCTGCGAAGAGCGGCAGGGCTGGTTCCGGGAATATGCCCGGGCCACCGGCCAGCCAGAGCGATCCTTCGTGGAAAGCCTGACCCTCGAAACGCCACCTGAAGATGCAGCCGCTACTATACGCGATGCTCTCGGTTTCGAATTGGAAGCACGGCGTGAATGCGCCAATTGGACAGAGGCCTTGCGCCTATTCATCCGGCATGCCGATGAAGCCGGCATCCTCGTGATGGTCAACGGGGTGGTGCTCAATAATAACCACCGGCCCCTAAACCCGGAGGAATTTCGGGGCTTCGCCCTCGCGGATTCGCTGGCTCCCCTGGTGTTTATCAATGGCGCCGATACCAAGGCCGCCCAGATGTTCACCCTGGCCCACGAGCTGGCGCATATCTGGCTGGGGGCGTCTGCTTTGTCCGACGTGAGCCCGGCCGGTACGGGGGATGGCCGCCGCGAGGAGGTTTGGTGCAACCAAGTGGCGGCGGAGCTCCTGGCACCCCTGGAGCAGGTTGGGGCAGAGCTGCGGCCGAACGAAGCGCTCGCTGATGCCCTCCCCCGGCTTGCCCGGGCTTTTAAGGTCAGCACGCTGGTGGTATTGCGGCGGTTATTGGACGTTGGCCATTTGAGTCGCCCGGCTTTTGAACAGGCCTGGGCGGAGGAGCTGGCACGGGTTCGGGAGCGGGCCCGCCAGGAAGGTAGCGGAGGCAACTTCTACCGCACCACCCTCGCCCGGGTAAGCCCGCGGTTTGCCCGGGCTCTGGTGGTGAGCACCCTAGAAGGCCAGACCCTTTACCGTGACGCTTTCCGCATGCTGGGCGTGGCCAAGACCGGCACCTTCAATGAGCTGGGGCGTCAAGCCGGGGTTATGTTGTGAGCCGCTATCTCCTGGACGCCAATGTCTTCATCCAGGCCAAAAACCTGCATTATGGGCTGGATTTTTGTCCTGCGTTCTGGGAATGGCTGGTGAGTCAGAATGCGGCGGGCAGGGTAGCGAGCATCGACAAAGTGGCAGACGAGCTGCTGGCGGGTGAAGACGAGCTTAGGGATTGGGCAGAGGCGCGAGACGAGGCATTTTTTCGGCCGCCGGATGATGCCGTTCTCCCTATCCTGGGGGAGGTTTCCGAGTGGGCTTATAGCCAAGGGTATGAGTCTGTCGCGGTATCCACCTTCTTCCAGGTGGCGGATTACTGGCTGGTGGCCTATGCGAAAGCCCACGACTACACACTGGTAACGCATGAGATTCCAGCGGATTCGGCGCGCAAGATCAAAATCCCCAATGCTTGTATTGGCCTCGGAGTTCATTTCACGAGCCCCTACGAAATGCTCCGCCGAGAACGGGCTCGTTTCGTTCTTGGGGCGGCGACAGCATGACTGATATCGATGAAGGGTCGATTGAGCAGACCGCTCTTGGATGGCTCCAGTCCCTGGGCTATGAATTAGCCTATGGTCCAGAGCTAGCTTATGACGGCCCCACTCCGGAGCGTGAACCGGAGGCTGCCTATGGCGACGTGGTGTTGTTCGGGCGCCTGCGGGCTGCCCTTGCCCGTCTCAACTCGGACCTGCCCGAAGAGGCACTGGACGAGGCGGCGCGCAAAGTGGTGCGCACGGAGACTCCGGTTCTCATCGAGAACAACCGTGCCTTCCACCGCATGCTCACCGACGGCGTGGACGTCTCTTGGATGGGGGAAGATCGCGAGCGTCACGCTAAGGTTTGGTTGGTGGATCCGGCTCGCCCGGAAGACAACGACTGGCTGGCGGTGAATCAATTCACCGTGGTGGCGGGCAAGCATATGCGCCGGCCGGATATCGTGGTGTTCGTTAACGGACTCCCGTTGGCGGTGGTTGAGCTTAAAAACGCGGCCGACGAAAAGGCCACCCTGCGCCAGGCCTACAATCAGCTCCAGACCTACAAGCAGCAGATTTCCGACCTCTTCGGCTACAACGAGCTGCTGGTGGTTTCCGATGGTATGGAGGCCCGAGCGGGGTCTCTGACCGCCGGCTGGGATCGGTTCCTGCCATGGCGCACGGTGGATGGCACCGATCTGTACCGGGAGCCGGGCAACGAGCAGCAGACGGATGGCGAGGTTCGGCCCGGTCTGGAGACCCTGTTCCAGGGGCTTTTCAACCGGGAACGGTTTCTGGACTATTGCCTGAGCTTTGTCACTTTCGAGGATGATGGTGGCAAGTCGGTGGATATCGCCAAGAAATCGGCTGCCTACCATCAGTATTTCGCTGTGAACAAGGCGGTGGAGCACACGCTATCCGCCTGCGGTATTGCTGCCCCGGCCAACCTGCGCTTTACCCGTTTCCGAGAGGCCGAAGAGGCGGACCCCTTCGTCGTTAAAGAGGGTGAGGGAGTCTACGACCGTGATCAGTACTTTGGCGATCGGCGCATTGGCGTGATTTGGCACACCCAAGGCTCGGGCAAGAGCCTGTCCATGGTCTTCTACGCCAGCAAGGTGATTCGCCACCCGTACATGGAAAATCCCACGGTGGTGGTCATTACCGACCGAAACGACCTGGACAACCAGCTGTTTAACACCTTCGCCGGCAATCGCGACCTGCTTCGCCAGACCCCTGTTCAGGCGGAAGATCGCCGCCATCTCCGCGAGCTACTCCAGGTGGCCTCCGGGGGGGTGGTTTTCACCACCATCCAGAAATTCTTCCCGGAGACCAAAAGAGAGGCCTACCCGGTTCTTTCCGAGCGCAGCAACATCGTGGTGATGGCGGACGAGGCCCACCGCAGCCAGTATGCCTTCATCGACGGCTTCGCCCGCCACATGCACGACGCCCTGCCCAACGCCTCCTTCATCGGTTTCACCGGTACTCCCATCGAGCGCGACGATAAAAGCACCCCCGCCGTCTTCGGCGATTACATCGACCGCTATGACATCCGCCGGGCCGTAGAAGACGGGGCCACGGTACCCATCTACTACGAGAGCCGCTTAGCCCGTATCGAGCTGGACGAGGCGGAAAAACCGGAGATCGACCCCGAGTTCGAGGAGATCACCGAGGCCGAAGAGGAAGGGGGCCGCAAGCAGCATCTGCGTAGCAAGTGGGCCTCCATCGAGGCCCTGGTGGGGGCGGACAAACGGATCCAGCTCGTGGCCGAGGATTTGGTAAGCCACTTTGAATCCCGCCAAGCAGTTATGCAGGGCAAGGGGATGGTGGTGGCCATGAGCCGCAGGATCTGCGTGGCCCTGTACGACGCCATCACCACCTTGCGGCCGGACTGGCATAGTGACGAGGACGACAAGGGCCGGATCAAGGTGGTCATGTCGGGAACGGCAACCGATGAGCCGGAATGGCAGCGGCATATCCGGACCAAGAAAGAGCGGGATGCGCTGGCGAAGCGCTTTAAGGACCCCAAGGACGAGCTGGAGCTGGTCATCGTACGTGATATGTGGCTGACCGGCTTCGATTGCCCGGCCTTGCATACCATGTACCTGGACAAGCCCATGAACGGGCATAACCTCATGCAGGCCATCGCCCGGGTGAACCGGGTGTTCCGCGACAAGCCAGGTGGGTTGGTGGTGGATTACCTGGGACTGGCTACGGCCCTCAAAGGCGCCTTGGCGGACTACACCGCCAGCGGCGGAACCGGCGAGGCCACCGTGGACCAGGATGAAGCGGTTGCCTTGATGCAGGAGAAGCTGGAGGTGGCCCGCGGCCTGCTGCACGGTTTCGACTATCAGCCGCTCATCCATGCCGCCCCCGATGAACGCATGATTGGTGTGGCCAATGCCATGGATTACATCCTGGGGCTGGAGGACGGAAAGAAACGCTTCCAGCAGGTAGTGGCTGAACTTTCGAAGGCATTCTCCTTATCCGTTCCTCACGAGGATGCCCTTGCTGTCCGGGATGAAGTGGGGCTGTTCCAGGAGATTCGTACAGGGCTGGTAAAGGCGACCGGTAGCGAGGGCGGTCAGGGGCAAACCTCGGGAGAGATGGAGTCGGCGGTGCGTCAACTGGTCTCCCGGGCGGTGTCCTCTGAGGAAGTGGTGGATGTATTCGCCGCCGCCGGAATGGACAAGCCCGATATCTCCATCCTCTCCGATGAGTTCCTGGAGGAGGTCCGCGAGGTTCCCCAGAAAAACCTGGCCCTGGAGACCCTGAAGAAGCTCCTCAACGACCAGATTCGGACTCGGGAGAAGAAAAACGTCGTCCAGGCCCGTTCTTTCGCCGAGATGCTGGAAGAGGCGGTGAACAAGTACCAGAACCGCGCTATCCAGGCGGCCGAGGTGATCGACGAGCTGATCCGCATGGCTCGAGAAATGCGAGAAGCGGACCGGCGCGGTGAAGAGCTGGGGTTGAGCGAGGAAGAGGAAGCATTTTATACCGCCCTGGAACAAAACGGCAGCGCGGTCGAGGTGCTGGGGGACGAAACGCTGAAGGACATTGCCCGGGAGCTGGTGAAGAAAGTTCGTAACAGCGTAACCGTGGACTGGACCGAGCGGGAAAATGCCCGCGCCCAGATCCGCGTCATGGTGAAGCGAATCCTGCGCAAATACGGTTACCCACCCGACCAACAGGCCCAAGCCACCGAGCTGGTGTTGGAGCAGGCTTCAGTGCTGTGCGAAGACTGGGCGACGGCATAACGATGCCCGCGTCATCGAGATGATCGACGCCGAGGACGTGAAGTCCGGGGCGGGGCAGTACTTCACGCCACGAGCGCTCATCGAGGCCATGGTGGAGTGCGTCCGGCCGCAGCCGGCCCGGACCATCGCCGACCCGGCCTGCGGCACCGGCGGCTTCTTCCTCAAGGCCTACGACTTCGTCACCCGCGAGTACGAGCTGGACAGCCCGGAGAAATACTTCCTCAAGCACAACACCTTCCACGGCAACGAGATCGTCGCCGAGGCCCGCCGCATGTGTTTGATGAACCTGTTCCTGCACAACATCGGCGACATCAACGATGAGCCCGACATCCTCTCCACCGACGCGCTCATCACGCCGGCGCCGCAGCGCTACGACTACGTGCTGACCAACCCGCCCTTCGGCAAGAAGTCCAGCATGACCTTCGT
>JABAHQ010000024.1_pt9 | contig 15716 bp, 16 predicted proteins | sample 7062091 | NCBI WGS metagenome assembly JABAHQ01 (sample SAMN14534359, study PRJNA622989) | marine sediment metagenome | biome: marine biome [ENVO:00000428]; feature: marine pelagic biome [ENVO:01000023]; material: deep marine sediment [ENVO:00002113] | place: India: Gulf of Kutch | collected...
TTTTATCAGAACTTGATCTGTCGACAGGCGGGGCATTCGAGGGATCATCAGGTACCGAGAAGTCAAAAAGCCCTTCGGGCAATATTCCCATGGGCCTATTCTGTGTATCTGTAATCTGTTCACTTCGGGTCAGTCGTTCATTAAGTTTATCAATTGTTTGCTGTTGTTGGTAGGTATAATAGGCTAAAACAGAAAGCAGCAATATAATTGCAGCTGCTGCTGAATACCGTTTCCAGTAACTCTGCTTGTTTTGAACCGCTTCCACGGCATCAAGCCTACGTTCAAGCTTAAGCCAGTCATCCTCCTCATATTCAATATCATACTCTTGAACCTTCTTTTTGAAGAATTCCTCAAGGGGATCGTTATGTTGTTCGTTAGCCATATACTCAGATAAAATTTTTCTCTACAATTGATTGCAGATTTTTCTTGGCCTTTGACAAATTTGACTTCGAAGTGCCAACTGCAATATCAAGCATATCTGCAATTTCCTTGTGTTTGAACCCTTCAATCACATAGAGATTGAAAACCGTTCTGTAAGCGGGTGTTAGTTGTTGAACCATTTCAATAATCTCATCATAAGACATGCCGCTTAAGACTTCCTGTTTCCGTGCAGGCTTTTGATTAATTGATTCCAAATCAGTCTTCTGTAGTTTGTTTTGATTCTTGTGGTATTGATTAATAGCGGTATTCACAATTATTTGTCGCAGCCAAGGCTTAAAGGGACGATCAGGGTCATATTTTTCTATATTTGTAAATACCTTCATAAAAGCATCATTCAATACTTCTGCTGCTTGTTCTCTGGAATCGGTATACCTCAGAGTGATGCTCATACCATAGGCATAAAACATTTTATACAACTCTTTTTGGCTTTTTCGCTGCCTCTTTTGGCAGCCTTGTATGATCTCTTTGATCAAAACAGAACCTATCCCGTTAATAGATTTTTTTGTTCCTTCTAATTAATAATACAAGACTTTAATGGAAAGGGTTGCCTCTAAATTGAAATAATCTGAGGAAATAAGGTGGGGATAAAAAAAGAAGCTCCCGACCGGTCAAAGTCGGGAGCTCGTTATTTAGGGCATTTGGAGCTAAGTAACTCCAAACTATTGCTCTTCCGTTAATTCCTTACGAAAAAGAAAGTGCATTGTTGCATAATACCTTAAATGAAATTTTTGACCTCGAATATTGTTATTCCTATTGGTGAGATTGTATATTGGGCACTCAAAAATTTTAACATAACTCTTTATATGAGAACCGGAAATCCTACACTGAGCGAAAAGACATTCCAAGATTTAGATAGAACTGCGACATCATCAGAAGGAGCAATGACGGTAAGTGGAACGGTTAACAAAACCGGCATGCTCTTTTTAATTCTCTTGCTGGGAGCCTCGATAAGCTGGTATCAACCATCACAAGTGCTTATTTGGGGTGGAGCTATTGGAGGTTTTATTGTTGCCTTGGTTACTATTTTTAAAAAAGAATGGTCACCTTTTACCGCACCTCTTTACGCTGGACTGGAAGGCCTATTTCTGGGCGGAATTTCAGTAATGTACGAGGCTGCATATTCCGGAATAGTCTATAATGCTATTTTGCTAACGCTTGGGGTATTTGCGGCCATGCTTTTTGCTTATCGTTCCGGGTTGATAGAAGTAACTCAAAAGTTCAGGACCGGTGTTGTTGCTGCAACAGGGGGGATTTTCTTGGTGTATATGGCGAGCTTTGTATTAAGCTTTTTTGGAATAAATATAAGTCTTATACACGGTTCAGGACTTATGGGCATAGGTTTTAGTCTAATTATTGTAGGGGTAGCTGCTCTGAACCTGGCATTGGACTTTGATATGATTGAAAAAGGAGCACAAGCCAAGGCTCCCAAATATTTTGAGTGGTATACCTCTTTTGGGCTGATGATTACTTTGATTTGGCTATACATCGAAATTTTGCGCCTGCTGGCTAAGTTGCAACGAAGATAATTTGAGAATTCCCGATCTATTTTGAATAAGAAGCACTTTATACTGTTTTCCAGCAATGAGTTTATTTTTGGGATGCTGATTGTGTTTGCGACGATATTCTTTGTTGCAGAATCACGCTGGGGCCGGCTTTATAATTCCAATGCGATTTCAGCAGATAAAACAGTTCAACTTTATCTGCATGAAACAACTGACTTGGATGAGTTAACCCGAATATTAGTGGACTCATCACTTGTTACAAGCGAAGAGGAATTAAAGTGGGCTGCCAATATTTTTGGNNTTATCAAAACTGGCGCGTGGTATGCAGGATCCTGTGTCGGTAACTATTTTACCGGGTAGATCTAAGACCGATATCGTAGCTAAAATTTCGAGTCAGCTCAAATTTGATTCACTTGCATTTGACCAGGTCGTCAAAGATTCAGTTTTTCTTGCAGAGCATAACTTGGATCAAAAGGATGTTATTGGCAGGTTATTCCCAAATACTTACTCTGTATACTGGACGACTTCTCCGCAATCATTTTTCGAGCGGATATTAAATGAGTTTGATAATGCAGTAGTCGAATCCTATAAAAAACAACTCAATAAGATAGATCAGTCGGTAGATGAAATTGTTACTTTGGCCTCTATTATTGAATGGGAGGCAAAAAATAATGAAGAAAAAAGAACGATAAGCGGACTTTATTGGAATCGCTTGAACAGGGGAATGCGCCTGCAGGCAGATCCCACCGTAAACTATGCAGTAGGCGAACGCAGACGGCTTTTGTATGAGGATTATCAGGTTGATCATCCCTACAATACCTATCTATATCCTGGACTGCCTCCGGGGCCTATAACTAATCCCGACTTAGCATCAATCAGAGCCGCACTCTATCCGGAAGATCACGATTATTTATACATGGTAGCAACCCCCGAGGGTGGGCACGCCTTTTCAAAAACTTTTGAAGAGCATAAGCGAAAAAGTGCCAAATGGCGCAAATGGCTACAAGAACAGTATCGTATAAAGAGAATGAAAGAACGGAATCAAAATAGCAATTAATCCTATTTTAGAACCGGGCGAATTCCATTCTCAGACATCTCAAATATTTTTACTTCTTGATTAATATGACTGCCCCTGAAATTGATGTTCCCAATAATACCCTTATACAGTGGTTGCTGTTTTAAAGCATCCTTCAGATAGGCGGGATTTTCTACACGGTCGAGAGTTGTCAATACATAAGAAGCAACATCATAGCCAATCATCGCAAAGCGGTTGGGCTCAGCATCAAAACGTTGATTAAACATCTTTCTAAACTGCTCGACTCGCTCACTTTTTTGATTGATGTAGTAACTTTCAGAGAAATAGATTGGTTGATTTTTAAGTTGAATCTCAGGGATGTCAAAATTACCCCATTTCTGGGAGCCCAATACGGGGATATTGCTTCCTTTTGCTTGCATATCTACCAGTAGCAATTCAGCAAGAGTAGAAGCTGCCTGACCAGTAAACGGTGCATAGATTCCATCCAGATAGTGATAATTGCCTAAGCTATCGATTTTTGAACTATCAGTCGTAAAGAATTTAGTGTACTCTGTAAGATCGTATCCCTTTGATTTGAGATCATCAACAAAGAAATATGCAACCTTGGCACCAAGCTTTTCGGCCCTGTCTCTGAATGCAAACGCGGAAGCCTCCCCCAGAGAATTTTTCTCAGTTAACACAGCAAGAGTATCCATCTGTAAACTTTGAACAGCATACTCCGCCATTTTTCGACCGTGAGAGGTGAAAGTTGGGTTCGCTTGGTAGACATAGGGATTGTCTGAGTTCAATGTATCAGAATTAGCCAGAGGGGCTATCAAAGGAATCTGGTATTGCTCTGCCAGCTCAGCCATCTTGCGAGCCGGTTCTGAAAACAGTGGTCCCAATATAGCATCCGCATGATAATTCCAAGCCAAATTCGTCATGGCCTGGCCGGCAGAATCCATATTTGCCGCCGTATTCTGATGTCTGATAAACGCTTTTTTATCAGTATGCTGCTGATTAAATTCCTCTGCCGCCAATACATATCCAAAATGCAGCCCCCGGGCCACTTCAAATTCAGAACCCGAATCGGAATGGGAGGGAAGAGCGGCTCCAAGATCATAAATGATGCCTTTTGGTGCGCTAACTTGATTACCGTATCTGCGCTCAGTAGCATAGCTTACGGAGTCAGCAAGGGTTTCGGATAGCTCGCGCATGGCTTGATTTGCGGTATCAATTTTTGATTGTACAAGTTGTGAATAAAGAATACGAGCATCCTCAAGGGGCACTGACCCTATAGCCGCTTTAATAAGATCGTATTTTATTTCCGGGGATTTTGCCTGTTGGAATGCGTTCTTCCGTTGATTTAGCGTTAAAAATCCCAAAATTTCATTATAGAGCTGCCGCCCCTCGGTTACCAGTTTTGTCTTTATGGAATGATTCTTGAGATCGTATAGTCTGTTTAGAGCATCGCCGTACAATCCAAGCTGAAAGTCAACTAAAGCAGTCGTATATACCGCCTCAAGATAGATTTCATCCTCGGCTTCACGGTCAACTTGGTTTAGATAGGTTTTCGCTGTCAGATATTTACCAAGGCTGTAGTAGGATTTTCCTGAAAATAATCTTCCCTGAGGGCTATCAATATTGTTAAATATTTTAAGTGCCTGCTCATAATCTCCCTGTTGATAATAATTGATTCCCTCATTCATTGATTGCCCATGAGCAATATTTGGCAGCCATAAAAGAGAAAAAGCAAATGTCAGACAAAGTATTGATAGAGGCTTTTGGATCAAAAAAGTCATAATTGTGAATAATAATTAGGAGCAGTATCAGTGTTACGTATACTAACTAAATTGGAGCGATTTTGTTCTCCGACCTATTCCCACTCAATAGTTGATGGAGGTTTTGAACTAACATCATAAACCACGCGGTTGATACCCCGTACCTCATTGATAATTCTATTTGATACATGAGCCAGGAAAGGGTGGGGCAGATGAGCCCAGTCGGCGGTCATACCATCCACACTGGTAACTGCACGTAAACCGATAGTAAATTCATACGTTCTCTCATCCCCCATAACACCAACGCTTTGAACCGGCAAGAGTACGGCAAGTGCTTGCCATACTTCATCATACAGATCATTTTTACGTAATTCGTTGATAAAGATGTCATCAGCCTCGCGCAATATTTCGAGCTTGGGACGATCGACATCAGATATAACTCGAATGGCCAATCCCGGGCCGGGGAAGGGGTGGCGCTTGATAAAGTGCTCGGGAATCCCCAGTTCGCGACCCACATTTCGAACCTCATCTTTGAAAAGTTCACGAACGGGCTCTATGAGGTCAAGATTCATTTCTTTTGGCAAACCACCAACATTATGGTGCGATTTGATGGTTGCCGAAGGTCCTTTGAAGGAAATACTTTCAATTACATCAGGATAGAGCGTGCCCTGAGCCAGATATTTGTAGGAATCGTCGTGGGCAATGGACTCATCAAATACCTCGATGAAGGTTTCTCCAATGATTTTACGCTTCATTTCGGGATCTACAACACCTTTAAGACGTTCCAGGAATTTATCACTGGCATCAATGCCTTTGACCGGAAGATGCAGTTGCTCTTCACATATATCCAGTACATCCTGAAATTCATTTTTACGAAGCACTCCGTTATCCACAAAGATACATTGAAGCTGATCACCAATAGCTTCGTGAACCAGGGTAGCTACGACTGTTGAGTCAACGCCGCCGCTCAAGCCGCAAATAACGCGATCATCGCCAACTTGTTCCCTAATTTCCTCAATGGTAGATTCAATAAAAGATTGAGCCGTCCAGCTTCCCTTTAAATTGCAAATGGAATAGACAAAATTCTTTAAAATCTGCTTACCATGTACGGTATGAATAACTTCGGGATGAAATTGAACACCATATATGGGAGCCTCAGCATGGCGTACCGCAGCTACATGAGCGTTGTCGGTATGGCCAATAATTTCATAATTCGAAGGCAGCTCTTTAATATGATCTCCGTGACTCATCCATACGACCGACTCTTCGGGAATCTCTGCAAGTAGATCCGTACCGTCATCTACAATAAGCTCTGATCGGCCAAACTCCCGGCGATCTGCCTTTTCAACGCTTCCCGGAATTTCATTATGAGCTAAAATTTGCAGTCCGTAACAAATTCCTAAAATAGGAACATCCCAATCAAAAATATCGTCATTAAGATCGGGAGCATTTTTGTCATTAACGCTACTGGGTCCACCGGAAAGAATAACCCCGCTTGGGAGGTTTCCAGAAAAGGTTGTCAGATCTTTATTAAAAGGATGAATTTCGCAGTAGACATTTAACTCCCGGACACGTCGAGCAATAAGTTGAGTGTATTGAGAGCCAAAATCGAGGATTAGTATCCAGCTTTGTGGGCGGTGTTGCATAACTCGGAAAAATAAAAAAGGCACCCGAGAGGGTGCCAATACAGATTAAGCTACGATTTCTTTGTATTCGTCAGGAGACATCAGGTCATCAAGCTGAGAATCATCTTCAATAGATATTTTAACCATCCAGCCATCACCATAGGGGTCATCGTTAACAAGTTCCGGCTCCATTTCGAGCTGTTCATTAATCTCTATAATTTCGCCGGCTACGGGAGCAAAAAGTTCTGATACGGTTTTAACAGCTTCAACGGTACCAAAAACCTCATCTTGTTCAAATTCAAAACCTTCCGGCTCAATTTCAACAAATACAATATCACCGAGTTCGCTCTGAGCAAAATCGGTAATTCCTATGGTAGCTGTACCATCACTATTGTCTCGTATCCATTCATGCTCTTTGGTATATTTTAAATCAGCAGGATAGCTCATATTAGGTCACTTAAATCAGTTGTCAGGATTAAATTTAAACTCTTCTAAATACTTGGTGTTAAAGGTTCCCTTCTTAAAGTTTTCATCTTCCATTAATTGGATATGGTAAGGAATGGTCGTCTTAACGCCTTCGATGATAAACTCTTCCAGGGATCGCTTCATTCGTTTTATAGCTTCCTCTCGGGTAGGTGCACTCACAATAAGTTTGCCAATCATAGAGTCGTAGTGGGGAGGAATACGATATCCGGCATAGGCATGGGTATCTACGCGAACACTGTGACCACCGGGTGTATGGAATACTTCAATCTTTCCGGCAGAGGGACGAAAGTTATGCTCAGGGTCCTCAGCATTAATTCGACACTCGATAGCATGACCACGCATTTTTAATTCCTTTTGCTTCATCTTTTGGCCTGCTGCAGCTTTAATCTGTTCAGCCACAAGGTCATAATTAGTTATCTCTTCTGTTACGGGGTGCTCAACTTGTATGCGGGTATTCATCTCCATAAAGTAGAAGTTATGGTCTTTATCAACCAAAAACTCTACTGTACCTGCTCCTTCGTAGTCAACGGCCTTGGCGGCATTAACCGCAGCATCTCCCATCTTTTTGCGTAGTTCGGGAGTCATGAGGGGAGAGGGAGCTTCCTCCAGAATCTTTTGGTGACGTCGCTGTAGCGAGCAATCTCGCTCTCCAAGATGAATTACATTCCCGTGTTGATCGGCTAAAATCTGTATCTCAACATGGTGAGGGTCTTCAACAAACTTCTCGATATAAACATCTGGGTCATCGAATGCTGTTTCAGCCTCATTCTTACACATGCTGTAGGCTTGCTTGAGGTTCTCTTCTTCATGAACTACGCGCATTCCACGTCCGCCACCGCCTGATGATGCCTTGATAATACAGGGATATCCGATTTCGGCGCATATCTCTTTTGCTTCATCGAGGCTTTCTACAACACCATCGCTACCGGGTACAGTGGGGACGCCACTGTCTTCCATCGTTTCTTTAGCCATAGATTTATTTCCCATGGCAGAAATACTTTCAGGAGCGGGACCAATAAACTTGATGTCGTGTTCGGCACAGATGCGCGAAAACTCAGCCTTTTCGGATAAAAATCCATAGCCAGGATGAATGGCATCGGCATTAGTGATTTCTGCTGCAGCTAAAAGATTGGGAATTTTAAGATAACTTTCTTTACTGGGGGGAGGTCCTATACAGACCGCTTCATCAGCAAATTTTACCGGAAGGCTGTCACGATCGGCCGTAGAGAAAACGGCAACTGTTGGAATTCCCATTTCTTTACATGTACGAATGATCCGTAGTGCAATTTCGCCTCTGTTGGCGACAAGAATTTTATTAAACATGAATTTTATTGTTTTATCCGATGATAAATAAAGGTTGATCGAACTCTACCGCTTCGGCGTCGTCAACAAGAATCTTCTTAACCTCTCCGGAATAATCGGATTCGATTTCATTCATGATTTTCATGGCTTCGACAATACACAAGGTTTCACCTTTCTCGACAGTATCGCCCACTTTTACAAAAGGATCATCGTCAGGAGAGGGGGCGCGATAGAAAGTACCCACAATGGGTGATTTAACCACATCACCGGATGGTTGTTCATCACCACCAGTATCTCCTCCTGATGATTCTTGTCCTCCAGAAGATTGCTGAGGCTGTTGTTGCGGAGCCTGCTGTGGTTGCTGGGGAGCTTGTGGTTGGGCAGGAACCTGATATTGTACCGGCATCTGTTGTGGTGCCGCTGATTGTTCTACATCAGGTTTCTTTTTAACCTTTATTTTAAAATCTCCTTCTTCAATAGACACTTCATTAACTTCACTTTTAGCAATGAGGTCCAGAAGATTTTCAATTTCTTTTAAATCCATGATATATAATTAGTTTGATGTTACGCGTTCAATATATTCTGAGGTTCGTGTATCTACTTTTATTTCTTCACCTTCATTTATAAAAAGTGGTACCTGTACTTTGGCACCTGATTCTAATGTTGCCGGTTTGCTGCCGCCTGTTGCCGTATCTCCCTTGAGTCCCGGACGAGTTTTGGCAATTTTGACAGTAATATGATCAGGCGGCTGTGCATATAATACTTCTTCGTTATCAACATCAATAACCAGGGTGCATTCTTGTCCTTCGGCAATAAATTCCGATTTTTTTACATTTTCTTCTGAAACAGGAAGCTGCCGATAGGTTTCTTGGTGCATAAAGTAGAACAAATTTCCATCCCTGTATAGGAACTGATAGGGCTGATGTTCCACACGGATTTCTTCGACATCTTCACCGGAACGAAACTTTTTTTCGATATTCTTTTCATTTACAACGCCCTTTAACTTCGTACGCAAAAAGGCACCACCCTTGCCGGGCTTTACATGTTGATAGTCGATAACTTCGTACAGCTCGTTATTGAGCTCAATTACCATTCCGGTTCTAAAATTCGATGTAGAAACTTTTGCCATAAATGCTATTTAGTGATCTTTAAATTCAGTGCCCAAAAATACCATGCGACATGAAAGATAACAAGCTTAAAATAGTTCTTGAATATAGGTTATGAATCCAATGGCTTCTAACAAATTGTACAGAATAGCAAGTGGGGCAATATATTTGATAAATATAGGCCAAACCGTCTTAAATAGGGACGTATGCAACCCCGAATAACCCTGTTCTAATTCATCAAAGGCATTCTCAACCTTCCAAACATATCCCAGGAAGTAGCAGATCAAGAATCCACCAAGGGGTAGACCTACAGTACTAAAAATAAAGTCTATCGTATTGATGAGGGAGATATCAAATGAAATTATAAGTGATACTATTAAAATGCCCCCGCCAATTAAAGTAGCTGCTTTTTTGCGCTGTACATTAAACTCGTCAATCACATAGGAGGTAGGTACCTCAAGCAATGAAATTGTTGAGGTAAGAGCAGCCATCGACAAAAGGAGGAAGAAACTGGTGCCGAAAATAATGCCGGCTGTCGTACTCAGACTATGGAAAAGGGCAGGGAGTACCTGAAAAATAAGATCCGTACTGGCTAATAATTCTCCGGAGTCATTAAAAATATTTACTCCAAATGACTCGGCCATGTACATAGCCGGCATAATAAGAAGCCCGGCTAAGAAGGCGATTCCGACATCTGCAAGTGTAACGTATGCTGCCGCCTCGGGGATATTTTCTTTTTTACTCAGGTACGACCCATAGGTGATTAATGCCCCCATTCCTAACGAAAGTGAAAAGAATGCTTGTCCCATTGCACTAAATATGAGAGGCGCAGAGATCATCGAAAAGTCGGGCTTGAGATATTCGGCAAATCCAACTCCTGCTCCAGGCTGGAAGGCAACGTAGCCAATCATAATGAGCAAAATACCTATCAAGACGGGCATTAAAAACTTGGTTGCCCTTTCAATACCATCGCTTACACCTCCAAGGATGATAGAGACGGTGGCTCCCATAAACAGTACAGAAAAAATAGCATTTTTTACGCCGTGAGACACGTCAGCAAAAAGTGCAGCCCACTCGGTAAATCCAGTAAAAAAGAGAATCTCTTCAAATACATAACTAAATGTCCATCCGGCAACTACGGTGTAAAAGGAAAGAATCATGACACCGCAAAGAACGCCCCAGAAACCAATGAGTGGATAAAATTTATTGGAACTTAATGCTTTAAACGCTCCGACGGGATTACGATTGGTCTTTCGACCGATACTTAATTCAGCTACCATAACCGGGAATCCAATTGCAAAACAACACAGCAGGTAGATGAGCAAAAAAGCTCCGCCACCGTTAGAGGCTACCTCTGTGGGAAAGCGCCAAATATTACCCAAGCCAACGGCCGATCCTGCTGCCGCAAGAATAAACCCCAGTTTTGAATTCCAGTTTCCCCGAGTTGTCGATGTTGTTTCAGCCAAAAGTCAGATCCCCGTTTCTTTAGTTTTGGTTTATAAGTATTGAAATAAAATGTCGCCGTAAAATGTAATGGAAGAAGCTTACTTACAAATCAAATTTTTGAAAAGATGTTAATCATGTATGTGAGCCTGAACTTTGTTTACAACCGTCACAATAAGTTTTCAGAAATAAGATAATTCAGATTTAAAATACAGTATAAATAGCCATTATTTGACAACACTTCCGGGCTTAGCATCAGTTTCGACAAATTTGAGAGAACCATCCTCTTCCTCAGCCATTAGGATCATGCCGTTGCTTTCGACTCCCATGAGTTTTTTTGGAGCGAGATTTGCCACCACACATACATTTTGCCCGACAATTTCATCGGGAGTAAAATCATTAGAAATGCCCGAAACAATGATACGTTCTTCAAAGCCCAGATCTACTTTTATTTTAAGCAGCTTATCAGCCTTTTCAATAGCCGAGGCCTCAATAATTTTTCCTGCTCTAAGATCCATCTTCATGAAGTCATCAAACTCCATATTCTTCTTAAGGGGTTCATAGTTTATTTTTGATTCTTCTTCATTTTCTGAAGCTCGTTCTTTCAATTTTTCAAGCTGTTTGTCAATCTCTTCATCTTCAATCTTTTCAAATAGAATGGCTCCTTTGTTGATCTCAGAGCCACTCGTCAAAATGGTGCCAGAAACTTTGTCCCAGCTTATATCGCCGGTAATATTTAGTTCGCTACGCAATTCACTCATTTTATTGGGAAGTATGGGATCAAATAGGATGCTCAGAGCGGCCGTTATCTGTAAACACACATGCAAGGTGTTTCCGCAGGTTTCCAAATCGTTTTTGCGGCTTTGCCATGGTTCCATATCGGTAAAATACTTATTGCCGATACGTGCTAAGTTCATTGTTTCAGCAATGGCTTCGCGCAGCTTAAACTGTTCATACGCCTCACTAATCTTTTTCTTTTGTTTATCAATTTTTGCTAATGTCTTTCGATCCTTTTCTGTGGGATTAGTCAACTCTGGAACACTACCGTCAAAATAGTTTTCAGTAAATGAAGTCGTGCGATAGACAAAATTTCCAAGTACGTCGGCAAGTTCGCTATTTACTTTGTTTTGAAAATCTTGCCAGGAAAAGTCAGAGTCTTTTGTTTCGGGTAGCGTAGTGCCCAATACATACCGCAGGAGATCAGCATCAAAATCCTTTAAGTATTCATCCAGCCAGACAGCCCATCCCCGAGAGGTTGACAGTTTCTTTCCTTCCAAGTTCAAGAATTCATTGGCAGGCACATTTTTAGGTAATACGTAGTTACCATGCGCCATAAGGGTGGCAGGGAACATGATGCAGTGGAAGACAATATTGTCTTTACCTATAAAATGGATGAGGTCAGTATCTTCGTCTTGCCAGTATGTTTTCCATTCGTCAGGATTCCCTTGCTCGGCAGCCCATTCTTTGGTTGCAGAAATGTACCCAATGGGAGCATCAAACCAGACGTAGAGGACTTTTCCTTTTGCATCTTCGAGTGGCACAGGAACGCCCCAAGTCAAATCACGGGTTACAGCTCGATCGGCAAGGCCGTCGTTGAGCCAGCTTTTAACCTGACCCATTACATTGGATTTCCAGTTTTCGCGTGTATCGAGCCATTTTTCAAGTCGCTCTTGGAAATCGCCCAGCGGTAAATACCAATGGGTCGTTTCTTTGGTTTCGGGAGTATCTCCGGTTATGGCGCTCTTTGGATTTTTGAGCTCGGTGGGAGACAGTGAGGTGCCACAACTTTCACATTGATCCCCATAGGCCTCTTCGTATCCGCAATTGGGACAGGTGCCTTTTACATAGCGATCGGGCAGAAACATGTTTGCCTTGGGGTCGTAGAGCTGCTCTTCGGTCTTTTGTACAAAAATGTCGTCCTCATATAGCTTGGTGAAAAATTGTTGTGATGTTTCGTGATGCACCTCTGAGCTCGTTCGACCGTAATAGTCAAAATGAATTCCAAAATCCTCAAATATCTGCTTATTACGTTCATGGAACTTGTCCACAACATCTTGAGGACTAATGCCTTCTTTTTCAGCTGCAATGGTAATCGGGACCCCATGCTCATCAGACCCACAAATATGGATAATATCCTCATCTGTTAATCGCTTATAGCGAACGTAAAGATCTGCAGGCAGGTAAGCACCTGCAAGGTGTCCTAAATGTATAGGACCATTAGCATAGGGCAGAGCAGAAGTAACAAGTGTTCTTTTGGACATGGAAAGTTATTTAATAGTTGATTTTCTAAGCTCGAAAATAATAGTATCGCCCTTAAAATTAAAAACGCTTTTGTAGTAGACTTTTATCTTCTATAAACGCTCTTATTTATTTAAATAGGAAGGATTAATAGGCAGCTTTAATCGTATATAAAATATACCATCGCAATAGAAAGAGGAAACAATATATGATTTGGTTCATCAGTATAATAGGAATTAGTTGAAACTAACCTATTTAGAGTTCTGGATACTTTTACTATCTGATTTTGATGATTCCTGCTCTGACAAATAGCTATCTATCTTTACGAACATTTTCTGAAGTGCTTCTTCTTTAAATTGCCCAGATGCAAAAAGCTCTTTTTCTCCGTTACTAAATGTAAGGTGTGTTTTAGCGGAAAGCTTATAAGTGTGCTCTCGAATCTTATAAAACCCTCTGTAATTACCGATTTTATAATATTCTTCTAAACTTTTATTGGCTTTGCTCATGCTTGTTTCACTAATAAAATGCCCTAATCTTTTTAAGATACTACAATGTGTTTATATTTAAATCAATAGCATCAAATAATTATTTAAATTATTTAACAATTAGTAGAAAACATCTAATCTGTATTTTAGACTCAATAAAGTGTTAAAATCTAGATTTGATTCCTCACTATAATAGTTGATGAGCTCTTGCTGTAGTTTCTTGGCTCAAGAAAGGAGATAATAATATTTTATCGCAGGAATCGATGAGGAGCCTTCTACCAGAATTTTACTAAAAAAGCATATAAGGCTACCCCAACAGTAACAGATACATTCAAGGAGTGCTTGTGTCCGTATTGAGGAATCTCAACAAAATCATCTATATAAGGAATGATATCTTCATCAATTCCGGTGACTTCGTTTCCAAAAACAAGGCAGATATCCTGTTCATTTGGTATAGTATAATCTGGCAATAAAATACTGCCAGTCATTTGCTCGAGTGCGACCAATCGATAGCCTGTTTCTTTTAGTGCTTCAATTGTTGTATCAGGATCTTCGATATGCTGCCATTCTACATGTTTTTGAGCCCCAATTGCAGTTTTGGCGATTTCAGGGCGCGGAGGGGTAGGGGTATATCCTGATATGAGGATCTCATTAATACCAAAGGCATCCGCACTGCGAAAAGCAGCTCCTACGTTATGCATGCTTCTAACGTTATGAAGTAAAATCTTTAGCTTGTTAAGACGTCCCGGATTTGTTCGTTCCAGGTTTTGCTCGAGAATTTCTTTAGTGCTTAACTTTTTCAAAACGGAGAATTTCTAAAGTTTAAAACTGCACAAAAGGTACAAAATTTAGATTTGGAAACAGAGTGCAAATCATGGTATTTTAAGGGGCTTTATAGAGAATGGTGTCAGCTTAATTGGCTGGCATTTATTATTTGAAAGCTTGCACAAACAAGGATTTAAACCAAATAAAAGTACCGTGGATAAGAATTACCTATCACGAGAAGGTTACGAGAAGCTTGAGGAGGAATTAAAAGATCTAAAAACCCGAGGAAGGAAAGAAATTGCCGAGGAAATTGCCGAGGCACGGGCGAAGGGAGATTTGAGTGAAAATGCAGAATATGACGCTGCCAAAGAAGCACAGGGAATGCTTGAAAAGAGAATTGCCGAGCTCGAAAATGCCCTTGCAAATGCCAGAATATTAGATGAAGAAGATATCAAAACAGACAAAGCCTATTTGCTTTCAACAGTGACTATTCACAATCATAATGTGGATAAAGAGGTTAAGTACACCCTGGTTTCTAAGGATGAGGCTAACTTTAAGAAGAATAAGATTTCAGTAGAATCTCCTATTGGAAAAGCTATTCTCGGTCGAGAAATCGGAGAAACGTTTGAGGTAGACGTGCCCGCCGGAAAACTAAAATTGGAAGTCAAAAATATTGAGCGATAAGTAAATGAACATAGCAGTAATAGGGACGGGATATGTGGGACTGGTCAGCGGGACCTGTTTCGCCGATTCCGGCAACAACGTGACGTGCGTAGACATTAATGAAGAGAAAGTAGGGCAGCTCAAAGAGGGCCAGATCCCAATCTACGAGCCGGGCCTCGAGACCATCTTCGCCCGCAGCCAGCGGGAGGGTCGCCTGCAGTTTACCACGGATATCGGGGAGGCGGTGCCCGACGCCGATATCGTTTTTCTATGCCTGCCGACCCCGCCCGGCGGCGACGGACAAGCCGACTTGAGTGCGGTCATGAAGGTGGCTTCTGATCTTGGCCCACTTATCAACGATTATACCGTCATCGTCAACAAATCGACCGTCCCCGTCGGCACCGGCGACCGCGTGGAAGAGGCGATCAGCGAAAATGTGGACCCCGACCTGTTTGATGTGGTGTCCAACCCCGAGTTTCTCCGGGAAGGGGCCGCCGTCGAAGATTTTAAGTACCCCGAACGCGTGGTGATTGGGACGGGCAGCGAGCAGGCCGCCGAGATCATGACGACCCTCTACGAGCCGTTTGTCCGCTCTGGGAATCCCATTATCGTGATGGACCGCCGCAGCGCCGAGCTCACCAAGTATGCGGCCAACGCGATGCTGGCCACCAAGATCACCTTTATGAACGAAATTGCCAATATCTGCGAGAAGGTCGGCGCCAACGTTGACAATATTCGCCGCGGCATCGGCACCGACTCGCGCATCGGCAAGCGCTTTCTGTTTGCCGGCATCGGCTATGGGGGCAGCTGCTTCCCCAAAGACGTGCAGGCCATCCACCACACGGCCGGGGAGCACGGCTACGA
>JABAHQ010053047.1_pt1 | contig 15711 bp, 18 predicted proteins | sample 7062091 | NCBI WGS metagenome assembly JABAHQ01 (sample SAMN14534359, study PRJNA622989) | marine sediment metagenome | biome: marine biome [ENVO:00000428]; feature: marine pelagic biome [ENVO:01000023]; material: deep marine sediment [ENVO:00002113] | place: India: Gulf of Kutch | collected...
CGACGGCATGCTCAGGCAATCCGGCACCTTCCGCACAGGCGAGGAGGTCGTAGAGAGGGTGATGGACAACATAGACCTGGAACGCGAGCGCGGGATAACGATAATGGCAAAGAACGCCGCGGTGGTATACAAGGGAGTGAAGATAAACATAGTGGATACGCCAGGGCACGCCGACTTCGGCGGAGAGGTAGAGAGGACGCTAAAGATGGTCGACGGTGTGCTCCTTTTAGTGGACTCATCCGAGGGCCCTCTGCCTCAGACTAGGTTCGTCTTAAAGAAGGCCCTCGAGCTCGGTCTGCCGCCGATACTCGTCATAAACAAGATAGACCGTGCGGATGCACGCATAAAGGAAGTCCTCGACGAGGTCTACGATATGTTCATAGACCTTGACGCGACCGAGGCGCAGCTTGATTTTCCCGTACTCTATGCGATAGCCAAAGAGGGCATAGCAAAGCGCAAGGCAGACGACGACTCAACCGACTTACGCCCCCTCTTTGAGCTCCTCGTGGACTACCTTCCGCCACCGTCCGGCTCAAGCTCCGAACCGCTCAGGCTTCTCGTTACCAACATAGATTACAGCGATTACGTCGGGCGGTTGGCCATTGGAAGAGTCTTTTCCGGATGCATTCGCCCCGGTGAGGACCTCTCTCTAATCGGGGCCGATAACGAACCAATAAGAGCCCGCGTATCATCTCTCTATACCTTCGAGGGACTAAAGAGGGTTGAGGCAAGTGAGGCGTCAACCGGCGAGATAGTGGCGCTTGCCGGGATAGATAGCATTGGCATAGGCGATACCGTCGCCGATGCGCTTAACCCAAAGGCCCTTGAGAGGATAACGGTCGACGAGCCGACCATCTCGATGCTTTTTTCTATCAATACCTCGCCGTTTACCGGGCGCGAGGGCAAGTTCGTCACCTCGAGGCAGTTAAGGGAGAGGCTCGAAAAGGAGCTTCTCTATAATGTCGCGATAGACGTGGACTTCGAGGAGGCGGACTCGTTCAAGGTAAAGGGCAGAGGCGAGCTGCAACTTGCGATACTGATAGAGATGATGCGCAGAGAGGGCTTCGAGCTCTCGGTATCCATGCCCGAGACCATAACCAGGACGATAGACGGGGTCTTGCATGAGCCGATGGAGCTCCTTGCCGTGGACGTGCCCGAGCAGTACGTAGGGGCCGTGACCGAGCAATTAGGCAGAAGAAAGGGGAGGATGACGAAGATGCAAAACGACGGCCACGGGAGAGCAAGGGTCGAGTTTCGCATACCCTCGCGCGGACTGATAGGCTTCCGCTCGAGCTTTCTGACCGAGACAAAGGGTACGGGGCTCATGAACCACCTCTTCGACGGCTACGAGCCCTGGCAAGGCGAGATGACAAAGAGAGATACCGGCGCCCTTGTCGCAGACAGGGGCGGCAAGGCCACGCCTTATGCCATATACAACATCCAGCCGAGGGGCACTCTCTTTATAGGCGAGAACACCCCGGTATACGAGGGCATGGTCGTTGGAGAAAATTCGAGAAGCAACGACCTCGACGTGAATATAACCAAGGCAAAAAAGCTCACCAACATGCGCTCCTCGGGCGCAGACGAGGCGCTGCAGATAGTGCCCCCGAGGCTGCTGAGCCTTGAGCAGGCGCTCGAGTTCATCAAGGAAGACGAGCTTGTCGAGGTCACGCCGCTTTCTATACGGCTAAGAAAGAAGGTCCTCGAAGTTGCGAAGAGGCCGAAGAAGAAACGACAATGAGGGTAATGAGTCACCTTGGCACCGGTGATATAAATATGCTTACGTGGGATGGTCTTGGGTAAAATAACCGGCAAATGATTTGCCAGGTGCCGTGCGGCTTAAGATTGGCTGCGGCTACTGTTGACGGAAAGGGCTTTTAGCCCTTTTCTTTCAATCAATACCTTGAGACGTTTACCTCTTCCATCTTGCCGGTGACCATGAAGACAACCCTCTCGGCTATATTGGTCACGCGGTCGGCTATCCTCTCCAGGTTGTGTGCTACCCAGATAAGGTACGTCGCGCCCTGTATTATCCTCGGGTTCTCTATCATCATAAGAAGCAGCTCTCTGTAAATCTGCTCGTAGAGGGCGTCTACCTCGTCGTCTTCGTCGCATATCTTCCTTGCCGTCTCCACGTCTCCCTCGCCGAAGGCCTTCATGCATCTCTCCAGCATCGAGACACCCTTCTCGGCCATCCTTGGTACGTCTATGAGCGGCTTTACAAGCTCGTCTTCGCCGATAAGGGTGCTTATCTTTGCTATTCCCTCGGCATAGTCGCCTATTCTCTNNTAAGCACGCGCAGGTCCACGGCCATGGGCTGCTGGGTGGCGATAAGGAGTATGCAGCGCTCCTCTATCTCAAACCTCTTTTTGTTTATATGGACGTCATCGGCGATTATCTTCCTGGACTTCTCCAGGTCCCTTGCCTTGAGCGCCTCGACCGAGTCGATTACCGCACTTGCTGCTGCCCCGGCCATCTCGAGTACGTCTTGTTGAACCTCCTCGAGTGCATGGTGGTAGGCCTCTCTAACCATAAAACGCCTCCTTTTGTCTTTATCCGAATCTTCCCGTTATGTAGTCTTCCGTCAGCTTTTTCGACGGCGTGGTAAAGAGCTTCTGGGTGTCGTCGAACTCCACGAGCTCTCCGAGCATGAAAAAACCGGTGAGGTCCGAGACGCGCGCCGCCTGTTGCATGTTGTGTGTGACTATCACTACCGTGTAGTCGTCCTTTAACTCGGTTATCAGATCTTCGATTTTGCCGGTTGCTATCGGGTCGAGCGCCGAGCACGGCTCGTCGAAGAGTATCGCATCAGGATTTACCGCTATGGCGCGCGCTATGCAGAGTCTTTGCTGCTGACCTCCGGATAGTGAGAGCGCGGAGTCGCCAAGCCTATCCTTTACTTCGTCGAAGAGGGCGGCCTTATTTAAGCTTTCTTCCACGACGTCGTCGATGACTTTCTTGTTTCTTTCCCCGAATATCCTGAGTCCGTAGGCGATGTTCTCGTATATGGACTTTGGAAACGGATTCGGTTTCTGGAATACCATACCGATGGTTCGCCTTATCTCTATCGGGTCTGCCTCACGCGAGTATATTTCCATGCCATTGTATCTGACACTTCCTTCGTGCTTAAAGCTCGCTATAAGGTCGTTCATTCTGTTTAGGCACCTTAAAAAGGTGCTCTTGCCGCACCCCGACGGGCCGATGAGTGCCGTAACGCACTTGGATTTTATGTACATATCAATGTTATCAAGGACCTTTTTTTCGCCGTACCAGGCGTTTAGCCCCTCTATCTCGAACACACTATCATCTACCACCGTATCCTCCTCTGGTATCTATGTCGAAGCACTATTGCNNTGGCCCTTGATAGGGCGAGGATGGTGCCGGTAAGCACGCCCGGGAGCGCTGCCGGGAGCACCTGGCGCCACACGGTTTGAAGCATTGTGGCCCCGAGCGCAAGCGAGGCTTCGCGTATGGTAAAGGGTATGGCCCTTAGCGCTTCACGCGTGGCCGTTATGATTATCGGGAGTATCAGGAGCGTAAGTGTCAGTGCACCCGATAAGAGGCTTCTCTCAAGCCCGAGTGCGCGGACGAATATGCCGAGCCCAAGCAGTCCGTAGACAATCGACGGCACGCCGGCGAGGTTGGCTATGTTTATCTCAATAAGCTTTGTAAACCAGTTTTTTCTCGAGAACTCCTCAAGATATATTGCCGCCGCAACGCCGAGCGGGAAGCTTATGGCTGCGGTAAGCCCCATTATCCATATCGTGCCGACGATCGCCGATATTATCCCGGCCCTCTCTGGCCTTCTCGACGGAAAGCTTGAGAGAAACGAAAAGTCGATTCTTCCAAGCCCGTCGCCGAGTATGTCTATAAGGNNGAGGGTGGCGAGAAATACGAGTCCTGTCATCGTGGCGGCAAGCGCTACCCACTTAAAGATGTTGTTTGCGCGTCTGTTTCTCTTTATACGGGCCTTCATCAGGTATACTCCTCCCTGAAACGTTCTCTTAACCAGTGGCTTACCAGGTTTAGCGCGAAGGTGAAGACAAAGAGCGTCATCCCGGCGGCGAATATCGTCTTGTACTCGAGGCTCCCGGCCGGCGTGTCGCCCAGGCTCACCTGGACTATGTAGGCGGTGATCGTCNNTGCCGTTATCGTCTGAATGGAGTCAAGCGGGTTAAGCGTAAGCCTTGGCATCTGTCCGGAGGCTATCGTTACGATCATGGTCTCGCCTATTGCCCTCGATACCGCGAGTACGAACGAGCTCATTATACCGGATATCGCGCCCGGTATCACCACCCTTACCGCGGCCTGGAGTTTTGTCGACCCGAGCGCGTAGGCACCCTCTCTAAGCGTCATGGGCACCGAGTTCATGGCGTCCTCGCTAAGAGAGCTTACCATGGGCAGAATCATTATGCCCATAACTATCCCAGGGCTGAGGGCGTTGAAGCCCGAAAGCGACGGGATAAATTTTTGGATAAGCGGGGTGACAAAAAGAAGGGCGAAGTAGCCGTAGACGACTGTAGGCACGCCGGCAAGGACCTCCAAAATGGGCTTTACCACGCCCCTTAGTCTTGGCGAAGCATACTCGCTCAGATAGATGGCGCTTGTTAGTCCAAGAGGGATTGCCACGCACATGGCAATGAAGGTTACAAGGAGCGTGCCGCATACAAGCGGGAGTATGCCGAAGTGTTTATCTGCAAATAGCGGGGTCCACTCTGTCTCGGTCAGAAAATCTAAGACCGAGACCTCGGCAAAGAAGCCGATTGTCTCAAAGAGAAGCACGCCGATAATGCCGGCCGTGGTGAGGACGGATAAGGACGCGCAAAGAAAGAGCAGGCCCTTAACCCCCCTCTCGACCGCTCTTTGTCTCGTCCGTCTATCCAAGTTCAGTCCTTCTTAACGAGGTCCTCTATGCTGACGTTAAGCTCCGAACCCTCTGATCCGAAAACCGACCCTGTTCGCCTTGCAAAGAACTTATCNNTTCGTATATCCCGGAAGGCAACGGCACGTAGCCGACCTCCTCTGTGAGCCAGTCGGCGTTTTCCATGTAGAATTTCACGAACGCGCTTACCTCGGCCTTTTCGGCAGAGGGTTTGCTTACGTATAGAAATAAGGGCCTCGATAGCGGCTGATAGGTGCCGTCTGCGACTGTTTCAATAGAGGGCAGTATCGCGCCCTTGCCGTTTTCGTCACGTTTGTCGTCAATAGCTATGAGCTTCAACTTGTTTTTGTTGTATTCATAGTAGGCAAGACCGAAGTATCCGAGCGCGCCCCTGCTTGTGGATATGCCCTGGACGAGGACGTTATCGTCCTCGCTTGCCGTAAAGTCGCTGCGGCTTGCCCCTTCTTTACCGTTTATCGCCTTGGTGAAGTAGTCGAATGTCCCGGAGTCGGTGCCCGGGCCAAAGAGCGCAAGCTCGGTATCCGGCCAGCCCTTCCTTACCTGGCTCCAACTCTTTATCTTACCCTTGGCAGCAGGCTCCCAGATAATCTTTAACTCGTCGATCGTCAGGTAATCGACCCAGTCGTTTGCGTTGTTGACCATTACCGCGAGACCGTCGAATGCGACCGGTAGCTCTATGAACTCAATGCCGTTTGATTCGCATAACTTTTTTTCGCTGGCCTTTATCGGCCTCGAGGCGTTGGTTAAGTCCGTCTCGCCCCTGCAGAACTTCTTAAATCCCCCGCCTGTGCCCGATACTCCGACAGTGACCATGACTCTGCCCCTGTTCTCGATTTGGAACTCCTCGGCGACTGCCTCGGTTATCGGGAATACGGTCGACGAGCCATCGACCTTTACAAGCTTTCTTGCCGCGTAAGCGGTATCTAGGCCCGCAGCCGCAACCATGGTAATGACAAGCGCACAGGCCCAAAACAACACTACTCTTTTTAACATACTGCCTCCTTCTTTATCAACTATGAAGATATAAACATTCGAATGTTACAGCCTTGTTACATTTGTGTTGAATTACCATTAAGCCTTCCGGCGCTGACCGTAAACAAATCAGGTGTTTGGTAGGCCGGAAGGTACGCGGAGCTTGACTGGTATGGATGGTCTGTAATACCATCAACGGCAACGTATCTGCCCGCATCATTAAAGTCGATTGGCACAAATCCATGAAGATACTCATAATCGAGCCATACATGACCGGGTCCCACGCCTCATGGGCTAAGGGATACAAAAGGGCGAGCAGCCATGNNTCCTCTCGCTGCCAGGCAGGTACTGGAAGTGGCGCATGCACGGCGGTGCGGTCACCCTTGCAAAGAAGTACTTGGAAGCCCCTTACAGCCCGGATTTGATAATCGCCACCGATATGCTCGACCTCACAACTTTTCTCGCACTTACGCGCACCAAGGTTGATGTTCCAACGGCACTCTACTTTCACGAAAACCAGCTTACCTACCCCTGGTCGCCGACTGACAGGGACGTAAAAAACGGGCGCAACATTCACTATGGCTTTATTAACTACAGCTCGGCCCTTGCCGCAGATAGGGTATTGTTTAATTCATTGTATCACAAAGATTCGTTCCTTACGGCCCTTGAGCCGTTTTTAAAAAGCTTTCCAGAGTATAACGAGCTTGGCTCGATAGAGGAGGTAGCCGACAAGAGCAGCGTGCTTAGCCTTGGGATGGAGCTTACCGGATTGGCTGAGGCGGCCGGGAGGACAAAACCGAGAGAGAGCCGCAACGGGGTGCCTCGCATACTCTGGAATCACCGGTGGGAGTATGACAAAAACCCAGAGGAGTTCTTCAAGGCACTTTTTTCGCTCGCAGACGAGGGTCTCGAATTTGAACTCCATGTGCTCGGCGAGAACTTTTCAAACAGCCCCAAGGTCTTTGAGGACGCCAGACGAAGGCTCGGTGAGAGGGTAGTACACTTCGGCTACGTATCCGAGTATGCCGAGTACGCAAGGCTACTGGCGCGCTCCGACATACTCCCGGTTACATCCATCCATGACTTCTTCGGCTGTTCGGTCGTTGAGGCCATCTACATGGGGTGCTACCCGATACTGCCGAGAAGGCTCGCCTACCAGGAACATTTGCCAAAGCCTCTGCACAAAGAGCACTTCTACGACGACTTCGAGGGGCTCGTATACAGGCTCCGGCAGGCCATTGCTTCCATTGAGCGCACGAGGGAGACAGACCTCTCCGAGCATGTCTCAAGGTACGATTGGAGCGTTACGGCCCCGCACTACGACGAAAAGTTCGAGCTTTTTTCTGGCGCCAAGGCCTGAAGGCCCTTAAGGCAATGACCGCCCTCTTTAATTGATTTACAAGGGCCCTAAGCGTAGAAAAGCCCAAATCCCTGCCTTGACAACTCTTGCTATTGGTTTAGACTCTCAAAAGAGATTTTAAAGGTGCTGTTGCGGGCGCCATCAAGAGCTAAGCCGACACGGCCAAGCCCCATGGCCCATAAGGAGGGGGTTATGAACNNATGAACAGGTTTGTAGTGGTTGCTTTACTTGCCGCGCTTGTAGCGGCAACGCTTTCCTGCTCTGCGCTCGATACGAGAAAGAAGAAGGGCACAGCGGGCGGGGCGGCCGTCGGGGCTGTCCTGGGTGCCGCGCTCGGACAGGCCATAAGCGGGGATACAAAGGGTACTCTCTGGGGTGCTGCCATAGGCTCAGTCATAGGTGGAGTGGCGGGCCACGAGATAGCCCACTACATGGACGAGCAGGAAAGGCAACTCCAGGCCGCTGCTGCGCAGTCGTCGGCCATGAGTGTTGCAAGGGTCCAAAGCGTGCTTGTAACTACCTTTAAGTCGGATGTGATGTTCGATTTTGATTCGGCTGTTATAAAGCCCGGCGCCTACGTCGAGCTCGACAGGGTCGCTAATGTGCTTAAAAGCTACCCGCAGACAGCAATACGCGTAGAAGGCCACACCGATGCCGCAGGAACTGATGAGTACAACCAGCTTCTCTCCGAGAGGCGCGCAAATGCCGTAAAAAACGCCCTTATCCAGCGTAACGTCAACCCCTCGAGGATAGTCGCCCTTGGCTTTGGCGAGTCTCTTCCTATCAGCACGGACGACGCGCAAAATCGCAGGGTCAATATCGTAATAATCCCGATTGAAGCTGTCGGTTAGAAAGTTTTTTCGGTAGTAAGTGGGGTAAGCATTAAAACCGGTAAGAAGCGGAAGCGGCCGTTTACTTAATTAGCCGACGATCTCACCGTCTTTGATTATGACTTTTTCAGTATTGTCCTTTTTAACGACAAGCGTTGGTTTGAAGAATATGAAGTCCTGGTGGTAGGCGACACTCACTTTTCCTCCGAAGGTGGAGTTGTCGCCGAGGGCTATGTGGATGGTGCCGAGTATCTTCTCGCTCTCTAGGATATTGTCGGGTCTCTTTGCCTTGTCGTTTGTTCCTATCCCAAGCTCGGCTATGTTGCCGCATAGGGGGTTTTCCTTTAGCGTTTTTTGCAGCTCTTCGGCGTACTCGTCGTCTCCGGTTGCGCTTATCGCGCGCCCCTCTTTGACATCGATAGTAATCGGGGTCTTGAGTTTTCTCGTAGGCGCCCACTCGAGTACGAGCCTGCCTTCTGCGGTGTCCTCAAGCGGCGCTACATAGCTCTCGCCGGCCGGAAGGTTGCTGTATGAGCCTGGCGCTGTTATTATTCCTGTATCTGGCTTAAAGCGCCTACCCTTGAGAGAGAGGCGGATATCTGTGCCGAGCGGGGTAGTAACGTGCGCCTCAATCGAGCCGTTAAGGGTTTCGGTGAGCCCGAGCGTCCTCTCTTCGACCGCCTTCCAGTCAGCCGTCATTACCCCATCGAGCATGGACTCGTCAAAGCGCGGACAGCTTGCGTATCTTACGCCCATGACCCTTGTAAGGAAGTCTCTGAACTTCGTATGCGTCGTCGAGTAGTTCGAGAGCGCTATTACGCAGTCTATGCTCCTTGGCATGCCGTCGTCGAGGCACTCGCGCATCATCTCTTCAGCTGCCTTTAGCATCTTATCGCTTGCCTTCTTGGCTATTATGGTGTCGAGTATGTCGATCTCGATTAGCCTGTAGGCAACAAGCCCTCCGAAGGCCGCCTTCCATGCCTCTATTGGCGGCTCGGCGCCGTGGCTGCCTACGGCGGGAAACTCGAGGTAGGTCGTCCTTGCAAGGTTCATCCCGACCTCGGCGACCTTCTTGGCAACCCTGCGTGCGCCCTCGCGCCGATTACTTTCATCTTGGTCAAGCACCTCGTCTTCACCTATTGTATCGGTAAAGATAAGGACCTTCTCGTTTTTCTTCGCACCGAGGTTTACGGTAAATATCTTCTCTATCACGCTATCGGTTTTCATTGCTCGCTTCCTTTAGGGCCGCTTCGATGTTGCGCTTGCGGCAAGTTGGTTCTTGTTCGAGAGCCTGCCTTGATTGCTTTATCAAGGGCAGGCAAAGGCGCGTTTTGGCGACAACCGCACTATCGAATAATACTCGGATAAACCCGCCTTTGTCAACAACGCATCCGCATGGCGGGCTTTGGCCTGGCTTGCCTGGGCCTTGGAAATTTTTCTTTGACATTCTAATCTCGTTTGCTAAGATTGTCTTTGTCCGCACGCGGCGGACGATGTTTTTACTCTTTGTTTCTGAGTCGACAATTTGCTTAAGAGAACCCCTTTATATAACGTTCATCTGGAATCAGGCGCCAAACTGACCGGCTTTGCAGGCTACGAGATGCCGGTCAGCTACAGGGGTGTGATAGCCGAACACAAGGCCGTGCGCAGCCGGTGCGGGCTCTTCGACGTAAGCCACATGGGCGAGGTGGAGGTCTTTGGCACCGAGGCCTTGGACGCCGTTGGTTACGTAACGGTCAATGACGCCACAAGGCTCGTCGACGGCAAGTCTCAGTATACCCTTATATGCAACGAGAGGGGAGGGGTAATAGACGACACGCTTCTCTATCGGTTTTCTGCCGATAGGTTTCTCTTTTGCGTAAACGCCTCGAACAAGGACAGTGTCCTTGATTGGCTAAAAGGCAAGCTTGCTTCGTACACAAGCAGGGGTGGTGTCGAGCTAAGGGATTTAAGCGATGAAACCGCTCTTCTCGCACTCCAGGGCCCAAGAGCAGTAGAGGTCTTGGGCCGTGTAACGAGCGCAGGGCTTGCGGCAGTAAGGCCTTTTAGCTTCATAGAGGCTGATTGTGCCGGGGTCGAGGCAATTTTCTCAAGGACCGGCTACACGGGCGAAGACGGCTTCGAGATATACGTAAAGGCCACGGATGCCGAAGGGCTCTGGCGAGAGATAGCCGAAGCGGGAAGCGAAAGCGGCCTTGAGCCTTGCGGGCTTGGGGCCAGAGACACGTTAAGGCTCGAGGCATCTCTGCCCCTCTACGGCCATGAGCTTGGCGAGGAGATAACCCCGATAGAGGCGGGCCTTAAGAAGTTCGTATCCTTCGATAAAGGGGAGTTTATCGGCAAAGAGGCCCTCAGAGAAGCAAACGAAAAGGGCACTAAAAGGATCCTCCTCGGCCTTGAGATGAAAGAGGCCGGGATACCGCGCACAGGCTACAAGGTATACTCGAAAGAAGGTCAAGAGCTCGGCGTTATAACAAGCGGCACGTACTCGCCGTCGCTTAAAAAGGCCATAGCCCTTGCCTACGTAGAGAGCAAGACGGCAGGCGAGGCAGACGAATTTTTTGTCGAGATAAGGGGTACTCGACGCAAGGCGCTCAAGGCAAGGCTGCCATTTTACTCGAGAAGACGTCTTGATAAGAACGCTAGCGACTGTAAAACCGCGGCTGTATAATCGAATCACCCTCAGGAGGGGTTATTTCGCTGCGAGTGTTGTCTTGCAGCGGTTATATTGTCAAGAGTGCCCACTGGGTGCTTGAAGTACACTGCAGAGTAGTTTATTACACCAAAGCGTTGCACAAATAAAGCAACTGAAAGGAGAGAACGGTATGGAGTTTCCCGGCGACCTGAAGTACACAAAGGAGCACGAATGGGTCAGGGAAGAGGGTGATACGGTTGTCATCGGGATTACCGATTACGCCCAGGACTCGCTCGGAGNNGAGCACGGTGACCAAGGACGAGCCTTTTGGTGTCGTTGAGTCGGTAAAGGCGGTCTCGGACTTATATGCGCCGTTAAGCGGCAAGGTGGTGGAGGTAAACGACGCAATCGTCGACAGCCCTGAAGCCATAAACGAAGAGCCCTATGGCGACGCATGGATGATCAAGGTAGAGCTTACCAGTAAGGACGAGCTCGGAGACCTTTTGAGTGCCGAAGATTACGAGGCCTTTATAGAAGAGGAAAAGTAGCGCTTTGCTCTCGAGGGGGGAAGTATTAATTACCTCCACTACCGGCGTTTATAAACGAAGGGCCGAGTATCGGGAGATAAAAGTAAGAGATATTTTCTAAAGCAGGCTTTCATAAGTTTTTTTAAAACGCCCCGGCTACTTAAACGCCGGGGCGACGCTTATCTGTAACTGCAATAGGAAAACACCTAAAACGCACACTCAACCACCCCGCAGCCGAGCTGTGGGACAATCAGCTATACTGCGACGCCGAGATGGATACAAAGCAAGCTTCGGGAAATCAAAGCAACAATGACGGGTTAAGAAAAAACAAGGCACTTCCCTACATACCGCATACCGATGAGGACGTGCGCAGGATGTGCTCGGATATCGGCATAGACTCAATCGAGCGGTTAATCGAGATATACCCCGAAGAGTTAAGGCTAAAGCAAGAGCTTAATCTTCCCCCAGCGGTAAGCGAGCAAAAAGTAAAAGAACATCTTTGCGCTCTTGCGTCTAAAAACGGTGCGGCAGGCAAGGTGCGTGCCTCTTTTCTCGGTGCAGGCGCCTACAGCCACTACATCCCTGCCGTAGTAGACCACGTACTGCTTCAAAGCGAATTCTACACCGCCTACACCCCCTACCAGCCGGAGATAAGCCAGGGCACTCTGCAGGCCATATTCGAGTACCAGACGCTTATTTGTCAGCTCACTGGCATGGAGGTAAGCAACGCCTCGCTCTATGACGGGGCCTCTGCCACTGCCGAGGCGGTTCTTATGGCAAATAGGCTTACAAAGAGAAGTAAAATTCTTGTAAGCGAGGCGCTTCATCCGGAGTACAGGGAGACGATAAGGACGTACCTCGGCGGCGGCAGCTTCGAGGTCTCGGAGTTTGGCTTTGATGCAGCAAGCGGAACGAGCTTACCGGGCGAACTCGATGGGTGTTTGGACGACGATACCGCCTGCGTGGTACTCCAGCAACCGAACTTCTTCGGCTCCATAGAAGACCTCGCAAGCTTCGCAGAGGCCGTTAAAGACCGAGGCGCGCTCCTTATAGTAGTCGTAACAGAGCCCCTCTCGATGGCTCTTATACGGCCTCCTGGCGAGTTTGGTGCCGATATAGTCGTAGGCGAGGGCCAAAGTTTTGGCAGTCCGTTAAGCTATGGCGGCCCTTATCTTGGCTTTATGGCAGTACGAGAGAGGTTGATGCGCCAGATGCCGGGGCGGATAGTCGGGGAGACAACGGATAAAGACGGCAAGAGGTCCTTTTGCCTTACGCTTGCCACAAGAGAGCAGCACATAAGAAGAGAGAAGGCCACTTCCAACATATGCACAAACCAGGGGCTCGTCGCGCTCGCATGCGCCGTGTATCTTGTCGCGCTCGGCAAAAGCGGTTTAAGAGAGCTTGCCGAGCTTAACCTTTCAAAGGCCGCTTACCTAAAAGAGAGGCTCACCGAACTCCCCGGTATCAAATCGGCCTTCAATGCCCCTGTATTCAACGAATTCGTCGTCGAGGTCGAAGGCGACGCAGAGAGCTTCTTAGGGCGCCTACTCGATAAAGGTCTTATCGGAGGGCTTTCGCTTGCGAGGTTTTATCCAAAGCTTAAAGGCCGCATACTCGTCACTGCTACAGAGACCAATACGAGAGAGGCAATCGAGGAGTATGTCTCGTGCGCTATGGAGGCGTTAAAGTGAGCAGGACGGACGCAAAACTCGTATTCGAGAAGGGCTCGAGCGGGAGGTGTGCCGTAAGGCCAAGCTCTCATGACGTGCCTCGCGCAGAGGCCGAAAAGCTTATACCCAAGTCGCTACTGCGCGACGATATCGAGGATTTTCCGGAGGTCTCCGAGGGCGAGCTAATGCGCCACTACACGGAGCTTGCGCATCTAAACTTCGGCGTGGAGACGGGTTTTTACCCGCTCGGCTCATGTACGATGAAGTACAATCCGAAGATTAACGAGCTTGCGGCAAGGCTCGAAGGGCTTTGCCGGGCTGCATCCCTACGCACCGGAGGCGATGAGCCAGGGCTCGCTTGAGCTTATCGCCTCTCTTGAAAATTACCTATGCGAGATAACCGGGATGACTGAGGTCACGCTCCAGCCTGCCGCTGGGGCCCAGGGGGAGTTATGCGGAATGCTGATGATAAGGGCCTGCCTTGACGAGAAGGGGAGTAATAGAGACAAGGTCCTCATCCCGGATACCGCCCATGGCACAAACCCCGCGAGCTGTCACCAGGCAGGTTTCAAGGTGGTAAGGATTGAAAGCCGTGGCGACGGCATCTTAACCCCCGAAGAGGTAAAGAAGGCAGTTGGCGAAGACACCGCGGCCCTTATGCTCACCAACCCAAACACCCTCGGGCTCTTTGAGGAGAATATAAAGGAGATAGCCGATATAGTCCACGATAGCGGCGGCTTTGTTTACTGCGACGGCGCCAACATGAACGCCCTTATGGGAATAATGAAGCTTGGCGAAATGGGCATCGACGTGGTCCAGCTAAACCTCCACAAGACATTCNNTCCGGGCCGCTTGGGGTAACGAGCGAACTCGCACCCTACTTACCTGTGCCGAGGGTCAGAGAAAAAGGCGGCTCCTTCTCGCTCGACTACGAAGCGCCAAAGTCCATCGGCAGGCTCAAGGCCTTTTACGGAAACTTCTCTGTGATGGTCAAGGCCTACACTTATATACGCATGATGGGTGCTCTCGGGCTAAGGCGCGCAGGCGAAGTAGCCATACTAAATGCCAACTACATAAAGGAGAAGCTCAAGGACAGCTTTCACCTTCCATTTGATAAGGTTTGTATGCACGAATGCGTCTTCACAGACAAGCTCCAGTCTTCACATGACGTCACTACCCTTGACATAGCCAAGCGCCTCATAGATTATGGCATTCACCCGCCGACGATATACTTTCCTCTTGTCGTATCCGGGGCCATGATGGTTGAGCCCACAGAGACCGAGAGCCCGGAGACGATAGACGACTTTATAGAGGCGATGAAGAGTATAGCCGATGAGGCAAAAGAGAATCCTTCGCTTTTAAAGAATGCGCCCGTAAACGCCCCTGTCGCGCGCGTAGACGAGACAACGGCCGCGAGAAGACCCATGCTCAGGTGGGAGCGGGGTTGAGCTCTCGACGAATGGCAAGGGGCAACTAAGCCCCCGCTGCCGACGCTCAAGGTCGACGCTTAAGGCCCTTGAGGGGTGGTTATTATCACGTACTCGAAACTTGCGCGTATATCAAGCTCGTCTATCTCGAAGTCTTCTGGGAAGGGGTTGAACGGTGAGGCAAGCTTTATCGCAGTAATCGCGGCGTCGTCGAGGGCCGGGTATCCGGTGGACTTGACCATCTCTAATTCTTTTTTCGCCACACTCCCGTCGCTCTTTATAAGAAAGTTAATCCTTACTTTTCCCTGCTCGAGTCTGCGCGCCGAAGGATTCGGGTAGTACCAGTAGAATTTTATCTTCTTTTTTACTCCAAAGAGGTACTCCTGGTACTTAAGCTCTGAGGTATAAAGAGATACGTCGAGCTTTTTGTTTCCCTCGTACTTCGAGGTGCTCTGGACGAGCGGGCCGTTGTCGGTGTTTTGTTCAAGCTCGTATAGGCGCGATAGCTCGGCCATCTCGTCAGTGGATGGAAAGAGTTTTTCTGTATCTATGGTCGCGCTACGCTCGACGGTTGCGCCCTGTGGCTTAGTCAAAGGGGTAGCTTCGAGGGCATTGCCAGGGCCTTTTTGGGCCTTTGGGTTAAGCTTAAGCTCATTGGACTCGTCTTTTGCGTTCTTATTTGGCCCTTGTTCTGACTCGCCGCTTAAATCGCGGCGTTTGGCCTCCCCTGTAGCCGTAACCTCCACTGCGTTGTCCCGTGGCTGGTTTTTAATGGAAGCGGTATCGTCCTTGGCTTTAGTGGCCTTGGAGCTTGTAGAGCCCCCCTGCTGCGGCAGCTCCATCAGCCCGACGTATAGCGGCTCGTCGCTGTTTCTTTCCCCAGGAGCCTTTGCTATTTTCTCTATAAACGGTAGTTCGGTGCTGATAGCGAAGAAAACGATGGTGTGGAGTGCTGCAGATAGAAGCACAAAGAGGGTAAGTGCGTTGTTTTCCTTGAACGTTTTTATTGACATAGCGTAGTTCTTCTGTCAACATAAAGTAGGCAAAAGGCCCTGCACGGGCCCTACTATACACGCGAAAAGCCCTTACTCGCGTCCCTGGTGGCTGTTTAATCCTCCGACGGCTACTTAATCCAAAGAGCGCCGAGAGTGGCTAAGGCGCTCTGTGAAGAAGGTATCTTGATGTTCGGACTCGGTACGACTGAACTTATAATAATACTCGCCATAGTACTTATCATCTTCGGCGCGGGCAAGCTTCCGGAGATTGGCTCGGGAATAGGCAAGGCGCTAAAGAACTTCAAGAAGTCCACGAGAGAAGAAGACGATAACGGGGGCGGCAACGACGAGGGCCATTCCGGAGGAAAATGAATATTTAGCTAAACGCACGG
>JABAHQ010003586.1_pt1 | contig 15704 bp, 17 predicted proteins | sample 7062091 | NCBI WGS metagenome assembly JABAHQ01 (sample SAMN14534359, study PRJNA622989) | marine sediment metagenome | biome: marine biome [ENVO:00000428]; feature: marine pelagic biome [ENVO:01000023]; material: deep marine sediment [ENVO:00002113] | place: India: Gulf of Kutch | collected...
ACGAAGCCAAGGTTTATCGCCCATCACCTCTCGCGTCCACGAGGTGTCGGTGAGAATCGTGTTCGCATAGAAGAGATACTGCGCGACCACATCGTTCGCAGGCCGTTCGGGCACGAACTCCCCAGGCTGCGGAGCCCGTGTTGTCGTTGACCCGTCGCCACCCACCCCACCACAAGAGACGACCAACAGCCCCGCTGCAACCAGAACAAGCATACGTATCAGCGACGTCCCCCCGCCAGAACAACCTCCTCTCGTCAGTCCCATTCGCACTCCTCATCAGTGGACCGAACCGAACCTAGACCAACTCCCCACTCCGAACGCGGAGTGCGCCCAAAAGCAGATCTCAGCCCCGCATAAGTGTTTCTCCTATGTCAAGAGGTGTGTTCTAGGGCGCGTTGTTGGGGGCCGGTGAGGAGGGTTCGATAGACGACGTTGACGAGTTTTGAGTAGTCGGAGGGGTTCTCGGCGTGTTGATCCGACTTCGAATCGTCGGGTGGTGAAGGTTTGAGCGTCGNNCACCGGATTCCATTACCCACCCCAGGTTCGATCCTGCTGCCACTCGACAGTCGATTTGATTGCCGTTGGTTGTCGCTATTGGCTGGGGAAGTCCCGCATGAGGATGTAGAGGCCGAGAAAGAGCACAAAAACGCCAAACACCCCTAGCCCTCCTGAGTCGAGTAGGAAGCCGACGAGAAGAACCAGCGCGCCAACGCCCACGACGACTAGTGAGATGCTATCGAACTTGTTGAAGCCTCGATATCCCCTGTACTGAAGGGCGTTCTCCCGAAAGTTCTCCCGAATCTTGTCCCACATGATCTCAAGTCAGACTAAACCCCCGCGACTGTCTCAACATGGCGGGGCAGTTTCCGTTAAGAAGTGCCGACGGCTGCGGCAATACCCTCGTCAGACTCAGCAAAGTCGCCTAGGAGAAGGTGCCAGTGGACGAGGACGGCGGCGATTGGAAGCGGTTTAGTTGTTTCCACCGTCCAGCGAGAAGTCCTTGTACGCAAAAGCGACTTTCGTTTGATGACTGCAAAGCTTGCGATTTCGCCACGTCGCGCTTTCCTGGCAGGGGTCAGCGAGAACTCTCGCCCGCCTGTGTACACGGAAATGCTCCGTCGGCCGAGACCGAGACGTGGCCTATCGATGGTGCCTCTTGTCTCAGCAATGAGACCCATCGGTGAACCAGGCCGAGCCTTCCCGATGGGATGCTCCTGCACTGTTATCTTCCGTTTTTCCAAGCGATACAACTCCGCTTGGTGCCCGGCCTCGAGCGGTTCAGGAGCGGGCAGATCAGACGTGATGCGCCACTCGACGTCGGTTTCGTCGAAGAAGATCACGTCCGTGGTGCGGAGCATGAACCCGCTGTAGTCATCTACTTTGAGCCTGTCGTCTTTGACGGCCGTCGCTACTCGCGCCTTCTCCCTCCCATCGACCTCCAGCAGATACGTGTTCCTATCGCCGAGACGACTGCCTCTAGTCGGCACGAGTGCGCCCTCTTGCGAGATCAGACGTGACCGACGACCTCGGCGTTGTGAGTCCGCAGCCGGTGTGCCTGCAGGGTCCGGTCGATCGCCACGGTCAGGCTGCTCTGCCTTGCGGCGCGCTGGACCCAGCATCTCCTCACTGTCAGGAAACTCTTTGCGCTCGGTCACAAAATCGATCTCACTACAAAAACGGTACCTCGCCGGCACCTCGACATAAGAGATTCCTTATGCGCTAGTCGGGACCACCCAACTCCCGGGTTGAATTAGATGCAGTAGAAGCGGAGAGGCCCGTAGGTATTGGGAATTTCGAGGATCTTGGCGTCTCGCATCAAACGAGGGTCAAACGCCAGACATCACTTCCGGAACGTTCAGATCCGGGGCATCACCCGGTCAGTCACTACCCGAGCAATATGTGCCGATATGCGTGGGTTGGTTGGTGTTGAGCGGCTTGTGTGGTGTCTAGACCCTGGAACCGTTCGGAAGTGTCGATCGTCTCAATACGACGACCCAGAAGTCAACGAGAAGATCGAGAGGTATGCGCATGACATCGTTGGGAACCATGATCGTGGGACTCCTACTAGCCCTGGGCATGGGCGGTCTACTACTCGGCTGGCTGGCCCTGGATACCGGCTCAGGTTTCGTCGGTTTGCTCTTCATCTGCGGGATAGTCGTAGGTCTAGTGGTCGTCTTAATCGGTGCAGCATCAAGTCGACAGCCCAACTGACACACACACTGGCAACAAGCTCCGATCAATGGGCCACGAGGGCGGGGCACCCACAGAATTTCACATAAAGCCATAACCCCCTACGGGCTTCGCCACAGCGGCGTCATGGCAGTTTTGTTGAAGAGGAAATTGCAAACTTTTGCGCCCAGATAGCCGCTCGATATGTGCCGATATCGGGCGGGGCCACGGGATCGGCGAAATCGACCGATAGCTGTGGGGGCTAAGCGTTAGGGGTTTCGACTAAGCCGATCTCGTTTCCGGCCGGGTCGAGAAATGTCGTGAAGACGAGAATGTGTTTGGCTCCAAATGTGGGGCCTTCGGTTCGTGGCATGACCGCTTTGCCGCCAGCCGCTTCGATGCGTTGCAGGGTCTCATCGATGTCGTCCACTTGGATGTAGAACTTCGCCTTTCGGGCGCTCCATTCTGGCACCGGTCCGATTCCCACAGTCAGGGGACCGTCTCCGATTTCTGCCACGGTGTAGTCGCCGAACGACAACTCTTCGTTTCGTCTCCAACCGAAGACTTCCTGATAGAACGCCTGCAACTCCGGCGCATCCAGGCCGCGAGCTTCTACATGTACTACAGGTCGTGCCACTTTCCGTCCCTTCGACTGGCCTTGGCCGATTCAAGCATCGTGGACCCCCGCTGTCACGGGGTCCTGACTCGAAGAAAACGAGACGAGAGAAGTCCTACGGTTCCCTAAAACCCGACTCAAAGCTTTCACACGCCAATCTTTTGAGCGGTTCAACGACGACCTGGATCTACATGCAAGGAACGATCAGCGATGGTGACTTCGGCGGCACTGACTAAGGAACCCGCAAACAGCTGAATCCAAGAACCCAAGGAGGCATTTCATCCCGCTCGATATCCGGCATTATGCGCTCGTCCGAACGACTTCATCTCCCTGGTTGAATTAGATGCAGTGGAGTTCAGAAAGCCAGAGACTACAGACGATTTCGGGATGCCAAGCCGATCCGTATCAAACGTATGTCAAACGCCAGATATCACTCAGGAACGTTCAGGTCCGGGGCATCAACCCGTGGGGCAACGCCCGAGCAATATGTGCCGGTATGGGCGACTTGTGTAGGTTGCTAACCCTTGGAGGTGGGTTTGGATTACAGACACGTTGCGCTCATTGTTTCTGATCTTCGAACCGCAGAAGACTTTTACCGGGAGACTTTCGGCATGGATGTCTTGGGGCGCGAGTCTTGGGGTGATGACGGCATGTCCTATGCGCTTCGTCCCGACAAGGGTTGGGATGAAGCTGAAGCCGCTGGTGTCGATTTGCAGTTTGCTGCGCTACGTCGCGGCGAAGTGGTGCTTGCCCTGATCGCTGGCGATGTTCAGCCTGGCCAGGTTTTCGCTTTGGGGCTAGTAATGGACGCCGCTGAGATTGCCGAGGTGCGATCTCAGTTGGGAAACGAGGGTGTGGTCGCAGATGAACCGGAGTTCCTGGAGTTCTTTGACCCGTTCGGTATTCGCTGGCAGATCAGTACCAACCGCGAGTTTCTTCATGCTGGCCAGATAGCGGATCGCTGGCTCGACATCTGATCCGACATCCGGAGCAAATGATGTGATACCGCTGTGTGCAAGGGTAAAGACGGAGGGTTTGGCTTTAGCTGGGTAAGCGTCGTCCAAACAGACCGGCGACTCGTGCAAGGAGCGGCAACAAGGCCCCTTTCGCGCCGGTGAGTCTGAAAACGTCCCGATATGAGTGAGCAAGCAGAGCGCTTTCTAACAAGCCCATATCGTCACCCAGCCGGTTAGCCACATCGAAAAACTCCGAAGAGCGAAGGGCGGGCCGAGTCTCCCAGCGGACGACGCTCGATACGTTGGTGGCGTTACGCGCCTTATGCGGTGTTCCCCGTGGGATATCGATCGAGCTCCCTGCCGATACGACGACCTTTTCGCCATCGATGATAAAGACCATCTCCCCAGACTCCACCTCGAAATGCTCGTCCTGTGACGGATGGAAGTGGACAGGCGGGAACGGAGAATCCGGGCCGTACTCGACTCGCTGCTCGTGGACCTCTCCATCCCCATCCGAACCCGTACGAATAAACCACACCTTTGTGTGACGTGTCACATATGTGGGAATCAATCCAAGGCCTTCCTCGGTAGGTCGAGTCTCGCTGAGGCGAGGGTCAAGGGAACATGTCGATGGCGTAGAGATGGCGGCTTCGTGTTACCACATACATGACACCTTCGACGACGGCGTGTGGTTTCGTGCTGACGCCAGTACCGAGGTCGTAGGTGCTCAAAAGGACACCGTCTGACGAGATAGCCATCAGTTGCCCTTGCGCACCGGGCACGTACACGACGTCTTCGTCAACAGTCGGAGATTCCAGGCTGAAGATCTGGGTCTCGGCATGCCAGACCGGATTGCCGGTTAAGGGATCGAGGGCATACACGGAACCATCTGAGCTGGTGGCGTAGACGGCGGTAGTTGTGGGGAACGGTTCTGACAGAAAACTGCCCTCTGCGGTGCATGTCCAAACCGTGTCTCCGGAGTCTGCATCGATGCCGTAAAGGCTCCCGGCAGAGAGGAACACCATCCCGCTGCCGGTGGTGGGAGACCTGAACACTTGCTGTTCCACATTGATCTGCCAGCCCAGGTCACCATCTTTCAGGTCATAAGCCGAGAGAGTCCAGTCCGATCCCTCGGGTTTGACAACCACGTACGCGGAATACTGGTCAACAGCGGGAGATGGTGGCGTCGAGCGCATGCTCTGAGCATCCGAGACGGGTTCATCGATCTGGTGGCTCCACCGAAGCTCACCATCGACGACATCCAGGGCGTAGATGAACCCGTCCTTGCTGGTGACCACAACTGTGTCACCCTCTACCGCCGGGCGAATCCGTATTTGACCGTTGGTAGAAAAGCGCCAGATCTCTTCACCCGTTTCGGTCTCGATGGCGTAAAGGTTGTGGTCTTCGCTTCCCACGAAAACGATCCCATCAGTGACAGATGGTTTTGAAGGAGTGTGCCCGCCGTGGCGGTAACTCCAACGCACAGTACCGTCAGCGAAAAGAGCGTGGAGGCTTCCCTGATCAATGATTCCCGAGGCGCCCACATACACCACTCCATCATCTGCCGTCGCCGCCGCTTGAGGAGACACCCGATGCTCGTCCGCTGGGGGATAGAAGTCCCAACGCTCAACACCCTCAGACGCCGGCTCGCCCAATAGGTCAATCGTGTCACCAGCTTCAAGACACACTTCATTCGGCTCGGACGTGGTGGTGGTGCTGCTTACGGTTGAGGTCGTTCCCAAGGCCTTGAGGCTCGTTGGTGAAGTGTTTGCCGTCGTTGATGGCTCGGCAGGCTCGCTCGAGCAGTTGATAATCAACACCAAGGTCGGTAGCAGCAAGAGTTGAGTCCTCAACGGCGACGTCCAAGATCGGAGGAGAACTCGACTCTAGCTAGTCGCACCTCGAGGCGTCTGGAAGTGGCGCCACGCAAGGACACATCAGTACCGGCACACAATGCGCAATCGGCTAGCCCACAATCAGCCCTCCCATTCACTCGAGAACCGGCATTATGCGCTGGTCGGGCTCCCCCGGTTGAATTAGGTGCAGTGGAGTTCAGAAAGCCAGAGACTACGGACGATTTCGGGATGCCAAGCCGATCCGTATCAAACGTATGTCAAACGCCAGATATCACTCGGGAACGTTCAGGTCCGGGGCATCAACCCGCCGGGCGTCCCCCCAAGCATGACACTGAGCCGGTATGCGTGGTCTCTCGGAGTGAGCGTTATTGCCCGGGATCAGTTGTTCTTGTCGCTGTTGAGTGACTAGCTGCCCGCGCTCAATGTCAACAGACGCCTGGTAGTAAACGGGCTCACAAAACGCTCCGTTGGGCGTCAGAGTTGGTGAGTCCTCCATTGACGTGTGTCGACTAATGGGCCAATTTGGTGCGGGAAAGTCTGGAGTTTTGGCCTAGGCATCAGCGTGCGTCCGTGGCTTCCGCTTGTGGTCTGGCATGAGCGATTGTGGCTCGCACAGCAGTGCGGCCACGCTCGATGATGGCGGAATCCCGGAAGAGCGTGGAAAGGTAGTTGGAAAGTTCAAGAGCCGCGTAGAGCTCGAATGCCAGCTGGGAAACATCTAGCGCTGGATCGATCTCCTGCTGGTCTTGTGCGGTGGCGATAGTCCCTTCGAGCAGCCCCAGCCAGCCTTGTTGCCCGTCGGCGACTGCATCATGGATGGTCCCGGCGGGGGCGTCGAACTCGGCGAGGAGCTGGGCGAAGAAGCAGCCGCCGGGAAAGACGCCACGCTCCACGTAGTTGAGGTATGCCTCGCACAGCCCTTCCACTTGCGCCAGACCCGGCGGCGCGTTGAGGCCCGGTTCGACAACCTCGCGCGCGAACACCGCCTCGGCGGCTTCGATGGTTTCGTGCTGCAGCCGCTGTTTTGAACCGAAGTGGGCGAAGACCCCGCTCTTGCTGATTTCTAGCTCGTCGGCAAGCCGCCCGATTGTGAGGCTGCTCAATCCCTCGATCGACGCCAGTCGCATAGCGGTATCAAGGATCGCGCGGTGGGTCTCTTCTCCGTCGGAACGACGTCGAGTCTCGCGGATGTCTCCTTCAGGCACCTTGACAAGTTAGCACGACTGTGCCATTTTAGATAGCACGCTCGTACACATTAGTCGGCACGTGAGTCGCTACGCGGTAAGGCGAGTGGCGGGGTGAACACCAGGGCGGCTTGCTGAATCGAGAAGTGGAAGGAGAAACGATGTTCGATCTTCACATCGACGAATGGGGCACCGGCACCCCCGTTGTGCTGGTTCACGGTGCGCTGGCGACCGGCACCGAGGAATGGCAGGCACAGAAGCCTCTCGCCGAAGAGGGATATCGGCTCCGAGTACCAGACCGTCGTGGCTACGGCAACAGCCCTGCGATTGAGGGCGAAGACTTTCTTCGCGACGCCGACGACATCGCCGAAATCATCGACGACGGCGCCCACGTCGTCGCCCACTCCTACGGAGGGCTCGGTGCCATGTTCGCAGCGGCCCAACGACCGGAAGCCATCCACTCCCTCGCCCTGCTCGAGCCACCCGCGTTCACCATGACCTCCCACAACGCCGCCAGCGGTCTTGTCAACGCCGTGCGCGACGTCTGGGACGAAGACATCCCAGACCCAGAATGGCTGCTCCGATTCCTCGAAGCAGTGGGGACCGACCCTGCAACACTGGCCAGCGAAATCCTCGAAGAAGCAGCGCCGATGGTCCCGCTGGTCCGCCAGGGCCGCCCAGCTTGGGACCGAGAACCTCCAATCGCACAGCTGCAGGAGGCCCCGTTCCCCAAGCTCGTGATCTCAGGCGGACACAGCACAGGTTTCGACGCAATCTGCGACCAATTAGCAGAAGAGATCAATGCCTGTCACGCGCAAGTGATAGGAGCCGGACATGAAATCCAATTCACAGGACCACCCGTTAACCAACTCCTACTCGACTTGTGGCGCAGCACGAAATACAGCAGCACGAAGCTCCATCACCTCTAGGAATCTGCCACAAGCATCTCCCGAGAGACGCTGAGAGTCACAGAATCAGCCCACCTGATAATCGGCATTACGCGCTGGTCGGAACGATTTCATCTCCCGGGTTGAATTAGATGCAGTAGAAGCGGAGAGGCCCGTAGTTATTCGAGAAATGGCCAGTCGGGCGATTCGGCGTCAAACGAGGATCAAACACCAGGAGCCCAATGCAGAGGGGCCTGGACATCATGCCCGGTCCTCTCTCTCTTGGTCCCGGGTCAGCTACCAACCTTCTCACCCACCCGGTCGGAATGATGTCTCGTGGAGAGATGGTTGACCACGTAGCCGGAGTCTCTGCCTATCGCCAGAAGGGTGTCGGAAAGAACGGAGTACAGAAACTTCAAGCCGACGAAGTAGAGACCCGGTTGACTTTCGACGACACCACGATCATGGATCACATCACCCTGGTCATCGAAAACGGGGAGATCGACCCAGTCGAGACCCGAACTGAACCCGGTGCACCAGATGACATTGGCTACGTCGAGGACCGTGTCCGCACCCACCTGCGGATAGCCGTCGACCACACCAGTGGTCCTGTCAACCCGCTCTACTCCGGCAGAGACCAGATCCTTCGGCTTCACCCTCAGCAGGGGCGCTCCCTTGTGGAGCATCCTGGAGCGAGCCCTGCGGCCCAGCGGAGTGCTCGTTGTCAGGAGGCGATTGAAGATAACAGGTCCCACAAAGGGCATCAGGATCCGCCCTGACAGCTTGTGTGGCGTGAACGGCTGCACAAAGGAAGGCTCTCCCGAGATGAAGACGCGATGATCCCGAATCAACTCCTTGGCGATCTCGGCGCCCGAGTTGCCCATGCCGACCACCAGGACGGCTCCGTCTCGGAGCTGGTCCGGGTTCTCGTAGTCGGCGACGTGGATCTGGACGATGGAGTCATCTAGCTCATCGGCGAAGGGCGGGTACTTCGGCTTCTGATAACTGGCCATAGCGATCACCACGTTTTCCGCTTCGAAAACGACCTCCCCGGCGGTCGCCAGGAACCGATCGCCGTTTCTCGTCAGCTGCTCGATGCGAACACCATGACGTATAGGAAGATCGAAGTGTTGTGCGTAGGACTCCAGGTAGTCGGCGAGTTCGTCCTTGGTGGGGAACCCCCAATTCTCACCGGGGATAGGCAGACCGGGGAGACTGTTGAAACGATTGGGCGTGAATAGTCGGAGAGAGTCCCAGCGGTCACGCCATGAGTCACCCGTTCTCTCATTGGCATCCACAATCAGAAATGGGATCCCTGCTTTGATCAGGTGGTATCCGACCGCCAGTCCCGATTGCCCACCACCGATCACCAGCGTGTCGACGTGCTCGCGCTCTACGTTGCTCACTCTTCCTCCATGAATCGCCACAGATGGTTGACACATCGAACGTAAGGGATGGGCGAGGGGCTGTTAATGAGGAAAACTCCCCATGCCCTACCTGAACAGGAGCCCGTTTTCCGTTGCGAACAGGGTTGCCGCGGCACGCGAAGAGACGCCCATCTTCCGATAACTGTTCTGGATGTGACGGTCGACGGTCTTCGGCGATATGTCCAACTTGCGGGCGATCTGTTTCGTCAGAAGTCCTCTGGCCAGGAGACCAACGACTTCGACTTCACGCGCCGTCAGCCCGGCCGGCCGCTCGATGTCCGGCGGCTCCAGACCAGCGGCCTCGACCACCGACATGACCATATCAGGGTCGAACAGGCCATCCTGGGCCCTTTTCTTGAGGAGTTGGGTCGCCTCTACTGGTGAGAAGGCATCCCGGTAGGGACGAGGCTCGGTCTTGGATTGAAACGCATCGGCAACGGCAAGCAACCTCGCTGCCGGCGACAACGAGGAGGCATCCAGTCCCCGGTGGTAGCCGGAGCCATCGAGACGCTCATGGTGGGAAATGGCGGTCGGGGCGACGCCGGAGAGGAGCGACGAGGGCGATAGGACTCTTCCCGTGTGATAGGGGTGCAATCTCACCTGTTCGAGCTCGTCGGCGTTGAGCGGTCCGGGCTTCAGCCAAATTCGAGACGAGACGGCCGTACGCCCCACGTCGTGGACAAATGCGGCCCTCCTCGTGTCGCGTAGTTCTACTTCGGAGAAACCTTGGAGTTGGCCGGCCCTCGTTGCCAACTCCGCAATCCCTGAGGAATGGCCGGACAGGTCGGGAGAAACCAGATCACCGAAGGCGCCCATGGCAGCGAATGCGCGGTCAATCGCATCTCCTTCGAGTGTCAGCCAGGGCCGGGGCTCGGCAGCGAGTACGTCCTCCCATACCGACTCCGGCAGCTCGGACGGCCCCAGAATGTCATCGACGTTGTCGAGGAACACTGCGACCACGTCCGGATCGAATGCCTTGCGGGCCCTCGACCGCACGACGTCCATTACGTAGTCGTCATCACCAATCAGACGCTGGTAGGCGGCATCACGAGCTACGTGAATGATGCGAAGTGGTAATGGCACTTCCTCACCGCTGGCGCGTTTGAGAAAGCTCGATCCGTCCCACCGCTCGGTCAGCAAGGGGAACATTTCGTGAATTGGCTTTGGCACGCCGAGACGCTCGGCGAGCATTCCGGCCACCTCGCACAATGCGTTGACGTGTCCACTCACGAAACGCGCTGCCTTAGGTAACTTCACCGCCGTTTGCCAGGCTCTGATAGGCAAGGTGGCGTCGGGTGAAGGTAGGGCTGCTGCGACGCCCCTGAGGCCCTCGAGTCGTGAACCAAACTGCCGGGGTGTGTGATGCTCGGTCATACTGCCCCTGAAGATGGTCGAGCTCACATCCCCATCGACTGTGCAGCCCGCATACATCAGCAGACTTGCGTAGTAGCTCTGCGACTTTGTTTCGTCTCCTACGCCTAGCGCTTCACAAAGGCGAGAGGTGATAAGCGTTCCATGCAATCCATGTTCAAAGGGAAACCCCATCCCCAGGTCTGTTGCCAGACACATCGATGCAATCATCTCGGCGGTCCGCGTCTGCTCGGACTCTGTCACCTCTTGAACCGTAGTTCTCAAGGCATGAGAGCGCGTGGGTCAGTCGAACCAGCGACGCCACCACGAATTGTCGGTATCCTCCGACTCGTTCAACATCTCACGGCCTGCCGCATCAATGGACTCCAGTTCCATGGAACGGGCCGAGATGTCGAGCAGCAGCCTGTCTCTTTTCTCGAGCTGCTCATCGGCAGCGACGGACCGATCCCGCCCGAACCGGACCCCGAACTGGCCCAACGAGTCGGATTCATGTTGGCCGAACCCGGGGAGGACGTCGTCGAAGAAGTCAGCTTGCCTTCAGGCGACTACGTGATGGACTGCGCAACATTCGAGGGCGATCGACCCTCCCACGCTTGGCGAGCTGCCGCCATTCAAGTGGAGGGATAGAACTCCAATATTCAACGAGGACGGGCTCCAAAACACCAGGTGTCACTCCTCGAATCGGCTCCGGAGCCACCGCATCGCCGCAACTGTGTATATTCAACGGTGTCTCATTTGGAGGAGACAAGCCATGAGTAATGAGGAGGCCGCTGAGGCTTTCGCCGAGGGCAACATGAGTCGACGGCGTTTCATCCGGACTCTCGTTAGGGCGGGTGTCGGGTTCGCGGTCGCGTCCACCTATGCAGAAGCCTTAGCCAAACCGCTCACAAACCAGGCAGCCGGCGACATGTATGACCACTACGAATTCTACGGCGAATTCTACCCACCTGGCCACGGCGGCACTCCACCGGGACAGGGCGGAACTCCACCGGGCCAAACGCTCCCTCCAGGTCGAGATGGTGAGCCGCCAGGCCAAATGTAGGAACGGGCCGGTCGGCTGTCGTTGGCTTCTGGGGACCGCACCAAAGCACGAATAACCACCCTTCTGCCTGTATACAACTCAGCTGCAGACCTGCCTAGGTGGTTCGAGAGCGTCGAAAGGTTCTCGACGGGTGTGATCGCGTTGGATGACGGTTCGACTGACGGGACTGGAGAGTTGCTGAGATCGCACCCCCTTGTTGACCAGGTGTTGTCGAACCCAACGCGTGGGTCTTACGCGGACTGGGACGACCGAGCGAACCGGCAGCGCCTGCTGGATGCCGCCAAAGGGAGTCACGCTGATTGGCTGCTATTTCTAGACGCCGATGAAACGATCGACGAGGAGGACGCCGCCGCGCTAGAAGACTTCGTCAATCGCGACGCGCTACGTAACTGCGCCTACGGCTTCCAGGTCTTTCGGATGGTGGGAAATGCCGATACCTACGACCCTCGAGGGCTTTGGGTTTATCGCATGTTTGCCAACCGGGATGACCTCGCAGATCTGCCAGAGCGGCGACTCCACTTCGTACCTGTGCCCTCCGATATCCCGAGGCAGCGCTGGGTTCGAACGACGATTCGTATCCAGCATTTTGGAAGTCTGTCAGAGGAACGTCGGCGGAGCCGGTACATGAAATACGAGGTGGCTGATCCTCATAACGAATACCAGGACGACTACACAGGCCTACTCGAGCCAGCGCCATTGACAAAACCTTGGCCGGCTCGACCAGAAGGCATACCAGCCCTGATGCGCTCCACCGGGCTCTTCACGCGGCCGAACCGACAGCTGAGTGAAGATCAACGCATTGCTATGACGGTGGTGGTCATCGCGCAGGACGATGAAGAGGTCATTGAGCGAGCTCTCTCCGCTCTGGCAGCTCAAGATTTCGCCGAGGAGTTCGAGACCATCGTCATCGGAAGTGGTTCCGACTCCACGGTAATGAAGGCACGCGAGCATTCACCACACATCCGAAGTATTCAGCTCCCAAGGCGAGTATTCCCTGGCGAAGCCCGTAACGTCGGACTTTGGATGGCTAGGGGCGAGTTCATAACGTTCCCTGGTTCCCACGTCTGGCTAACCGAAAAGTCTCTGCAACATCGGCTAGACGCGCACGACCGCGGCTGGGATCTAGTTACTGGAGCAGTTCACAACGGAAACACGACTAAGGCGGGGTGGGCCTCCTACTTTCTAGACCATTCGTCCCAACTTCCCAGTCGACCATCTTCAGAACTTCGCGGACCACCGGGCCACTCGTCATATCACTGGCGGGATCTGTGGGACCTGGGCGGTTTCCCGATGGACAAACGAGCAGGCGAGGACACCGTCGTGAATATGGCGCTGCACGCGTCGGGACGCAGAACATTCTTCGAGTCCGAGGCGAGCTTCTTTCACGCTTCGCCAGCTAACTCTGTGAAGGAGTTGATCAAGCACCATAGGAAGAGGGGGCGGGCCATGGGCCAAATAGTGAAGGCTCGACGGTCGGTGGACCGGCTGTCCATGATGGATGCCCTGAAAGCAAGCCTTGGCATGACTCGACGACGGCTCAAGACGATCGACCAGTCGATGAACAGGTGGGGCGGTGATGAATATGCGACCTATTTGGAGGTGCGGTCGCTGGTAAGGCGAGGAGCCAAGTCGGCAGGTCGCGCAAGCTTCAAAGAGATGGTCAGCGTGACCGGCGACGCAAGGCCCCGGCAATCGATCCCACCGTCCCGCGGATCGGATGGCGGTATTGCCCTTATGGGAAGACCAGGGGTCCCCGAGTTTGGCCTTCTGGGGGCCGGGTCGCCTCGGGAAGCTGCCCGCCGCGTTGACCAATTCTTTACTTATACGGAAGGGGCGGCAAATAGAGCCCTTTGCCTGACGGTGGCAGCCGAGGTCGCCACCGCGGGCTGGGACGGTCGGTTCATCAACGACCTCGAGGAGAACATCGTCGCGGAGTACGAAAAGGCTGCCGCTGAGACCGGCGCGTTTTTGATACTGCAGATCCAAGAGCCACTGGTCGACCTCGTGGCTGCAGTCCACCGTTGGATGCCGTGGCTCGCGAGGAATAACGTTGGTGTCTTCTTCGATATCCCTGTTAACGAGCTTGATGACGAAGCTCAGGTCACTGAAGCTGTCGAACTGGTGCACGCTACGATTCCGCCGGATTCAACGAAGCCCATCCTCGTCTCCACGCCGATCTCGGCGGAGTCNNCTCAAAGTGAAGGAAGGATCGTGGCTATTCCTGGCCTGAAAGGCGACGATCTCCCTCCGACTACTGCGCTCCCTTTAACCCAGTAGTCGACACCACCGACTCGGGGCCGAAACTCAAAACAGGGCAGATAGTTGCATTGCGATCTTTTCCTCGATGGGCTAGATAGCCGGCATTGTGTGCTAGTCGGGATGGCGCCATCTTCCAGGTTGAATTAGATGCAGTAGAAGCGGAGAAGCCAGTGTTTATTGGTAAAACGGGCGGCCGGGCGATTCGGTGTCAAACGCCAGACATCACTCCAGAACGTTCAATCCGGGGCATCAACACCCGCTCAATATGTGCCGTTATGCGCACCGCAGGGTGGATCTGCGTAGGTTCAGGAGGGGCCGCGATTTAGTGAGGTGAGTTTGTGGCAGAAGTTGCCGGGATCAGTGTGAGTGGACCGGAAACGGCCGATGTGGTCGTCATGCTTCATATGTCAGGGGTCAACCGCCATATGTGGGACGGTGTGGTTCCGCTTCTCGACGACAGCCTGCGCTGTGTAACCGTGGACTTGCCGGGGTTCGGGGACCTTGCCGGAGAAGATTTCACCGTCGACTCGGCAACTGAAAGAGTGGGAACTGTATGTGATTCGCTGGGTGTTGACCGGTTCGCATTGGTGGGACTGTCTCTGGGTGGATACATCGCACAGTCGTATGCGGCAGCAAGCCCGGAGCGTGTCACCGGGATACTGATCTCTGGGGCCACCGAATTTCCCTTGAAGGGTCCGAAAGCGGCGGGGTTCAAGCTTTTAGGTTTTCTGATCCCTCTGCTGCTTCCTGTGATCGGCCAACGCGCTACCAAGGGTTACGCAGATTCATTGAGGAAGGACCTCGATCCCGAACTGGCCGAAGCCATCATCAGCGGAGGCCTGTCGCCGCGGGCCGGTGCTCAAGTGTTCCGACGGGTACCGGGCAGGGACTACGCGAGAGCACTGGTCGGGTATCCCGGTCCGATTGTCGTTGCCAACGGTGAAGACGATGCGCCGAACCGGAAGTCGGAGGACCGATTCCTGAGTCTGTTCCCAGACGCCGAGTTGATGCCCATCCCTGGCGCTCGTCACGCTGCTCCGCTAGACCAACCCGAGCCATTCGCCGCCGCTGTAAACAGACTCATGGAACTGACTAGACAGCACTAGAGAGCCGCACACAACCGGCAATCTATAGCGGGTCACGCCCGCTCAATATGTGCCACTTCCCGAAATGCTCGTTATCCGCTCGAGAATGATGATCTGCTCGCGACACCGACAGGTCGTCGCCAAGTACCACCGGGTACGCGCCTGGACCTTGCATCCTGCTAGCCCTGTCAGCCGTTACTTACGATTGTGGCTACGCCCTGTGGCAGAGGCTCGGCGAGAAGCGGATTGAGTATGGCTGGACGAACGTCGATGTCACCGATATCGACACGATCGAACCACTGGAACTCCAGCGCGAACCCGTCTCGGGTGCCCTTCAGCTCTCCACCCCTGAATGAGCTGATGTTCGTGAGAGACTCTGGGACTTCCATAGCGAGATAGAGACCGATCTCGTGATGGGCGATGGATTGTGACGGGTCCGGGGGCCGGTCCAAGGGATAGTGATTGAAGAAGTTCTCGACCACCCAAAGAAGTCGACCAACCGTCACGTCGACCTCCACCTCCTCATACATCTCTCGCCGGAGTGCCTCCGCCGAAGTCTCACCGACTTCGAGGCGGCCACCGGGAAGGGACCAGAAATCGTCATGGACGCTTCGATGGAGCAGAACTCGACCTTGGTGTTTAGCGACACCAGCGACCCGGCAGAGGAAAACCGTGTCACCGTCTCTCAACTGCACGTGCCCCATTCACAACCTTGGTTAATCGAAGCCCCGACGTTAGAAGGAACCGAGCGGGAGGTGCCGATCTGCTCGGCCTCCGGATGTGTGCGTTCACCGAGAACTCCAGCAACTCCAACACAGGTTGGGACATCGAGGACAAGACAAGAGGCGCTAC
>JABAHQ010004311.1_pt2 | contig 15697 bp, 21 predicted proteins | sample 7062091 | NCBI WGS metagenome assembly JABAHQ01 (sample SAMN14534359, study PRJNA622989) | marine sediment metagenome | biome: marine biome [ENVO:00000428]; feature: marine pelagic biome [ENVO:01000023]; material: deep marine sediment [ENVO:00002113] | place: India: Gulf of Kutch | collected...
ACCTGCCCGTCGAGGACGTCGATCTCGAGCTTGGTGCGCTCGACCCGTTGCACGGATCCGTGCCATTGCGGATACAAGCCTTGATCTCCTTCATGAGCCCGTCCTCTCGGAAGCAGTCGCTGATCTCTTACAGCTCGACATCGCGCCGCGGCGTGGCGAACCACCGGTGCAGGGCCGGCAATACCACCCGCGTGAGGAGGGTCGAGGTCACCAGCCCGCCGATCACCAGGGCCGCCAGCGGCCGCTGCACGTTCGCCCCGATCCCATCGGCGAGCGGCAGCGGGATAAGGCCGAGGATCGCCACCGAGGCGCTCATCAGGACAGGCCGGAGACGTCGTTCGGCGCCGGTCCTCACGGCGTCCTCGGTCTCGAGGCTCATGCCGGGTCGGGCTTCTGTGCGCCCCTTGACCTGGAGCTTACTCCAGGTCGTAGGTTGGTCTCGAACGCTTCGTGCAGGAGGCCGGACAGTCGATGGTGCGATGGCTCGGAATTCTCTTTGGGCAGCTGGCGATCACCCTGGCGGCCGCGCTGCCCGCGATGGCCGCCGCCCATGATCCGGTGTTCGGGCTCGGTCCGCACACCCTCTACAAGGGCGGCTACGAGATTCACACCGGCGCGGTCTATGAGCAGGCGGGCGACGGCGAGGAGCGCGAGACCGAGCTCGGCCTCGAGCTCAAGTACGGCCTGACAGCGGACTGGTCGGTCGCGGTCGAGGCCCCGTTCGTCGATCTGCGCGAGGCCGGCGCCAGCCGCAGCGGGCCCGGCGATCTCGCCGTGTCCACCAAGTACCGGTTCTGGCGCGACGATATGCCGGGGGCGCAGGAGTCCGCGGCGGTGGCGGCGGAGCTGATCACCGACACAGGGGACGACGAGGTGGCGGACGGCGCCACCGACACGGTGTTGGGCCTGACCTACGGCTACGAGGGTCGCCGGTGGTATCGGTGGGCGGCGGTGCGCTACCGGCGCAACGGCGAGGCCGACACGGGGCTCGAGCGCGGGGACAAGCTGCTCGTCGATCTGGTGGGTGGCATACGACCCTACCTCGGCGGCTACCGCGAGCCCGACACCGTGTGGATCCTCGAGCTCAACGGCGAGCACACCCGCCGCGCGAAGCGGGGTGGTGCGAATGTGGCGAACACCGGCGGCACGGAATGGTTTCTCTCTCCCGGCCTGCTATGGAGCTATCGCAACTTCATGATGAAGACCGGATTCCAGATCCCCGTCTACCGGGACCTGAACGGGGACCAGGAAGGCTCCGATTTCCGCGCACGGCTGGAGCTCGAGTGGCATTTCGGGGGGTAAGGTCTCCCGATGGAGGCAAGGTATCGATGAACGGCAAACGAAGCGTGCTGGCCGTGCTGGCCCTGTCGCTCTGGAGCGCGGCGGCGTGGGCGGGTGGGACGTTGTATATCATGCGTGTGGACGGCCTGGCCTGCCCGTACTGCGCCTACGGGGTCGAGCAAAAGCTCGAGAAGATCGAAGGCGTCAGGGACGAGAGCATCGATATCGACCTCAACAAGGGCTTGGTGCGGGTCGAGGTGAGCGAGGGCGTGCATCTCACCGAGGCGCAGATGGAGAAACTCTTCCACGAGGCCGGGCTCACGTTCCGAGACATGGAGCGCAAGCCGCTGTAGGACGCGATCGGGACCGCGAGGAGGTGCGGGCATGGCAGTGAGGATTCTGCCGGCAATGGCGCTGGCGGTGATGATGCCGGTGGCGGCGGCCGGGGGATGGATGCCCACTACCATCTGCGGGTCGAGGGGATGACCGCTTCATATGCCGCCTACGGGCTGGAGCGCAAGCTCGAGCGGCTCGAGGGTGTCCAAGGGGTGCGTATCGACCTCGAGCGCGGGTGGGTGGCGGTGGATGTGCGCGAGAGCACGCGGCTCGATGAGCGGACTCTGGCACCGGTCGTCGACGAGGCCGGTTTCACCTTGAGCAGGATAGAGCGAATACCCCCGTGGAAGGGGCGAGGAGGTGAGCCATGAGCATCAGGAGGCTTGCGATCGCAGTGACCGTCCTGGCCTCTCCCGGGTGGGGGGCCGCGTGGGCCGCGGACCGGCCGCCGGGGCTCGAGGGCAGCACCCTGTATCGTGCGGAGGTGACCGGCATGTCCTGTCCCTTTTGCGCCTACGGCGTCGAGCAGCGCCTGCAGACGATGGACCACGTCGAGTACGTCGACGCGAACGTCGAGGCCGGCTGGGTGCTGATCGGCGTCGGCGGGGGCGCCACGCTCGGGGCCGAGCGCGTGTCCAAGCTCGTCGAGGAGGCGGGATTCCGGCTCGAGGGCATGGAGCAGGTCCCGCTGGAGCACGAGGTCCTGGAAAACCGCGCGGCCGGTGAGTGACCCGCCGGCATGATCCGGGCGGACGCGGGTCCCGGATCGCGAGGATGTCGCGTCGAAGGCCGCGCGACCCGGTCGACGCGGTGTCGTGCACGACGATGTCGTATCGAGCGTTCGCGCCTTGATCGTGACCGCTGGATCGTGGCCCGGCGCGCGCGCCGGCGTGCGGTTCAACTTCGGGCTCTGACGCACGACGCACGGAGCATCGGCCATGTCGAGAAGCGCAAGCCCCGGCCACGCCGCCGAGGAACGGTTGCGCATGAAGCTCGGCGGCATGCAGTGCTCGTTCTGCGTGGGCAGCGTGCGCCAGGCGCTCACGCAGATCGACGGCGTGATCGACGCGGGCGTCTCGCTGGCCCACGAGGAGGCGCTGGTGCGCTACGATCCGGCGCGGGTCAACGCGCAGACGCTGCGCGAGACCGTGCAAGCGCTCGGCTACACGGTGCGCGATCCCGACAAGGTGCGTGCCTTCGAGGAGGAGCGCGAGGAGCTGCGCCGGCATCGCGACCGCCTGATCGCGGCCGGCGCGCTGGTGGCGCTCGCGCTGGGCCTGATGCTCGCCATGCTCGGGCGGGAGGCGGGCCCTTGGCTGCTCGGGGCCTTGGGCGTGGTGGCGCTCGCGCAGGTCTTCGGGGTCGGGTGGCACATCGCGCGGATGGCGTGGGCGTCGCTGCGGCGGCGCATCCTCAACCAGCACGTGCTGATGGAAGCGGGTGCCCTCGGCGGGCTGGCCGGCGGGGCGGCCGGATTCTTTGTGGGTTCCTGGCCGGGGGCGCACTTCTTCGGCGCCGCGGCATTCATCACCGCCTATCACATCGCCTCCGCTTACGTCGCGCTGCTGGTGCGCCGGCGCAGCTCCGAGGCGATCGCCCGATTGATGGCATTGCAGCCCGCCACGGCGCGGGTGGTGCGCGAGGATCGCGAGGAGACCGTCTCCGTGGGGGAAGTCCGGGTCGGCGATCGCGTCCGGGTGCGGCCCGGCGAGCGCATCCCGGTCGACGGGGCCGTCCTGGAAGGTGAATCGGCGGTCGATCAAAGCCTGGTCACCGGCGAGTCCGTCCCCGTGGACAAGCACCCCGGCGACGCGGTCATCGCCGGCGCCATCAACGGCGAAGGCACCTTGCTCGTCCGGGTGACCCGGGTCGGTGAGGAGAGCTTCCTGAGCGCGGTGGTGCGCGCGGTCGGGGAGGCGCGCGCGCTGCGCCCGCCCATCCTTCAGCTCGTCGACCGGGTCCTCGGCTGGTTCGTGCCGGGCGTGCTGATCGCCGCGGCGGGGGCGGCGCTGGTCTGGACGCTCGGGGCGTGGCTGATCATGGGCTCGCCCGACTGGGGCCGGGCGGCCTACGCGACGCTCGCCGTGCTGGTGATGGGCTACCCCTGCGCGCTCGGGATGGCGACGCCGCTGGCGTTGATCCGCGGCGGCGGGCTGGCGGCGCGGCATGGAATCTTCATTCGCGCCGGCGAGGCCTTCGAGGCGCTCAAGGACGTGCGCCGGGTGGTGCTCGACAAGACCGGCACCCTCACCCGGGGCCGGCCCGCCGTGGTGGCCGTCACCGGGTTGGACGGGCACGACGAGCCCGAGGTGGTGCGCCTGGCGGCAGCCGTGGAGCGGTACTCTGAGCATCCGCTGGCGCAGGCGATCGCCGCTCATGCCGATGAGCGCGGGATCCCGCCCGTCACGGCCGGCGATTTTCGCGCCTTCGCCGGACGCGGCGCGCGGGCGAGCGTCGACGGGCGAACGGTGCACGTGGGCCGTCCCGGCTATTTGAGGGAGCTCGGGCTCGACATAGGCTCGCTCGAGTCCGCGGCCGAGACCGAGCACGCGCGGGGGCGCAGCGTCGTGGCCGTGGCCCGAGGCGGCGAGATCCTCGGCCTGATCGCGATCGCCGATCGCCTGAAGGCGGGCGCCGCCGAGGCCGTCGCGACCTTGCGCGCGCAGGGCATCCATCCCGTGATCGTCTCGGGCGACGCCGCGCCGGCCGCGCGCGCCGTCGCCCGTGCGGTGGGCATCGACGAGGTGCGCGCCGAGGTGCCGCCCGACCGCAAGGCGGTCGTGGTGCGCGAGCTTCAGGACCGCGGCGAGCGTGTGGCCATGGTCGGCGACGGGATCAACGACGCGCCGGCGCTCACTCAGGCGGATGTCGGCGTGGCGATCGGCGCCGGCACCGACATCGCCATCGAGTCCGCCGACGCGGTGCTGGTGGGCGAGGGACTGGGCGGGCTCGTCGAGCTGTTCCGCATCGGTCGCGCGAGCTACCGCAAGACCGTGCAGAACCTCACGCTCGCGTTTGCCTTCAACGGGCTCGGCGTGCCCGCGGCGATGACCGGGCTGGTGCACCCGGGGCTGGCCATGGTCGCGATGGCGGCCAGCGTCACGGCGGTGCTCGCCAATTCGTTCCTTGTCCGGAGCGGCGTCGCGGCCTCATCCGCGGGCGGCGAGGAGGCAGAAAGAACGGTGATCGCCGTGCCGACGCTCAAGTGCAGCGGCTGCGCCGACTCCGTCCGGCAGGCGCTGCGCGAGATCGATGCTGTGCGCGACGTCGACGTGGACCTCGACGCCAAGCGCGTCATGGTGCGGTACGCGGGAGCTCGAGTCGATCGCGACCGCCTGTGTGAGGCCATCACGCGCGCCGGCCACGTCTGCGGCGAGGACCAAGAGGTGGAGCGAGGCGCGGCCTGACCGCGGGTCATGCGCAGGCTCCGCCGCCCCATTCAGACCGAGCGGGAGGCGAAAGAGCGGCATCACCCGGCCGCCTCGATGGTCAGCCTGGAGACGGGGGGTGGCGAGCTTTGCTGCGCTCTCCGACGGCACCCGCATCGAGCCGCTCAACAGTCTTGCAAATCTGGAGAGGCGTCCAGCCAGAGAGGGCGCGCGCTGTCTCGCAAGGCGAAGCTCTCCAATAGGCCTGGAAGGATGTCACATGCACGACATGTGCTTGGGGCCCTGGCAGGCCAAGGCCCGCGGGCCCCACAAGCTCTTGATATAAGCGACGAGGTCGCGGGCGTCTCTTTCCGACAACACCTCCTTCCAAGCGGCCATGCGGCTTGTACGGGGTGAACCGTGGAGGATGCGTCTCACCAGCGCCTCGTCGCTGTGGTGCCAGGCGTGCTGCGAGTCGTCCAGGGCGGGCGCAGGCAAATAGCCGGGACGACGTACGCTGGGCGGGATCGGCGGCTCGCCCACGCCGCGCTCGCCGTGACAGGACTGGCAATGGGTCTTGTAGAGCCTCGCGCCCCGCAGCGCCGCCTGCCTGTCGGGCGGCTTTCCCGTCTCGGCAAGCGTCGGCCCGCCTGGAAGCGCGAGTGATGTCACCACAAGCGTAAATGCCATGCAGCCTGGGCCCGCAAGCCTTTTCACTGGCCCGACCGGCCGGGCCAGGCGGCTCGCCGATGCGAACACGATCCATAAGACGACCCTAAGCTGACGCAATACCATAACGGCAACCTCGATCTGCACGGTGATCATCACGGGCAACCGAAGATCACTGCGTGCCCCTTTACCGCTCACTTTGGAGCTGCCCGTTCCTCCGGAGCCGCCAAGGGGCAACAGGTCTCTTCGTTCCCGAACTCTTGCAGCGGCTCTTTTGGCAACCCGCCGCCGCGCCAAGCCGATCGCACGCCATCAAGCGTATCGGCGAGATCCTCGGGCCCCAGAAATCCAAAGAACCGCGCCAGCTTTTCCCCTTGAGGCGTGATCAGCACCACCGACGGGACCCGCCTGACACCGAGCTGTTTCGCGAGCGCCGGCTGCGCGTCGTAGTCTACCGCGACGGGCAGGTAGCCTTCCTCCAGCCGGTCGCGGATCATGGGCGTCTCCAGCGTCTCGGTCTCGAACTTGTGGCACCACTCGCACCAGTCGGCGTAGACGAGAACAAAGAGCGCCCGCGCTGCTCGCTGCGCCTCCCGGAACGCGCCCCGGCCGTAAGCCCGCCAGGCGATATCCGTGTTCTCCATGTACCGCCAATCAGCCAGCGGCGCCGAGCGCGCGAGCGGGCCGCCCGCAAGCACCAACGCCACCACGAGCGCTCGCGCGAGGGCCCCGCGTCCGACTGCGCGCCGCGATATGGCGATCACTCGATCACCCCGGCACGGCGCTGCAGCTCGCGCACGTAGGCGATGATGTGGCCCGCCTCCTCCGGGCTGACGCCCTCGACCGGCGGCATGTCGCCGAAGCGCCAGTGGTGCTGCTTGACGCCGTCCTTGACCGCGAGGTGAAACGCCATGTCCGTGTGGTGACCGGGCCGGTAGGTCTTGTGCACCAGCGGTGGCCCTTGCTCGGTGCCTCGTCCCGCCTCGCCGTGACACCGGCTGCAGCGGGCGCGGAACAGCTCTTCGCCTTGCTCGGCGTGGGCCACAAAGTCAGGCGGGGGCAGGTGCAGATTCCGGCGGGCGTGCTCCGGCTCGAGCCGCTCGCAGCCGGCCAATGCCACTGCAAGAATCGGAAAGGCCATACCCGGCCACTTTAGCCATCCTTTAAGCGCCAATTGATTCACCCCTCGAGCACGGGCCGGTCACTGGAACGCCTCCGGTCACCGGCGTTCCATCAGCCGCTGCTCCAGCTCGTACAACCATTCCGGCGTATTGCTGAAGTACTGGTTTAGGCTGCTCACCGAGCCGAGCAGCGCGAGCAGCCCGATGCCGATCAGCAGCCCGGCGCTGATCATCTCGATCACGCGCCGGTGACGGCTCCATCTTTGCAGAAAGCGGGTTCCGCCGCTCAAGAGCAGCGCCGTGATCAGAAACGGCAGCCCCAGGCCCGCGGAGTAGGCGCCAAGGAGCGCGCCGGCCTCCGCCAGCCCGCCGTCCTGCGCGGCCCGCGCGCCGGCGCCCGCCGCCAGGGTCAGGACCGCGCCCAAGAGCGGACCCACGCACGGCGTCCAGCCGGCGGCGAAGCTCATGCCCACCACGCCGGAGCGCACAAGCCCGGGGCCCATGGCGCCGCCTGCCTGCAGGCGGCGCTCGGGCAGGATCACGGCACCCAGCCTCCGATCCAGCCCGGCGACCGCCCGGTGCGCCGCGGGGGCGCCCTGGAGCTTGGTGGCAAGCCAGCGCAACGCGCCGGACATGTGCAGCCCGAGGACGATCAGGACCAGCCCGCCTGCCTGTATCAGCCAGTCCGCGACCCGTGTCTGGATGAGCGATCCGAATGCCAATCCGGCGGAGACGCCCAGCAGCACGAACACCGCCGAGAAGCCGGTGATGAACAGCACGGCGTGCGCCATCACATGGCGGCGCGGCGCGGCGCTGCGATCGCTTACCGCCACGCCGGTGAGATAGCTCAGATACACCGGGACCAGCGGGAGCACGCAGGGCGAGGCAAACGACAGCAGCCCCGCCACGAACGCCAGGCCCAACGTGATGTCAGCGACGCCCATTTTCTGACTTCCGAGCCTCGCCGGCGCCGGCCCCGACCGATGCTCGCGCCTCTCCCGCCGGGCTCCCGGCGCGCGCCCCGGCCGGCGTGTCCGGCTTGACCGTCCGGAGCCGCCGCACCAACGGCAGGATCTCTTCGGTGACCGTCGCCCAGGTCAGGGCCCCCACATGCTTGTATTCGATCGTCCCGTCGCGGCCCAGCACGTAGGTCTCCGGGACCCCATAGACGCCCCACTCGATGCCGGTCCGCCCGGAGCCGTCGAAGGCGCTGGCCACATAGGGATCGCCCAGCTCGGCCAGCCAGCGTCGGGCGTTCTCCAGCCGGTCTCTGTAGTTGAGGCCGTAGATGGGGACCTCGCCGGTCCGTGCCAGCCGCAGCAGCACCGGGTGCTCATCCCGGCAGGCCTGGCACCACGAGGCCCACACGTTGAACAGCGACACCCGACCGAGCAGATCGTTGCGCGAGAGGATTCGGTCGGGGTGCTTGACGTGCGGCAGGCTGAACCGGGGCGCCGGCTTCCCGATCAGTGGCGAAGGGAGCAGCCGTGGGTTCATGGTGAGGCCCACCCCCAGCAGGATCATGAGCAGCACGAACAGCCCTAGCGGAACCAGGTATCGAGGCATCTCCCCACCTGTCGTGCTTGCCAGCGCGGCCGGCGGCCGGGTCTGCCGCCGGGCGAGCGCGCAACCGGCCATCCGGCCGGCGCCATCACGGTTGCGGCCGTCGCGTGCATCATGGTTTCGCCGCCACGCCGGCGGCACCCTCGCCCAGACCGAGCAAGCGTCGCAACTTGGCCGGCGGGACATAGCCGGTGAGCATCCGGCCGTCATCCAGCATAATGGTCGGCGTGCCTCGTACTCCCACCCGCCGCCCGAGCCGGTAATGGTCCGCCACGGGGTTCTCGCACTGTCGGGCCTCGAGCTCGTCTCCCGCCTTGGCCATGCCGATCGCCTTCTTTCTATCTTCGGCGCACCAGACGGCCACCGATTTCTCGTAGGTCGATGAGTCCAGCCCGGCGCGGGGGAACAGCAGGTACCGCACTTTCAGCCCGCTTTCCACCAGCTCGGGCACGTCTCGATGAAATTTCGCACAATAGGGGCAGTCGACATCGGTAAATACGGTGATCGTCCGCTCGGGTCTTGGCGGCGCAAAGACGATCATGTCTTCCGTATTCACTTGGCCGATCAGATCCAAGCGCAGCTCGCCGCGCCTTTGCTCGGTCAGGTTCGCGCGCGTGTCGACGTCGATCATATTCCCGTCGATGAGATGTTGCCCGTCCGCCGTGACGTAATACACGTTCGCCCCCACCGCGACCTCGTATAAGCCGCTTGCCGGGGCCGGTGCTACGTTTTCAACGGACACTCCGGGCAGCAACGCCCGAAGCGCCGCCTTGACGGGCTCCGGGACGGGGCCACCGGCGGTTGCGGTGGCGGTGTGCAGCGCCAACAATGTGGCCAGCAAGCGAAACATAGCCTGTCTCCTCGGCAATTGCGCCAGCGACAATCTAGAGCCTGTGCCCCGCTGACAGGTCAACTACCTTTCATTCCTTTCTTTGCCGGTTCGTGACCCCGCCCTTCAGCCGCGTTGATTTCGGGTCCGGCCGTGCGGGCCTCGACCCGATCTGCGACCGCGGCGCTCACCGTCTCTCCGACGGGCCGCGGTCACGGCAAAATCACCGGCCGCTGCGAACGCCCTCGCGCGGTGGGCGGGTCAGTCACGCCTTTTCAGCCGGGCCTCGGCCTCGGCGATGGCCGGGCGCAGCGCGCGCTGCATCGTGTCGTTATCCGGTCTCAGCCGGCTCAGCCGCCGCCAATGGATAAGGGCCTGGCGGTAATCGCCGCGCTGGAAGGCGGCTGTGCCGGCGAGCCAACGCCCCCGGGGGTGATCGGGGTCGATCGCCAGCGCCTCGGTGAGGAGCTCGGCCGGCCGTCCGGCGAGGTCCCCGCCGGCGGCGAGCGCCCGGGCATAGCCGACCAGCACGTCGGGCTCGTCGCCGGCAAGCTCATAGGCCTTGGCAAAGGCAGGGCTTGCCTCGCCATAGCGGCCGAGCCTCAGATAGATCCAGCCCAGCAGGCCCCAGCCCTCGGCATCCTCGGGTCTGCGCTGGAGATGGGCTGTAAGGTGCTCCACCATGCCCTCGAGCCTGGCCGCCTGCGCGGACTGCGCCGCGGACGCCGGCTCGAGTGGCCGATCGAGCATCGACATCGTGCCGAGCTGGAGGTAGAGGCCGACCGCCGCCACCGGCAGGATGACGGCGATTACAGCGGCCGTGCGCTTGCACGGCCGGCCTCCGCCGCGGGACGCCACCCGCCCGCTCGGGTCGCTCGGCAGGCTTCGCGTCGGCTCTTGGTGCCGCTCCTTGGCCTCGGCCGCATCGGCCTCGTCGTCCGCGGGCTCCGTCAGGCGCTGGCCATGGATATCGAGATTGACCGCGTCGCTGGCCGGCGCCACCCCGCCCGCCTCGCGCAGCAGCGGCGCCAGCACGAAGCCCAGTGCGGCGGCGAGCATCCCTCCGGCGATGGACCAGAACACGATCACGGCTCGGCCTCGTCACGGTCGGCGAGGAGCCGCCGGGCGCGGCGCCGCTCGACCTCGGCGAGCGGCGGATCTCCCGCGCGGCGGCGCACCACGTGGACCGACACCCCCAGCCCCAGGGCCAGCAGGATCAAGGGGCCGGCCCACAGCAGGTAGGTCGAGGGCTTGAACGGCGGCCGATACAAGACGAAGTCGCCGTAGCGGGCCACCAGAAAATCGGCGATCTCCTGATCGCTGGCGCCCGCGAGCATCATCCCGTGGATCTCACGGCGCAAATCCTCCGCCAGCGGCGCCGCGGAGTCGGCGAGCGACTGATTCTGGCATACCAGGCAGCGCAGCTCCGCGGTCAGCTCCTTGAAGCGCGCCTCCTGCGCGGCGTTGTCGAAGCGAAGGGGCGCGACCGGGGTCTCCTCGGCCGTCGCCCCGGCGGTCATGAGCGCCAGCAGCGCGAGGCCGATCGCCCGCCTCATTCCTCGGCCTCCTGCAGCCGCTGGGTCGTGGGCGGCAACCCCTTCTGTGCCGGCGGCGCGGCGACGGGTCCGGCGTGCTCGTGGCGGGTTTCCCGGCGGCCCGGGCGGCCGCGCGAATGACGGCCGGCCGCGTCCTGCTGCCGGGGCGCCGGCCGATAACGCCGGTCGCTGGCGGCGAGCAGCCCGCCGGCGGCCATCATCAAGGCGCCGAGCCAGATCCAGCGCACGAAGGGCTTGATGTGCACGCGCAGCGCCCAGTCGCCGTCGCCGAGGGGCTCGCCCAGCGCCACGTAGAGGTCACGGAGCAGCCCCGGGTCGATCGCCGCCTCGGTCATGGGCCTTTCCTGCGCGGGATAATGCCGCTTCTCCGGGCGCAGCCGCGCGACCTCCTCGCCGCCGCGTCGCACGCGCAACGTCCCTTGCTCGGCCCGGTAGTTGGGACCGGTCCGCTCGCGCGTGCCTTCGAACTCAAAGAGGTAGCCGCCCAGCGCCAGACGGCCGCCCGGCTCCAGACGCACGTCCTTCTCCACGTGGTAGGCGCCGGTCAGGGTCGCCCCGACGATGAATACGCCCACCCCGAGGTGCGCCAGGCACATGCCGTGAAACCCCCGCGACCCGCGCCTCACGCCCTGCCGGCGTCCCCGGCGGTCGGTCACCCGCCGGTACCAGGCCTGCGCGGTGGCGAGCGCCACCCATGCGGCCACGGCGATGCCGAGGCCGGAGAGCAACGAGGGCTTGCCGGGGGCGCCTGCGAGAAACAGCACGAAAATACCGGCGGCGGCCGCAAGCGCGTACCGGAGGGAACGGCCGAGATCGGAGGCGCGTGTGCGCTTCCAGCGCAGGATCGGCGCGATCGCCATCAGCGCCACGGCCGGGATCATCAAGGGCACGAACACGGCTTCGAAGTAAGGCGGGCCGACCGAGATCTTGCCGAGCCCCAGGGCGTCCAGCACCAGCGGGTAGAGGGTGCCCAGCAGCACCGTGGCGCACGCCACCACCAGCAGCACGTTGTTGACCAGCAGCGCCGTCTCCCGAGACAACGGCTGAAAGCGCGCGCTGGAGCGCATGGCCGCGGCCCGCCGCGCGTAGAGAACCAACGAGCCCCCGACCACCAAACCGAGAAAGATCAGAATGAAAAGCCCGCGCGCCGGGTCGGTGGCGAAGGCGTGCACCGAGGTCAGCACGCCCGAGCGCACGAGGAAGGTGCCGAGCAGGCTGAGCGAGAAGGCGAGGATCGCCAGCAGCACGGTCCAGGTCTTGAAGGGCGCCCGGCTCTCGGTGACCGCCAGCGAGTGCATCAGCGCGGTGCCGACCAGCCACGGCATGAACGAGGCGTTCTCCACCGGGTCCCAGAACCACCAGCCGCCCCAGCCGAGCTCGTAATAGGCCCACCAGCTGCCGAGCGCGATGCCCAGGGTCAGGAACACCCAGGCCAACGCCGTCCACGGCCGCGACCACCTGGCCCAGGCGGCATCGAGCCGGCCCTCGAGCAGCGCGGCGATGGCGAACGCAAAGGGGATCGCGAACCCCACGTAGCCCATGTACAGCATGGGCGGGTGCAGGGCCAGCCCCGGGTCTTGGAGCAGGGGATTGAGGTCCGCGCCCTCGGCCGGCGGAGGATAGAGGCGCGCGAAGGGATTGGAGGTCATCAGCATGAAGAGCAGGAAGCCCGTGCTCACCAGCCCCAGGACCCCGATCACCCGCGCCGAGGTTTCCGGCGGCAGGCCGCGGCTGAGCGCCGTCACCGCCGCCGTCCACAGGCCGAGGATCAGCGTCCACAGCAGCAGCGAGCCCTCGTGCGCGCCCCACGTGGCGCTGATGCGGTAGAGGCCGGGCAGGCTGGAGTTGGCGTTGCGTGCCACATAGGCCACCGAGAAGTCCTTGGCGGCGAAGGCGTAGGCGAGCGCCGCGAAGGCCAGCGCGACGAACAGGAGCTGGCCCCGGGCGGCCGGACGGGCGACGGCCATCCAGGCGGGCTCGCCCCGTGCCGCGCCGACCAGGGGGAAGAGGGCCTGAGCCAGGGCCAGGCACAGCGCGAGGATGAGCGCGAAATGGCCCAGCTCCGGGATCATGGCGCCGTGCGCTCCGTGTGAGCCTTTTCGACCGCCTGCGCGACCTCGGGGGGCATATAGGTCTCGTCGTGCTTGGCAAGGACCTGCTCGGCGACGAATACCTCGTCCGGACCGAGGCGCCCCTGGGCGACGACGCCCTGCCCCTCTCGGAAGAGATCCGGGAGGATGCCTCGGTAGACCACCGGGACCGTCTCCGCCGTATCGGTGACGGCGAAGCGCACCGTGACGCCGTTCGGCTCACGCCGAACGCTGCCGTCCACGACCAGTCCTCCGAGACGGAAGGGCCGCGCCGTGGGCGCCTCGCCGGCGGCGACCTGGCTGGGGCTGTAGAAGAAGACGAGATTCCCCTGAAACGCGTTGAGCGCCAGGGCCGCGGCCGCGCCCATCCCCAGGAGGATCAGCGCGCCGGCGACGAGCCGCCGTCTGGATGACGCCTTCATCGCTTTGCTTCCGGTCGTCGTCCGTCCTCGCTCACCAGATGCCGCAGCAGGCGGCGCTGCCGCCACCAGGGCCAGAGGAAGTTGGCCGCGAGCACGACCAGCCCGAGGCCGTAGGCGCTCCAGACATAGAGCCCATAGCCGCCCATGTGGAGAAACGTTTCAGGCGTCATCCCTATCTCCCAGCATCCTGACCCAGGGGGCGTGTCGTTCCTCGATCAACAGCTCGGCGCGTGCCCGCAGCAACGCGGCCGAGCCGTAATAGAGCGTGAAGGCGAGCGCGATCGCCAGCAGCGGCGCCAACATGCTCCAGTGAATGGCAGGCGCGCCGGCTCTGGCGACCGTGGGGCCTTGGTGCAGGGTGTTCCACCACTGCACCGAGAAGTGAATGATCGGGATGTTGACGAGCCCGACGATGGCGAGCAGCGCGGCCGCGCGCGACGCCGTGCGCCGGTCCTCGATGGCCGCCTGCAGCCCGATGACGCCGAAGTAGAGGAACAGGAGGATCAGCTCCGAGGTGAGCCGCGCGTCCCACACCCACCACGCACCCCACATCGGCTTGCCCCACAGCGCGCCGGTCGCCAGCGCAAGGAAGGTGAACGAGGCGCCGAGGATCGCGCTCGAGCGGACCAGGGCGTATGCGACCTTGAGGTTCCAGGCCAACCCGGCGGCCCCGGCGCCGGCCATGACCACGTAGATGAAAAGCGACATCCACGCGCTCGGCACGTGGATGTAGATGATGCGGTAGGCCTCGTCCTGCCGGTAGTCCGGCGGCGCCAGCACCAGCCCGCCGTAGAGCCCGGCCGCCAGCAATGCCAGGCTTACCCACCCCAGCCAGGGCGCCAGCCGCCCCGCGAGGCGGAAGAAGTGCTCCGGCGAGCCGATCCTTTTCAGCACGCTCGACATGGCCTATCCGGTGGTGATTCGCAGCGCCGTCGCGGCGGCGAACGGCGCGAGGGTCAACGCGAGCACGAGCAGCGCGGCGAGAAGGGACAGCTGCGCGCTCACCGGAAGCTCGGCAGCCGAGCCGGCGACGGCGCTGGTGGCGAAGATCAGCACCGGCACATAGAGCGGCAGGAGCAGCAGCGACAGCAGCACGCCGCCGCGGCGCAGGCCCACCGTCAGCGCCACCCCGATGGCGCCGATGAGGCTCAGCACGGGCGTGCCCAGCGCGAGGGTCAGCACGAGCACGCCCAAGGCAGCGGCCGGCAGGTGCAGGAGCAGCCCGAGCACCGGTGCGAGCAGGAGCAGCGGCAGGCCGCTGGTGAGCCAGTGGGCCAAGGCCTTCGCGACGACCAGCAGAGACGTGGGATAGGGGCTTAAAACGATCTGCTCCAGGGAGCCGTCGTCGAAGTCCGAGTGAAAGATCCGCTCGAGCGAGAGCATGGCTGCCAGCAGCGCCGCCACCCAGATCACCCCGGGCGCGATCCGGCGCAAGATAGCCGATTCCAGACCGAGCCCGAGGGGGAAGAGGCTGACCACCATCACGAAGAAGAGCAGCGGATGGGCCAGCTCACCGCGGCGGCGCAAGGCCAGCGTGAGATCCCGTCGCAGCAATGATGCGAACGCCCGCGACATCTGAATCACGGCCTAGTAGGCAAATGCACCCGCATGAGGCGCGAGCAACCGATACGGGTGGGACGGTGGCTGGTGAGCACCAGCAGGCCGCCCCCTTCGGTGTGCGCGGTGAGCATCTCCTCGGCCAGCCCGGTCGCCCGCTTGTCGAGACCCGTGAATAGCTCGTCGAGCACCCACAGCCGGGCCGGGGTGACCAGCAGGCGGGCCAGCGCGACCCGCCGTCTCTGGCCCGCCGAGAGGGCGCGCGCGGGCGCGCTCGCAAGCTCTGCGAGCCCCACCCGCTCCAATGCCTCGTCGCTGGAGCACGCTGCGTCGGCCGGGGGCCCGAGGGCTCGGGCGAAACGAAGGTTCTCGCGCGGGGTCAGCTCCTCTTTGATCCCATGGGCATGACCCACGTAGGCGACCCGGGACAGAAACTCCGGGCGCACTGAGCCGATATCCACACCGCACCAGCGCAGCTCGCCCGCATCGGGCGCGGCCAGCCCGCAGAGAATGCGCAGCAGAGTGGTCTTGCCGGCGCCGTTGGGCCCGTCGATCTGCACCGCCTCGCCCGGGCCGAGCGTGAAGCTCAGCCCGCTGAACAGCAGCCGGCCGTTGCGCCGGCAGCCGAGGCCGGCGGCCTCGAGGCGCGGTGCCCCGTCCCGCTCACGGCCGGCTGGTGCCGCTGGCGCGCGAGCGCGACTCGCCACCTCGGACGCCCCCAATGTGTACGTAATCTCCTCGGGACCCACGGTTCAGTGCTTCGATTGCGCCTGCGGCGAGCGGACGCGCCGTAGCGCCTGCAAGCCGTGCTCTCACGAGCGCGTTCAAGCCTAAGACGTGTGTGCCGCGTACAGGTCAAGGGCGGGCGGTGCCCGGGTGGGCGGCATGCCAATGTGCACGGGTTC
>JABAHQ010001517.1_pt4 | contig 15684 bp, 11 predicted proteins | sample 7062091 | NCBI WGS metagenome assembly JABAHQ01 (sample SAMN14534359, study PRJNA622989) | marine sediment metagenome | biome: marine biome [ENVO:00000428]; feature: marine pelagic biome [ENVO:01000023]; material: deep marine sediment [ENVO:00002113] | place: India: Gulf of Kutch | collected...
GGGATCGGATCTAGGTTAATGCAACGCACACTTGATAAGTTAACAGGAAAATGTAGGGCTATGTTCTTAGAAGTTAGAAAAAGTAACGTTAGGGCACAAAGATTTTACCACGCCTTGGGCTTTAGAAAGAGGAGAGTGAAGAAAGGGTACTACAATAATGGAGAAGATGCCATAATATACTACAAGCTCCTAGATAGAAAGTCAACAATCACTCGTTAACCGTAAATGTATCTTCTATAACTCCAATCCTCGTCCAAAGTGCCTTTCTTTTTATAATATTTCGCAAGCCGCTTGATTTTACTCTGTAGAAGTTGAAAGTTTCTCCTATTCTTCTTATCTGAGGGGTGTTCCTCTAGATGCTTCCGAATCTTTCTTGCTTTTTCCAGTAATCTTCTCAATTCTTCTGGAAGATCAGGGGAGAGGTCATGCTTTTCTAAAATTTCAGTGATCTTTTCGTTGAGAACCCGTTTAGTCGATGGTATACCCCACTTGTCCCGTAAGATCATTCCGATCTGGGAGGGGGGCGTTCCCGCCTTCCTGAGTTCTATGATCTTATCTTCAATTTCTTTGGTTGAGAGTGAAACCCAATCTAGAGACTCTTTTCTGAAATCTGTTTCGCTCAAATGCATTCACCACTCAAAGTGAAAAGTTGTTGCTAATATAAACTTTTCCACACGGAGCTTCCTGCCTAAAACCTGAATTTGGCAGAATGAACCGATCCATTCTTCAACTAGCTTCTTGTTATTCCGAAATTTTTAAATGCTAATGGAAGTTTAAGCAGATAAGACGCATGACTCTGTATAATCAAAAGTTACTCTAACCGCTGCTGGGGTTGCCGAGCCTGGTAAGGCGCTGGTCTGCTAAACCTTCACGGGCTAAACCAGTGGCATTTGCCACGCGGGTTCGAATCCCGCCCCCAGCATGGCTTTTAACTGTTTTTGGGACATCCCCAGCGATTTTCTGCAGCTACACCACGTTGAAACTCACTCATTTCTTTTCCTCCAAGTACTGCATTACCAATCGCTAGTAGATTTCCCTGTTTTGATATGACTAGGACTTCATCATTGGCTCTGATCACCCCGCTAGCTTCAGAAACAAACTTTGCAAATACGCTTTTACCCTCACGGATGAAAGGTATAGCCTCATTTTCAACGGTAACAGTATACTTTCCACCAAGTAAATCCTTCAATCTCCATGCTAAAAGCGGATGAGGGACAATTTTGTAATTATGTGGAACTAATGTAGCAAGCAGCCATTTCCCCCTCTGTTTGACCTTTTTACTGGAGAATTCTTTTGATATTTTCTCCTTAGTCTCCTTACTCTTTATGTCTAACCGGATTATCTCCGCAATCTCTTCATCTGTAATGTTACTTTCATAAATCTTCCTGATTCTTCCCGTACTAATAGATCTTTTGACTGAAGGTGTTTTCACTGCTTTCTCTGCCCCCGGTCCAAATTGATATTTAAGGATAGCTTGAATCTTATGACGTAAAACAGTCTCCTTCTGTAAGATGCCTAAATCACGTCCTTCATACTCTACTATAGGAATAACTTGGTTAAGCTGATCCCGGAGCTTCTCACTTTTAATACGATGAACAAGAAACTCCTTAACTCCTTCTTTTTTCAGCTGTTTGATGAAATAGAGGAGATAAAAGAGATTTTCTTGGGAGATCTCTTCGATGAAACTTTCATGCTGAAAAAGAGGATAAACTTCCCGTATTTCTTGAGGGATGATGGCAAAAGTGGTATCTACAATGAAAACTTGCGCATTGAGTTGGGTTGGAATTTCTAACGCTCCTTGCGGATCGGTGATAATCACTTTTTCAGCCCATACGTACTTTCGCTCCGGTATTCTAGTTTTATATCTCCAAATTTGCGGCCGATGGAACTCTTCTGACCTAGTGAGAAGTAATCCCCGTTTCTTATAGATGGGATCCATCATTTCAAGATACTTAACATTCTTGTCTTCTCCTTCGAGAAGCCATTTATATGCTTTAGCTAACTTAGGATGACTTTCTGCACGTTTAGCGACAAGCTTCCATAATCTTCCCGTTCTGATAGCCTGTTTTATGGTATTAATTTCACGTTTTATTGCGTAAAGATTATGTAACGCTAAGTAATGTCGACGAGTTGGTTCATTCAAATTTAAAAGCTCTTTGAGGTTCCAAGAGGAGCAAACAGGACAATTACAAGGTAAATATTTCAGCTCTTTCAGCTTAAAACTCCCCTGACTTGTTAAATACCTGTTTTTCTTCGCAAATTCAGCGTAGCTTGCACTATCGAATGTGTCAAAACCAAGTAAAGTGAAAAATGCCAAGGCAAGGGGGTGTCCCGCTCCAAAGAGGTGCAATGGATACCTAGACGGAAGGTACCGTTTGAGGAAAAGTAACGACTTAGCAAGCGGTAAATAACTGTAATCCTTCATTAAAGGAACAATTGAGCCCACAGCAAACATTTTGAAAGGGAAAGCTTTCATTTTATCTATAGAAGACTTCAACAAATCATTGTACGGTATGCCATGCAAGGGGCCCATTAGGATGGTGCCTTCTTCCTCTAGAAATCCGTTATCAGCGATTTCTTTTGCTCTTTTAGCCGTAGTTTTAATGGCAGCTTTCTTCCTTCCCTTTCCGCTTTTACCAACTGGAACATCTAGAATCACACCTATATCCGCTTCAATCTTCCTTTGAAAATCACATATTTCTAAATTTGTAACATCAAAATCTTTGTATCTCCAGAGCTGGAATGCACCAGAATCCGTGGCTATCACGCCTTCCCACCCGTACGCTTCGTGTAAACCGTTCCTAAGAACATTCTCTCGTAATTTTCTGTCTTGATATATTGAGTAAGCATTCGTAATGATTGCATCAAACCCCACTTTTTTTAGATCTTGGGGGCCAACTACGGGAAGATGAGGGTTAAGAACGGGAAAAAATGCAGGTGTCTCTAGCTCTCCACTTTTGGTTCTCAATGTGCCGATTCTTCCCCCGACGTCCTTATTTTTGATCTCAAAGATCTCCATTTTTTTTCTCTCCTAACTGAAAAATCATGCGTCTTTTTACTTCTTTGAGAAGCAAGCGCAATCTCCTTTTAACATCACTATACTTAAAAAAAGATCTTCTCTGTGATAAATAGCAAAATCCTACCAATAGGCAGCATCAATACAATCTTTTCTCTCCGTAAGGGCGGATGGTCGAGTGGTAAGATGCCGCTCTCACACGGCGGCGATCGGCGGTTCAAATCCGCCTCCGCCCATGTTGTAGTAGAAGGATTACTTTTCAACAGTTTACCGTTTCCTCTACTTTCCACAACTCTCGTCTAGCTTCTCTAGCAGTTAATGGCCAGAGGGAATTGTTTCTCTGTGACTTCTATGTATGAGGATGTTCAATTAACCTTAACGAGAAAACGAAAGGTAAGAAGAGATGCTGGTAAATTATTTGTAAAAATAAATATGAAAAAGAAGTACTCATGTAAGCATCCATCAAATCTCCTAAATTATCTCCAACCAAATTATCAAGAGCATTAAGCCTACTCCTTCAAAAAGCACGCTAATAACAAACCAAATTAATTCAGCCATTGTCGGTGAAGACGGACGTTTTGCAACCCTTGCGGCAACATAAATGAAGAGTAAAGTTGCTAGAAATGTTAAAAGCCATCCAAAGATCCCCGCCAAGGTAGTAAATTTCGTTTTTCTCACCTCTCTATACTCTTTGAAAAACTACCCCTAAAAAGAGACAACTGGAATTGAGCCCAACTAAATTTTTTGTCTCTATAAGGTAGGGACTTTTAAATGGACGACGGAGGAATGGTTGAGTAATTTGCTTCATTTTGAATGGAACGTGACTCATGATTAAGCAATCTTTTGTGATAAACGGTAAACATGATGCTCCGGCCGGATATATATGACTACTTCTGCTTTTTTTACAAACGACGCAGGCCTCTCCGTCTTGAGGAGCTTATGTTCTGGATAGTTAGTCCCTCGTACAGATAATGCTCCAGATAGCTGTTCGGCACATACCTATCCTTCGTTTCAGCAAGAGTAGAAGGATGCTCTAGCGATGCCGTCCCTCTCTAACCACTTCTTTTTTAGACCTTCGATTGTATCAATATCTTCTATTTTCCCATAAAGGTTCCCTCTTGACCTAGCAAGAAAAGTCTCCTGTATTCCTTCTCAACTTCTTTCTGGACTGAAGATATACACACCTCTCACTTATACCATGAACAAGAATCTCAGAGCGGATGTGATTGTACTATACCACTCAAAAAAAGTTTGACTTCCCAATCTCTTGGAATTCTTGACCAATTCCACTAGATAGTTACAACACTTCATCATTTCCTTGTGCAAAACTAGAGAGCGCTTCGGCTCCTTTGATGAGACGTTCTGCAGTAGGAAAGGTAGGAATTCCTATGCCCTCTATCTCTTTTTTAACTCTTTTTGTGTGGCTCCCTCCTGCTGCACAAACTAAAATCGGTTTTTTTGTCTGTGGATTGGTTTTTTTTAAGATCTTTACCGCTTGTTCACTATCAAGAGGTGCATCCTGGAAGACGAAAAATAATGCAATTATATCAACATTTTCGTCACTTGTTAAGCCATTTAAGGAGATTTCATAATCTCTTACCGTAGCAGATCCAGTAAGATCTAGAGGATTTTTGATAACATAATAAGGGGGAAACTCCCTTTCAAAGTACCTCTTAACTCTCCCACTGAACTCTGCTAACGTCATAGATGTAGTTTCAATGCAATCTACCGCTTGAACCATTGGCCCTGCACCATTAGAGACAAAAGCAATCTTAGATCCCGCGGGAAACGGTTGTTTAGACAAGGTTTTAACTATATCAAAAAGAGATTCCATATTCTCCGCTTCTAGTATTCCTGACTGCTTAAATGCTGCTTTATACACTCTTTTTTTCCCTCCCAAGAAGCCTGTATGACTAAGGGCAGCCTCAGCAGCAATTTCTGAGCCGCCACCTCTCAGTACCACCAGTGGTTTTTCTTGCGTGGTCTTTCTCGCTTCTTCATAGAAGCGCCTCCCCTCCTGTAACGCCTCCAGGTAAATGCCAATTACTTCGGTTTCCCGATCGTTCCGTAAATATCTGAGGAGATCAGCCTCGTTCACGTCCAATTTGTTTCCATACGAAACGAATTTAGATATACCAACGTAATCTTCTGCAAACCACTCTAAAAGAGAGAGACCGTTGGTTCCAGATTGGCTCAAAATGGCGACGTTACCTTTTTCAGGCTTTACAAATTTCTCCCTTGGTTGGAAGAAAGTTAAAAACCCGTTCGTGGGATTCATCACTCCTATACAATTTGGCCCGATCATCCTGATATCATACTTTTGTGCGATTCTAGCAGTTTTCTTTGAAAGATCCTTAAACTTACCGCCTAATTCCTTAAAGCCCCCTGAAATTAATACAATATTTTTTATTCCTGCTTCCCCACATTCTTCTACAATTTTTGGTACAATCTTTGAGGGAAGTGCGATCACAGCGAGGTCTACATCGCCAGGAACTTTAGAAACTGAAGAGTAACAGGTTAATCCCATAATCGAGTCATATTTTGGGTTTACAGGGGAAATCTTGCCCTTGAAATTTTCCACTATATTCTTGAGGATGGCATGGCCAATTTTTCCTTGGGTCTTACTCGCTCCTAGGAGAACGACATGTTTTGGATAAAAAAATGTTTCCAACTGGTGACTCAATGATATCTCTCCCTCCATTAAATCAGTGTAACAATTGAATAATACAACCACTCTTTTTAAGAAGAAGGTAGAAAACGGCTTAAATGCCCTCCAAAACTTACTCCACTTCCAATACTATTCCGTTTACCCTTGTTCTTCCTTTTTCTTCCCTTTCATTTCGTTTTGAAGAACTTCTAGAAGTTCTACAGCCTTACGGCTTAGTCCATCTAAAGATGCTGCAAGCAAGTTGTCCAAAGAATGCTGTCCAACCGTGCTAACTTTGTAAATGAAAGCTTCTTCTGCTGGAGCAAGCATAAGTGCATCTTCGGGACACACTCTCGTGCAGATCTGACCTAAGTCACATTCGTACCTTCCAATTTCCGTCAAAAAGGGTCGACCACCCTTCATTTTTAGGATCTCTTTAGGACATGCTTCCACGCACTCTCCACATCCCGTGCAACTTTCTTTCACATAGAATCCTGGAAGAGGCTTGTAGCCATTTGTCTCTGTAGGGTTCCATTTGGAATGATCTTTCCCTCTCCCTACTTTGGCAATCATTTCAACGTCAATTTCTTGATCTTTACCCAGTTTAGCCACTGGTATGTCTCCATTAACTGGTTGTACACTATCCTTATCCACAGCTTCGATATCTTTAGCATACACCACAGTTACTCCCTCCTTCTCGCCACGTTTCTGTAATTTCAACCTAGCTGAGCATTTCTTTACTGATGTTTCGTAGTTTAGGCCCGCTTTGCTACACTCTCCTAACACATCAATTTCTGAAGGAGCTGCAGTAAGGGGAATCAATCCTAGTCGATTGGATAGCACGTCATCAAAGAGGCTAGAAGTATTTTGATGGATGATCACATCATGGATGGCGAGAACGGGAACTTCAGTCAACGCACTCCGTCTGAGGGAGTTAAGGTAGTAATGCTGAATGCCATCCATATAAAATTCCGCGTACTCTTCTCCTCCCGCCCGCTCTTCATATTTAATCATATCAATTTTCATCATCAGTCCCTCTTTCTTTGTGCCAAGATGAAAGCATTTTTATTCTTTTACTGAAGCCAACTCGCTTTAAAACTGGTAAAATGGACACAGGAACAAGTTGCTGCCATTTTTTTCCATTAGCAATTCTATTTCTTATTGAAGTTCCCTCATACTCGTCTCTTCTTATAAGATCAAGCTTTACGATGGGTATCTCAAACGATCGAAACAGATTAAGAACTAGAGAATTTCCAGAGTAAACACGGTCAAATACTGGCGTATATTCCTTTACTCTAGCAGGCCAAACAAGGTTCTCCTCTATATCTGGAATCGGCACGGTTAGTACCCTATCTAAGAGAGATCGTTCTTCCAGGAACGCTCTTACCATTTCAATTCGTTCTCCCGCAGTGAGCGGGTTATCAAGGGTGAAACTCTCTTGAGCGGAACCAATTGCTATAATTGCTTCGTCCTCTCCTTCGAGGATACGTTCTAAGACATGAACATGCCCGTTATGGAGGGGTTGAAACCTACCAACCAACACCCCTCGACTCTTTCTCGTCATCCGATTCATCCTCAATCATACTGCTTTGAAGTCCACCAAGTGGATTTCTCAAGTTGTTTAACTTCACTTAAAACAAGAAGCCTTCAGAGAAGTTTACACCACTCCCAGGGTTTCAATTGAGGCTTCTTAAAGCGCAGTGGATCACCCACTTCTTATTTTTAAATTCCCCCTAAAAATCCTTCCCACCTAACAGAAGGAGTTTTGGACGTTAAGAGACATTATATCATGATTAAAAAGTCTATTCCTTGTTCTGTTCTGACGTATCCATTTAAAGGAGAAAATTCTTCTCTAAAAGATCAATTACCCGTTCATTGGTCTCTCCAAGAGCCTCTTCTGGAATCTCAGAAGGTCTTTTTCCAATATTTCCGGGGGTGCCTTTCAAGAGGGTGTCACTTTTTCTAAGGAAAATTGCCTCAGACACTAATTGCCCTATTTTCTTGGGCGGAAGATGAGAGAGAACATACGTATCTCCCTGCTTTACATTATAAGATTTTTTTATGGCTAGATCATATTTAATCTCCATATCTGTTGCCGAAACAGCAAAATACTCGTCTAACCCTTTAAGATCTTCGATCTTTAAGATTCTAGAGCATCGAATTCTGACAGCACTAGCGGGAGCCTCATCATCTGCTTTTCTTAGTCTAATTCCCAGTGATCTTAAATTGAAGAGGCCAAAACGTAAGAGTTTGGCAGCGTAAGGATCTTTCATATACGCAATTCGAAACCAGTTATTTCCAAGTTTAGACATAAATGTCGAGAGCAAATCTGAAAAGCCAGCAAACGCAGGACTTTGAAGTAATTGTTGTTTTGAAAAGTTTGATTCTCTGAGGTTTAGAAGACATGAATCCATTTTCTCAAGTATCTTGAGGCCTTCGCGTTTTCGAACCCCTGGAATACCTCCTTTCTTTTCAAGATCACTGAGTTGATTCGTCGCCCAAACTGCTAAAGCCAATCTGTAGTCCTTTTCCGGCGAAAAGTTTCTAGCCAAGGTCTCCCCCTCCTTCTTAAAGTTCACGTAAAGTCATTATAAGTTCTAGACCTAAGGGTCTTCTTCATCTCTTTAAGAAGTCTCATCGCTTCACTTCTTTTTTCCTCAGTAACACGAAAGTACATCATTCCTTCCTCATCACTGATAGGAGGTTGGCCATACACAACTAAACTCCCTTCAGGAGCAAGTACCGTAGCAAGAATTCCCATTAAATCCTCTTCTCCGTAAATTCGGAGGACGATTGGTTGTTTTTGAGAAAATGCAACCTTAAGGCAGTGCCAAGCTTCGTGAGTGAGTTTCCCAGGAGGATTCTCGCATGGGAAGTAGGGAGGGGCCTCGATCTTGGTTTCCGTAGTTTTATGCATTAAGCGGAGTGGGGACACATCCCTCCGTCGTACCTTTTGGTCGATTATCGCTATGCTCATAGGATATTCCCTTTTAGCCAACTCTGCAGTTACTACATCGCCAATAGCGATCACATGTTTAGGCGGTGGTGGTAGATCTTCGACCGAATCAACCAGTTTTCCTTTTTTCTCTCTAAGTTCTGATTTCACTTGATCTGATACGGCGACACTGAATTTTGAGGGAGTTTTTCCCCCAGCTTCTTTTCGTTCCTCCCGGATGGTAGTCGAAGAAAATGGTTCTCCTGTAGGGGAGTAAATAAGTGGAATTTCAAGGATCTTGAGGGGGGGGAGCTTCCGTTCTATTCTTAATTGATTGAGCTTTTTAGTCCTCCGTCCTACTCCCTCCTCTGTGGAAATCACTATGGAGTCTATACTGTGCGCATACTCCCCAGATACTCCATAGTTATAGGGATCGGTGATCTTACTAACAATCGCCCTTTCGGAAAGGCCGAAAGTATCGAGAAAATTCTCTAAGTATTTTACACGCTTATTAAAACTTTGTATGCCGTTAGAGTAGCCCTTATTCTCCTGTTTTATCCATTCCGATCCCATAACTGTCAAGTGCACTCTTTTAGCAAACTGAAAGGCCGTTTGAATGAGGCACTTGTGGCCGAGATGGAGATGATCGAAAACGCCTCCCACCACCATTGATTGGAAACTTGAGGCGAAGATTCCCAATCGACACGCAGGAGGGCAACGTTTCATTGGCTCTATTTTCTTAGTATTATCCAGTCTTCCCACCTTTTCTAGTTCAAGAGAGATTTGATTTCTGTCTTAATTTTAGGGTTGTACTTTTCTCGAAGGCTTCTTTGACTTTGTAATACGTTATGGTGCCGTCTCTATCCACGATTCCTAATGCTAGATCAAGTCCCCTCTCTTCCGCTTGTTTCACCTCCTTGATTAAGCTATTTAACTTTATGGATCCAAGAGCTGGGATCGGGATCATGACAGCGATGGGTTTTGATGAAAGCGGGCTCTCTCCACGTTTATAAAGTTCTATTTTCCCCGTTCTTAAAGTTAGGTTATACCCACGCTTTTTCATATCCTCATAGAGGAGGTACCTCTTCCAAAAATGTTTCTTCCTCTTTGCAAATTTATGTATTAAGTCTTCCCTGGTAAGTTCTCCTTTCTCCCCAATAATCTTCAAGTTATTCCTAGATTGGAGGTACAAGGCTTCCACAGGTTTGAGTTCGAGGCGCATATCCTTATTTTTTCCGATGCCTTTTCCCCAAAGAACTCGCCATTCGCTGTTCGTTTCCTTTTTTACCACAATTTTATCCTTCTTTACTTTTCCTTGTATCATTTGTCTCTTTTCAAGAATTACTCAATCTTCCTTAAGGAATCATCTCACAGAACTTACCCTTTAAGTTACCCAGAGGTACTGTCTTTATTTTCCCTACCTAACCGAAGAAACCAAAGTCTTTCTCGTAGGATCATTAAAGATTTTTTCTTGAGAACCTTTTTGTGGAGGGAAGTCTCCCATCAAACCTAAGAACTCCTTCGGAAACGTGTTCTTACAGGCTCTACCCTAGCCCAATAGTTCATTCAAAGTCCTAGCCAATAAGGTTTTTGGTAGAATCGTGGGGGCCCCAGCTATTTCTCGTAGTGTCGTTTTAACACTTGCAGAATACCCCATACAATCAAGTACCAATAGATCCACATTTTTAGCTTTAAGCTCAAACGCAATTCCTTCTAATTCTTTCTCACTACCATGGTATGGAGAGTAAGGAATGAGAGTAACATTTCGTATCTTCTCCCACTTCTCCTCGATCATATTACTTTGGTCAGCAGAAGGAAAAACCACACCTACATGGACGTTTGATCCCAAAGCTAACACGGTACTATACATCAGTTTAGCTGGTTGAAGGAGAACTCTTGTAGAATAAAGGGTCGGGAAGTCACCAGTACAAAGGAGGGCAACTAGATCCACCTCTTCCTCAAGTTCTTTGATACACTGCTGCATTCGAGGAAGGACTTCCTTCTTGGCAAGCTTGACCTCCCTCCCATCCCGCATGATGGTAACAAGTACCGATTCTGAGGCAGTTGGAGCTAAAGTTTCTATTTCTTCCCTTGTTAGATCGTCTAACGCTCCTTTCTCTGTGATTGTAATCTCTCCTGATAATATTTCTTTTATTTCGCCTGTTATGTCCTGCCTTGGGGATTGCCCGACAGTAATCAGTCCTACATGACTCAAACTTGCTCCCTAGCCTAGGACGGGCATATTAAGGAAATAAAAACGTTCATTAACTTTGTTCACATGAACACCTTTTACTATCAGAGGCGGGAAAAATGTCTTGGTTCAAACATGTTATTCGTAGTATCGACTTTCTGAATGACCCCGAACTTTCTCTCCAAAAAATTGAGGAAAAAATAACGGGCATTGGAATTGCGGACTACGAGGTAAAAGACCTCACCGGAGAGAAGGGGACAACGACAATCGTGAAAGTACGCATACATAGGCAAACTGAGGGGGAGAAAAGTGAAAAGCCACGAACGTTGGGGATCATTGGGAGTCTAGGAGGCGTAGGCGTGCGACCAAAGAAAATAGGACTTGTATCCGATGCAGATGGTGCTATCGTTGCTTTAGCATGTATGATGGTATTTGGAGAGATGTCCCGAAGATGCGAACGGTTGCCTGGAGACGTCATTATTTCCACGCATGTTACCCCCTCAGCACCCATCCTCCCCCATGACCCTGTTCCCTTCGTGGGATCTCCTATCAATCTCTATGAACTTTTGGAGATCGAAGTGGATGCTCGGATGGATGCTGTGCTTTCCATTGATGCTACTAAAGCTAACAGAGTGGCTAAATGGTCTGGATTTGCTATTACGCCCCCTGTGAAAGAGGGATGGGTGTTAAAACTTCCTGATGAAATTTTAGACATCTATGAGCGAGTTAGTGGGAGGGCACCTTGTGTTGTTCCCATTACCACTCAAGACGTGACACCATACGGCACTGGAATCAGCCATATCAATAGTATAGTGCAGCCATGGCTTAAAACTAACGCCCCAGTGGTAGGAGTCGCAACTACTGCCCGTTCTCCCATAGCGGGAAGTGCTACGGGGGCGAATTACCCAATAGGGTTAGAGCAAGCAACCAGATTCTGCATAGAAGTAGCAAAGCAATACACCCGTAAGGAGTGTGCCTTTTACGATACTGAAGAATTTACTCGACTAAGAGAACTCTATGGGGACATGAGCGAACGATTTAAGCGGCGACTTCCTTAACCAGAGGGGGGAAAACCTTTCTTGCAAAAGCCACCAGTGATGGAAGTTACGAAACTTTGTTTACGGGCACTCCTCTCCTTAAACATTAATCGACCATCAGATTGCAAACGATTGATCATCTCTTCACTTATACCCTCAGTTAACTAACCGTTAGATTCAATAAGAACGAAGACTCCTCTACTCTCACCAACTTCGTTTCTACTGAGGGAGAAGCCTCTAATGAGGCTCAAACCGTTACATTGATAAGAATCTGAAGGGAAGACCCGAGGCTACGATAGTTTGTCAAGCAAAAATAGAAGAGAAAAAAGAAAAAAGAATGAAGAGATATCCTACTCTGCAGGTGGACGTCTTCTACGCATTACCATGTAAACGACTGCACCAACTACCACTGCACCAACTACTCCAGAGATTGCCGCCATTGCTAATGTTTGCTGTGTGAGCGGAACTGGATTATCGACATAGAACGAAAGTGCAAAGTGAGATGCTGGGAACAAATCTACCAATTCTTCTGTTAGGACATCATAATGGAAGGTATGCCATCCATTTGCTAGCTCGGTTGTATCTACCTCATAGGAAATCGACCAGATATTTCCTAGGATTTCTCGTGCAGTTTCATTATTCATAGTCACATATGTTGAATCTTGGTCGTCAATCCATATTTCTGCGATGGTAGCAGGTAAAGGAGATTCAACAGCAACGGATCCATTGAACGTAAAGGTTCCACTTACCTCCATTCCATCTGGATGATCGAAGCCTTCGGCGTAATTCAGGCCTTTACCACCGACTACCAGTGCCATCTTCCTGTAGGAGTCCGCCGTCAATCCGCCCATGACGGAAAATACAATACCTCTCCACTTTGAGATTCTGTAAGTCTCTACCACTTGATCTGCTTCTATTGTCAAGAATGGCTGACCGAAATATAGGTCCTCCTGACATTTCCTTGCGGCAGGAACGGCCTCGTCCTGTGTTCTCGCATTGAGGAACTTGTAGGTGTTCACATAGTAGGATTCTGGATGATCCCACTGGTAAACACTATAGTAGGCCGACTCGTTCCAGAAGAGATCGAACAACGGAAGCCCACCCACACTCCAGCCGTGTTGACTAAGCATGAACGAACCACCCAAGAGGTTGCCAACTAGCTCGCCCCAACTCATTCCTCTGAGTTCCACCTTGATACCAGCGTCTTTGAGGTCGCCTTGGATCAGCTCTGCCATTTCTAAGGCAAGCGGGTCTCCTGTTCGGTAGTCATGGGTTACCATAACGTTGCCATCGCTGTCCGTCCATGTGGCATTGGGAGATCCTTGGAGGTAGGTTTCTTCGGTATCATTTACTTGATCCAAGCTTGCAATGAGATCCCGTGCTTCGCTCGGGAGAGGTTCAGTTAAGTCCGTGTAGCCATTGTCTTCTGGGTCCCAGTACCATGGTTCGTCGTACGCAGTTGAGACTGGGTGGTCTATGGGTGTGGCGTAGCCAGAGTAGACGGTGTCAGTGATGTTTTGTTTGTCAATGGCATAGGCTAATGCCAACCGAAATTTCTGTTGTCTCGTGAGGTAGGTTGCGTTACATTGGATCGAGAAGCCACCGATATCATTGTCTTGTCCCGTAATGAGAGGATAGCCTGCAGCCGAAATGTTATTGGTATGGTTTAGTACTGCGTGTCCATCAATGAGGATGATCGTATCGTCACCGAAGGCGTTCCATTCCTCCGTTTCATTTAGTACGTGATACTCGAGTTGATCCGCGTACGGCCCCCAGAAGTACGGATCTTCTGGGTTGAAAATGAGGTCCAGTCTGCTCTCGTCTTCTGGGAGGGGTTCTCGTCCAGGGATGAGGACGCCATTCGCATCGTAGGGATCCCAATAGTAGTCTCCGTACCGTTGGAAGGAGAATTCGGTTGCATCTTGGGGAATCTCTGCGTTAAAATCCGTGAGTCTCCACGGCCCGCTTCCAGTGAGGATGGGGTCGTCACTTCCACTTATTTTGTACGCCACCACATCATACGCATCCACGTGCCACCTGGGTTCCCACCAGTTGCTGGTGTTGAAAGTACCCGTCTGATTGGTCCAAGTATCGGCGTGTCCATATATATGCTCGGGGAACACGGGAATGAATAGCGCGTTACGCTTTTTGTACCATGCCGTTTGGTTGAGGTAGACGCTTACGGTTGTATTGTTGATTCTGGTGACGGTGAGATAGTTCATCTTGTTTGGGCCGTAGTACTCGTCGAGATTGTAAGAATCGGCATTGGTGGTGATCCACTTCTGGAACTGGTAGCTGAAGACGAGGTCATCCGCAGTCAGTGCGACGCCATCGTGCCACGTGTACTCACGCAGCGTAAGGTTCCATCGCGTCATATCTTCTGGTCCGACGATCGTCCCGTTCAGTGTCTCCACCGTATAGTCTCGTAGCGTCTCTTCTGTGAAAGCTTTCAGCATCACTGGCACGTATTTGGTGATGTTCAGGGGGTCGTGGGGAGAAGGAATCACGAGGGGGTCAAACATTCGGTTTAAGATTCTATCGGCATATGATCCAATATCACAGGGATTGAGGTGACTTGGTGAGCCTTCAAGGGGAAGCCTGATGGTAGAGATCGTTGTTTTAGACGAAGAAGATAGTAGTGTTTTGGCTCCTAACGGGTGATTCTTAATGATTTTATCCTCTAGCATGGTTTTATGTTGATTAGTTTTGGTGGTCGTTGAATGTCTTCCATGAGGTACCTTCATTAGCTCGTTTACAAGCTCTTCCAGTCCAGCTTGTGCTTTACTGGTCTCTTTTTGGATCTTCTTCGAAGGATTACCCCGCCCTCCTATCAAAGGACCTGCTATTGAGCTAGTAAAGAGCAATGAAAACGTAAGCAGAAAAAGGAGAAGCTGTATCCACTGTGTTTCGCGTTTCCTATATAGCATTCATAATCTTTCAGTTCCAATCTCTTCTTTTTTTCAATTTAATATAGTTTATAAGTCGGTTCTTTTACTTTGTTCTAATGATCGTTTCTCTAATCATCTGGTCTACCTATGGATGTAATCTAAGAAGTGTGGTTCAAAAAATGCAAAATCGTGGATGGAGAGGGGGCCTCAAAGATATGCTTCATAGGGGAAAGTAGAGGGGGGAGGTCCCTTTTATTTACTGGAAGAAATGTAGAAGAGACAGGGGGCATGATGCAAAAGCGTTACTTTCTTTACGGTGGTACAATCCTCTACATGACGCTTATCTTCGTCCTTTCTTCGATCGCTCCCCCACCTGGCCCCCCGCCTTCTCCCCTCTTCCCGCATGAAGATAAAGTCATGCACATAGCAGAGTATGCTCTTTTAAGTATGCTTTTCTTCTTTTCCTTTCACTCTAAAAAATCAGCAAGCTGGGCGTTCCTCCTGGCAGTTGCTGCTACAATCATGTATGGCATTACCGATGAAATTCACCAATCCTACGTGCCAAGACGTGTCTGTAGCTTCACTGATATGTTCGCGGATGCGATCGGTGCTATCGGGGGGTCTACGCTCTGCTTGGGGTTCAACATCCAAACGAAAGCTGAAGAAATGTCCCAAACGGGGGGATGTTGTTGACTACCCGATATGCAGCTTGTACTCGATTATTGAAATTCCTAAAGGGGGGGTACAAAAGGTCTGTTAGACCGTACATTCAGAGACGTTTCCTGAGTTCTGGGACTGTTACTTCATTTTCAGGATAGCGATGAACCGCTTGAAGAGATACGGGCGTTCCGTGTAAAAGGTGACGGTTTTTGGTTTTCATTTCATCGATACTTTCTAATGAGTGAAAACTGCCAACTGCCGTTAAGCATTGGCGGCTGTATCCCCGCCCTGAAGGGAGGGGTCTTAGCCT
>JABAHQ010006207.1_pt1 | contig 15682 bp, 16 predicted proteins | sample 7062091 | NCBI WGS metagenome assembly JABAHQ01 (sample SAMN14534359, study PRJNA622989) | marine sediment metagenome | biome: marine biome [ENVO:00000428]; feature: marine pelagic biome [ENVO:01000023]; material: deep marine sediment [ENVO:00002113] | place: India: Gulf of Kutch | collected...
TTCTGACCTCGGCAATCCATTATTGATGCCACCGGCTGTATTTCTGGGCGTCTCTATTCTTTTAGGCCAGCCACTGTTTACAGCATTACAAGTTACCGGTATCGCTGTAATCTGCTATAGCGTACTACCATTTCTGCTTACACTTTTCATGTTTCGGCGCGGAATCATCCACTCCCTGGATTTGCCACTTCGAAAAACGCGAACCTCGCTGTATGCCTTTTCTATTCTGAGTGCAACCATCGCCTCTCTAATCATTTATCAACTCACCCCTACCCTCCATTTCTTTATTTTTATTCTTTCACTCGTATTCCTCACCAATTTGACGATCTCCTTCCTTCTTAACCTAAGATGGAAAGTAAGTGTACATTCCGCATCCGTAGCAGTAGCCGGTACTATTTATTATGTTATATTCCTTTGGGGATATACTGAACTTCATACGACCACATTAATTTTATCCTTAATTCACCTTTTACTACTTTTACCTGTGATGATGTGGGCACGGTACCATCTTAGTGTTCACTCATTGACAGAATTATTTGGCGGAGCTGTCGCCGGAGTTCTGCTTACAATCATTGAGCTAATCATATTTACAAATATATGGTAAAAGAGACCCTTGACGCCCCCTACTCTCACTATCTGTTTGATGCAGAGATGAGTCAAAGCATTGACCGGCGCACTATTGAAGAGATGGAAATTGACAGTTTCACGCTGATGGAGATTGCCGGATCTTCGGCCGCGAAGATACTTCTTCGGGAAAAAGAATTAACGCATGGTGTTTATCTTTGCGGGAAAGGAAATAACGCCGGCGATGCCCTTGTAGTTTCACGATATCTTCTTCAGCATAATGTGGGGGCGACTATCGTGTTTTTAAGTGGATCAAAAGACCTTTCTCCCGATGCCCAAAAGAATTTGAAGCTTCTCAAAAAGTTCAATTCCGACGACAAGCTAACATTTTTTGATAGTTGGGAACAATTCACCCTACCAGATAAGTTCGATTTTATCATTGACGGCATGCTCGGCACCGGTCTAACCAGCGATGTTCGCGGTGATTATACTCAAGCAGTGGAGTGGGCAAACCGACAACAACAGCCCATTTTCGCTATGGATATCCCAACCGGCTTGCATGCAGATTCCGGCAAAACAATGGGATGTGCAATTGAGTCCGATACCACATTCACCTTTGGAGGACGTAAATTGGGTTTATACCTCAAGGATGGGCCCCAAAAAGCCGGCCCAATCCGTTACTGTGAGCTTCCATTCCCCAACGAGTTTAAAGAAGATTGTAATACCTACCTGCTTGATGAGAGCTGGGTTCAGATAAAAACACCTACTCCCGGTCAGCACAAATATAATTCAGGCGTACTTTATATTATAGCTGGATCCGAGGGATTGACGGGGGCCGCCATTATGGCAGCTAAAAGTGCTTGGGCAGAAGGATTGGGAGCCGTAATCCTAATTTGTCCACGGGGAGTGCTTTCTATCTATGAACAAGCACTGCCATCTATTATTAAGAAACCTGTGGGACATCGTGATGACCACCATTTCAAGGCCGACCACGCAAACAGTGTCTTAAAAATACTGTCCGAAAAAGAAGGAGCCTTGCTACTTGGTCCCGGTTTAGGTAGAGAAGAATCAACCGTTCGTTTTGTTAATAAGATCCTCTCACAAAACAACAAGCCCACGGTTATTGACGCAGATGGGTTATGGTGCCTTGCACAACTTGAGGGCTTATCCAACGTGGATCAATCAAAATGGGTATTAACACCACATCCCGGAGAGTTAAATCGTTTAACATCAAATACCGGCCTGCAAGCAGATTCCCGTTTACAAACAGTTCGAAAATATGCACAAACCGTTGGCGTTACCATACTTGCAAAGGGGATGCCCGGAATAGTTGGAACACCAGAGGGCAAATCTTATCTAACAAACTACAACACGCGGTACTTTTCCAGAGCCGGCAGTGGTGATGTATTAGCCGGTAAGGTAAGTGCTCATTTGGCTTTTGGCCAGCGGCCTACAGTTAGCTGTGCCTATGGATTATTGAATGGCAAACAGAAACTCGAACATTATTTAAAACATCATCAGGATTTACCTGAACCACGCGATTTTATATGAAAATCTCTTCCACCATTTATTCTTTCTTATCAAATCACAGCTATTTATTACCCGCTGGGGTAATCACACTTACACTGGGTATGCTGTTGTTAACGTTATTACCCGCTGACACTATGGGCGAAAACCAGCTTTGGGAATACGACAAATTAGGACATGCCATACTTTTTGGCAGTTGGTCGCTATCTGTTGGCCTTTACTATCAAATACATAAATCAAAAGCAGTAAAGCTATGGATTATATTTGCCAGCGGTACTGCTTTTGGATTACTAATTGAAGTCTTACAGCACATGTTACCTGTAAATCGGCAAGGGGATCCTGTTGATTTTTTATTTGATGTACTGGGGTGTCTCTTAGCAATTTGGCTTTTAAAAATAATATTGCCAGAAAAAACTGAGAAATAATCTGTCGATCAGAACATTACAAGGGCATTTTTTTGTAAAAAATCACAATTTGAAAAAATAATGGAATAATTTGCCCTCTTTTCCTGTTATTTAAGTGGAGATTAAGTAGAATAATTTGTTTACTTACAATTCCTAGTAAATTTATTTCAATTTAACGCGGAGATTTAAGCATTATGGGTACTGAAAGAAAAAAGCCACAGGCTGATCTTAGAAATTACTACACAATCTTTTTGCAGCTGGGCATGGTTGTCGTCCTATTAATTTTCATTACCGCAATGAAAGTACAATTTGTTGCAGAGCAACAGGACGTAGATCTTACCCAAGAGCAAGAAGTCGTCGAAATGGAGGAAGTAACACAAACTAAACAAGAAGAAAAACCGCCACCCCCTCCACGTCCACAGGTACCTGTAGAAGTACCAAATGATGAAATTATCGAGGATCAAGAGATTAATATCGATGCCGAGATAAATATGGACGAACCTCTTCCAGAACCGGAAGAACCTCAAGAGGAAGAAGAGGAAGACTTCTTTGTTGCAGTAGAAAACATGCCTGAACTCAAAGGTGGATTAGGCGCCCTGCAGCAAAAAATAAACTATCCTGATATGGCCCGAAAAGCGGGTATTGAAGGACGAGTTATCATTCAGTTTATCGTAAATGAAAAAGGAGAAGTTGAAGATCCAAGAGTTATTCGAGGAATTGGCGGTGGCTGTGATAAAGAAGCACTGCGCGTTGTAAAACAGGCACAATTTGAACCTGGCCGTCAACGTGGTAACCCCGTTCGAGTTCAATACAGCTTGCCTATTACTTTCAAGCTGCAAAACTAACGACTTCTCTTAATATTGAATTAGTAAAAAAGGCCTGCTTTGTAGCAGGCCTTTTTTTATTCAATGATTAAAATATTTGATAGGAGTTATTAGTCCATCCTTTAAGAAATATATTTCCGGTATTGGTTTTCAAAAGCTTTTAGTACTTCAACTAAGTTTTCATATCCCACCAGTGTTTGAGCTTTTCGCAGGGATATCCAACTTACCTTTTGGATATCTTCTTCGGTTTGTGGGGTAAGAGTAAGATCCGAATCATCCGGAAATTGCATCCCAAACCAATGGGTTGTTTTACCATAATGTATTCCACCCTGTTGATATTCGTGATATGTTTCCGGGAGTTGGAAAACAATTTCAGGTAAAACAGACACTCCAACCTCTTCGGCCACCTCTCGAACCGAACATTCTTTAATCGTTTCCCCTTCTTCTAATTTCCCTTTGGGCAGGTCCCATACACCACGCCTAAATATTAATAGCACGGATGGATGTATATTATTCTCGCTTTTGAAAACAACACCTCCTGCCGCTGTAACAGGTTCAACAATAGCCATTACTCCTCTTGGTCTTCTGACTCTTCACTATCTTTTTCTTTCTCGTCTGCATAATTCATACGCAGATTATTTAATGTTTCGGTCAAATAACTTTTTAGCTGATCAGGCAGATTTCCCTCTGTAAATTCTTCGAGCATAAGCAAGGTATCAATAGCAAATTTAGCTGATTTCAGATCCCTTTCAGTACTACCTGTCTGTGGGTTTTCCAACTTGCCCATTCCCATCATAGCAATCTGCTGATGCTGTTGCACCAACATCATAAAAAGCAATTGCTGCTGTTCATCTTCTGATAAATTATCTCCGTTGTAATTCGTTTTGTCCATACCTCTTATTTTTTATTCAAAATTGACCTTAAAATAAGCTCTTTAACGTAAAGAATTAATTTTCATCTACAATATTTATATCAAAAAAGCTCTTTAAATATTGTCGACAACCAAGTACTTTAGAGAACTTCAATTTAACACAATTAATGAATTAAGATCCATTGCATGGCTATTCTCAAACCATTTAATGCTTGGCACCCTGACCCAAAAAACGTAGAACAAATAGCTTGTGTTCCCTATGATGTCGTAAGCGTGAAAGAAGCCCGCTCTCTTGCAAAAGGAAATCCTAAAAGTTTTCTCCATGTTGTACGTCCCGAAATTGATTTGCCGGAAGGGACCGATCCCCATGATGATGAGGTATATGACAAGGGAGCCGAGAACCTAAAGAAATTTTTAAAAAACGGCACGCTCCAACAGGAAGAGGAGCCGCAAATATACGTGTATCAACTGGTACGAAACGGACGACCTCAAACGGGAATTTTTGCCTGTGTATCAGTAGAAGACTATGACAGTGAAGTAATACTCAAGCATGAGCTTACACGACCCGCAAAAGAGGACGACCGTACGCGCCATATCCTTACCCAACAGGCTCACGCCGAACCAGTGATGCTAACGTATAAAGATGACAAAGACACTGAAAATCTTATTAACCAGACCATCCAGAATAAACCTCTCTTTGAGTTTGAGGCATCTGACGGAGTCGTTCATAGATTATGGCGCGCAGACAAACCGCAGGCATTTGCTGAAGCCTTTACGTCCATTTCTCATCTGTATATAGCAGACGGACATCATCGGTGTAAAAGCGCGTCCCGGGCAGCGGAACAGAAAAAAAAGAATAATCCGGACCATACCGGTGATGAGGAGTACAACTTCTTCCCGGCCGTTATTTTTCCCATGTCGAACATGAATATTCTGCCTTACAACCGTGTGGTACATACCATCCCCGATAATTTTTTAAGTACGCTACAGGAGGAGTTTAACCTTATCCCCAATGTAGATGCTAAGCCATCAGAAAAAGGAAGAATCAGCATTTATATAGATGGAACCTGGTACGGCATGGAACTTCCATTGGATCAAAATCCTAACAGCGTCCAAAAACTTGATGTACATCGACTCCAAGAGTTTGTACTTTCTCCTCTACTGGGTATTTCTGATCCCCGGCGGGATGAGAACATCTCATTTGTCGGAGGCATACGAGGCACCAAGGAATTAGAAAATATCGTGGATAACGAAGCAGCTGATCTTGCTATCAGCATGTTCGCTACAAGCATTGAAGAACTGGTTCAAGTATCTGACGAAGGCCGACTTATGCCACCTAAATCAACGTGGTTTGAGCCCAAGCTCCGATCGGGACTACTCGTACACACTTTTTAATTGCTAACATTCTATCAATAAAGCCATGAAACGTGTTCACAACTTTAGCGCAGGACCGGCAACACTACCACTCGAAGTATTAGAAAAAGCCCAGGAAGAACTTACTGATTTTCAGGATATGGGGCGATCGGTGATGGAGATCAGCCACCGAAGCACCCAATACACTGAGATCGACCGGCAGGCAAAAGCTCGCCTCCGAGACCTGCTCAATCTCGGTGATAATTTTGAAATCATGTTTCTTCAAGGCGGTGCCAGTTCACAATTTATGATGGTTCCCTTTAACTTTCTGGATGAAAATCAGACAGCTGATTACATCGACACCGGACGATGGTCAAACAAGGCGATTAAGGAGGCAAAAGTTTTTGGCAATGTTCATCGCCCTTACAGCAGTAGTGAAAGCGGGTATGATCGCGTGCCATCTGACGATGAGCTAACCTTTAGTGATGATCCTGCCTATGTCCACTTTACCTCAAATAATACCGTTGCAGGTACGCAATTTTCCAAAGAACCAGAAACGAATGGCATTCCGCTGGTTTGCGATGCCTCATCAGACTTTCTATCTAAGCCTATCGAGGCATCTCGCTACGGCATTATCTATGCAGGTGCTCAGAAAAACATTGGTCCTGCCGGAGTAACGGTTGTTATCATTCGTAAGGATTTCCTGCAAAAAGCAGATTCCGAGGGGGTCCCCACTATACTACAATATCAAACACATGCGGAAAAAATATTTAATACCCCTCCTACTTTTAATGTATACATGGTCAATTTGGTTTTAGAGTGGATTCAAAACAAGGGTGGCCTGGAATATTTCAAGTCTTTTAATGAAGAGAAGGCCAAGCTGCTATATGATGAAATCGATCGTGATGACTTTTATCGCGGAGCTGTAAAAAAGGATTCCCGCTCGCTGATGAACGCTACTTTCCGGCTACCATCAGAAGAACTCGAAGCCAAGTTTTTAACAGAGGCAGAAGAACACGACCTCTATACGTTAAAAGGACATCGAAGTGTAGGAGGAATCCGAGCAAGCATGTATAACGCATGCCCAATGGAAAGCGTAGAAGCACTGGTCGACTTTATGAAAACATTTCGAAAAGAAAACGGCTAAATACTTTTTATAAATTAAAGAAGGCCAAATACGGTAAGAAAATGATCAATTGTATTTGGCACAAAAATTAGCAGATAAAAAATACCCCAAAGAGCTCCTGCGAGATGTGCTTCATGATTAATTTTTCCGCGCTCTTGTTTGCTGGCATACATACTGTAGATCAGATAGAGAATAGCAAAAATAAATGCCGGAATGGGGATTGGTATCAACATCAAGTAAATTTTTTCCATCGGAAATAAAAAGATAAAGGCAAAAAGAACTGATCCCACTGCTCCCGATGCCCCTAGGGTAGCATAACTGGGATCATCCTTGAATTTTATAACCGATGGGATACCGGCCACGATAAGCCCCGTCAAATACAACCCCGAAAAATAACCAGCACCTAATATCCGCTCCATTATGGGACCAAAAAAGTAGAGGGTAAACATATTCACAAAAAGATGCCCCAAATTAGCGTGAAGAAACCCTGAAGTAATAAGTTCGTACCACCTATTTTCCCTAACAGTGCGGTAAGGTTTTAGATATCCCCTTTCAATAAAGTTAGGATACAGATATAGGGCTCCCAGCGATACAATTACGTTGGCAACAACTATATAAAATGTTGCGGGATAATTTGCTATATAATCTTCCATATACGGTTATTTTTGATCATCGAAGATAGACAAGAGTCCATTCGATCTCCAATTTATTTTTTCCCAGGCTTGCTATCAAAGCATCATAGTAGTTATATTTGACACTTCTTAAAGCCGATGTAGCTCAGGGGTAGAGCGATTCTCTCGTAAAGAATAGGTCGCTGGTTCGAATCCAGTCATCGGCTCAAAACCTCTCTTCTTTTTTAGATATATTTTTTGCTGTACGAAACAAAATCAACTGTATCCAGTTGCAAAAAATTAACTTGGTTTTAGTATAAGCGCTGTGGATTTTTATATCCTGTAAAAATATATTACTGCATCCTTTAACCCTGAGGCATTATTACTTTGCGACTTCTTCCCCTATTTATCTTGGCGATTAGTTTCTTCATAAGTTCTTGTGGTACAACCTCTCGGTTTGGAAAAGCTGATGACACGCCTAAACCCAGCAAAACCGGCGAAAAAATCGAGGAAGGAGTAGCCAGCTGGTATGGCCCNNCTAACGGGGAAATCTATGATATGTATGGTCTGACGGCTGCTCACCGGACACTTCCCTTCAATACCGTTGTCAAAGTTAGAAATATGGACAATGGAAAATCGGTTACGGTTCGTATTAATGATCGCGGACCCTATGCTAAAAATCGTATCATTGATCTATCCAAAAAAGCAGCTGACGAAATCGACATGCTGGGATCCGGAACAGCACCTGTTGAGCTTATTTTATTGGAAGGAGACTTAGAAAACTCCCGGGTAACCAATCTAAAAGTCCCCACGTACACAGTTCAACTTGCCTCCTTTAACCATGAGCACCAGGCACAATCTCACGCCCGAAAAATACGCGGTGCCCGTGTTGAAAAGATAAATATGGGTAACAAAACGGTTTATCGCGTATATCATGGCGTCTATACCGATAAAAATAACGCTCGTAAAAAACAGCGACAGCTTAAGCGACAGGGGTTCAGCGGCTACGTTAAGCAGATCGAAAATTAGAGTTTTAAAAAGTTGCCCATTCTTGGAATGTAATATCCCCACATTCTGGTTGTAGCACCTGAATTAACCATACACATTATATACAGATGAAGAAAAAAATCATTGTCATTGGTAGCGGCTTTGGTGGTCTTGCTACCGCATCTCGACTATTATCACAGGGAAATGACGTCGAAATATTTGAAAAACGGGACAAACCCGGTGGCCGCGCTTATGTTTATGAAATGGACGGCTTTAGGTTTGATGGCGGACCAACAGTCATAACAGCCCCCTTTTTGTTTGATGAAATTTTTGAAGCCGCCGGTAAGAAACGGGAGGATTATTTTGAGCTTGTCCCCTGTGATCCTTTTTATCGGATATTCAATGCTGAAGGACAAAAGTTTGATTACAACGGAGATCACGACTTTGTACTAAATGAAATTGAACAATGGAATCCAGCCGATAAGGAAGGGTATACCAAATTTCTTAAAACAACCAAAGCAATTTTCAACAAGGGATTTGTTGAACTGGCCGATCAGCCGTTTTTAAACCTATGGGACATGATCAAGGTAGTACCTGATCTCATCCGCCTACAATCCCATAAGACGGTCTACAAGTACATCGCACAATTTATCGAAAATGATTTTCTGCGCAAGGTTTTCTCTTTTCATCCCCTACTGGTGGGGGGTAATCCCTTTGACACAACCTCTATTTATGCAATGATACACTACCTGGAACGTGAATGGGGAGTACATTACGCTATGGGAGGCACCGGATCTATCGTAAATGCTTTGGTCCAGTTAATTGAAGAACAAGGGGGCAAATTCCATTATAACGCCGAGGTAGATGAAATAACAATCACCAATGGCAAAGCAACGGGTATTCGGCTAAACGACGGCAGTGAACATACTGCAGATCAAGTAGTATCAAATGCAGATGTGGCGTTCACCTATCGCAATATGATCCCCGAAAGTGAACGAACAACGTGGACAAATCGTAAGATTGAGCGGACGAAGTACAGCATGTCACTTTTTGTCATTTATTTTGGAACCAAAAAGCGCTATCTGGATTCTGAGCTCGAGCATCACAATATCATTTTGGGGGAGCGATACGAGGAGCTGCTTTCTGATATATTTCATGACAAGAAACTGGCTGAAGATTTCTCACTGTATCTGCACATGCCCACTAAGACCGACCCTTCTCTTGCTCCCGAAGGATGCGAAGGGTTTTATGTACTCTCCCCTGTTCCCCACTTGGATAGTGGTACCGATTGGAATGAAAAAGCCAAACCGTATCGAGATGCCATCATTTCATTCCTTGAAGAGAACTACCTGCCCGATCTTGAAGAAAATATTGTCGTAGAACACCATATTGACCCATTGCACTTTCAGGATACACTCAACAGCTACAAAGGATCCGCCTTTTCGGTAGAGCCTATCCTTACCCAATCAGCATGGTTCCGACCGCATAACAAATCCGAAGATATTGATGATCTGTTTTTTGTAGGTGCAGGCACCCATCCAGGTGCAGGACTCCCGGGTGTACTTTCTTCTGCAAAAATAGCTGAAGATTTGATCTGTAAAGAAAAGGGATAATATCGAATTCCAATAAAAAAGTCCCGAACACTTTTGAAGTGCACGGGACTTCATTCTTTTTAAACTTTCTATCTTTTTACAAAGGCAGGTTATCGTGCTTTTTCTGTGGCACTTGATCTACCTTATTCTCTGAAACCTCCAGCGCACGAATTAACTTTTCGCGTGTTTCGCTGGGCAGAATTACGTTATCAATGAATCCACGTTCGGCAGCCTTATAAGGATGCGCAAACTCTTCTTTATAATAGTCGATGAGTTCTTGTTCTTTTGCTTCAGGATCGTCAGCAGCCTCAATCTCTTTGCGGAAGATAATTTCAACTGCTCCTTTTGGCCCCATAACAGCAATTTCGGCCGTTGGCCACGCTACGTTATAATCCGCGCGGATATGCTTTGAATTCATCACGTCATACGCTCCGCCGTACGCCTTACGGGTAATGACTGTCATCTTTGGTACTGTGGCCTCGCAAAATGCATATAACAGCTTAGCACCGTGCTTGATGATTCCACCCCACTCCTGATCCGTGCCGGGTAAAAAGCCTGGGACATCTTCAAATGTTATTAATGGGATATTAAATGCATCACAAAAACGAACAAAGCGAGCACCCTTGAGTGAAGCATCGATATCAAGTACCCCGGCCAGCGAAAGCGGCTGGTTAGCAACTATGCCAACACTTCGTCCGTCGATTCGAGCAAAGCCCACTACAATATTGGTAGCATAATGTTCATGGACTTCCATGAACGAATCGCGATCCACAATTCCCTCAATAACTTCTTTAATATCATAGGGTTTGTTGGGATTATCAGGGACAATATCATCCAACTTTTTAGCCTTGGCAGAATCCGGCGCTTTTGATTCTTCTCGCGGAGGTTTCTCCTCACAATTCTGTGGCACATATGTTAAAAGCTTGCGAAGTTCCTGCAGGCAAATAGCATCATTTTCTTCCGTAAAATGGGCAACGCCCGATTTCGATCCGTGAGCACTGGCACCGCCCAACTCTTCGGAGGTCACCTCTTCATGCGTTACGGTCTTCACCACATTCGGCCCGGTAACAAACATATAGCTGGTATTCTTGACCATAAACACAAAGTCGGTCAGCGCCGGACTATAAACTGCCCCACCGGCACATGGTCCCATTACCGCCGAAAACTGGGGCACTACGCCCGAGGCCATACTATTCCGCCAGAAGACTTCGGCATAGCCGCCCAGTGATGAGACACCTTCCTGAATCCGCGCGCCGCCCGAATCATTAAGACCAATAATGGGTACTCCATTTTTCATTGCCATATCCATAACTTTGCAGATCTTTTCGGCATGGGTCTCCGATAAAGATCCTCCAAAGACGGTAAAATCCTGACTAAATACGTAAATCGGTCGACCGTGAATCTTTCCAAAGCCGGTAACAACGCCATCGCCGTCAATTCTTTTATCCTCGAGACCAAATTTATGGCTACGATGTTTTACAAAAGGATCAATCTCTTCAAAAGATCCCTTGTCCAGCAAAATATCAAGACGTTCGCGCGCCGTCAGCTTTCCCTTGTCATGCTGCTTTTGAATTCGTTCTTCGCCTCCGCCCTTTTGCGCATCTTTACGTTTTTGTTTTAGTCGCTCTACCTTTTTATCCGAAGCCATCTAATTTTCTTGTTTATTGCGATTTTGTTTTTCCAAAAAATAACTCTGCAGACGATCAGTAAAATCCACTGCTGCCTCAGAGTACATATCAACTAAATTTCGTTTGAAAATATCTTTCTCAATATACTTACTAACATCCTGCCAACTATCATAGGCGGCAATATCCTCAATTGCCTGATCAAAAGCACGGTCAGATCCGCGGAAGATCTCCTCTACAAACAGCTCCTCATCGTCCGCTAACATATTACGGAGATTTTCGATCTCCTCATCCGAAGCATTTTCCTTTGTCAAATCAATAATAGGTTCATCAATAAACCCATCCTCATCGACCTCTTCGTCTTCTTCAGCTCCGAGCTCTTCTTTATATTCCTCGATCTCATCCTCACTCATGTAGCGCATCCACATAGGTGTCTCTTCAGAGCCGGCTGTAATCTCAGTGTCCTTTTCAGGTTCCTCTTGTTCTTCTGTGGATGATTCACTGTTTTCTGATAGCGAATCCTCCGGCGTCTTTTTTTCTATTTTCTCGGAGGTATCTTGTTTCTCATTCTCCTCTTCTTTGTCCTCAGCTTCATCCTCTTCGCTTTCTAATACAACTTCCTTTTCCCCATCTTCTTCAGCCTCCTCTTTAAAAACAGCATTCAATGAGTTCTCCTCTTCATCTTCTACTTCCTCTGTTTCATCGGAATCCAACTGCTGACCTTCATCTTCTGATTCCTGCGACTCACTATCTTTATCTCGCTGCCCTGATTCATCTTTTTCTTTCGATTCAGCAGCTGAGGTTATTTTATCTTTCTCCTCTTTCTCAGAAGGCGGCTGATCCTCAAAAAGTGAAGACTGGTCATCTTCATATCCATCAAAATCCAGCAACTCCGGTGATGAAAGTACTTCGATAAATTCAGCTCGACTAAGAACAGTATTCATCAGATCAAACTTCCGGGCAATCCGAGGCATCTTTTTATCCTCAAAAAATAGTCTCAGCAAATTGGTGTCAATACCGTCATCCTGTAACTGGAAAAGAGGTTCCAGCATTTGAGCCCAATTTAAAGGAGAATATCCCGAAGTTAACTTTTGATCAGCCTGCGTAATAATAGTCGAACAGCGCTCTTTACTCAACGTTTCTAAATCCTTCTTCTGAACATATCGAGAAAGCACAACAGCAAAATGTCGATATACGACAACAGCCTCTAATCGCTGGTGCAACTGTTCGGCCGAAAGCTCATCTTTGGCTCCAAAAATAACGTCCGGAACATTCTTGCGCGGCTGCACAAGTATCTCCAGAACATCAGAAACGGCCGTTTCAATAACTGCCTGTGCATAACTGGCCGGAAGACGAGCTTCATCTTGAATGGCATCAATAAACTGTTGCCAGGCATCGAGCACCGCATCCACACCGGTGTTTGCCCAATCTGTTTTGGGGATGTTCATCGAATCGGACAGATTACGCTTTAGCTCTACGCTAATACGGCGAATAATAAAAGATGGGAACTCCCAAGAGCGAAGTTCTTCAATACGATAATACTGATCGTTTTCGGGCAAACGATCTATTAACTTCTGCGTTATTTTCTGAATGCTTTGTCTCATAATTTTTGGGAAATATATTGTCTAACGAAAGGCAATACAACCTAAGAACGGCTCAATATGTTAAATCCTGAGAATCTTTTGAAATATCCTTTCTATTTTGGCCGACAAATTTATAAACACTGTGTCACCAAAGTTTTCATTTAGGATTTGATGATCCCTTATTACCTTTGGCCTATGATTACACTATCCGTCAAACAGTTAAAAAAATCATTTGGTCCGAATATCATCTTTTCGGATGTCTCCTTTGATCATCAAGCCAGTGCCCTTGGTATTGCCGGGCCTAACGGATCAGGCAAATCAACATTCCTTAAATGCCTTGGCGGACTTTTGCCTCCAACTTCGGGAGATATTGCGTGGAAAGATAACGGAACTGCACTCAATAAAACAGCTCTTAAAAACAAATTGGGATATGCCGCTCCCTACATCAATCTTTATAATGAGCTGAGCTGCAGGGAAAATCTGGAGTTCATTTCAAACATGCGGCATCAATCGGATTATGTTAAAACGATTGATTTGTGGATCTCCAAGGTGGGTCTACGGCATGCCATTAATCAACCGTTTGGAAAACTGTCAACAGGACAACAGCAACGAATGCGGCTGGCTTCGGCACTATTTTATAATCCCGACATTTTACTTCTGGATGAGCCGGGATCTAACCTGGATGAAGCGGGCCGATCGCTGATTACAGAAATAGTTACAGCCTTTGATGCCCCTGAAAAGCTGATCATTATTGCATCCAACAATCCCGATGAGCTTGATCTCTGCGAGCGGGTCTTTTCTATTGAAGAAGAAGCTTTTATAAAATAAGATCGGCTCAATCCATCCGGCAGGTTTCTCCCTGACAACACTCCTGCACATTGATGCCACAATTAGCGCACTGGCCGTGTCCATGCACCCAGACCAATGGGGCTTTAGCACCACAATACGTACAGCGGCGCTTCTGTTCCGAATCTTCCTCAGAAGTTGAAATCGTTTTATCCTCCATAGTTACGATTGTGTTAACTCCTCATATGCTACGCCAAGATTATCCGATAGGGTCCAGAAATCAGCATATAGAAAATGATCAAATTCATCGAGCGTTTTTTTGTTGGCAATCTCCTCCTTGCTTAGGCCCTGTTCAATCCCTTTCTGAGCATAATCCAATACCGCTGAAAGATAATCTTCCATCACACCCAGATCATCCTTATCACCTGTTACTCCATACTCTGGTTTGGCATGACCAAAAATATAAATAGCATCAGAAGGATACTCATCCGCAACTGTCGATAAAATTTTAATCCAATTTCGCATGGAAGCACCCGACGGCCGGTCGGTATAGGGATTCATCCGATTAAATACCAAATCGCCCATATGCACAACATTCGCCTGCTCAAAATAGACTACAGAATCGCCTCCTGTATGTCCGGGGCCATAGTACTTGGCATGTATGGTTTCATCTCCCAAATCCATTTTCCAGCTTTCCGAATAGGTAGTCTCGGGATAGGCTGTATTCCCTTCTCCCTCACTTTCCTTGTTTGCTTTTTGCATCAATTTTGGCACGTTTTCATGGGCAACCATCTTTTCAGCTACACTTTTAAATATTGGATTCCCACCGGTATGATCACCATGATGATGCGTATTGATAAGCAGATTTAATGGCTGATCCGTCTTGTCACGCAGTCCGTTTAGGCAATTTTTTGCAGTTTTGGGGTATTGAGAGTCAATAACCGCCATTGCATCCGGTGATGCCAGCCAACCAATGGTACCACCCCGTTCTGTAAAATATCCGACATTCCGGCGAAGCGATGTGAAGCTACCTTGATTATCGGCAAAAAGGGATTTAAACGGAAGCGCAGCTCCGGCTGCCAGTAAAGAAGAACGAAATAAAAATTGACGTCGGTCCATAGGAGCAAAAGTTTAGTTAATTGTTATTCTTTCGACCTTGTATCAGATTAGTCGAACCTAATCAGTGTACAACTTCTTTGTAACTACTGCCATTCCGCAGTGTAATGAAAACTATTCTACAGGGCCAAATCTTCTCGTATCAATAAAAGAATGGCAGCATGCGGACAGATAAGATATTTCTCATTTTCGAATTCGATTTCATGAGCCTTATCCTTCAAAAAGATCGCTAAGTCTCCCTCTTCGGCCTGCATCCCAATATACTGTGTTTGGCTTGTTTCTTTCCAAGCTTCATCTACCTCATTAGAAGGAATTGGATAACCAGGTCCCGTCTTAACCACATATCCACTGTGGATATCTGCTTTTTCCTTAACTGTTGCAGGAAGTACAAGTCCGCTTTTAGTCGTTGTTTCCATATCTCGCGGCTTAATAAGCACCCGATCACCAACAACAATAAAGTTTTCTACTGAATTTAAATATTCTTGAATCATCACAATTATTTACTTTAAAAAATCTGCGATTGTATAAACGCCCAAAGTTAACGTCTTTGTATAACAATCTGAACTAAAGATTCTATCCATATCCCCTAAAATTGTGGACTTAACAAATAAGCTATCCATTGTTACGGGAACTAATTCCAGAATCGGCAAAAAGCTGTCCGTAGCTTTGCTGCCAATGGTGCCTAAGTAATTATGATCTGTCGTAATGAGGAA
>JABAHQ010007063.1_pt1 | contig 15672 bp, 21 predicted proteins | sample 7062091 | NCBI WGS metagenome assembly JABAHQ01 (sample SAMN14534359, study PRJNA622989) | marine sediment metagenome | biome: marine biome [ENVO:00000428]; feature: marine pelagic biome [ENVO:01000023]; material: deep marine sediment [ENVO:00002113] | place: India: Gulf of Kutch | collected...
AGGAACTCGTTGCCCTCCCGGCGGGGCTCGCCGGGCGTCAGCCCCTCGGCGACGACCAGCCCGCGCTCGTGCCGGAGGATCCCCGTGGCGACGTCGAACGTCTGCATGAGCGTCGTCTCCTCGGCGCGGTAGCCGGTCTCCTCGGCGAGCTCCCGGGCGCCGGCGGCCTCGTAGGACTCGCCGTCCTCGACGAGGCCGGCGGGGAGCTCGAGGTGGCGCTCGCGGACGACCGGGCGGTACTGCTCGACGAACACCACCTCGCCGTCCAGCAGCGGCACGACGACGACCGCCGGCGGCAGGTCGGCCCAGTAGTAGCGCTTCGTCGAGCCGTCGGGCTGCTCGACCTCGTCGTAGCCCCCGGCGTACCAGGGGTTCTCGTACTCGAGCTCGGCGGCGCGGACCGGCCACTCGGCCATGGCGTAAGTCGGCGGCGCGGGGGGTTGAGCCTCCCGGTCCGTATCGCCGAAATATTGATGGAACGGGGAGGTCACGGGCACCCAGACACTTCCCATGTACGACTTCGCCGACCGCGTCAGCGCCGTCAAGCCGGCCGCCCCGTTCGTCATCAGCAACCTCGTGACCGAGCTCGAGGAGGCCGGCGAGGACATCGTCGACTTCAGCGTCGGCCAGCCGGACTTCGAGACGCCCGAGAACATCGTCGAGGCCACGAAGGCGGCCATCGACGCGGGCCACACCGGCTACACGCCGTCGAACGGCATCTCGGCGCTCAGGCGGTCGATCTGTGAGCACAAGCTCCGCGCCCGCGACGGCCTCGACTACGAGCCGGAGAACATCGTGGTGACCCCCGGCGGCAAGCACGCGCTCTACGAGACGGTCCAGGCGCTCGTCGAGCCCGGCGACGAGGTCGTCCTGATCGACCCGGTCTGGTCGTCCTACGAGCCGTTCGTGAAGCTGGCGGGCGGCGAGGCGGTCCACGTCGACCTCGCGCCCTATGACCTCAAGCTCGAGCCGGGGCTCGACGACCTCGAGGCCGCGGTCACCGACGACACGGCGCTGATCATGGTGAACTCGCCGAACAACCCCAGCGGCATGGTGTTCTCGGACGCGGCCTTCGAGGGCGTCCGAGACATCGCGGTCGACAACGACGTCCTGGTCATCGCCGACGAGATCTACAACGAGTTCATCTACTCCGGCGAGCGCCAGACGAGCCTGGCCTCGCTCGACGGCATGTGGGAGCGGACGATCACCATCAACGGCTTCTCGAAGTCCCACTGCATGACCGGCTTCCGGCTGGGCTACCTGGCGGCCCCCGAGGAGATCGTCGACCAGGTCGGCAAGGTCCACTCCCACTCCGTCTCGTGTGCGGGGAACTTCATCCAGCACGCCGGCATCGAGGCGCTCGAGGGCACCGACACCGACGCCTTCACCGGCGAGATGGTGGAGACCTACCGCCGCCGCCGCGACCTGCTCGTCGAGCTGTTCGAGGAGCGCGGCTTCGACATGCCGGTCCCCGAGGGCGCGTTCTACGCGATGATCCCGATCGAGACCGACGACGACATGGCGTGGTGCAAGCGGGCGGCCCGGGAGGCCAAGGTGGGGCTCGTCCCCGGCAGCGCGTTCAACACGCCCGGCTACGCGAGGGCCTCGCTGGTCGAGCCGCGAGAGCGCACCCGCGAGGGCGTCGAGCGGCTCGCCGACGCCGGCTTCATCTAGGCGAACCGCTCGCGGTAGATCCGCCCGAGCGCCTGCCGGCGGAGCGTCTCGACCGCCGCGTCCGCCTGCTCCCCGAACGTCGCGGCGACGGCCTCGCCGCAGAACGGGGCGGCGTGCCAGGCGACGTTGTCGACGTGCTCCGAGCCGATCGTGTCGACCTCGAGGTCCGCCCCCTCCCGCCACTCGTCGAACTCGGCGGCCGAGCCCACCCGGATCCGCAGCCGGCCCGCGAAGACGACGTCGCGGACCGTCTCGATCACCTCGGGCGTCACCCGCTCCTCGTACTCCTCGCGGGGGAAGCCCATCGCCTTCGCCGCCTCGCGCACGGCGGTCTGGGCCGTCGGCCCGGCGGCCTCGAAGGCCTCGCGGGCCGCGGCCTCGGTCTCGTACTCGTCGGTGCCCCGGACCTCCACCGTCACTCCTCCGCGTCCTCGCCGCGCTCGAACAGCTTCCGGGCCTCCTCGATGACCCGCTCGGTCTCGGCGTCGAGCGTGTCGTCGTCCGCGAGGGCGTCGAGGTCCGGCGGGCCGTCCCCCTCCGGCGGGGCGGCGCCCATGCCCGCCCCCTCGGTCGTGTCCTCGAACACCTCGTCGTACTCGGCCTCGTCGGCGTGCGGGAGCAGCTCGAGCGCGAGCTCCGGCGGCGTCTTCTCCTCCCAGCCGTCGACCCGGGCGTCGAGGAAGTCGGCGTGCTCGTCGCCGTGGAGCATCGCGGTGAAGGCGACGTGGTTGGCGAGGTGCTCCCCGTCGGCCTGCGGGGCGTCGCAGACGGGGCAGGCGTAGCCCATGGCGCCGCCCTCGGCCGGGGGGCACAAGGCCGCTCCGGTCTCCCGGGCGGCCGGTTCCCACAGTCTTGGAAAGAGCTTACAATATTATCTCGGGTCCCGGCCTCGGTTCACCCGTGACGCCAACATGAGCGAAGCCGTCTCCCCCGACGTCGTCGTCGACTCGCGCGGCGCGACCTGCCCCGGCCCCCTGATGGACCTCATCGGCAAGGTCAAGAAGGCCGACGGCGGGACCGTCTTCGAGCTGCGGACCACCGACTCCTCCTCGCGCCACGACGTGCCGGAGTGGGTCGAGAAGGCGGGCCACGAGCTGCTGGGGGTCGAAGAGGTCGACGACCACTGGCGGGTGCACGTCAGGACCCAGGAGTAGCCCGGCCGTGCCCGAACGCATCGTCATCGTCGGCGGCGGCACCGGCGGCACCGTCGTCGCCAACCGCCTCGCCGACGACCTGTCGGCGGAGATCGACGCGGGCGAGGTCGAGCTGACGCTCGTCTCCGACGACCCCGACCACGTCTACAAGCCCACCTTCCTCTACGTGGCCTTCGGGAAGCGCGAGGCCGCCGAGGCCCGCCGGCCGCTGACCGAGCTCGTCCACCGCCGGGTGGCCCTCGAGATCAACCGCGTGGTCGACATCGACCTCGACGCCCGGGAGCTCAGCCTCCAGGACGGCGACCGGTCGATCGGCTACGACCACCTCGTGCTCGCGACGGGCGCGAAGCTCGCCCCCGAGGAGGTGCCCGGCCTGGCCGAGGGCGGCCACCACTTCTACAGCGCCGAGGGCGCCGAGCGGCTCCGGGACGCGCTGGCGACCTTCGAGGGCGGCCGGGTCGTCCTCTCGGTCATCGGCGTCCCCCACATGTGCCCGGCCGCGCCGGTCGAGTTCACGCTGATGGCCGACGACTGGTTCCGGAAGCGCGGGCTCCGCGACGACGTCGAGCTGGTCTACACCTACCCGATCCAGCGCGCCCACGGCATCCAGTCGGTCGCCGACTGGGCGACCGAGGAGTTCGACGCCCGGGGCGTGACGGTCGAGACCTTCTGCAACCCCGAGGAGGTCGACCCCGAGTCCCAGGTCATGCACACCATGGAAGGGGACGTCATCGAGTACGACCTCCTGGTCGCGATCCCGCCGCACGCCGGCGACCCGCTCATCGCGACCGCCGGGCTCGGCGAGGACGGCTGGGTCGCGGTCGACAAGCACACGCTCGAGGCCGCGGCGGCCGCGGACGTCTACGCCATCGGCGACACCGCCGACGTCCCGACGAGCAAGGCCGGCAGCGTCGCCCACTTCGAGGCGGGCGTGGTCGCGGACCGCATCGCGAGCCGGGTCCGCGGGCAGGTGCCCACGGCCCGCTACGACGGCAAGACCATCTGCTTCGTCGAGAGCGGCATGGACGAGGCGACGTTCCTCGCCTTCGAGTACGGCGCCGAGCCCCAGGTCAGGGCGCCGTCGCGGTTCGTCCACTGGACGAAGCTCGCGTACAACGAGAGCTACTGGCTCACCGCCAGGGGGCACCTATGAGCGAGGCCGCGACGGCCGCGGTGCCCGCCGACCTCGCGGCCGCCCTCGAGGCCAACGAGGCCGAGCTCGTCCACCTGCTCGAGGAGCTCGACACCGTGGGCCAGGCGGTCGACCTGCTGTCGTTCGCCGCCGAGGCGCTCGACGACGAGATGGTCGTCCTCCTGGCGCGGACCGCCGACCAGCTCGGCGAGCTGGCCGACACCGCGGGCGAGCCCGAGACCGTCCAGGGCCTGCAGTCGATGCTCGTCGCCGTCGGCGAGGCGACCGGGGAGCCGCCCCGGCGGGTCGGGACCCTCGGCCTGCTCCGGTCGCTTCGCGACCCGGAGGTCCAGGTCGGCCTCGGCTACGTCCTGGCGATCTCGAAGGCCCTGGGCCACGAGCTGAACCGCCGCGAGGGCGCCTGAGCCCCAGCGAACCGCCACCCCACCACCCAACCATGAGCACCACCACCGAGCTCCCGACCGAACCGCCCGAAGTGACCGAGCTGGCCGAGCGCCTCGATGAACTGGAGGCCCAGCTGGCGGAGTTCGCCGACGAGCAGGACCAGCTGCCGAAGATGGACATCATCGCGATCCACGGCACCCTCGACATGGCCTACCCGACGCTCATCCTCTCGAGCGTCGCGGCGGCCTTCGACTGGGACGTCACCGTCTTCGCGAGCTTCTGGGCGCTGGACCTGCTCCACGAGGAGAAGTCCAAGCGCCTGAAGATCTCGGCGCTCGGGAACCCCGCGATCCCGATGCCGAACCTGCTGGCCGTGCTGCCCGGGGGCGACCGGCTCGCGACGGCCATGATGCGACGCCAGATCGCGGGCATCGGGACCGAGACCGTCGACCAGCTCATCCGGCGGGCCATGGACGCCGGGGTCCGGTTCCAGGCCTGCGGCATGGCGATGGAGCTGATGGGCTACGAGCCCGAGGACTTCATCGAGGGCGTCGAGACCGACGTCGGCGCCGGTACCGCCCTGCTGGACATGGCCGACTCGGACATCCAGCTGGTCATCTAGGCCGTCTCCGTGACGATTCGCGCCGCCGGGCGGCGATTTTTGGTATCGCGGCCGCCGGTTTATCCGGCACTGGTTGCCGCCAGAGCCGCAGTCTTCATAGCCCTTCCCCGCGAGCCCCGCGGCAGCCGACCCGGTGACCGACCCATGGCCCCGCCATCCCCCGAACCGCCCGAGACCATCCCCGGCCGCCGAGCGACGCTGCGGCTGGTGATGCACGACGGCCGGGACCGCGAGCTCCTCGCCGAGGCGCTGGGCGAGGCCTACGAGATCGAGATCGCGAACGGCGAGCGGCCGCTCGCGGGCGAGTACGACGCGGCGGTCCTCGACCTCGGCGGCCTCGAGCGGGTCGAGGACCGGCTCGCCGAGGCCAAGGCGGCCGACGGGGCCTTCCTCCCGTTCGTGCTGCTGCTCGAGGAGCGGGACGTGGGGTCGCTCGCCCCGGGCCGCCGGGCCGCCGTCGACGACGTCATCGCGATGCCGGCCAGCCGCGAGGGCCTCCGGGCGCGGGTCGAGAACCTCGTGGCCCGACGGCGGACCTCGCTCGAGCTGCGCCGCCAGAACGAGCGGCTGGAGACGTTCGCCAGCGTCGTCTCCCACGACCTCCGGAACCCGCTGAGCGTGGCCGAGGGCCGCCTCGAGCTGGCGATGGATGGCGGGGGCGAGGAGGACCTCGAGGCCGCCCAGCGGGCGCTGGCGCGGATGCGCGAGCTCATCGAGGACCTGCTGACGCTGGCCCGGGAGGGGACCGACCCCGACTCGTTCCGATGGGTGGCCCTGGGCGAGCTGGCCGAGGAGTGCTGGGCCGGGGTCGACAGCGCCGGGGCGACGCTCGCAGTCGAGGCCGACGGCGAGCTCCGGGGCCACCCGAGCCGGATCCGCCAGCTGCTCGAGAACCTGTTCCGCAACGCGATCGAGCACGGGGGGGCGGACGTCACGGTGACGGTCGGGGAGCTCGAGGACGGGTTCTTCGTCGAGGACGACGGCGAGGGCATCCCCGCCGGCAAGCACGAGGCGGTCTTCGAGACCGGCTACTCGACCGGGCGGGGCGGGACGGGACTCGGCCTCGCGATCGTCGCGGAGATCGCCCGTCGGCACGGCTGGACGATCGCGGCGACGGACGCGCCCGGCGGCGGGGCGCGCTTCGAGGTCCTCGGCGTCGAGCGCCGCGGGTGAGCTACCCGAACGGCCGCCAGCGCTCGTCGAGCTCGACGGCGAGGACCGCGGCCGCCTCGCCGTCGGCGTAGTACTCGGTCACGAGGTGGCGGGGCTCGAAGCCGAACCGCCGGTAGAGCTCGATGGCCGTCTCGTTGGACTGGCGGACCTCGAGCTTCGCCATGTCGACGCCCCTGGCCTCGAGCACCCCCAGCGCCCGGTCGAGCAGCCGGGTCCCCAGCCCCCGGCCCCGCCAGTCCGGGTGGACGGCGATGTCCTTCACGTGGCCGACCCGGCGGCCGCCCTGGGGCACCGTGTCGGCGACGACGTAGCCCGCGACGCCGGTCCCGGCCTCGGCGACCAGGAAGCCCGCCTGGCCGAGGAAGCCCTCGAACGCCTGGAACGGCCAGGGCTGCGTGAACGACTCCCGCTCGATCCGCGCGACGGCCAGCAGGTCGGCCCGCTCGGCCGGCCGGATGCGCACCCCGTCGTGGCCCGCGCCGCCGGGGGCCGTCGTGGTCACGTCGCCGAGTAGGCCGCTGGCGGCCATAAGACCGTTGGGCCAACGTTGAAGGCCGGCGACGCCCGAGCCCGCCCGATGGCCGCCCTGACCGCCGCCCTCTCGCTCGTCGCCACCGCCGCGCTCGCCGCCTGGCTCGGGGTCATGGCGTTCTTCTCGTTCGTCGGCGCGCCGCGGGCCTTCGCGGTGTTCGACGACGACGCCGGCGCCTACGTCAACGACGTCTTCCCGCGGTACTATCGGCTCGGAGTCGGGCTGGGCGCCCTGGCCACGGCGGCCGCCCTCGCGCTGGGCGCGACNNCTGGCCACGGCGGCTGCCCTGGTGCTGGGCGCGACGGCCGGGTTCGACCTCGCCGCGGCGGTGCTCGTCGTCGCCGCCGGGGTCTCGGGACTGCTGCCGGGCTACTCGCTGGCCGTCCTGATCCCGAAGATGGAGGCCGCCGGCGACGACGCCTTCGAGCAGTACCACCGGCAGTCGGTGCTGCTCAACGGGCTGGCGATGCTCGGCGCGGCGGTCGGCCTGGTCGCGGCTGGCTGGCCGGCGTAGGGCGCGCCGTCCGCGTCAGAACAGCCGCTCGGTCGCCACGTCGGCGCCCTCGACGAGCGCCTCGAGCTTCGCCCACGCGATCTCCGGGTGGACCATCCCGAGGCCGGCCTGGGTGTCGAAGCCGCAGTCGGGCGCGGCGACGATCCGCGAGGGGTCGACCCCCGCGTCGGCGACGCGCTCGAGGCGGTCCGCGACGGTCTCGGGGTGCTCGACCACGTTGGTCTTCACGTCGATCACGCCGGGCATCAGGTACCAGCCGTCGGGCAGCGGGTGCTCGGCGAACGCCCGGTACTCGTGCTGGTGGCGCGGGTTCGCCTGCTCGATGCTGAGACCCGTGATCTCGAGGTCGTAGAGCGCCGGGAGCAGCGGCTCGAGCGGGAGGTCCCGGTGGTGGGGCCCCTCGTAGCTGCCCCAGCAGGTGTGCAGCCGGAGCTGGTCGTCGGGGACGTTCTCGACGGCCCGGTTGGTCGCCTCGACGTGGAGNNAGCTCCGGGGCGTCGAGCTGGAGCGTCGCGCCGGTCTCGGCGATCAGCTCGTACTCCGCCTGCATCGCGTCGGCGATGGCGAAGAGGAACTCCGGGTGGTTCTCGTAGTGCTCGTTGGCGAGCGAGGTCGCCGCGATGCCGGGCGCCGCGGCGGTGACGAAGGTGTCCTCGAACGAGGCGCCGGCGGCGTCGAGCTGCTCCGCGAACAGGTCGAGCTCCTCCCGGCACTCCTCCGCGCCGGTGTACTCGACCGGCCCCGTCACGGCGGGCTGGGTGCGCAGGTCGATGACGTCGGTGCTGAACGCCTCCTCGGCGTAGTCCGGGTAGTCCTTGAGGTCGTCCCAGAGGTAGGCCTCGCGGGTGCCCTCGATGCCCGAGAGCCGGTTCGCGACGTACTGGTTGAACGAGACCCGGGGCTGCTCGCCGTTGTTCGCGACGTCGAGGCCGACCTCGGCCTGGCGGCGGATGACCGCCTCGGTGGCGTCGACGACGGCCGACCGCCAGGCGTCGGGGTCGACGGCCTCGCCGGCGGTGCGCCGCTTGAGCAGCTCGCGGAGGTCGGGCGGCCGCGGCAGGCTGCCGATGTGGGTGGTCAGGATGCGGTCGGCGTCGGAGGACATGGTCGTGCCCGGGGCGATGGGCAGGCCCGCGATATGGATTTTGGTAGTATCTCGGGGACCTAGTATTCGCCAAAGTAATCGCTGTGGCGTTCACTTCGGCGGGAGCGTCCCGACGAACGACAGGCAGCGTTCGAGCCACGCCTCGAGCGCCTCGTCCTCCGTCAGGCCCGCGGGGTCGACGTAGACCCACCCGCGCATCTCGCGGCCGGTGAAGTCGAACTCGCGGGCGTGGGGCTCCTCGAGGGCGGCCTCGTAGCCGTCGGGGCCGACGCGGGCGACCAGCGAGTCGCCGACGATCCCACACACCATGTTCCCCTCGAGCAGGAAGCCGAGCCCGCCGAACATTTCGCGCTCCTCGAGTCCGGGCTCGTCGGCGAGCGCCTGGCGGACCCGGTGGGCGAGGCCGTCGTCGTAGGGCATGGGTGGGGCGGCCGGCGGGGGCCGGCGTCGGCCGATCCCAGGCCGGCGGCCGCGATAAGCCCGTCGCGCGGGCGCCGTTCGGCCGCCGGATGCCTTACTAGTGAGCCACAGGACCCAATGAGGGAGTTAACTTTGGGTTAAGCGCCGTCCCACCCATGACGACCCTCCACCGACGCACGGTCCTCACTGGCATCGGCACCGGCACCGCCCTCCTGATCGGCGGCACGGGCCTCGGCCTCGCCGACGACGGCGCCGGCGGCGACGAGGCCGGCCTCCGCGTCGCCCACGCCTCCCCCGACGCGCCCGCGGTCGACGTCTACGTCGACGGCGCGAAGGCCGTCGACGGGCTCGAGTTCGGCACGGTCACGGAGTACCTCGAGCTCCCGGCCGGCGAGTACGACCTCGCCGTGAACGTCGCGGGCACGGAGACCACCGTCTTCTCCGCCGAGGGCGTCGCCCTCGAGGCGGAGGACTACACCGCCGCGGCCGTCGGCGAGGTCGCGAGCGACGACTCCGAGTTCACCGTCCGGCTGCTCGCCGACACCAACGGCGCGAACCTCGGCGACGACGAGGCGCGGGTCCGCGCGATCCACGCCTCGCCCGACGCCCCCGCGGTCGACGTGACCGTGGACGACGGCAGCTTGACGGTGTTCGACGGCGTCGCCTTCGGCGAGTCCAGCGGCTACGCCGTCGTGGACGCCGGGGAGTACGACGTCGAGATCCGGCCCGACACGGCCGGCGACGACGGCCCCGTGGTCTACGAGGCCGAGGGCGTCGAGCTCGAGGGGCAGAGCACCTACACGGTGTTCGCCCTGGGCTACCTGAGCCCCGACGACGAGGGCGAGGACGCCCCCGCGTTCGCCCTCCAGCCGGTCCTCGACGCCGGCGCGCCCCCGCGCGGCGCGGGCGGCGGCCGCGGCCCCTGACCGAGGCGGCCCTCTCACCCCCCGCCTTCTCCCGCTATCGAACGGACAGCGGCAAGTACGAGGTCCGCGAGGCCTGCCCATGGGCATCGACGAGCCGGACATCGAGCCGGCCGCCTTCCTCGAGGACGTCGAGATGCGCGTCGGCGAGGTCACCGCGGCCGAGCCGTTCCCCGAGGCCCGGAAGGACCTGTACAAGCTGACCGTCGACTTCGGGGCCGAGACGCGGCGGTCGGCGGCCGGGCTGACGGCGAACTACGACCCCGACGAGCTGGTCGGCCGGCAGGTGCTGGCGGTGGTGAACCTCGGCCGGGTGAGCATCGCGGGCTTCGAGAGCGAGTGTCTCGTCACCGGGGTCGACGACGGCGACGGCGGCGTCGTCCACCTGGCGCCCGAGCGCGAGGTGCCGAACGGCGCCCGGGTGTACTGACGAGCGGTCGAAAAACGGAGAACGGGGCGCGGCCTACTCAGTCGGCCGCGGCGGTCGCGGGCTGCTCGGTCGGCTCGCGCGGCGCGGTGACGAACAGCCGGTAGGCGTAGTAGAGCCCGAAGACGACCAGGCCGGCCGCCGCGAGGTAGGCCCGGAGCGTCGGGTCGAACAGCGGGCTCTGGACGATGGTCGCGCCCTCGGGCGCGAGCGCCGGCGCGAGGACCTGGCCGGTCGTGGTCTCGCCGCCCTGGACCACCTCGTAGACGTAGAGCGGCGTCTCCGCGCCCGCGAGGGTGTTCAGGATCCCCGTCACGGGGATGGCGAGCACGAGCAGCCCGCCGCCCAGCAGCATCGCGATGCGGTCCGCGAGGTCGAGTTGGGTGTTGCGCATGTCGTGGTCACCTCCTAGCCGAGCAGGTACCGCGCGAAGCGGCTGTCCCTCGCCCAGTCCATCGACTCGAGGTACTGGTCGACGCCGTAGACCCGGCCGGCCCCGAGCACGGCCAGCAGGACGAACAGCATGATGCCCCACAGCTCGCCGTTGGCCATGCCGTGGGTCCAGCCGTGGTTGGTGAAGTAGAAGAAGAACAGCAGGAAGGCGCCGAAGAACGACGCGAGCCTCACGAGCGCGCCGAGCATCAGGCCCAGGCCGATCAGGAACTCACCGACCGGGATCATGAAGTTCACGAACGCGAGCCCGGAGCCCGACGCGAACGCCTGCATGATCGGCTCGGTGATCGCGCCGACGCTGGCGTACTTGAGGTAGCCCTCGGCGCCGAAGCCGAACATGAGCTTCGTCAGCCCGGCGTGGAGCATCCAGTACCCGACGAGCACCCTCACCAGGGCGAGCACGTAGGCCGCCCAGGGGCCGTCGAACCGGAGCGACACGTCGTCTGCCAGCACGGACGTGCGGACGTTGGTTGCCATGGGATCGCCCCCACAGGTGGAGGTGGTGGCCGGAGCCCCTTGTAAGGGGAAAGCCGTTCCAAGGGACTGAAAATCGGGCCCATCGACCGGGTGAGCGGCGGTGAATCCGGCCGTACGCCGCCCGGAAGCCGGAGCCGGAAGCTACAATCCGGGCGGCCGAGGGCCCCATCCCGATGGAGCTGCGCGAGGCCACCGCGGCCGACGAGCCGGCCCTCAGCGAGTCGCTGCTCCGGCCGGCCTACCGGGACGCCGCGTCGGTCGCCCCGGAGTTCAACGCGCTCGACGAGGAGGCGGTCGCCGTCGCCGACGCCGGTCGATGGCTCGACCACGAGGACCGGGCGCTGTTCGTCGCCGAGGCCGACGGCGAGCTCGTCGGCTACGCCTCGGCGATCCAGCAGGAGCCGGCGCCGATCTACGCCCGCGGGCCCGAGGCTCACGTCGACGGCCTCTACGTGAAGCCGGAGCGCCGCCGCGAAGGCGTGGCGAGGGCCCTGCTCGACCGCGTCGAGGCCTGGGCGGCCGACCGCGGCTGCGAGCACGTGGGGGTGACCGTCCACGCGGACAACGAGGCGGCGCGGGCGCTCTACGCGGACCGCTACGAGCTCACCTTCGAGAGCTACCGCGGGCGGCTGGAGTGAGCCGGCCCGCTCGGTTGGGCCGACGCCTGAGGACCGGCGACGGCGCGCGGCCGCCGCGGTTGGCCAAGCTTTTGGTGCCGTCCCGGCTACCGGCGCCCCACTGGCGGGTGTCGCGAAGGTGATGGACCAACTCGAGCGCTGGACGGCGGGCCGCGACCGGACGGTCCTCGCGGTCCTGGCCATCGTCGCCGTCGCGCTCGTCCTCCGGCTCGTGTTCCTCGGCGACCGCATCGCCCACTGGGACGAGGGCCGGGTCGCCTACTGGACCCTCGAGTACCTCCGGACCGGCGAGTTCCACTACCGGTTCATCATCCACGGCCCGTTCGTCCAGATCGTCAACCGGCCGGTCTTCGCCGTGCTCGGCCCCTCCGACTTCAGCTCGCGGCTCATCGTCGCCGTCATCGGCGCGCTCCTCCCGCTGACCGCGCTGCTGCTGCGCGAGCACCTCCGGGACGTCGAGGTCGTGCTGCTGGCGGGCCTGCTCGCGGCGAACCCGATCCTGCTGTACTACTCCCGGTTCTTCCGGAGCAGCGTCCCGGTGGCGGCGTTCATGTTCGCCGCCTTCGGGCTCTTCGTCCGGGCCTACGACACCCGGCGGCCGCGCTACCTCCACGCGGGCGCGGCGTTCGTCGCGCTCGGCTTCGCCGCGAAGGAGAACGCCGCCATCTACCTCATCGTCTGGGCCGGGGCGCTCGTGCTCCTGGCCGACCACGAGCTGTTCATCCCCCGCGCGGCCGAGTCGGGCCTCGACCGCCTCCGCGCGCTCCGCGACCGGCTCGTCGCCCGCCGGGAGTCGTGGCGGGCCGCGGCGCGCCGCGGCGGGGGCCACGCGCTGCTGGCGCTGGGGGTCTTCGCGTTCGTGATCGTCTTCTTCTACGCGCCGCGGACGGCCGACCCCGCGGGCGTCGGGCTCTGGCAGGCCGTCGCCCACCCGACCCGGTTCCCGGCGCTGTTCGACGCGATGGCCGCCGACATCCTCGAGGGCTACCGCTACTGGTTCGGCGGCGCCGCCGAGGCGGGCTGTAACAAGTCCAACGTCATCGAGGGCTACCTCTGCTTCCTCTGGCGGTCGCTCGTCGTGCTGGCGGGCTACGCGGCCGTGGTCATGCCGTTCGCCGTCCTGGGCTTCCTCGCCGAGCGCTACGCGGCGGCGAGGCCCCGGCGCCTGGTGATGTTCACGAGCTACTGGGGCTTCGTGAGCCTCGTCGGCTACCCGCTCGGCGCCGACATCTTCGGCGCCTGGTTCCTCGTCAACGTCATCGTCCCGCTGGCGGTCCCGGCCGCGGTCGGCCTCGGCATCGTCGTCCGGTGGGGGCAGGAGGCCCTCGAGTCCGGCGACGACGTCTCGGCCGGCATCGCGGGCGTCTTCGCGGCGCTCGTCGTGATCCAGCTCGCGACCGGGGGGGCCACCGGCGTCTACCTCAACTCCCAGTCCCCCGAGAACTCGCTGGTCCAGTACGCCCAGCCCGGCGGGGAGTTCCGCGCCGACCTCCAGGCCATCGACCGGGCGTCGGGCGGCCCGGGCCCGGACGTCGTCCTCTACGGCGACTGGCTGGTCGACGGCGACGAGTCCGCCCAGCGCCACCCCGCGTGCGCGGACTGGTTCAACGCCCTCCCGCTGCCGTGGTACTTCTCGGCGTACGAGTGGGACGTGACCTGCGCGGGCAACGAGTCCGAGCTCGCGCGAATCCTCGAGGAGGAGCGGCCGGTGGCCGTCATCACCCGGGCGCAGGGCCCNNCCGGCCGGACCTACGCCATCCGGGCCTCGGTCGAGCCGGCGCCCCCGGAGGTCACCATCTACCTCCGGGACGACGTCGCCGAGGACCAGTAGCGCCCGAGGAGTCCGGCGATCCTCCGCGGAAGTGTTCCCCAGAAGTATCTTCGTTCCGTGAACAAACATTATATATAGAACCTCCTAAGCGGGGTTAGATTCTCGCATGGGCCGCGCCCAGGCCGACCCGCTGCGGGTCCTCCACGTCGACGACGACCCGGCGTACCTCGACTTCGCGGGGCGGGCGTTCGCGCGGTTCGCGCCCGAGGTCTCGTTGACCTCGGTCACCTCGGCCGCCGACGGCTTCGCGCGGCTCTACGGGGACGCCCCGCCGATCGACTGCGTCCTCAGCGACTACCAGATGCCGGAGATGAACGGCCTGGAGTTCCTGGCCGCCGTGCGGGCCGACTTCCCGAACCTGCCCCTCGTGCTGGTCACCGGCGAGGGCAGCGAGGAGGTGGCCGAGCGGGCGTTCCGGATCGGCGTGACGGACTACTACCGGAAGGGGACGGGCCTCGAGCAGTTCCGGCTGCTCCACAACCGGCTCGAGCGGTACATCGAGGCCGCCCGGGACCGCGACCGGCTCGCGGTCGTCGAGGGCGAGCTCGACTACTGGAAGGAGTTCGCGCCCGCGGCCGTGGTGGTCGGGCCGGAGGGGCGGATCGCGGCCGCGAGCGTCACGAGCCGCGAGGTCTTCGGCGCCGACGAGCTCGACGAGCTGCTCGGCCTCGACGTGTGGGAGCTCGTGGCCCCCGAGGAGCGCGAGGAGATCCGCGAGGTCATCGAGCGGGTCCGGCGCGAGGAGGCGGACGTGGTCTGCCGGGACCGCACCCTCCGGGACCTCGAGGGCGGGACGACAACCACGACCGTCCAGTGGCGACCCGTCGAGTACTGGGGCGAGGAGGCGCTGCTGGCGGTCATGAACGACTTCGAGGCCGACGGGTCGGGCCTCGCCGCCACGTCCTGAGTCGGCCCCCGACCGTCGGCGGGTGCCCAGGGGACGAGGTCAAGGTCCCAGCCGGGGAAGGTCCCCCATGGACGAGGTCGACGACCTGCCGACCGTGAGCTGCTCGCGCTGCGGCCGGGAGTGGGACCTGGCGTTCGAGCTCGACGAGCTCCGCGCGGGCAACCAGGCGGTCGAGCAGTTCGCGCTCGACCACGAGCGCCACACCGGCCACTTCCCGGACGACGTGACGCCGTGGGTGGTCGACTGCCGGCGGTGTCCCGACCGCGAGGGCTACCTCGCCGAGCGGCCCGCCCGGCGGTGGGCCGCGACCCACGCCCGCCACACCGGCCACGCCGTCGAGCTGACGGCGCCCGAGGACGCCGGCCCGACCGAGATCATCGAGGACCCGGGCTGAGCCGCCCGTCACTCACTCGGCGCGGTCGAGGCCCTCGGCGAGCGCCCGCGTGACCGCCTCGACGCCCGCCTCCCGCTCGACCGCCGCCATCGCCTCGAGCACCGCGGGGTCGACCGGCGGCGAGCGGATGAACTGGGCGGCCCCGGTCGCGGTCGCCCGGTGGACCCAGCGGGCGTAGCCGACGAGCGGCGCGAGCGCGGCGTCCGAGTAGACCGTGGCGAGCCGCCACGCCTGCTCCCGGCCCTGGGTCAGCGACAGCAGGGTGAGCCGCTCGTCGAGCCGGCCGAGCGACCGGTCGACGTCCTCCAGCCCCGGCGCGTAGAGCTCGGCGAGCGCCCGCTGCTGGGCGTCGACGAGCCCCGAGAGCACCTCGTTCACCCGCCGGTGGTCGGCGCGCTTCGCGGCCCGGTCGGGGTCGAGGCCGAGGTCGCGGAGCGTCAGCGCCAGGTCGTAGTTGATGTGGGCGTTGATGCCGAGGAAGACGTCCTGGGCGACCAGCGTGGTGCCGGCCGTCGCGGCGTCGAACGCGACGACCCAGGCGTCGGGGACCGCCTCGAGCTCGCCGGCCTCGAACGCCCGGAACGCCCGGCGGTAGTAGTCCGCGAACCGCACCGTGTAGTCGCGCATCCAGTCGACGTCCGCGAACCGGCCCGCGTCGATGGCGGCCCGGATGGTCGCGGTCATCCGGGTGTAGACGGTCAGGAAGACGGCGCGGCGGTCGCCGGCCTCGCGGAGCGCGGCCTCGAGCGATCGGAGGCGGTCGGCCGCGTCGTCGAGCGACTCGAACGGCCCCTCGACGGGCGCGAGGAGCGCGGGGTCCGGGTCGCCGCCCCGAGGGGTCTCGGGTACGTCGGCCCGGGCGGCCCGCGCGACCGCCCGGACGGTGTCCGG
>JABAHQ010046850.1_pt2 | contig 15665 bp, 15 predicted proteins | sample 7062091 | NCBI WGS metagenome assembly JABAHQ01 (sample SAMN14534359, study PRJNA622989) | marine sediment metagenome | biome: marine biome [ENVO:00000428]; feature: marine pelagic biome [ENVO:01000023]; material: deep marine sediment [ENVO:00002113] | place: India: Gulf of Kutch | collected...
CAGGCGCCGCGGTCCGCGCCCGAGCCGTGGCGGGCCGCGCGAGCGATACGTCGTTAGCACGCGAGCGCGTCGTCGCATGGAGAAAATTCGCGAACGGACCCTTTACCGAGTGCCGGCGTGCCGCGCCCTTCCGCCTCGGGGCTCATGCCAAGCTTGATAACGGTTGCATTCCGGTGCATGCTTGTAAAGGCGCCCGATCGCATCCTCGGGTCGTATTTCTGAACTTCGTCACGACCGCCAGCATGTCGAGGGGACAGCCCTCGCCGACGGCCCGTAACGTCGCGCTCGATCCGAGCTGAGCCGCCCTTGCCGCACAGTCAGCTTTGATAGGGGCCTTCATCATGACAACGACAGCTCTGCTGATCATCGACGTTCAAAAGGGTCTGGATGAGCCGTCGCTCGGGCGGCGCAACAACGCCGCTGCAGAATCCAACATGGCGCGGCTGATTTCTCACGGGCGCGAGCACGACATACCCATCATTTACGTCAGGCACTGCTCTGTGGAGCCGCAGTCTCCCTTGCGGCCCGAGCTTCCGGGCAATGCCTTCAAAGACGAAGTCAAGCCCATGCCCGGAGAGCCGGAGTTCAGAAAGTCGGTAAACAGCGCATTCGTCGGAACCGGACTGGAAGAGCATCTGCGCGGACGCGGGATCTGCTCTGTCATTGTCGTCGGTCTCACCACCGACCACTGCGTGTCTTCCTCCGCACGGAGCGCTTCGGATCTCGGCTTCGGTGTTACCGTGGTTTCGGATGCAACCGCGGCATTCGACCGCCGCGGGCATGATGGGGTGGTGTATGCGGCCGAGGACATACATAACGCCCATTTGGCAAGCCTGAACCGCGAGTTCTGCACGATCAGATCGACGGCGGAAATCCTGAGCGACTGCCGCTGACCGAGGCGCGCACGTCGGAGAGCTCCGCCACGGCGCCAGCACCTTCCGCTGGCGCGTCGGTCAACGTCATCGCTGCTCCGCGCGCCGTACGATCGCGATGATATCCGCTATGGACCTTGCCTCCGTCCAGCAGTCGGGTGAGCTCATCAGCTCGATACCCAGCTCTTCCTCCAAGATGAAGGCTACGGTCAAGAGTCCGAGGGAGTCGAGCTCCAGTTCTTTTCTTAGATCCGATGCGGGAGTAACCGCGGAACGATTGCTCTGATCGAGCGACTTGGCGATCAACGTGCAAATATCGGCGTCGCTGGTCATCATGTCGACAGGCGCTCATCGACGAAGTATCTCTCCATTACAGCCTTACGAGCGATCTTGCAATTGCGGGTCAACAGCCCGTTGTCGATGGTCAGCTCTTCCGATGGCCTGAATAGAACGCTCACTACGCGGTGAGAATCGGGTCGGCCTTCGTTCATGACCTCGATATGCCGCTCGATACTATGGGTTGCCTCCTGGCATCGCCATTCGTCGAGCCACACGACGCACCTGAGTACAGCCTGGCCGCCGGCTTCCACGACGACGGCTTTTCGCACTCTTTCGGCCTGCTCTATCTCCGCTTCGATTTCTTCCGGATTGATCTTTACTCCGCTGCGCGTGATTATGACGTTCTTCGTGCGCCCCTGGAGATGCAAATAGCCCTCGTCATCGACGTATCCGAGATCTCCCGTGGCTATACGTCCGTTCTCGAGGAACACCTGCGGCTCGTCCTCCTCTCCGGAAAACACGTAGCCTACTGCTTGCGGAGCGCGTGAATACAAGAGGATCTCTCTCTCGCTCGAGAAACCGATATCGACGCCCCTCACCGGCTTGCCGACCGTCCCGATACGATTCTCGCGCGGCAGGTTCAACGATACCCAACCGAACTCCGTCAGGCCGTACACTTCGCATAGCGGAAGCCCGACGTCCTTGAAAAGGCGCAAGGTCGTGTCACGGCTCGGCGCCGATCCGACGAACATGAGTCGCACGCGTTTGCCGTAGATCCCGGCGAGTGCGCCGCTCGCCAAACGTCTGAGCCGCGCGGCGATGCGTTCCGGCAGGATGGCGCTAACCGCGCGAGCGATTTCGGCCGGCGGTCGCCGCGCCGAGCGTTGAGCTCTGATCTTCATCTCCAGCACCTCAAAGAACGATGGTGGCCCGACGATGATCGTCGGCTCGATCTTGGACAGCAGCGGCAGCATGCGCTCGGGAGCCACGATCGAGGCGCTGCAACCGAAACATATCGCCGTGTACAAGAGGTATCGCTGCTGAAAGTGCGTGAACGGCATCACGATCAGGATGTCGTCGCGTCGCGAGATTCGCCAAGCCTTGCCGGAGGTGGAGATCGTGTTGGCGACCCCCAGCTTGCTCAACAGCAACCCCTTGTTCTTGCCGGTGGTGCCGGAAGAGAAGGTGACCGTGAATACGTCTGGTTTCGAGAGCCGGGCATCGCGGGGAGGCTGCCGGTTCCTGCACAGCGACAAGGGCCGGTGCGTGAGCACCCCCCCGCAGGAAGGAATCTCCTGATCGGNNTGATCGGCGGGCGCCTGCGCAAGCAGCAGGGCCGATAGTCCGTACTCGATGACCATCTCATCGAGGCTGTATTCGGTCGATGTCGATACCGGAAGAGCGACCGAGACGCAGTCCAGCGCAGCTAGCGCCAGATCCGCAAGGACCCACTCATAGCAGTTTTCACCGAGAAGACCCACGACGTCTCTTTCCCGGATTCCGCAGCTGCGCATCTCCTCGCACAGCAGCGATACGTCGCGGTGCACCTCAGCGTACGTCTTATGCAGCTGCAAGCCGTCTCGCGAAAAGAACCGTAGCCGGCCGTCGGGCCACTCGGCCAACCGGCGTTGCAGAGAGTCCGGCGCAAGAGTATTCATTCCGAGTCGGGTTCCTGCAATGTATACGAGCTACGAATGGCGCCAGTTGCCGCCGCCGAGCAGGCACCGCGTCCTAGACATGACGCCCAAGTCCTGTCCCGGCATGGATCCTGCGGCGCCGAGTTGCGTCGTCTTGTTGGCGGGACTGCGGAGCACAACGGATCAGCGCCACGCCTGTCGTAAAGGGGATCACTTCCAGCATGAAACGACACAATTCCCTGAAAGAGAACTCATTCGGGCAATGAGCGGCGGAAAGTCAGGTGGAATTCGAGACGTGCGCGCGCGGTCTGCGAAATATGCTCATGGGCCTGGACGGCGATGACGNNAAGAAGCTACCAGTATCGGAACAACGCTGCATGGCGTGGGAAAGAATATGGCGGTGCGCGAAAACTTGTCGACAAAAGACGCTCCCTGGCTCCGGCGCGACGCCGGCGCCGAACCCGTGAGAGCATCGGGCGATCGCTTCGAGTATGAGAGTAATCTCGCGGCCGCCCGGAGGTATGGCGGTTACGTCGGCGCCTTCTGGCCTCCTGCGAGCAGCTACTCGATTCGTTGCTTGAGCCTCGCGGACGACTTCCCGACGCTGGATACGGGATTTCGCGNNCGGCGCCGCCACGCAGGCGGAGTGGTGGCGGGCGAAGCAGCCCGGCGGGACGCGAAGCGCCACGCGATCCGATGCGCAGCGGATCGCCGACATGATGCGTCGGAGCGCGGCCCATCTGCCGAGCGAAGTGGACCGTCGCGCCGCAAACCTGCGCGCCAGCGCGATTGAAGACGGCTACAGCCCGTCATGCTTGGAGCAACTGTCCCGAATCGTCGAGGACATTACGATCTTCGCGGGCCGGCTTTCCACGTGGTACGGCAAGGAAGCAGTGCCGCGGCCTACTGCCTTCGGATGTCGTCTTGATGTCGATCATCAGTCCGCCGTGACCGAAGCGCTCGACGAGAAGGAGTGCATAGGCCCTTATCTGCGCGGATTGCACCCGGATCTGCGAATCGGTCAGTTACCGAGCTTCGCGGCCACACGAGTGTTCTTCATGGCTGGTGAAGGCAACCTTCACCCCAAGCACATCGCCTACTTTCTGCCTGAGGATGAGGGCATCAAGCGCTCATCGTTCAAGAAGACCTACTATTTCCGTAACACTCATGAGGCGCTGATCGAGCATGCGGGCGCGCCTCTCAGTCGGCAGTTCCTAGATCCGGCGCTGCAGCTGCGTCCGAACCGCTCAGGCAGCGACGTCATTCCCACGCTCGGAGTTCTCGGGCATGAGATCGGCCACGCCGTGCATCGCCCGGCCACGGACTATTCGGAACTGAATTCCGAGGACCGTTGGGCATCAGTGGCGTTGCAGGAAACCGCGGCCGACGTCTACGGAATATTGATAGTTGCGGAACTCTGGGCGGAGCACCTGGCGCTTTCACCGGATGAGGTGATCGCATATTACCTTTCAGAGTGCCTCCGCTATGTGGATCGGGGGCTGGGACACTTCCCCGACAGCGACGGAATGCTATTTCAGCTCAACTACTTCAGGCACCTGGGTGCCCTCACGCTGAAGGAGGCGGCAGAGCCGCGGCTCGTCGCTGAACCGGGAACGATCGTGGCTGCCTTGAGATCCCTTGCTCGCGTCCTCGCGGATACGGTGCTGGCGGGAAATGCGGGATCCGCTATTGCCCTGTATCGAGAGTTTGGGCCAAGCGCCCGTTCGCCACTCCAGCCACTCATCGACGCGCTGCGCGCCGCCCCGCCCAAGTCGGTCGAGTACGTGCAGGAATACGCCCGCTAGGCCGACAGCGATCGCGTCATTCAACAAACATAGGGAGAAGACAGAGATGGACGATCTGGGGACAGCCGCAGACTCGCTTCAAAATCTCGATCGAGTCAAGAGCTTCTATTGCTCCCTACGTCCCGTCGAGCGCGGCGAGATGAGCATCTACGCGATATGGGAACAAGGCCTCGCCTTCAACGACTCTGTAACCCCCTCTACTTACTGCTCCGACTACCGATCACATGTCGTGCTCAAGATCGTCTCTCTGACGCCCCGGGACGCATGCATATTTTCGGTCGGATGCGGGAACGGATTCGTCGAGAAGGATCTGATCTGCCGCGAAAGGCGCGTCGTAGCAATGGACTGCAACGAAGAGGCTACCGCCTTGACCCGGGAGAAGGGCGTGGAGGTGTTCACGGCCGACTATTTCTCGCTCCATCCTTCCGCAGTGGGCGACGCCGACATGATCTATGGCGATGGATTGCTGGGCCATCTGTTTACTCCAGACCAAGAGCTGGGGCGTGCTCTCGACAAGCTGGAGCAACTGCGGCTGAAGGCCGGTACGTTGCTGATGTTCTCGAACGATTCGCCACGAGAGCCATCCGTCCCTTACGCGCCGCACGACAAGGTCGAGAATTTCTGGTTCATTTCCAGGCACTACCTGCAGCAGACGTTGGTTTCCTTCGGATACGAGCCGCTCGAATGCTATTACTTCCCGTATGTGCGTCCCATCAGTGGGTTGCGGAACAGGACGATATGCATCGTCCGCGTGCCGTGATGACCGCGGGAAGGAGCGCAGCGATTGCCGGCTTCACGTGACTTCGCACGCAGGCTTCATCCGATACTGCCCGATCTGGCGGTTGCCTACGGCACGCCGTTCCATATCTACGATGCCGAAGGCATCGTTTCAACGCATCGACGGATGGTGGAAAGCTTCGCCGGGGAATCGTTCCGACAGAATTTCGCAGTCAAGGCTCTGCCGACCCCGGCGATCCTGGAGTTGCTGCTCGACGAGGGCAGCGNNGCGGAGCTCGAGCTGGCAAGCAGAGTCGGTGCCGTCGGCGAGGAAATGGTATTTACCTCGAACAATACGAGCATGGCCGAATACGCTCATGCGCGCCGCTTGGGCGCACTCATCACGTTCGACGACATCGGCTTCTTCGAGAAAGTGGATGAGCTGCCCGAGACTGTCTCATTCCGCGTATCGCCACATGGATTGGCCGCCCATTCTGCGTTGATGGGAAACACGCTCGAGTCGAAGTTTGGCGTGCCGCTGGCAGACATTATCGAGGCATATCGAACGGCGAGACGACGGGGAGCCGCCGCTTTCGGGATCCACGGCATGATCTGCGCGAATGAGCTCGAATCGGACCGGGCGATAGCGGCAGCCCTTGCCGTAATGGAACTCGGTGCGCAGGTGCGTGCGGCGGTCGGAATCGATCTCGCCTATATAAATATCGGCGGCGGCCTGGGCATTCCGTATCGTCCGGGCGACAAACCAATCGATTTCTCCGCGTTTGCCGCCGCGATAGTGGCCGCCCGCCGACGCCTGTTTGCCGTTACCCCGAGCATATTGATGGAATGCGGTCGATACGTTACCGGTCCTCATGGAGTGCTCGTCACACGAGTCATTAACCGCTGTCGCAAGGGTAAGGAAATCATCGGCGTGGATGCTTCGATGTCCGCCTTGATGCGGCCGGCTCTCTACTCGGCCTACCACCACGTCACGGCTCCGTTTGCCGAGAAGCNNGTGCGAGAACATCGACAAATTCGCGGCGGATCGTTGGCTGCCGGAAGTTCGGGATGGAGAGATACTGGTCATTCATGACACCGGTGCACACGGTCATGCGATGGGCATTAACTACAACGGCCGCCTGCGACCCGCCGAGCTTCTGTTGACTGGTGACGACGAAGTGATGGAAATTCGACGTGCCGAGACGTTTGACGACTATGCTGCCACTGCCAGGTGGTCGCCGCGCAACGTGCTCGGGCCGGAGCGTGCGCAATGACGGGCATCGATGCTTCCTACGCGGAGCTACAGGACGTGATCCGCCGCGCATTCGCCGGAAGAGGCGAGCTGTCGCTACCGGATTCGGCAACTCTGACGCCGTACATCGACTTCGGCCTTAGAGCGCTGGATCGGGGAGAGCTGCGCGCGGCGACGCCGGAGGGAGACCGGTGGGTTGTCCACAGCTTCGTGCAGGAGCTGATCCTGCTCGCGTTCATGTTGAGCAGGACGGAACTCTCGGGAACGAATCCCGGTGCCATCAAGAGCTTCGACAAGCTGGCATTGAAGTTCACCAAGTGGGACGAAGCCGATTTTCGCGGCGCGAATGTGAGAGTGGTTCCGCACGCCGTCGTGAGATACGGCGCCTACGTCGGTCAATACGCCGTTCTTATGCCGTGCTTCGTGAATATCGGCGCGTACATCGGCGAGCGGACCATGATCGATACGTGGTCGACCATCGGATCCTGTGCTCAGGTAGGGTCCCGGTGCCACATTTCCGGGGGCGTTGGGATCGGCGGCGTTCTCGAGCCCGTCGGGCAGAATCCGGTTGTCATCGAGGATGAGGTTTTCGTCGGAGCACGGAGCGAGATCGCGGAAGGGGTCAGAGTTCGCCGAGGCGCCGTGATCGGCATGGGCGTGTACTTGGGCGCCTCGACGGCCGTCGTGGATCGCGCTTCCGGCGAAGTTTACATGGGCGAGGTTCCCGAGAATGCCGTCGTGGTGCCCGGCGCGCGCAGGGACCGTCATCATCCCGACATATCCGTCTACTCGCCCATAATCGTCAAATACGCCGATCGGAAGACGAGGCAACGAACCTCGTTGAACGAGCTGGTGCGGACAAGCGTCAATTGACGCTGTCGAACGCAGTCAGATGACGGAGCCACTGGCCAGCTCGTTTGCTCGCTTGCGCCGACTCTTGCACGGCATTTCCGCGCCTTCGCGCATCGCGCCCATCCAATTGCACCTGGGAGAGGTTCGCGAGGCCTTGACGGCGGAGCAGGCGGCCCTCTTGTCGGCAGGTGAGGGTTGGGTGCGCTATCCTCCCGTGGGCGGCACGCCGCAATTGCGTGAATCGTACCTTGGCTGGTTACGGCGACGCTTCGAATTGCCGGATCACTTGCTCGAAGGCCGGCTCGCGGTCGAGCCAACACCCGGGACAAAGCAGGCTATATCTGCTGCCATCGCGCTCGCGGTGGCCCGCGCCCGCTCTCGCGGCGTGGCGGAGCCGGCCGTAGTGTTGCCGAATCCCCTGTACCATGCGTACCTCGCAGCGACCGTCGCCGCCGGCGCACGGGCGCATTTCTATACGCTCGCCAGTGGCGACGACGAGAGTGCTCTGCCGGCGGCGATTCGCGCCGTGGGGGGGCGCGCAGCGGCGGCGGTCGTATGTCGCCCGGGCGCTCCGTGCGGCGAGCTGCTGTCGCCGGATGGGCTTCGCAAAGCGTGCGCCGTGGCGGCTTCCAATCGTGCGACCGTCCTGGTGGACGAGTGCTACATCGACACGCTCGTGCCGTCGCCGTCCCGAAGTGTCCTGAATTGCCTGCTCGACGCGGACTCGAAACCTGCATACCTCGCGTTTCACAGCCTTTCGAAGAGATCCGGCGCTCCGGGACTCCGCAGCGGCTTCCTGGCCGGCGATCCCGAAACGGTCGATGAGTACGCCCGATTCAACCGTGCTTGCGGCGTGTCTTCGCCACTGCCGATCTGCCGGTTGGCATCAGAGCTGTGGAAGGACGAGGAGCGAGTTCGGCAGTTGCAGGCTCGTCTTGCAGCGAACTGGCGGCTAAGCGATGAGGCTCTTGCACAAGTGCCCGCCTACAGGAAACCGAAGGCCGGTTACTTCGTGTGGTTGCCGGTCGGGGACGACGAGACTGTGGCGCGACGGCTCTGGCGCTATCATGCCGTGTCCGTCATGCCAGGACGCTATCTCGGCGCGGCGGACCACAATGGGAGAAACCCCGGCGCCAATCATGTGCGTATCGCGCTAGTGCACGAGGACTCCACGATGCGAGAGGCACTTTCGCGTATCCGGCAGACGCTCATTCGCAGCGCCTGAGCCGGCTTTTCTCTGCAGTGCGGGCGAGACGCTCGAGAGCCCCATCCATGTCACGAGGAGGAATGCTCCAGGCCGTGTCCCGGCTCCGTGTCTCGCGGCGGGTCCGCTGCGTTCAAGTGCTTTTCCATGAAGATGCTAAGAGGATCGGGCTCATAAGCATCGAACGGGCCGCGTTCGCGGTAGCCGAACCGGCGGTACATCGAGACGGCCTCGTGCTGGCGGATGCCGGTTTCCAGACGTAACGTGTGCACGCCTTCCGCCCGGGCAAGAGATTCGAGGGCCGTCAGCAGCCTGGCGCCTATGCGCTGGCCGCGGAGCGCCGGATCCACGAACATCCGCTTCAGCTCCGCACATCCGTTCGGCTGCAGGAGAAGCGCACCACATCCCACCGCGCGGCCGGCGGGGCCCCTTCGAGCAACGAGCAATCGGACCGAAGACGACTTCAGCTGCGACTGCGGGAGCGTATGAACGCTTTCCGGAGGATACAGAGAGCGCGAATAGTCCTCAGAAAGCCGAAACAGTCTGACCAACGAGTCTTCATCGGGATCTCCGGGACCGATGATGAGATCGTTCTCAGTGCTCTTGGTCATCGAGAGCCTTGCGGGCGCTTTCCGGTTGCCGAAAGAACAGGCGCAAGCTCCGGCTTCTTCGCGCCCGGATCGGCAAGGCCCCTGCCGCGACCGGGCCCATGATCCTCCCGAATCATGGCGGCCCCTCTTTCCGCGATCATCAGCGTAGCGGCATTCGTGTTCCCGGAGACCATGCTCGGCATCACCGATGCATCTATGACGCGAATGCCGCGCAAGCCCCGCACACGCAGCCTTTGATCCACCACGGCCATCTCGTCGGCGCCCATGCCGCAGGTCCCCACGGGATGATACGACGTGTCGCCGCGTATTCGCGCGTTATCGAGCAGCTCCTCGTCTGACTGGAGCTCGAGGCCGGGCGAGAGCTCCGCGCCGCAAAACGGGCTGAATGTGGGCTGGCGCACGATGCGTCTGGCGATACGAATTCCGGCGAGCAGGCGCCCGCGGTCCGACTCGCTTTCCAAAAATCGTGAGCAGATCGCAGGCCCCTCTACGGGATCGGGCGACCGGATATGGACCGAGCCCTTCGACTCCGGGCGAAGAGGGTAGATGCCGACGGTCATCCCCGGTCGAGAGTCCAGCCGCCGACGCGAGCCTTGTTCGTAGCTGGCGGGTGCGATGTGGAACTGGACGTCCGGCCGCGGCTCTCGCGGCGTCGACCGGACGAACCCGAAGACAAGGGCGATAGGCTGGCTCAGGGCGCCCTGACGATGGAGGGCATAGCGCGCGATTTCCCGTATCAACGCAGCGCCCCGTAGGCGCTCGTTCATCGTGACGGGCATGCGGATGCGCCACCTCATGCGTACCGCGAAATGATCGCGCAGGTTCTCGCCGACACCCGGCAGATGATGTCGCAAAGAGACCCCGGCATTCGCCAAGACACCGGCGCAGCCTATCCCTGACAGCTCGAGAAGCAGCGGGGATTGAATCGCCCCTGCGCACACCAGCACCTCGCGGCTACAGTCGATATTCTCCTCCGCGCCGTTGCGACGATACCGTACACCAACGCATCGCACGCCCTGGAATCGCAGCTTCGTCGCCAGCGCGCCGGTGAGTATCTTCAGATTGCGCCTGTGCCGCGCCTCCTTCAGGTAGGTGGAGAGAACGGATGCTCTGCGTCCCGACTCGTGCGTTACCTGATAGTAGCCAAAACCTTCTTGGTCCCCTGAGTTGTAGTCCGCGTTCGATCGGTATCCGGCACTGCCTGCCGCAGCGATGAACGCATCGCAGAGAGCGTCGCGCTCCGTGGGAAGATTCACGGCCATGGGGCCGGCGCGGCCACGGCCGTTCGTGCCGAATTGTGTGCGTTCGAGCCCTTCGAAGTATGGAAGGACGTCTGACCAAGACCATCCCTTGTTGCCGCGGCCTTCCCAATCGTCATAGTCCTCCGGTTGTCCCCTTACGAACAGCATGCCGTTGATGGCGTTCGATCCGCCCAGCAGTCGGCCGCGGGGCATGCGCAAGCGACGATTGCCGATCGTCGGGTCCGGCTCCGTCTCGAAGCACCAGTCGTACTTGGGATTTCCGAGCAGCAGGACCTCGCCCAGCGGAACGGATAGCAAGGGGTTATGACGTTCTCTTCCCGCCTCCAGGAGCAGGACCTTTACGCTCGGATCCTCCGTCAGACGGGCCGCCACGACGCATCCAGCGGTCCCTCCACCTACTATGACGAAATCGTATCTCATAGAAGACGGATACGAGAGCGGGCCGTCATTCCGCGGATTCTCCCTTCGAGGCGATCGTCACCCGATGCATCAGCCGTCGATCGTCATGCTCGTCATACGGCGTTGCCCTGTGCATTGCGGCACGATTGTCCCAAAGTATGATGTCGCCCGGACGCCATCGATGGCGGTACGTGAACGTGGGCTGCACGGAAAACTCCTGCAGGAACGTCACCAGCGGGGCGCTTCTGTGCTCCGGCATGCCTTCTATGCGCCAAGGCACGTTCCCGCCGGCGTATATGGACTTGCGGCCGGTTACCTCGTGCGTGCGTATCAACGGCTGCGGCACATCCAGCCAGGCCGCCCGTTCCTTCGCCGTCGGCGGCGGCCGTTCCGGGTAGTTATAAGGGCGCGACTGCACGCGGCTTATGATCACCCGCAAGCCTTCTGCCATCTCCCGGGCTCTCGCCGGCAGCGCCTCGTAGGCGGCGGACATGTTGGCGAACCAAGTATCCCCGCCGCGTCGTGGCACCTCGATCGCATACATCATGGAGCCGGCGGGCGGCTGTGCGAGGTAATGGCCGTCGGTGTGCCATACGCGACCGCTCGCGGGAGTTCCTATCAACGTTCCTTCCCGGGTAAGGTTAGACAGCACTAAGATCTCCGGATGATCGGGCTCGGAGAATCGGGAGCGAGTGTAGCTAACCGCTTCCCCGAAACGCTTGGCGAACGCGACATGCTGAGCGGGGGTCATGCTCTGATCGCGGAATAGCAGGATCGTCGTTGAAAGCCAAGCGTCGTAGACGCAGGAGAAGTCAGCGTCCGAGATGGGAGCGGTGACATCGATGTTACGGACTTCTGTGCCGATAGTGTCCGTGATAGGAACGAGCTCAAGCATTACTCTTCCTCCCCGAGTGCTGCCGCGATCAGCAGACATTCACTCGATAATCCTTGATCCAGACGTTGAGCTCCACCAGGTGAATCAGCATCTTTGCCGCGCTTACTCCACCGGGAAACGAACTGGCCGGTAAACTCTGCGAGCGTATCTGCTCGATAAACGCACGCAGCCTGGCAGTATCGAACAGTTCGCTGACGGGCTCACCCGGGTCGCTTACGATTCTCTGCGCCTCTTCGATCAGACAGCTATCGTAAAGCGGATTTTGAACGAGCGGATAGGCGCTCTTTTTACGCTGGAGGATACGGGCCGGCATGACATCTGCCATAGCCGCCTTCAGCAGCCCCTTTACGCCTCCGGTAGCCTTCATCGACCATGGAACGTTCCAGACGTATTCCACTATGCGGTAATCGCAAAACGGCACGCTCACGTGCACGCCGGCTGCGGCCGACATCCTGTCGAGCCTGTCAAGTATCACTGCCAGCGGTCCAGCCATTCCGAGAAAAGTTATCTCGCGCATGCGCGCGTTGGCGGGGTCTTCGCCGGAGAGCCGCGGCACCGTGGCTAGCAGCTGCGAATATCTGGCGCGTTCGTCTTCCTCCGGCCGAATCAAGTCCACCAGCTCGGCAGAGAGATAGTGGGAGAGCTTGGGCCCGTCGCCCATCCAGGGAAATCTGCTTTCCTCGATGACCTCAGGCTTGAAGAAGTAAGGATATCCACCGAAAATCTCATCGGCCGCTTCGCCCGTCGTCACGGTATCGCAGCTTTTGCCGATTTCCCTGAATAGGAGATACATGGAAGCGTCGAGCTGGCCCCACCCGGGCAGATNNGGCCGTCGACGTCGGGCCTCAATTCCGTCGGAACGAAGTGCCCGGCATCGTCCACGAACTCGACGCAATACGCGTCGAGCCGCTCCCCCCTTCTACGAAGAGCCTTTGCCGACAGAATCCCGATCGCCGTCGAGTCGATGCCGCCCGACAGCATGGCGCCGAAGGCGGCGCCGGCGCCTGCGGCCACTTGCTCCTCCGATATCTTCTCCAGGATCGAGCGCACTTGCTGAGCCGTCTCAGCGAACGATGCTTCGTGCGGCACACTGGTTAAACTCCAGTAGCGCCTGAGGGAAAGGCCGGCCTCGCCGTAGATCGCAAGGTGAGCGGGGGGCAGCTCACGCACGCCCCGCAGCGGTGTCTCGCCGGGCAATGCAAGCCGCGGCTGTAGCAGCACCGGCAGCGATCGAACGTCCAGGCATGCCCGGAATCGAGGGCACGACATGATGGCCTTCGGCTCGGATGCGAAAACGAGGCCCCCCGGATAACCGAAATAGTACATTGGCTTGATCCCGAGACGGTCTCTTCCGAGGATCAAGCGACGCGCGGGCTCGAGCCAGATCGCGAACGTGAACGCGCCGTTTAGGCGCTCTACGCAATCGGCTCCCCATAACGTGAACGTCTGAAACAAAAGCTGGGAATCGGTCCTCGTCTCGAGCGCGAGTCCGCGGTTCGCCAGTTCGGCGCGGATCTCGCCTCGGTTGTGGAGCCTGCCGGCGAAGGCGACCACTGCGGTCCCCTGATCGGTCTGAACCGCAAGGGGCCGCTCCACGGTCTCTTCACCATCTGTTGCCCGGTCGCGAATACCGATGCCCGCAGAGCGGCCCAGCCAAACGCGATTCTCGCTCCCGGCTCGCCGACGCCTGGGTTCCGCCATCGCCGCAAACCGTTTCGCTTCCGCGGCGACATCCCGGTGGAAGTCGATCCACCCGACGAGCCCGCTCATGGTTCTGTGCTTGCGCCAGTCAGACCATGGTGCTCGGCAGAGGAGCTGGCGCCGTCGCGAACCGAGAAACGCACGTCCTTGCTCAAGATGCGCTCGGCGTTGCCGTGCAGGAACGAGCGCTTCTCTCGCGCGCCCATCGCGGCGGGGAAGCCTGCATCGCCCTGTCTCAATCTGTCGACGAAGTCCTTTTGAGTTCCCTGCAAGCGGAAGATCGGCCAATCCGTGCCGAACAGAATCTTATGGTTGACGCCTCTGCGAAACAGAGACCGCAAAAGCGAAAGATCCAGTCCTTGAAAGCCACTGACGTCCAGGAACACGTTCGGCCTGTTCCTGCAAAGCATCGCGCACTCGTCCTGATAGTGCACGCTGCCGTGCGCCAGAATGAAGTCGACGTCGGGAAAGTCCTTGGCGGCATGATCAACGCACAGCGGGCGAGCGTCGTCGAACGGCAATGCTGGGGACGTCGCTCCGATATGCACCAGAACGGGCAAGGAGCCGGCAGAACATATCTCGTAATACGGGTAGAGAAGCCGATCCGACGGTTGATAGCCGCAGGGCGGATACAGTTTCAGACCGTGGAAGCCGTATTCCTCTATCGCTTTCTCGAAAAGCGTCAGACCGTCCTGTCCCCATCGAGGATCCACTCCGACGAAAGCTCGCAGACGATCTTCATGGCGCTCCATCACTGCTCTGTGTCTATCGATCATCTCCTCGATGGTGAGCTCGCAATCACGCAGCGCGAAGGTGAAATCCGGGAGCAGAAGCACGGATAGCCCTATCCCGGCCGCATCCATTTCTTCGATCAGCCGATCACAGTCGGGATCCTGCATCTTCGCTGAATACAGCCGTTCTATCTTCTCCTTGTCGGGGGAGATTCCGTTGCTCCGCAGCACGGCCGCCATGTTCTCTGCGATTCCGCTGCGAAACGAAGGCGGGAAGAAGGCGTCTGAAGCAATATGGCAGTGGATGTCGATGATGTTCGATTCGACCATGTTGACTCCGAGCGCAAGGCCACGGCCCGGAAGCCGGAGCCTTCATGTCCGTGCATTTACCGAGAGCGGTTCTTGAATGACTTTGCGACGCTCTAGCGTCCTCGTGCAAGCATGTGTAGACGAAGCGCTGCTCCGCGGACGGCAACGGGAATCGTTCCTGCAATCAGACGGTTGCGTATTTGCATCCTGAAAGCCGCGCCAGGCGTTGGTCCCGATCATGCCCGTGACGGTGCCCGTGAATCCGCAGCAGCGCCCTGGCTCGCTGTGTTGCACCGCACCAATCCCCGGGAGATGCTGGCGGCGAGCTTGCCGACAAGGATCGCGCGGTGCCGTCCTACGTCATGCGTCGGCTTCGGCGTTCGATGCGCGGGCACGAGTGTTTGCGCGTCGTGATGACGCCTGACCGGGAGAACGGAGATCGAACGTGAGGCAGCAGTTGAGCATAGCGGGTCTCGCGTACACGCTCGGCGACATCGAGCGCTCTATCGAGACTCTGGAGCAGCAGTCGGTCATCGGGGGAAGGACATCTCTCAAGCTGCACGGTGCGGGTTGTCGCACCTTCTACCAGATGACCGGGCAGATTGACTCTCACGTGGCTCGCTGCGTCTCGGAGAGCCTATCGGCCAGCGGCGTCTCTCCGGACAGCGTCGACCGCCTGATCATCGCGGCGGCGGATCAGAACCTGCCGTGCTTCGACGCCGGCACGGCCCGCAACTTGCTAAGTCGGCTGGGATTGCGCAATTGCGTGCCTGCTCTGATGTCTCTGCAGCAATGCACCAGCTCTCTGGCCGCCATCGACTATGGCTGGTCGCTATTCGCCGATGCGTCCATACGCAACGTAGTGGTGGTGGCGGTTCACGTTGTCACGGATGACAAAGACAGGGTGACGCCGTTCGCCTTGTTCGGAGACGCGGTGTCCAGCTGCGTGATTACACGGGACCGCACCGATCACTTCGCGCTGCTGTCGCATGCCGTGCGATCGGACTTCGAGGGCCTGACCGGTCAAGATACCTTCGACTCCAGAAAAGTCGCCGCAACCTCCGCTCTGCAGCGCGCCCTGGACATAAGCCGGACCGGGATGGAAGAAATAGAATGCTTCTTTGCAACGAACCTGTATA
>JABAHQ010005826.1_pt2 | contig 15664 bp, 10 predicted proteins | sample 7062091 | NCBI WGS metagenome assembly JABAHQ01 (sample SAMN14534359, study PRJNA622989) | marine sediment metagenome | biome: marine biome [ENVO:00000428]; feature: marine pelagic biome [ENVO:01000023]; material: deep marine sediment [ENVO:00002113] | place: India: Gulf of Kutch | collected...
AACCAGGTTAGTCCTGTCATATTAATCTCCCTGTGCTACGACCAGACTTCTGTCAGCAGCAATCCAAGTGTTTGTTCCATCGTTGACCTGTAGCCTGAAGTCGAGTTTTTTGTCTCGCCAATCGGTAATCTGAGATTCAGCAATTGTCAGGTTCCATACGGCGTTCGTTACACCTTCTACATTATCGGTGAACGTAAAGCCTGTACTGATGGTAGTGGGGGTGAGTTCTTCGTAAGAGTAAGGCATGTAGGGCCACTTATGTTCTTCAATGTAAACCACAAACGTCCACCCACTCACGTCTTCCCCGAAGTCCATGAAAAGCTTGCACTCTTCTCGGGGACGGACCCATATCTTATCGGTCTCGCCCAGATCGAAACTAAGCTGGTCAGTACGCTTCATTTAAAACCCGCTCGCTGGCAACGCCAGCCATTGACAGAACGGGGACTCGACCGCCCCACTGGACGTATTGTTTTTATGTCTGAACCAGGGTCCGCCCCTTCTTCCCAGAGAGTACCCCTTGATGTTGTTGTCTATCGAGTCTTGTATGAAGTAGTTATTATGGTCGATATCCATTCCGTGTATTCTTTCTTCTGTTGAGGCGATTTGTTTGTCCTGGAATATGAGTTCCATGTTATCGCCGTTATAGACATTGAGGAATGAATCATCGTTAGTTGTATTAGTGTAAGCCAGTATGACCCTGTTAGGGTTATCAGTACATCTTATGATTGGCTTATCCCAATCCCCACTACTGGCCAATAATGTTTCGGCGCTGACTTCGTTATCAATGCCAGATTGTGTTAGTCGGTACTGGAACAGAAACAGAGAGGTCGACCCAGTTCTGTGGCCTACGATATAGATGAAGTCGGAATTGAGGGCGAAATTTTCAACTCCCTCCAGGTCATCAAACTGGGCTACGCCATCATATGTAACGGCGTTATTATCATTCAAGATGGTTGCATATACCGTAGACGGGGTGGCTGCAGGCTGACTCAGTAAAACCAGCTTTTCGCCGTAAGCTTTCATTCTGCACAGCTGGTCAGCTCTTCTTGCAAGGTTGAGCCCTGTGCCACTTGAGTCGGTTACTTCGTTACCGTTTGTAGCATCCAGGATGACCAGAATACGATCGTCTGCTGTACTTTCTATGGATACGTATAGCCTGTTGTTGTGTAGAACAATGTTAGCCGGGGTATCGAATACGCCGTTACCCACGTTTACTGACCATGAATTTGTTCCCGCAGAGATATCAAAGAGTTCTACCGCAAGACCGCCATTCGTGTCATCCTGGTATGCAATAACCAGCTCCTCCCCATTTGCAGCTATAGCAACGTTTTGAACGGTGACATTGTAAGTGGAAGTAATTGTTGTGACCTGGCTGGAGTCATTTGTGTTCCATATTTCTACGTCGACCGTTGCTCCTCCACCAGGGTGTGAGTTGACGAGGTAGATATACCGGCCATCGCAAAATAAGTTGTTTAATTGTGCAGCTTCTGTAGATTCAGCACTGAGCGTCCCAACGGATTTACCTGACCTTTCGTTGCCGATATGTTCCCAGCCCTCGTTGACAATCCCAATGTCTCCACCAGATGTCTGGAACTCTCCTTCTGTCGCGCCTTCTATGAAGTCTTGTGTGTTGCCGTAACCGGAAAATAGCATGTTCGAGATGAGCACCGAATTTCCAGCGCCCTCAAGATTTCCCTGTATTTCCAGATTTTGAACGATGGAGTTTTGTCCAAGCTGGACAAAATCTTCCCATATTGTCATGTCCGTATCGATGGTCCCGGCGAAGTTGAAATCGTTATTGTATGTTAAATCGATATCCTGTACGCCGTCCACCGTTTCCAGGTAGAAGTAGTCACCGGCTACGTCGAATTTCAAGAAATAGGCTTTGTATTGAGCATCCCCTCCAGTAAATGTTGGAAAGGTTACGAGTCTCCTTGAAGCATGTACGTCGTTTGTGTGGTCGTCCCTCCACTCTGTAACAGTGGGTAGGTCAGGAGTTCCTGTGGCATCTGTAACCTGTACCTGCCCCCCGGTATCTGTCAGCGTGATAGGGACTGATTGCATTAGGCCATTCGTCGAGTGATTAAAAACCCTTCTTTGGGACAGGGCCAGCCTTTTAGAGTCTGCTTCATCTGTGTACACGTCTATCGCCCTCTCTTCAGCGTCGGCGTCCCCTGTGGATGTCGTATCGAGTCCTATTCTAAGGGTAGACCAGAACTGGTCACCACTCGCAGCCAGGGGTGTAATGTCTACGACTTTGCTGAGGTCTATTGCTCCTGCATCGATAGTCGCAGACCTACCCGCCCCTGCTGCAGACCCTGTTTCGAATGAGTCGTAAACATCATCAAGGGTCCCCGCATGCAGGACACTGATGTTATCAAAGACGCTATCTACATCTACATCTCCGGAAGTAGGGCTTATAGGTCCTGTGCCGTAAACTGTAGATGATAATGTTTGTACGTAGTGAAGATAGTTTCCGTCGGCGAACTCCTCCCCGATGGGCATGGCAATGCCATTGGCGTAGTGGACCCATCCGTTTGTTACATCCAGGACGGCTATGATGAACGTATTTTTCAAATCAGGTCTGTATGGGTGGTAGTCCTGATTTGTAAAGCTTCCGTCGTCGTCACCCAAAAGCTCAGCGAGGTTCGCGAGTGATGCCTGAGTATCGGTTTCAGAATGACCGATCGCATTGACGGTGAGCGTCGCGTTGGAAGTGTAGTCCTGAGGTTCTACGACATAAAAGAATACATATGTATCCGATGGAGACCCTGAGGTGTCGTACTCGACCTCGTAGTCATCACCACCCCCACCATAAATAGTTGAAGTCGTTGCTGTATCCAGCGTATGCGTAACGAAAGGAAATTGTGTCGGAGTTGCGTCTACACCTTTTTTCTGAGAGAGGGTTAAGAGCCTCATGTTATCAAAGTGAAGCCTGTATATTCCGGCGCCCGCGTCTTCGATTTGCGTTCGCTTGAACGACAGGGCTTTTTGCACACCTAGAAACTCAACGAGCGATTGTTGCAGCTCGATCGTATCTCGATTATTGATGACAGCATCAGTAATGTCGGCGGCGGTGCTCGGTAGCCACACATCGGCAATGACAAAGCCATTGGATGCTTCTGTGGGGGTCAGGGTAGCAGGGGAAGCAAAGGTCCCTTCTTTTATCTGGTATTGCGGCTGAGTATCTACATCGGGATCATAGGTAACATAGATGAGGTGATGTTCGTCTGCGCCCGGAGCGCCCAGATCGAAGATGTCCGTTTGGTCAGCGTCATCGAAGATAACAATGCCGTTTATTGCGTAAACACCCGCGAACAAAGAGACCCTGTATGTTGCAGCGGTCCCGTGGTGGATTTGCATCCCCGTATATATCCCGGTCGGGATACCCCGTCGGAATTGTTCCTGTTCTCTATCGAAAGTAAGAGGGGCTTTCGTAGCCGATCTTATGAAAAATGCCATCCTTTACCTCATAGCGTAACGAGCCATTCAAATCGCACGCTTATCTCAACGCCGTTAGCTTCATCTGATTGTATCAAAATGCCTATGTCTTCATCTGAAGGTGCGAACACAACCCTGTTGAACAAGACACCATTACTAAACAATAGTCCTGCTTCGTGGATGACTACGGCTACTCCGTAGTCAGCCTGCAGGAATGAATTCCCTGACATGAGTTTGCTAACCAGCATTTGTGTCCCCGGTGTCCCGATTTCGTATGAGAGGGATGAGCCGGTGAAGCCACCCGGGTTATGCAGTTCTAATTCAGTAGCAGAATTGACTGCCCTGATTCCAAGAATCAGCGGGTTGACGGGGTCGTTATCAATCGTGACCTGGTCTGTTAACTGGACTCCATCATTGATGAAGTCACCACTGGCGTCGGTGAGCGTTGTGACCTCGGATGCGTCGATAGCTACTGTGGCTCCAGTGCCACTCGTACGAGTTACGGCCGCGGGGAATGTGATGTCGGGCGATACATCATTGGGGTCGTTCAGAAGAAACGTGCCAGCAATCGTACCGTCGAGTTTCTGCAATTCCTGGACGAGGCCACTGTCCCCAAGTTGGGGCAGATTGCCTGTTTTAGTCCCGGTTCCCAGCGTAATTCTATTGATGTAGGGTGTGCTCTGGGATGCTGTTTCCCAGTTACCACCCAGCGCTTTAGCAAGGATTGCTCGACCTACATTGACAACGAGATTTGATTTGACAATTTCTGGTGGAGTTTTTGTTATGCCTTTCTCAGCAAGGAATTTCTTGGTCTCCTCAGACAGGGCATACTCCATGGGAACGTGCAGGCCAGACTTTGTTCTACAGATATGTCTGGCTCGACATACACCCTGTATTTGAATATTTTCTTTATGCATTAGACTCTCCAAGACAAAGGGTCGCTGTTATTGCTTTTCTTTTACCAAACTCTAACCAATTATCGATGACGACCCTTCCATCGTTGTCCAGCACTTCGATGAGTATCCGCTTATTTTTTTTGTCCCATCTATGATGAGATCTGGCCTCTCTTAGAGAAATAGTAAATCCTACCTTGATATACCCATCTTCAATCCTAGCACGTCCTATCCTTCCACAGGACATCCTCCAGGGCTTTCGGTGAGAGGCCCATATGTATTCAATCTTGTTGCCTGTCATTGGGTTAAGAGTTATCTCCATCTATTGACTCCCTCGGTTCCAGCAGCAGGGCCAACAACAATTCTCAGCCAGGGTGCCTTAGTGTGCACGCCCGACCACTCCTCTGCGGTGATCGTTTGGGACTCCCAGTTTACGCCACCATCGTAAGAGTGATATACATTCCCTCCGGTCCCGACTGCTGTACCCCAACTGCTATTCATAAAATGAACATCATTGAATTGATTCGACGTTAATGTTTCTACTGTAGTGAAAGACGGGGTTGCCGTTGTTCCATCGGTGGAGCGTACGATATTTCCGTTCGTGGCGTTATCAATAGCTATGATGATGTCTGATGTAATAGCATGGACTCCGTTATAGACAGTTCCTGCCCCAAAGACCTGCGACCAGGTGGCTCCGCCATCGTCTGTGCGGTAAAGCCCATCATCTGTTGACGCCCATCCGTTTGTGCTATCAGCGAAATGAACGGCTGTCACCTGGGTCGCTGTTGCAATACTTACGGCAGCATCCCAGTTGGTTCCACCATCTGTTGTCTTATAAGACTCGCAGTCTGTCCCATTATTTGCAACCGCCCATCCTGTGTTGGAATCGATCCAAAATATATCCTGGAACGCAACAGTAGATGCAGTTATTGTTCTAGAAGTCCAGGTGCCACTGACTCTTTCGTAGGCAATCGAGTTTGTACCCACGGCCCAGAATCTATGTGTTGCATTGAATTCATCAGTTGTCGCAATACTTACATCTGACCAGTTTTCTCCGTAGTCTGTCGTTTCCCATATTGCTCCATCATTTCCTACGAACCATACGAGGTTGGAGCTGTCGATGTAAGCATCATGCAAGTCGACAGAGACGGCTGGCGTTACATCCTCATATGCCTGGGTGTGATAAGTGATGAGTGTGCCACCACCATCACGCACGCTGAACTGTGGGGAAGCTCCGGTGAATGGGAAACATAGCGAATACGGTCGGTAAAAGTAGTCCTGGTTATCGTTGGGGTCGGAAGTCCTCAGCGTGACTTTGGAAAAGCTTGCGGCTGTTTCATCTGCGTTGAGGTCTCTCTTAAGATCGATACCCTGGTTCCTGAAATTGTATTCGATTCCAGGATAATCTGGCCAGGTGTTGCCCCCCATCGTAAGCTCACCCAGGAGGATCTTTTTGACATCGAACACAGTAAGGCTTTTCGAGTCCAGGGATTCGAAAAAGTCCAGAGACTCTCCTATGTCAAGTGTTAGATCTTCGTCTATCTGATATTCTTCACTGTAATCTTCTCCGTTTATTGTCTGGTAGTTAAGAGCATTTAGTACGACCTCCCCGTGATCGTCGAACGTCATATCCTCAACGGTGTGAGCAAAGATCTCCTGGCCTGCAGTTTCGATGTCATCGAGAGTATCTGTGTAAAGATCTTCGTTCTCTTCATCAATATATTCGACAATGAAGTCAGTGTGTATACTCTTAGATCTATCCAGATATCTGATTAGATCTCCCACTTTTGTAGTATTCAGTCCTATTGATGCAGGTACCTGCACAAGGAATGTTCCCCATGTTTTCCAGATATCATCTATACGTTCCTGGATGAGGTCGATGTTTGTTTTCCAGTCATAGACTGTCACACTGGTGACAATGGGTGTTAGTTTTTCTACAAATGATCCTACGGGGAGAAGGTGCCCCCCATCTTTCCAAAATGGATCGACTCGATGGACCCTGTTGCCGATGATAACGTTGTCCCATAGAGCCCCACCAAGAGAATCTGTAACACGACTAATATCTTCAATAAACCCTGTGTTGTTTGCATAGGGCAACCCCAGAAGAATACCTATACCTCTGGAGGTATGGTCAGGGGTGTGGTGGGACAGTAGCCCAAATTTCATGCCCCTCAGAGCATCGAGGTAGGGTTTTGAGTCTGCCCGTTTGGGCATTTGTAATAAAGTGCCATACCTGTTGTAAAGATCGAGTTCCTCTGCTTCTGTGTCGATGAAGAAGCAATCTCTATCTTCAAAAGGTATTGGAAAGTCTGTGGAAAACAGGCTGGTTTCAATCCACTCGAACTCGGTGCTGTCGAGGTACCATGGGCGTAGATTAACCTCACCGATCAGGGTGACGCCAGGTTCACTACTTTGGACAATGTCGTAAGATACGGTCCCGCCGGTCTGTGTGTTCAGCTCGCCTATCAGGTAGTCATCATCCTTTTCTATACGCGCAAATTCCGGGGCATAATCCTTAAAGTTTTCGTCAATATCTAAGGTAATTAGAGTACTGGTCTGTGAACTCACCTCTGCGATAGGTGTGAGATCGTATGGCTCCCATTGAATTCTGGAAGAGTTTGTCAGAGGTTCTGGGACCTGATAGACGAAGGCAAATTCTGTGCCTATGTCAGTAGAGAAACTCAATGTCTGGTCTGATTCCCAGAGTTGGCCAGATTTTGCAGCCACCCACTCTACAATGATCTGCACATCATTGATTTGATTGAATACATCGAGATGCTGTTGTCTTCTGCCTGGTGAAATCGAATATGTATTCGTCTGTGTTGCAACTTCATCATTGAACCAGACCTCTGAATACATTTCTGCAGAAGATGCGGTATAACGTATCAAAAATTCTACATATAGAGGATTATTTGTATCAGCGGTTTCAAGTATTTCCCTCCAGCCTGTGGTGTCACCAGTAGCAATTTCTAGTTCGTTCGTAAGAGATGCATCTGCAGCATCTTCACTTGTGAAGGTTCCCGTGACTGTAATTGTGGTCGTTGTGACATCTGTAATCGTGTAACTTCCATCATTTGAATCAGTATTGAGGACGTTTATGACCATATCTGGTCTGAAGCCGTCCTGAAGGAAGCTACCCGTTTCTCTTGTTATTGTGCTCCCGGAGAATGTCAGGGTGACATATTTGGTCTTAGCAAACATCCCTGACGAAACTTCGATTGTGGTTCCCGTATCCTCCATGCGCACTTCGAAGTTAGGGCCGCTATCTCCGAAGCTGTTTATAGATATCGATCTTGTAAAAGTGTCTACAGTTTCCCACTTATCTACCCTGAGTCTCCAGATTTGTTCCCAGTCCTGGGCGCCAGAATAGTAGAAGTTATCTTGCAGTACAGACCAGTTAGACCACTGAGGTCTCATCAAAAGGCCATCACTCTGAGCAACGATTGCTGGAGACCCTATGTCTTCCCAGCGTTCGCTACCATCAAGCGTCGTATTGGGACCAAACACAAACGATGGGTTGTCTTCTATATCCCAGGGCTCTGACTTGAATGACGTTGTCATGCTTGAAACGCGACAGTCAGACTGTATTTCTTCTGTGTCTCCTGCGGTATAGGGGATGCTCGAATCGAACAGTTTGAATTTCCCCCTGATAGGAATGACCTCATTGCAGTCGGTGAGGGCGATCCATGTGCCATCCCGATGTCCTAACACCAGCCCATCAACCTGTGATGTCGTATCGACGAGCTCAGGCCTTGATGTGAAAGTTCCCCAGGGGGCGTGGACGTCGACCTCGAATATGTTCCTAGATCTTTTGTACAGGTCTACATAGTTGAGGGTTTCGCCGCTCAGGCGGGAATAGGTCTGCCATAGCAAATCAATGGGTCTACGTACGTCGTCATGGAAAATGCCCTCGAAGGCATCTCCAATCATGTCCCAGAGAAGTCTTACTGGAAATTTCATCCTTTAATAACCACCAGCTGTCTTACGTACGGCCTGTTGTTTGCCGGTATGAATATTGCGCCATCGGTAAATTCTAGCTCTGTGTCGTAGTCCCTGACTGCGACGATAGCGGTTTCCCATTCGTTATGTGTGAAATCCGTTGTCTGCTGTGCGCGGAATAAGAATGTGAAAGTATCGTCCTGGTTGTCAATGACGGCCTCGTACGGTAGAAGCTCTTGTGTACTCGGGTTGTTGCCTCCTAGAAATAACTTACCGCGCCCCGGGATTGCTGCTGTGGATTTCAGGCGCTTGAGTGTAATTCTGTCTGCTCCGGCAGATGTTGTTGCATCGACTGCGAGGGCTTGCTTGGTGCTCTCTGAGGGGTTGAGGTATCTAACTTCGAATTCTCCGTCTGCCAGAAAATTTGTAACCCTTATTTCGAAGTCTACATCAATAGAATCTGTAAGCCCTTCCTCGTCTAGTGCAGCGATGATGTTTGACATGTCCAGACGAATTCTTTGGCCCTCTTCTATTTCTGTGGGTACTTCCTCAAGAAGTTCAATAAATCTCGTGTAGACTTCCTCAGAAGTTGATGTGCCGGTGTAATTGATGGTTGCATCTATCAGTGTTGGCAACATCGATCGTACGAGCGTATCTTTGCATAGAAGCTGGATATCTCCTTCATCTAAGGTTGTTTGCAACGATGCAAAGTCAGAGTGTGTTGCATACACAACCCTTACTGGATTTGATGTAAATGCTCCAGCATCCCCGGTACCAGAGACGGTAACGAGGTGTGCGGTGAGGCCGCCTGCGTCTGCAAAGATGGGTAGCCCTGGATCGTAAAGAACTTCAATTGTAGAGACACCGTCGGTAGAAAGAACGATTGTTTCGATTGTCTCACCACGCACGTGGGCTACGGCATCAACCGTTGTGGCAAAATCTTCAGGATCCCATATAGACCCATTATATTTCAGCAGTTGGGGGGCATCATCTTCGTCTTCGGGGAAGAAGTCATTTGGGGATGCTGCTGTTGTGCCCCAGGCAATATCATCTGTAGCCGGTGGGTTTTGAGATGTATCGAGCTCATCCTGTGTGTAGTGGAAAGGTAGGATGACGTCGACTGTGTCAGCCGATGCATTGAAAGTTCCTGTTTTTAGCTTCAGCTTGTCGCCATAGGCCATGACTTCTGACATTTCGTATGTCGAGATGAGTGTTGGGACGTTGTCATATACCTTAACTCTGACGTCATCTCGATATCCAAGGAGTGTTGCATACTCGATATCCAGGCCTGTGACAGTCAGGGTATTTGTGCCAGCCCCCGCCGATACTGCGGCTCCCGTGACACCACCCGTTTCATCGGCGAGTGTCTTATTTGGGATCGTGACGGTGACCTCTCTGCCTTCGGTATTGCTCCAGTCCACCGGCTTGGCAAGAATATTGTCTCCTGTTGTATCTTCTACATCTCCTGTAAAAATGCTTACGGAGTCTGTAATATTTACGCCGGTTTCAGTGAAGTCTGCGAAGGCGTTTTCGTCTCTTTTTTCATCCAGGATGATGCTTTTTTCTTCTCTTGAAGAAAAGACTTCTGCGGGATCTGTGTTGCTGATATACCACCCCGGGTCGTCGTAACTACCGGGTGCTGTTCTTTCCAGAGTTCCCACCGTTTCGAAGCTCAAGGGATCGAGCTGGTCTATCTGGAGTACATAGAGGACAGGCCTATCTAGTATGTCAGTGCCTATTTCTATTTCGTCCATATCATAAAGTGATAGGGGCGTGTTTAAGCTGATGTTGCTATTTCTCTCTTGCTCAAGGGTAAAAAATGTCCCCGTGGCATCAGCACCGCTGGATGTGACAACCAACACCTCCTCGTTAGAAGTTCCCTCATTTAGCACGAGTTTTCCAGAAGAGGGGATAGATGTATAACTAAAACCCTCGGCGGTGTCGTAATATATTTTAGTTACTGGAGTTGATTGATTCTGTGTTGTTACCAGGAAGAATCGTTTGTCTACGACAGTGGACTGTATCTGGACTGCCGGAAAATATAGATACACATCAGCCATGATTTGTATCTGCGGGCCTTGCCCATAAATCTTTGCGCTGGCTGTGCCCTCCTGGGGATGCCCTGATAACACGACCGTGTTGGAATCTATGAACTTTAATATGACTCTGAATTTTTCCAGGTCCCCACTTACTGCAACGCGTTTACCAACATCGCTTGAACTAAAGGGGCCACCCGTGGCTACGGCACGGCCGAACTGAGCATCAAAGTCCAGCGTCCCAAGATCTGTGTGTGAAGCAAACGGCTCTCCGTCTCTGTCGAGGTTTGGATTTGTTCCATCGCTTGTCCAGACTTCATCTCGGATCATGAGGTCATCACCAGCAGGCACAACCTTGACCTCTGCTACTTCGGGCAGGTTTTCCTGGATGAACTGCCGGATGCCACCAATTTGATTGAGCGTGCGATCGTTTAATGTGTCCTGCAGGAAATCAAAGAATTCCTCATTTGATGCTTGAGGGTTACCCCCCTGGGTGGCATTGATGTTCGTGATCCGCGTAACTTCGATAGGGAGGTTACTAAACTCACTAATTTCCCCTGCTTCGGCTGCACTTTCTGGCCCAAAGATTGTAGAAATTACAGGGACATTGACATATATTTCTCCTCCATCTTCGAGGATGTCTGAGACATTGAATTCAGTGCGACGTATGGGTCTGTACTGAGCTCCTCCCACAGACTGGAAATAGGGAAAGGCCTCAAGGGTAAAGCCCTCTAGATTTTCCAGGTAAACACGCAGCGTGGTTGATGATCTGCTGCCCTGGGGTCTGTCTTGAAGACCCGCGAGCAGGTCCATGTCCTGCTCATTGATATTTGAGAAGTTCCCAAGGTATAGATTCCTCAGTACCTCGATGTCTTGAAAGACCGCGGCGTAGATAAGAGCTGAAGGAAGAATGACGGTAGCTCTAACAGCAGACCCCGTGAGCGTATTGATGCTGGGGTCAGCCTGGTTGTACATGTTCTCAATAAAATTGAGAGCTTTGGTTTTAGCATAATCAGCTAACGACATCTGTTCTACCTGGAATACTTATCGTTTGACTTATAGCTTCTTCAAAATCTACCCGGACGATGACGTCATATCCTCTATCTTTTCTGATGACATCGACCAGGTTTAGATTCACGATCCGGAATGGGCCAGGAGGCTCTGTTTTCTCCAGGCTCATCTGTGCTCTGTGAATGACCTCACTTACCTGCTTTTTAGTATCTATCAGCCTGGGTTTTCTGATAGCTAAAAAAAGTTTCATGGCCCCCCCACCCCAGGCTGGAGCGTCCACCATTGTGCCAGGGGTATTGATGAGACAAATGACGAGCCTTTGTATTGCCTCTTCCAGGGGGGTCAGGGGCGTGAACATTAGCTCTGGAGTAAAGGTAACTTCTCCGTCGTCCTCTACTGTGATTAAGCGTAGATCACTCAAATTAGTTTGTCCGCCTCGCACTCCCCTATGAGGACAGCNNGTCGAGCACCCTGACGTATTCGTTCGCCAGTGATTTTTTGTTCACTTCTGGCCCGGGCTGCGACTGAAAGCTCTCTTAGCTTACTGGCCTTTGTTCTATCCGGGCATGCGCTGGCTGCATCCTCAAGACATTTTGCTACTTGACCACTAAGCGTTGCATCTCTTTCTTTCATAAGGAAAAAAGCTGCTAAATCACCTGCTGCCAGGGCCGCAGCAGCAGCTGTGTATCCAGCCTTGCCAAGCCTTGCTATCTCATCTGCAATGATAACACTTTGAGAAATGCCGTATATGATCGGATCTAAAGACGGGGCGTTGGATATGATGTCTCGTATTTTGGTCATGGCAGTTTCAATTGCTGCCAGGCTTTTGGGGACACCCTTCATCCGGTTGGCGGCAAATGCACAGATATCTCCCTGCAGCTTGTCGATGAGTTCGCTGACGTCGTCTATTTCTGACTTCAGGTCTTCCAGGAAAGGAATGAGTAGGTCCAAGAGGGCGTCAAGATCAAAGTCTATATCCCCAAGAGAGATGCCTCCAAGACTAAGATTGAGCAGGTCTAGATCGGAGTTGAGCGAATCAAGAAAGTCCAGAAGTCTGTCATGGATATTGCAATATTGTTGGTGATTGAAATCGCAGATGGACCTTCCGGCATTTCCACCTAATCCTGGCGTTGCCATACTGTTTTGTATAGCGAGTAGCTCGTCCGCTGATACGCCCACCGGCACAAGATTCTCCAGACTGTTCTTGATGTCTGACAGCGCCTTAAAGGAATCATTCGATAGAGCGTCTGCGGCTGGGCCCAGGGGTGCCCCCCTCAGGATAGAGTCTTGTGCAACAAGAATGTCAAGTAATTCTTTTACCTTGAAAGATATTCTGTCCCATGATGACCTTAGATAAGCAACGAGCTCAAGTATGAGACAGGCCCAAACTTCGAAATAAAGTTCCTGCTCCAGCGTATCTGCAACATCTGATATGTCGATTCTCAAAGATGGGGTATCTGTTGTCGGGCGTTTTTCAACTTGCTCTGGTTGTATTTTTAGGGTCTTTGATACATTCTGAGCCGTACCGTCTGGAGATCCAGTTAGGGTAATTGTTCCGTCTTCAGACAGGCTTCCTGTCTCGTAGCCCGAGATGCCAGTGACCTCTTCATCGTTTTCGTCTACGATCTTGAATTGAGGGGTGATGCTCTGAACGTCTCTAACAATAGGGGCGCTATCCTCTGTACGCTCCACGATGTAGTAACGCTCTCTGAGCTCTGTTACGACCTGCCGCCGTTGAAGTGTGCTGGGTCGTCCAAGGAGTGGGGTAGCCTTTAGATACTCGTCCAGTGACTCTTGCGTGATGAACCCCTGTGTTACGAGAGTGCCCAGGATGTCGGCTGCATCTTCGGGGCGCTCCTCAGCCTTCCTGACACTACTGAACAGCTTCTTCATGTTGTCAATTGTAGTATCTATGCTGGCTTTTTCATCATCGTATGTCGGGGTCGCCTGCGTAGACTGCTTGAGCCCATCCACTTTGGTTTGTAGATCTTCAACGAGCTCATCGATCTCATCGATGAGGTCTTCTTGAGTGTTGAGCGTTAATGAGATAACATAGTCCACGCCGCTATCTGTCTGTATCTCATTCAGTACGCGGCGTTTGGACTGATCAAGGAGATTAAAGGCAGATGTTTTGCTGGCCAGAACTTCTGCAAAACCGAAACCCGTTAACCCCAGAGCTGCTTGGACTAGAGCAGTATTACCAAGGTTGAGGAGCTCATTGATCTGTTCTTCAGCCAACCAGGTAGCTGCAGAAGTTGTAAACTTAGCTAAGGAACATGTCATAGTGGAAATCTACGAAGAGTACCTGAAGAAATATCCAAATTTGGGCAATGGTGAAATTGCGGACCTCATTATAGAACAAGAAAATATTAACATAAAACGCAAGTCAGTTCTACGAGGTTTACAAAGAGTTCGTAATTCTTCTCCGAAGATTGTTGGTTCTGGATACAAAGGAGATTCTTACGAGATAGGAGTTCATGAATACGAATTTAATTTTGGTGGTGTCGAGTTCGATATCCCCAAAGATCAGATAGCTGCTGCGTGCGCCTGGTATGTAGACCCCAACGGTCTGACGTTGAGCCAGGTAGCAAACAAGCTCTGGACATTTTACAAGAGGGATGTTGACGAGAATTTCCTGAAGAGGATCTTAAAATGTCTGGGCATTACCAAGTCATCGAATGGCCTGGCCCCGCATATTGTATCTGAGTGGGATGACGAGCAGGTTTCAGAGTTTTTCCTAAAAATGCGCAGGGAAAAAGTAGAACAAAAAATTACAGAAGATACACAATACAAAGCCCTGTATGAAGATGAACGAAGAAAGACTCTGAACGCTGAAAAGTTTCTCAGGAGAATAAGGTCAGAGATCCAAACAGGGGATCTACCAGAATGGGATTTTCCCAAAGATCTGCCCATCTCTATGGACAGGGATCTCGTACTCATCCTGAGTGATTGGCATGTTGGCCAAAAATCCGGAGCATACAATAAAGATGTGTACCAGGAGAGAGTAGAAAATCTTTGCTCTCAGATTGCGGGCTATTTTATGACGTCGATTAAGCCCGTGAACAATCTTCACGTCTTGATCCTTGGGGACATGCTCGATGGTCCAATGTCAAACATGCGCCCCGAGCAGGCGCTGGAACAAGACCTCTATCATGAACAACAAGTACTCTACGCCTCCCGAGGTATCGCCAGGGTCATAGATGTGGCCTCGTCTAAGATAAACGGGAATGTTACGGTCGAGGCGATCGGTGGCAACCATGGTAGGGTGGGCCCATCAAGAAAAGACGATCCAACCCGGTTCGGCGATAAGATGTCTTATGTCCTGGCAGAAGAGATGTCTCAGACCGAAGCTGAATGGAAGTTGCACAGTGGAGTTGTAGGCAGCTTCATGTGTAGGAGCACGCAAATACTTTTCTTGCATGGAGACAGGGGGTCTGGGAAGCCCAAAGATCTGGTATGGGCTAACCGCAACGATCAAGCTAAAAAATTTGTGGTGTGTTCAGGACATCTTCATGCGGTCAAAGCAGAAGAGGTCGATAGAGACATCTATGCCTTCAGGGGAGGATGTCTTTGTGGGACAGACGATCATGCAGCGAGTTTGGGATACGGGAATAGAGCTGCCCAGGTGATGTTCGAAGTTTACGACGACGGACCCCGCATGCCTATCTATCTTCCCGTGGACTAAAAAAATCGGAGGGGGTTTAACCCCCTCCGATTTGTACTTCTCAGCCCTTCCACTTGGGCCAGCGGATGATTTGCACGTAGGGTGAGTTTTCGTTGTACTCACTCAGCAGCAGCCATGCAATCGTAAACACGTTGATGATCTCTCGGTGTTTGCATGCAAGTTTCAGAGCTTCCTTCATGTTGCCTGAGCAGAACGCTCCGTTGGTGTTCACATGAGGGTGATAGTAGTTGCCGTCATGGTGGTTGTTCCTGTGAGCATATGCTCGTACGGACAACTCGGGCTTTTCATCTGCATCTTTGGTGATGGACACATCGACCCTGAAACTACCCAGCCGATACTCGTAGCCATTGTATGAGCAAATCACGTCTTTGGTGACACCTGAAATCTTGTTCTTCGAGAACGTGAAACACTCATAGCCTTCAACACACAGGAGGCGATTGTAGTGAGCCTGGAGTTCTTCGATCCCGGGTCCACCATCTTGAATCTCTTCGATGCGAGCCTCCAACTTCTCGGCTTCCTTCGTGTCTTTTTTGAGACGCCGCTGGAGCCTGGCCATAGAGGTTTTGAACTTCTCGCTCTTGTCCTTGAACTTGGATTCGAGGTATCTAAGGTCTTGGGAGACCGTATCCTCAAATTGATCCTCATCCTCTACGAGAGGA